>Ga0105046_10000071_pt1 | contig 102117 bp, 95 predicted proteins | sample MAT03_FD_78385 | JGI IMG/M metagenome (GOLD analysis project Ga0105046, IMG submission 78385) | Freshwater microbial communities from Lake Fryxell liftoff mats and glacier meltwater in Antarctica - MAT-03 (megahit assembly) | ecosystem: Environmental > Aquatic > Freshwater > Ice > Liftoff... | reverse complement strand
TGACGCTGATTGCCTGCCGCTACAAGACGGACCGATTCACAGATCCGAAGCCGGAATGACTTGAGAACGGTGTCAGTCGAAGGGGTGTCCATGGGCTCGCTGTGCGAGATTCGCTTGCGCCAGGTTGCGGGCACAAAACCGAAGGGTCCCTGGCGACTGCCCTCAGCCTCGCTACGGTTATCGCTACGGTCAGACGTCAGCGGCTCCGCCTTGGGGGGCGGGCCGGACGTTTTTACTCAGTGAAGGCTGGAGGCGCCGCCCGGATTTGAACCGGGGATGGAGGTTTTGCAGACCTCTGCCTTACCACTTGGCTACGGCGCCGTTTGGGGGATGCGTGGGGAACGTGCGGCTGGGGCTTAGTGTCTCACGAGTCGTCCGCCTTCGCTCGCGGCGCGGGCTTCGGCGAGACAACTTTCGCAGCAAAACGGCGAAAGTTGGAGCGGGAAACGGGATTCGAACCCGCGACTTCGACCTTGGCAAGGTCGCACTCTACCACTGAGTTATTCCCGCCCGGGACTGTCCGTGAAGTGTAACAAAGCCCCATCTATTGGGCAAGCATGAGCCGCCGGCCTGAGCGGCAGTCAGATGGCTACCCCGCCGCCCCACGCAGCACTCTGGCGGCCTTTTCCGCCGGTACGGGGTTGATGGCCGTGCCCGTGCCGATGTCGAATCCGGTGGCGCGCAGCACCCGCGGCACCAGTTCCAGGTGCCAATGGAACGCGGCATCCACGGCGGAGCCGTAGGGCGCCGAATGGAGCACGGCATTGAAGGCGGGCCGGCCGAGCTGCGCGTCCATCTGGTCGAGCACGCCCCGCAGGGCCATCGCCAGCCCGGTGATGTCGTCGGCCGGCGCCGTTTCGAAGCGGGCGGCGTGATGGCGCGGCACCAGCCACACCTCGAAGGGCGCGCGCGAGGCATAGGGCGCGAGCGCCACGCAGGTGGGCGTCGCCACCACCACCCGGGTGCCGGCGGCCAGCTCCTGCGCTACGAGGTCGCAGAACACACAGCGGCCGGTGGCCGCGTGGTGCCGTTCGGCCCCACGCACCTCGTCGTCGATCCGCGGCGGCACGCGCGGCATGGCCACGATCTGCGAATGCGGGTGCGCGAGTCGCGCGCCGGCCTTGGCCCCGTGATTCTTGAACGCCAGGGCGGCCTTCATGCGGCCGTCGCGACGCAGGTCGGCGATGCGGTCACGCCACGACAACAGCACGGTGCCCAGATCGGCGGCCGGCATGGTGTACCACGACGCGTTGTGCCGCGGGGATTCGACCACCACTTCGTGCGCACCCAGACCTGGCTGGTGCTCGAACAGGCCGTCGCGCACGGGATCGCCGCCCGCCTCGACGCGCAGCACCGGCACGCGGTTGGGCACCACGCGCAGCTGCCAGCCCGGTCCGTTCGCGGGCGTGTTCGCGCGCACCGCCAGAATCTCGTGCCCGGCCACCTGCTCGTGGCCTTCACAGAGCGGGCACGGCAGATCGGTCTCGGGCGGATGCTCGTCCAGGTCGAAGTCACGCAGGCGCACCGGCGCGTCGCCGGCCACAATCACCCACTGCCCCGTTACCGGATCGGCGCGCCACTCGGACATCCCGCCAGGATACACCGGTCGCGCGGCTACCAGCCAGGACGGAAGGCGGATGGGTAGATGACGACGAGCGGCGCCTCACCTGCCAGCATGGTCACGGCCACGACATCGAACCGCGCGGGCGTGCGCGACAGGCCGTGCCGGGCCAGGTAGTCCACCGCCATGGCCACCAGACGTCGCTGTTTCTCCGTCGTGACCGAGGCGGCGGGATCGCCGAACCTGCGTCCACGTCGCGTCTTCACCTCGACGAACACCACCGTCAGATCGTGGCGCGCGACGATGTCGAGTTCACCGAACCGCGTGCGATACCGCCGCTGAAGAATGCGGTAGCCGCGGGCTTCGAGCGCCAGGCACGCGCGCGTTTCGCCTTCGAGGCCCAGGGCTTGCCGCGCGTAGGTCATGCCTGCGCGGCTGCAAGTCCCGCGCCTGGCGGCGTCGGCTCAGACCGGTCGCGACCGGCGCGCTGTCCGAGGCCCCGCTATTGACCAGCGGTGATGGCCGTGAGGCTCTCGTCGAAGATGCGCACGGCCGTATCGGCCTGCGCCTTCGACAGCACGAGCGGCGGCGAGAAGCGCACGGCGTTGCGGCCGGCCCCGAGAATCAGCAGGCCGCGCGCAAACGCCTCGTCCACCACGCGGTCGCGTTCGGTCGTGGCGCGTTCCTTGGTGACGCGGTCGCGCACCAGCTCCACGCCGATCATCAGCCCCTTGCCGCGCACGTCGCCGATGATTGGGTGCTTGTCCTTGAGCGCCGCAATTCCGGCGATCATGTGCGCGCCCACGTCGGCGGCATTGGCGACGAGCGTGTCGCGCAGCAACTGGATGGTGGCAATGGCCGCGGCACACGACACCGGGTTGCCGCCAAACGTGCTGGCGTGCGCGCCTGGCGGCCATGTCATCACGTCGGCCTTGGCCAGGGTGACGCCGAGCGGCATGCCCGAGGCGATGCCCTTGGCGGCCGTGACCACGTCTGGCTCCACGCCGAAGTGCTCGATCGCGAACATCTTGCCGGTGCGGCCCATCCCCGACTGCACCTCGTCGACCATCAGCAGCATGCCGTGCTTGGTGGTCAGCTCGCGCAGCCGCTGATGGAACACGGCCGGTGGCACCACGTAGCCGCCTTCACCCTGAATCGGCTCCACCAGTACCGCGGCCACATCGTCCGGCGAGATCAGATGCATCAGCACCTGGTCCTCGAGGAAGCCGAGGCACTCGGCGCTGCAACTGTCGGGTGTGAGTCCCACCGGGCAGCGGTAGCACGTGGCGTAGGGCGCGTGAAACGTGCCGGGCGCCATCGGGCCGAAGCCGCGCCGTTGAATGGCGCGGCTGGAGGTAAGCGACAGCGAGCCGAGCGTGCGGCCGTGGAAGCTGCCCAGGAAGCCAATCACGCCGAAGCGGCCGGTCTTGTAGCGGGCCAGCTTGATGGCGGCTTCGTTGGCCTCGGTGCCGGAGTTGGCGTAGAACGTGCGCGACGGGCCGGCAAATGGCGCCACCGCGGCGAGGTCTTCACCGAGCTTCACCTGCGGCTCGTAGTAGAAGTCGGTGCCCGACATGTGCAGGAACTTCTGCGCCTGGTCGACGATGGCGGCGACGACCGCGGGATGCGAGTGCCCGGTCGAGTTCACGGCAATGCCGGCCGCGCAGTCGAGGAACACGTTGCCGTCCACGTCTTCCACCGTGGCGCCGGTGCCGCGCGCAATCACGAAGGGATAGCCGCGGGTGTAGGAGGGCGACACCACCTTGCCGTCGCGCTCGATGATGGCCTTGGCCTTCGGCCCAGGCAGAGCCGTTCTCAGGATCGGGGCGTCCATCGTCTCCTACTTTCGTTTCCAGCGCGTGCCGCGGGGACCGTCTTCCACCAGGATGCCGAGCGCCAGCAGGTCGTCGCGCAACCGATCGGCGGCGGCGAAGTCGCGCCGGCGGCGCGCGTCCTGGCGTTCCTGCATCAGCCGCTCCACCTCGGCCTCGGGCAGGCCCGTGATGGCATCTTCGGCAGCCCGCAGCGACACCACGCCGAGCACCGAGTCGATGTGCGCAAACGCCGCGCGGATGTCCGGCACATCGGCCGCGCCCACGCCGCCGGCATCGATCGCGGCATTGAGCGCGCGCACCAGCTCGAACATCTCACCCAGGGCGGCGGCGGTGTTGAGGTCGTCGCCCAAGGCCGCATCGAAGCCCTGGCGCGCCGACGCCACCCGCGCGACGATCTCGTCGTGCGCGCCCCCGCCGGCGATCGTGTCCAGCCGCGCCAGGAAATCGGTGAGGCGGCTCAGCGCCGCCTCGGCCTGGGCCATGCCGGCCCAGGTGAAGTTGAGGCGGGTGCGATAGTGCGCCGAGAGCAGCAGGTAGCGCAGCGTGGAGGCGCGGAATCCGCGCGCCGTCACGTCCGAGATCGTGAACACGTTGCCGAGCGACTTCGACATCTTCTGGTTCTCGACCAGCAGGTGCTCGAAGTGCACCCACACGCGCGCGAACGGGTGGCCGGTGGCGCACTCGCTCTGCGCGATCTCGTTCTCGTGATGCGGGAACACCAGGTCGATCCCGCCGCAGTGGATGTCGATGGGTGGCGCGCCGAGCAGGCGCAGCGCCATGGCCGAACACTCGATGTGCCAACCCGGGCGGCCCGGACCCACCCCGGCGTCCCACGTGGGCTCGCCGGGCTTGGTAGCCTTCCACAGCACGAAGTCGCGGGCGTCTTCCTTTTCGTACTCGTCGGTGTCGACACGGGCACCCGCCAGGATGCCGGCGTGGTCGAGACGCGCCAGCCGCCCGTAGTTGGGCATGGTCGAGATCTTGAAGTAGATCGAGCCATCGCTGCGATAGGTATGGCCGCGCGCCTCGAGCGCCGCGATCATGTCGCTCATCGCCTGGATGTTGGCCGGGTCGGTGGCGCGGGGATTCTCTTCCGAAGGCTCGAGCCCGAGCGACGCGCAATCCTCGTGGAACGCCGCGATGTAGCGCTCGGTGTAGTCGGCGAGCGGCACGCCTTCGCGCACCGCACCGGCAATGGTCTTGTCGTCGACGTCGGTGAAGTTCACCACCTGCCGCACGTCGAAGCCGGCGACGTACTTGAGCGTGCGCCGCAGCACGTCGAGGCCGATGAAGGTGCGGAAGTTGCCGATGTGCCCGCGGGCGTAGACGGTGAGGCCGCAGGCGTACATCCGCACCTGATTGCCGCCGGCCGGCGCAAACGGCTCCCGTTGCCTGGTGAGCGTGTTGTAGAGACGCATGGACACGCCCTAGGCCATTTCCTGGCGGATGTGGCAGACCTGACGGCCGCCGTCGACCGACCAGTCCACCGACAGGCCCGGCCCGCGCGACAGGTGGGTGGCCGTCAGACTCGTGGCCTGCCCGCCCGCCACGAACACGTCGAGACACTCGGCCGTGCGCCGGAAGCGCACGTCGATCGGCGTAACATCGCCGCGGCTGGCGGCGATGGCAGCTTCCGCCGCCGTCACGACCTCGTCGGCCACGGCCGCCGCCACGGCCTTGCCGCCGGCATACGAGGCCACGTGCGATGCCAGATCCCGCACGGCGCCGATCATCGCCCGCCCGCCGCTGACCTGCATCGAGAATTCGAACGACGTTGAGTTCATCGTCACACCGATATGTTGTCGAACAGCCGCTGCGCCCGCCGCACGTCGGTCTCGATCTGCTCACGCAGCGCGTCCGCATCGGGAAAGCGCCGCTCGTCGCGAAGCCGCTGGATAAAGCTCAGCGACAGCCGCGCCCCATAGACGTCGGCATCGAAGCCGAGCACATGCGTTTCAATCGTCACCATCCCGGTCGCTTCGAACGTCGGTCGCACGCCGATGTTGGTGATGGCCGGCCAACAGGTGCCGTCGAGTTCCGCCGTGGTCGCGTAGACCCCGCTCGGCGGCACGAGGTCATTGTCGGTCGAAAGGTTGGCCGTAGGAAACCCCAACTCGCGTCCGCGCCTGGCCCCGGTCACGACCACGCCCTCGATCGCGTAGTGGTGGCCGAGCAGCGCGCCGGCCTCGTCGACCCGGCCCTCGCTCACCAGCCGGCGGATCCGGGTACTCGACACCACGAACTCCTTGTAGCGCACCGGGTCGATCTTCTCGACCCGGAAGCCGTATTGACTGCCCAGGGCGCGCAGCACCGAGAAGGTGCCGGCACGTTCGTGCCCGAACAGGAAGTCGGCGCCGACCCACACCTCGGCCACCCGCAGCCAGTCCACGAGCACCCGGCGCACGAAGGCCTCGGGCGTGTAACGCGACAGCTCGGGCGTGAAACGCACCACCGCCACGCCGTGGGCGCCGGCCCGCTCGATGGCGGCGATCTTCTGCGCCATCGTCATGAGCAGCGGCGGCGCTTTGTCGGGCCGCACCACGCGCGGGGGATGGGGATCGAACGTGAGCACCACGCCCACCCCGCCGCGATCGGCGGCACTGCGCCGTACCCGCTCGATGATCTTCTGGTGGCCGCGATGCAGCCCGTCGAAGTTGCCGAGCGCCAGCACCGGACTGATCCAGCGCGGCGGCCGCGCGTCGTCGGGGAAATGGATGACGTCCACGGTCAGGCCGGCTCCGTGTGCCGGCCCGCCGGCGTCACGGCGAGGGCGGTGTCGGTCGTGTCGATGGTCACCACCTGGCCGTCATAGGCCAGGGCCATGCCCGGCGGCAGGGCTGCGCACGTGGCGGCGTGCGGCAGGTCGTGGCAGATGTGCGTGAAGTAGGTCTGGCGCGCGCCGACGCGCGTGGCCGCCGCAACCGCTTCGGCCACGGTGAAGTGCGTGGGATGCGGGCGATGACGCAAGGCGTCGAGCACCAGCACCTCGAGGCCTTCGAGCAGCGCATACGACGGCTCGGGGATGGCGCTGCAGTCGGTGAGATACGCGAACGTGCCGATGCGGAAGCCGAGGATCGGCCAGTGGCCGTGCAGGATCGGCACGGGCACGATCGTCATGCCCTCGACCACGAACGGGCCATCGATGGGTGTAAGGGCCAGTTCCGGCACGCCGCCACCGGGGCCGGCCGGGGGCGTGAACGCATAGGCGAAGATGCGGCGCAGCTCGGCACCCGTGTCGGCATCGGCGTAGACCGGGAGGTGCGCGCCCTTCAGCGCATTGAACCGGCGCAACTCGTCGAGGCCCATCACGTGGTCGGCGTGGCTGTGCGTGAAGAGCACCGCATCCACGCGGGTGATGCGGTTGGTGAGCGCCTGCTGGCGCAGATCGGTGGCCGTGTCGACCAGCACGGCTGGCCCGCCGTCTACGTCCACATGTACCGACGGGCGCAGGCGGCGGTCGCGCGGGTCGTCCGAGCGGCACACGGCGCACTGACAGCCGATCATCGGCACCCCATGCGAGGTGCCAGTGCCAAGGAACGTGACCCGGGCCCGCGGCATCAGGGCCGCCCGCCGGCGCCCTTGACCGCCACGAACCGCATGCGCAGCTCGTAGAGCACCTGTTCCAGGAATTGGCGTTCCTCGTTGGTCAGGTTGCCCTTGGTCTTCTGATCCAGCATGGCCATCACTTCGATGACGTGACCGGCCTGTTCCAGATTGGGCGCGCGCGTCTCGCCGGTAGTCGGATCGGCGACGTCGCCGAAATGCACCGCCGCACTGCTCGCAAGCGAGTAGAGGAAGGCGATGAAGCTGACGCGGGGGTCGGCGCTGGACGGGGGTGTTTCAGCCACGGCTGACAGAGTTCGAATGGTAGCATAGCGCCCGGACGTGACCCGTTGACCAGCCCCTCCGCCGGCACGCGTTTCGACGACCTGGTCCGCATCATGCGGGCCCTGCGGGCCCCGGGCGGCTGCCCCTGGGATCTGGAGCAGACGCTGCAGTCGCTCCGTCCGTTCGTGCTCGAGGAAACCTACGAGCTGCTCGATGCGCTCGATCGCGGCGACCTGACGAGCCTGCGTGAGGAACTGGGCGACTTCCTCTATGAGGCCGTCTTCCTGGCGCAGATCGCCGAAGAGGCGGGCCACTTCAGCATTGGCGACGCCCTCGACGGCATCGCCACGAAGCTGGTGCGCCGCCACCCCCACGTGTTCACGCCCGACGGGATGCCGCTGGCCCAGGCTGGCCCCGGCCTGTCGTCCGATGAGGTCGTGCGCAGGTGGGAAGACCTGAAAGCGGCCGAACGCGGGGTCGAGGGGCGCGTCGAGACGTCGATTCTGAGCGGCGTGCCCAAGACCCTGCCGGCGTTGCTGCGGGCCTACGAAACCTGCGCGCGGGCCGCCACCGTGGGCTTCGACTGGGCCACCGCCACGGATGTGCTCGACAAGATGGACGAGGAGCTGCGTGAGTTGCGCGTGGCCGTGCGCGAGCGCGACCGCGATCCGCAGGCGGTCGAAGACGAACTCGGCGACCTGCTCTTTGCCTTCGCCAACTACGCCCGCAAGTTGCAGGTGGAACCCGAAGCCGCGCTGCGGCGCGCCGCCGACAAATTCCAGACCCGCTTTGCGGCCATGGAACGAATGGCCGCCGCCGACGGCGTGGCGCTGAAGACGCTCACCCTCGATCAGCAGAACCAGCTGTGGTTGCGCGCCAAGGCCGACACCGCCGCCACGCCACCGCTCACCCAGGAGACCGCATGACCAGCATCGACACGCTCGTGGCCGCTTTCGAACGGGGACGCCTGTCGCGCCGCGAACTGGTGCACGGCCTGGCCGCCATGGTGACGGCCGCTGCCGCCACGCCAGCCGAGGCGCAGTCTGCACCTGCCATCCCAGCGCTCTCGCTCAACCACGTGTCGCTCGCGGTGGCCGATCCCGACGCGTCGAAGCAGTTCTTCCAACGCACCTTCGGCATGCCCGTGGCCTCCACCCAGGGCACCGGAATCAACCTGGCGCTCGGCACGAGCTTCCTCGGTCTCTACAAGATGCCCAACCCCGGGCGCGTGGATCACGTGTGCCTCGGGGTCGACAACTACGACGTGAACGCCATGGCCGCCAAGCTCGAGGCGCAAGGGATCAAGGCCACGATTCGCAAAGACAAGCCCGAGGTGTATTTCAACGATCCCGACGGCATCCGCTTTCAGCTCGAGAACAAGGACTACCGCGGCTGAACGTGCCACCATCGGCGCCGGCCGGTGAACGACGACACCTCCACGACGCGCCCGTCGGTGCGCACCGTGATCTCGCCGTCGCGATCGGTGCGCCACACCTCGGCCCCCACCTCGCGCAGGCGCTCGAGCACGGCCACGGCCGGATGACCGAAGGGGTTGCCGGCACCGGCGCTGACGAGCGCCACCGCCGGTGACAGGCTCGCCAGGAACGCCGCCGTGGTGCCGCCTGCGCTGCCGTGGTGCGCCACCTTCAGCACCGTGAACGGCGCAGGGCGTGCGGCCTGCGCCTGGGCCGCGGCCACCTCTGGTTCCACCGCGGCACCGATGTCGCCGGTGAGCACGATGCGCACGCCGCCGAGCGTCACGGCCACCACCACCGAGTCGTCATTGCGCACGCGCTGCCGCTCCCACTCGGCGGGTGCGGGATGCAGCACCTGCACCAGGACACGGCCGATCTCCACGGATTCACCGACCGCCACCCGGCGCCAGCCCGCGCGCGCCGCATCGGCCGCCTCGCGCAACGCGGCCGTGGCGGCGTCATCTTCCACCGGGATGCCGGTCCACACCTCGCGCGGCGCGAACTCGCGCACGAGGGACACGGCGCCACCGATGTGGTCCGCGTCGGCATGCGTCACGAGCAGGTAGTCGACGTGTCTGATGCCACGCGCGCGCAGCGCGGGGCCGACGACGCGCTCACCCAGGTCGCGACCATCCCCCGCCACGCCCGCCGCATCCACCAGCAGCCGGCGGCCGTTCGGGAACTGCACCAGGATCGCTTCGCCCTGGCCGACATCGAAGGCAGTGACGCGCAGCTCGCCCGTGGGCCACGCCACGAGACTGACGGGCGCCACGGCCACCCACAGCACGATGGCCGGCAAGGCCAGCGTGGTGCCCTGGCGCACGCGGGCGGCGCAGAGCGTGTCGCGCAACGGATGGCGTGACCACAGCCAGGCGACCAGTACGGCGTAGTAGACGATGACGGCGCCCGTGCCGGGCGGCGGTACGCGCCACGACGCCCACGGCACGAGATCGGTGAGTCGCGCCGATTCAGTGACCATCGCCGACCCGCCGCGCAGCGCCAGGCCGAAGACCGGCAGCAGCACCGGCGCCACCGCATCGGCCACGACCGCGCCGGCCGCAGCCAGTTGCGCCACCGCCATGCCGGGAATGGCCACGGCCGACAGCACGAGACCGGCCAGGGTCACCTGCTGGAACACCGACGCCACAATCGGCAGCAGCGCCAGTTCGGCCCACACCGAGGCCAGCAGCAGCGTGCGCGTCCACGACCGCAGGCGCGACTCCCCCATCGCCGCTGGCGGCAGACCCACCATGATGCCGGCCGTGGCGGCGGTCGTGAGCCAGAAACCCACGTCGAAGGCCAGCACGGGATCGACCGCGAGCAGTACGCCGGCCGTGAGGGCGAGCACGTTGAGCGCTGCGCCACGCTGGTCGAGCGCTTGCGCCGCCATGCCCACGAGCGCCATGCCGGTGGCGCGTAGCACCGACGCGCCGCCGCCCACCACCACGGCATACGCCACGAGCACCACGCCCGCGGCCAGTAGCGCGGGCCGGTGCCGGCGCGTGAGGGCGCGGGCAAGCGTCAGCACCACGACGGTGAAGAGCGCGATGTTGCCGCCCGAGATCGCAATCACGTGATACGTGCCGGCGCGCTGCAACTGCTGCTGCAACTCGACCTCGAGCCCGGCCCGGTCGCCGACCAGCACCGCGGTGCCGATGGCCGCGGCCTCTTCTCCGCCCGGCCCGACCGCCCGCCGCAGCGCGGCACGGGCGCGCGCGCGGATGGCCGCGGCGGCCTCGCTCACGATCGATCCCCGGGCCGTCACCTCCACGAGCAGTGCGCTCTTCACTGACGCCACGAGCGCGGCCCGGCGCCGCACCAGCTCCGCACGCGCGTCCGGCGAGCCCAGATTGCGGACCAGCCGCGGTGCACGCACCGTGGCCGTCATCCTCACGCGTCGTCCCGCCCGCCACGCGACGGCGCGTGCCAGCGCCAGGTCGCCGGCCACGGTGACGACGACGCCGCCGTGCGCCACGAGTGGGCAGCCGCACGGGCCGGCCCAGAGACGCGTCACCTGCAAGCGCAGCAGCACGCCTCGGCCGAGCGGCGCGGCATCGGCGGTGAGCGTGCCTTCGAGGCGCACGCTGGCAGCCTCGGGCGCGGCCTCAGGCGCGATGTCGGGGGCGACGTGTGGCGCGCCGTCAGGGGCATCGTCAGGCGAAGCGCTGACGGCGAGCGCGCCGAATTCCTCCAGCGCCACGACCAGCGGCGGCCGCGCCACGGTCGTGAAGGCCAGAGCCCCGAGCACCGCGGACGCGCACCCCACCCCGACCAGCCCGCTGACCACGGTGACCCGCGCCCAGCCCGCACGCCAGGCCACGACCGCTGCCGCCCACGCGCACAGCGCAAGCGTCAGAGCCGGCGTCTGCACGCCAGGATGCGCCACGCCGATCGAGGCACCAGCCGCGAGGGCCGCGGCCAGGAACACGGGCAGATACGGCACGCACTCTGCCCTGCAAGATGCGGGCACAGCACGCCACGGCGCCGAAACGCGTCACCACGCCCCGTCACGGCGCGTGCGGCCCGCACTGCCCGTGCGCGACCACGCGGATCCCGCCACCTGACGCGCGGCTGCGGTACGCAGGAGCTGCGACGCTACGACACGCTGGCGGCCGTCAGGTAGTACTCCTGCAGGGAGCACACGCCCAGCTCACGGCCCTTCAGGGCGCGCACGGCGTCGACCGCCGCGGCCGCGCCGGTCATCGTGGTGATGCACGGGATGCCCGCCATCATCGCGGCCCGCCGCACGGCCTTGTCGTCGAAGAACGACTCGAGCCCGAGCGGCGTGTTCACCACCATGTGGATGCGGCGGTTCACGATCTCGTCGGCCAGACTCGGCCGACCCTCGTTCACCTTGAAGACCACGCCGCACTCCACGCCGTGGGCCCGCAGGTGCACCGCCGTGCCGCGCGTCGCCGTCAGCGCGAAGCCCAGCTCCGCGAGCGCCTTGGCAATCGGCACGACCATCGGCTTGTCGTCGTTGTTCACGCTGAGGCACACCGTGCCGTGTTCGGGAAGCCGGTTGCCAGCGCCGAGCATGGCCTTCACGAAGGCGTGGCCGAAGTCGGTGGCGCCGCCCATCACCTCGCCGGTCGACTTCATCTCAGGCCCGAGGATGGTGTCGACCCCAGGGAAGCGGATGAACGGGAACACCGGACTCTTCACGAACACGCCCGCCGGCACCAGGTCCTGCGTGAAGCCCAGTTCGGCCAGCGTCTTGCCCATCATCACGCGCGCCGCCACTTGCGCCAGCGGCACGCCGGTGGCCTTGGCCAGGTAGGGCACCGTGCGCGAGGCGCGGGGATTGACCTCGAGCACGAAGATCTCGTCGTCCTTGAGCGCGTACTGCACGTTCATGAGGCCGACCACCTTGAGCGCCCGCGCCATGCGCCGCGTGTAGTCGCGCAGCGTGGCGAGATGCCGTTCCGACAGGCCGGTCGGTGGCACCACGCACGAGCTGTCGCCCGAGTGGATGCCGGCCTCTTCGATGTGCTCCATGATGCCGCCGATCACGACGGCGCCGGTGGCGTCGGCCACGCAGTCCACGTCGAGCTCTTTCGCGTGCTCGAGGAAGCGGTCGATGAGAATCGGCCGGTCGTTCGAGACATCCACGGCGGTGGCCATGTAGCGGTCGAGCGACGCCACGTCGTAGACGATGGCCATGTTGCGGCCGCCGAGCACGTACGAGGGCCGCACCACCACGGGGAAGCCGATCTTCGCGGCCGCCTCGCGCGCCTCGGCCCGCGACACGGCCGTGCCGCTCGGCGGCTGCGGGATGCCGAGATCCCAGAGCAACTGCGAGAAGCGCTTGCGATCTTCCGCCAGGTCGATCGAATCGGGCGAGGTGCCGACGATCGTGACGCCAGCCTCTTGCAGCGGCAGCGCCAGCTTGAGTGGGGTCTGTCCACCGAACTGCACCACCACCGACACGTCGGGATTGCCCTGGCGCTCGCGGTCGATCACCGCCATCACATCTTCGAAGGTGAGCGGTTCGAAGTACAGCCGGTCGGCCGTGTCGTAGTCGGTGGAGACGGTCTCCGGATTGCAGTTGATCATCACCGTCTCGAAGCCGTCTTTCTTGAAGCCGAAGACGGCGTGACAGCAGCAGTAGTCGAACTCGAGGCCCTGGCCGATGCGATTGGGCCCGCTGCCCAGGATGATCACCTTGCGCGCCGGCGTCGGGTCAGCCTCGCACTCCTGTTCATAGGTGCTGTACATGTAGGGCGTGAACGACTCGAACTCGGCCGCGCAGGTGTCGATGCGCTTGTAGACCGGCCGCAGCCCCTGCTCGTGGCGCTTCTCGCGCACGGCCGACTCGTCGACATGCAGGATGTGCGCGAGCTCGTGGTCGCCGAAACCGGCGCGCTTGAGCGTGCGCATGAGATCGGGCGACATGTCGCGCAGGCCGACCATCTCGGCGGTCTGACGCAATTCCACCAGCTCGGCGAACTGTTCGAGGAACCACGGATCGATTTTCGTGAGATCGTGCACGCGCTCGGTCGTCCAGCCGCGCTCGAGCGCCTCGAACACCGCCCACATGCGGCGGTCGGTGGGCACCGACAAGCGGCGGCGCAGATCGGCGTCGAGTTCGTCGGGCGTGGCCTGGTCGGCCGGCGCGCCAGTGCGGGCACTGGTGCCGAAGAGCCGCCCTTCCTTGCCGAGCTCGAGCGAACGCATGCCCTTCAGGAACGCTTCCTTGAAGGTGCGGCCAATCGACATGGCCTCGCCCACCGACTTCATCTGCGTGGTGAGCGTGCGATCGGCCTGCGGGAACTTCTCGAAGTTCCAGCGCGGAATCTTCACGACCACGTAGTCCATGGTCGGCTCGAACGAGGCCGGCGTGAGCCGCGTGATGTCGTTGGGGATCTCGTCGAGGTGGTAGCCGAGCGCCAGCTTCGCGGCGATCTTCGCAATCGGGAAGCCGGTGGCCTTCGACGCCAGCGCCGAGCTGCGCGACACGCGCGGATTCATCTCGACGATCACCATGTGGCCGTCGGCCGGGTTGATGGCGAACTGGATGTTCGAGCCGCCCGTCTCCACCCCCACGCGGCGGATGATGCGCCGCCCGGCGTCGCGCATCCGCTGATATTCCTTGTCGCTCAAGGTGAGGGTCGGGGCCACCGTGATGCTGTCGCCGGTGTGCACGCCCATCGGGTCGATGTTCTCGATCGCGCAGATGACGACGAAGTTGTCGGCGGCGTCGCGCATCACCTCCAGCTCGAACTCCTTCCAGCCGATCACCGATTCCTCGATCAGCACCTCGTGCACCGGGCTCATCTCGAGCCCGCGTCCGCAGATCTCGCGGAACTCCTCGATGTTGTAGGCGATGCCGCCGCCCACCCCGCCCATCGTGAACGAGGGCCGGATGATGGCCGGAAAGCCGGTGTTCTCGACCGCCTCGAGCGCCTCGGCAATGTTCTTCACGACCGCGCTCTTGGGGACGTCGAGACCGAGTTCGATCATCGCATCGTGGAACAGTTGTCGATCTTCCGCGACCTTGATCGCTGGAACCGACGCGCCAATCAGCTCCACGCCGTGCTTCTCGAGCACGCCCGCTTCGTGCAGCGCGATCGCGAGGTTGAGCGCCGTCTGTCCGCCCACGGTGGGCAGGATGGCATCGGGCTTCTCGCGCGCGATGATGCGCTCGACTACGTCGACCGTGAGCGGCTCGACGTAGGTACGGTCGGCCATCTCCGGGTCGGTCATGATCGTGGCCGGGTTGCTGTTGACGAGCACCACCTCCAGCCCTTCGTCGCGCAGCGCCTTGATGGCCTGGGTGCCGGAATAGTCGAACTCGCAGGCCTGGCCGATCACGATCGGACCGGAGCCGATGACGAGAACGCGTTTGAGGTCAGTACGTCGCGGCATGTCTGGGGACTCGATCTGTCAGTGGGCCTGTTCCATCAGGTCGATGAACTGCCTGAAGAGGTAGTCGGCATCGTGCGGACCAGGCGAGGCTTCGGGGTGGTACTGCACGGAGAACACGGGCTTGTCGACGTGGCGCAAGCCTTCGACCGTGCCGTCGTAGAGATTGCGGTGCGTCACCTCGGTGCCCGCCGGCAGCGAGTCGGGATCGACGGCGAAGCCGTGGTTCTGCGAGGTGATCTCGACCTGCCCGGTCGAGAGATGCTTCACGGGGTGGTTGCCGCCGCGATGGCCGAACTTGAGCTTGTAGGTCGTGGCGCCCAGGCCGAGAGCCAGCAACTGGTGGCCGAGGCAGATGCCGAAAATGGGCCGGTTCGACGCCACGAGCGCCTTCACGTTCGTGACGGCGTAATCGACCGCGGCGGGGTCGCCCGGACCGTTGCTGAGGAAGATGCCGTCGGGGCCCCAGGCGAGCACGTCTTTGGCCGGCGTGGCGGCCGGAAACACGCGCACCTGGCACCCGTGCGCCACGAGCCGGCGCAAGATGTTGGTCTTCATGCCGTAATCGTAGGCGGCCACCTTGAACGGCCGCGAGGCCTGGCGTTCGGGGGTGGTCGCAAAGCTGGCGGCCGACACCGCATCGGCCAGCGACAAGGTGTAATCGTAGGGCGCCGCGCACGTGACGTCCTTCACGAGGTCAGACCCCTCCATCTGGACGACGGCGCGAGCCCGCTCCACCAGCTCCTGCGGGTCGTGGGCCCCGGTGGCAATCACCCCGCGCATCACGCCGGCCGAGCGGAGCTTGCGGGTCAGCGCGCGCGTGTCGATGTCGGCAATCGCCACGATGTGGCTGGCCGTCAGGTAGTCCTTGAGCGTGCCCTGCGAGCGCCAGTTGCTGGCGACCGGGGACTGGTCGCGAATCACGAACCCCGCCACCTGCGGCGTGTCCGATTCGACATCGGTTGCCGTGACACCGTAGTTGCCAATCTGCGGCGCGGTCATGGTGACGATCTGCCTGGCGTAGGACGGATCGGTCAACACCTCCTGATAGCCGGTCATGCTGGTGTTGAACACCACCTCGCCGGTGGTGGTTCCGGGCGCGCCCGCAGACACCCCCGCGTACCAGGTGCCGTCTTCGAGGGCCAGAATCGCGTTCATCTACCGGGGCCTTTCCGCTGTGAGCGTCACGGCGACACGGACCCGGGCGCCGGGCTCCACGCGCGTCGTGGTCGAGATGATGAGATAACCGGGAAGCTGGATGCGCACGGCGCGCGCGCCGACGGCGGCGGCCGGCACCGTCGCGGGCGTGCGGCCGACGGCCACGCCGTCGACGAACGCCTGCGCCCCGCTCGGCCGGCTCTCGATGAGCAGGCTGCCGGTGGTGGCCGTGGACGCACTGGCCGCCGCGGCCGCAGCCGTGGCCGGTGCGCCGGCGCGCGCCAACACCACTTCGAGGGCCCGTGCCGGACGCCCGGGTTCGAGCACGACCCGCTGCTGCGACGGCTCGAACCCGGGCCGCACCACGCGCACGGTATAGGCGCCGAGCGCAAGGTCACGTACTGCGACGGGCGAGACACCGCGGCGCTCGCCGTTCAAGAACACTTCGGCGCCACTCGGCGTCGAGCGCACGAGCAGCCGTCCGGGCGAAGCCGCCGCTGGCGTGGCCGCTAAAGGCGGCACCGGACGTGCCGGGGCGGGCGGTACGACTGTGCGCGCCGGCACCTTGGTGGCCGGCAGCGTCTTGCGCTGGGCCACCGGTGCGGCCGGTGCGGGCGCGCTCGCCTTCGTGGGCGCACTCATCGTCGTGGGCGGCACCGACGCTGTCGGCGGCGCGGCTTGCGGCTGACTGAGCGCGGCGGTCGTGGCTTCCGCGGCGGCCATGGTCGCCGCGGCGGTCGAGGCTTCCGCGGCGGCCATGGTCGCCGCGGCAGCCGAGCCCGACGGCGTGCCCCAGCGGAGCAGCGCCCGGCCGCCCAACCCGAAGATCAGCAGGCCGGCGGCAATGGCCCCGGCCCACAGGGCCCACGTGGGAACGCCTGATGGAGCGACCGCCGCATCGGCGTCGCCCCAAGCGACCTGCCCGTGGTCGACGTCAGCGTGGGCGTCAGTGCCTGAATCACCTTGGCCATCGGCGTAGGGTAACGGCGCTGTGTGGTAGGCCTCGACGTCGAGCGCCTCTCCCGGCGCCGCAACGAAGGGCGCGGCGCCAAGCTCACGTGGCCCGGTGACGAGCGGCAGCTCTTCCGGAGCATCGGTCCGGGGCACTGATTCGAGCCGCGCGACCGCGTCGTCATCATCGTCGGGCGCCACGCGACTGACGTCTGCGACCGCCGCGGGGCCGTCGTCAAGCGCGCCGAAGGTGAGCGCCGGCGCGTCATCCGCCTGCGCGAACTCGAGCAGAGGAGCCGCTACCGCGGCCTTACGCCGCGCGGTCTTGGGACGCGGCGTGACCTGATCGGCCACGTCGGCGAGCGCCTCGACGAAGCCCGTGGCGGAGGGATACCGTTCGCCGGCCTCGGTCGCCATGGCCCTGGAGAACACGGCAGCCAGGGCCTCGGCGCCTTCGGGCGACGACGTCGGCACGTGCACCGTGTCGGGACTGGAGATGCGCCGCCCGCTCAACCACTCATGCGCGATGGCGGCGAGCGAGTACTGGTCGCCGGCCGGGCTGATGCCGCGCCCGAGGGCCACCTCGGGGGCGCAGTAGGGACGCCGCACCGGCGGACGCACGCCCACCCGCTCGAGCACGGCGGCCATGCCGATGCCGGTGAGCACCGTGGCTTCCACCGACACGACGATGTCGCGCAGGTGCAGGCTGCCGTGGAAGACATCGACGGCGGCCGCCGCGTCGAGCGCGTCGGCCAGCGCCCGCAGCCGGGGCAGGGCGTCGGCCATGTTGGCCGGGCCGTACTCGCGCAGAGCCACGTCGAGCGAGTCGCCTTCGACGACCGGGCTCACCACGAAGGGCTCGATGTCGACGATGCCGGTTTCGAGAATGGGATTGAGGGCCGGGTGCGCGACCTGCCGCTCCTTGAGCGCGCGCAGGGCGGGCCCCACAACCGCCACGCGCTCGGGCGTCAAGCCGACACGAATGACCTTGATGACGACCGGACGCCGCGTTTCGGAATCCTCACCACGAAAGACCGGGCCCACGCTGCCGGCACCGATCTGGTGCAGGATGCGGAAGCGACCGTAGGTCGCCCGGGGGCCGTCGAACAGAAGGCTGTCCTCGGTCAGTTGCTGAACTCCTGGAGACTCGGATGAGCCCGAATGGCGTGGGATTTATCTTAGCATGCACGGCGCGGCGTTTCGACGGCTCGCTTGAACGGTTGACACCCCGCTCTGGCGTCTGCGAGAGTAGCCGTCCGGTGTCATCCCCTTCAGTTCCCGCCCCAGCCACAGGCAGCCTCGCGATCGACATCCGTCAGTTGCCGTGGATGCGCCGTCTCGCCACCGACTACGCCTTCGCGTTCGACGGCCTGTCCTCTTTCTATGCCGGCGACCCGGCCAGTCCCGAGGCTTGGCGGGCCGTGATCGCGCAAATCCACGCCGGTGTGCCGCGGGCGCTGCCGGCGCTCGCCGATCTGCTCACGGCCCAACAGACTGCCCGCGAGGCGCCGGCCGCCGCCCGCGCTGCCGCCGCCACGTTCGCGGACCCGAAGACCGTGGCGATCGTCACCGGTCAGCAGGCCGGACTCTTCGGCGGCCCGCTCTACACCCTGCACAAGGCCATCACGGCCATCAAGCTGGCCGCGCGCGTGTCGGCCGAGCACGGCGTGCCGGCCGTGGCGGTGTTCTGGATCGACTCCGAGGATCACGACTGGAAAGAAGTGCGGACGTGCACGGTGCTCGACGACGATCAGCGTCCCCACACCGTGACGCTGGGTGAACTCGACGGCGCGGGTGAACAGTCGGTCGCCCGCCTGCGCCTCGAGGGCCAGGGTCAGGCGGCCGTGGACGCCCTGCAGGCCGCGCTGCCGGCCACCGAGTTCACGCCCGGCGTCATCGACATGTTGCAGCGCGCCTACGCCAGCGGGCGCAGCATGTCGCAGGCGTTCGGCCGCGTGCTCGAACACGTGCTCGGGCCTTACGGCCTGGTCGTCTACGACGCCTCCGATGCCGCCAGCAAGCCGCTGGCAGCCGACCTGTTCGCGCGCGCGCTCGGCGACCCCGGGCGCACGTCGCACCTGGCTGCCGCGGCCGGCGAAGCGCTGGAACAGCGCGGCTACCATGCGCAGGTGACGGCCTCGGAACAGTCGGCGCCGCTCTTCCTCATCGACGGGTCGCGGCAGGCCATCCGCTGGCGGGACGGCGTCGCCGTGGTCGGCGATCGCGAGATGCCGGTGGCCGATCTCGTGGCGCTCGCGCGCTCCTCGCCGCAGTCGTTCAGCCCCAACGTGCTGCTTCGGCCGCTCGTGCAGGACACCATCTTCCCCACTGCCTGCTACGTCGGCGGTCCGAGTGAACTGGCCTACCAGGGACAGCTCCGCCAGGTCTACGCGCACTTCGGCGTGCCGATGCCGCTCGTGATGCCGCGCGCCTCGGCCACCATCGTCGACTCGGCCACCCTGCGCTTCCTCGACAAGCACGAGGTGCCGTTTGCCGCTTTCCAGCGCCAGGACGAACTGACGCTCAATCAGCTGCTCGAGAGCCAGCTCCCAGCCGGCGTGGAAGACAGCTTCAGCGAGGCCGGACGGGCCATCGGCGAACGCCTCGATGCGGTCACCGCGGCCGCCCGGCTCGTCGACAGCACGCTCGAGGGCGCGGCCAAGGCCACGCTCGGCAAGATGCAGCACGACCTGCACGCGCTGCACGGCAAGATCGTGCACGCCGCCAAGAAGAAGGACGAAACGCTGCGCCGCCAGTTCACCCGCGCGCAACAGCAGCTCTTCCCCAACGGCCAGCCCCAGGAACGTGAGATCGGCGCCGTCTGGCTGCTCAACCGCTACGGTCCGGCCGCCGTGGCCCGGCTGATGGAGCTGCTGCCCATCGACCACGCTCACCACTGGGTGCTCACGATCTGAGCGCCCGGCGCGCCATGACCTCGTCGTTCCCCCGGCGGCGCTGGACGCGGCTGCTGACGGCGCTCGTCGTGTTGCCGATCTTCGCGGCGTCGGGCGCGGCTGGCTACTACTACGGACGGTTCGCCACGCTCATCGACGCGCGCCTGCAGGGTGAGCGCATCCGCGCCATCCCGCGCGTGTATGGCCGGCCACTGGCGTTTCGCTCGGGTCTCACGGTGGGCAGCGCGGATGTGGTGCAGCGCCTGAACGACCTCGGCTACACCAGCCGTGACACGGCCCGCGAACCCGGGGAATTCGCAACCGGCGGGGATGCCGTGGAGATCGTGCCGCGCGGCGGCGCCAACGCCGGCCGCCACGTGCGGCTCGAGTGGACGCCCGAGCCGGCTCGGGCTGGCCCTCCCGCACCTACCCCGCCCCGCACGCCGGCAATTGCCCGCGTCATCGTCGACGACGTGCCGGTCTCCGCCGTGGCGCTCGATCCGCCTCTGCTCAGCGCGCTCGCCAATCCAGCGCGAGAGCGCCGCCGGCGCGTGCCGCTCGCCTCCATTCCGGCGTACGTGCAGCAGGCGGTGCTGGCCATCGAGGACCGCCGCTTCTACGCGCATCCCGGCATCGACCCGATTCGCATGGTGGGCGCACTCGTGACCAACCTGCGCGGCGACCGCGCCTACCTGGTGGGCGCCAGCACGATTACGCAGCAGCTCGCGCGCAACTTCTTTCTGACCGAGCAGATGGCCGAGGAACAGCAGTCGGGGCGCCGCTCGGTCCGCCGCAAGCTGCTCGAGCAGTTCATGGCGGTCGTGCTCGAGACCAAAGCCACCAAGGAAGAGATCCTCGAGCTGTATCTGAACGAGGTCTACCTCGGCAACCGCGGGTCGTTCGCGCTGCACGGCGTGGCCGTGGCCGCGCGCACCTTCTTCGCGAAGGATCTCACCAATCTCACGGTCGGAGAAGGCGCGCTCATCGCCGGCATCATCCAGTCGCCCGGCAATCACTCGCCGTTTGTCGACCTGGCCCGCGCGCGCGATCGCCGCGATGTCGTGCTGCGCGCCATGGCGGCGGCCGGCTACCTGCCGCCGAAGGCGCTCGCGGCCGCGCTCGCCGAGCCGCTGCAGGTGGCGGCGCGCGCGCTCGACTTCGAGGCGCCGTATTTCATGGACTACGTGGCCGACGAACTCGACGCGCGGCATCCCGGCGTGGCGCAGGCCACCGAGGGACTCGAGGTCTACACCACGCTCGACCTCAACCTGCAGCGGGCGGCACAGGAGGCGGTGCGCGCCGGGCTCGCCGACGTCGACGCCACGCTCGCCAGGCGCAAGCGCACCGTGCGTCCGCAGGCGGCCCTCGTGGCTCTCGACCCGCGCACCGGCGAGGTGCTGGCGCTCGTGGGCGGACGCTCCTACAGCCAGTCGCAGTTCAACAGGGCCACCGGCGCGCGCCGGCAGCCCGGCTCGGTGTTCAAGCCGTTCGTGTATCTGGCGGCGTTCGACAAGGCGGCGGCCGACGGCCGCACCGACGTGACTCCGGCGTCGCTCGTGCTCGATGAGCCCACCACGTGGACGATGGCCGGGGGTGACTGGACGCCCGGCAACTACGACGACGAATACGACGGCATGATCACGCTGCGCCGGGCGCTGGCCCTGTCGCGCAACGTCGCCGCCATCAAGGTGGCCGAGCAGGCCGGCTTCGACACCGTGGTCGACCTGTGGAAGCGCACGGGCATCGGCAAGACGCCGCTCCGGGGTTATCCGTCGATTGCCCTGGGCGTGTTCGAGCTCACGCCGATCGAGGTGGCCCAAGCCTTCACGAGCTTCGCCACGCTCGGCAAGCAGATGGCGCCCCGCGCCATCGCCCGGGTCGTGGCTGGCACGCGCAGCACCCCGGCGCCGCTGCCCGAGGTGAAGACCGTGGCCGCCCCGGCCGTGACCTACCTGGTCACCAACATGATGCGCAGCGTGATCAGCGAAGGCACCGCGGCCTCGGCGCGCGCGGCCGGCTTTACGCTCGACGCCGCCGGCAAGACCGGCACCACCAACGATCTGCGCGATGCCTGGTTCGTCGGCTTCACGCCTGAGCTGCTCACGGTCGTGTGGGTCGGCCTCGACGACAACCAGATTCTCGGATTGACCGGCGCGCAATCGGCCCTGCCGATCTGGACGGCGTTCATGAAGCGGGCCCTGGCCGGACGGCCCAATCAGCCCTTCGCTGTGCCGCCCGGAGTGTCCCTGGTCGAGATCGACCGCGACACCGGCCAATTGGCGCTGCCGGCCTGTCCGCGCGTGGCCGGCGAGGCCTTCCTCGCCGGCACCGAGCCGGCCACGTGGTGCCAACTCCACAACTTTCAGCGATAATCGTCTGAGTCATGAACCAGGAAGTCTTTGCAGCGCTCGGCGAGGCCATGAGCCGCGCCGAAGACGTGGCGCTCGTCACCATCGTGGCCACCAACGGCTCGACGCCGCAGCGCGTCGGCGCGAAGATGCTGGTCTACGCCGACGGCCGCACCGTCGGCACGGTGGGGGGCGGCTGCTACGAGAACGATGCCTTCTGGAAAGCCAAGGAGTCGCTCAAGACGCGCAAGGCCCTGTGCGTGAAGTACGAACTCGACGACGACTTCGCGCAAGAGAACGGCCTCGTGTGCGGCGGACAGATGGAAGTGTTCATCGAGCCCATCGAACCGCCGCCGGCGGTCTACATCATCGGCGCCGGCCACGTCGGCCAGTACCTCGGCCGCTTCGCGCACGACGCCGGATTCCAGGTACATGTGGTCGACGACCGCGGGGCCTTCGCCAACCGCGAGCGCTTCCCCGATGCCGCCGAAGTGGTGGTCGACGACGTGCCGGGCTGGCTGACGAGCGCCGTGCTGCCGCCGAGCGCCTACGTCGTCATCGTGACCCGCGGCCACCGGCACGACCTCGATGCTCTACGGGCCGTGGTGAGCCGCGACCTGCGCTACGTCGGCCTCATCGGCAGCCGGGCCAAGGTGGCCCGTGTCTATGAAGCGCTGGCGGCCGAGGGCCTGGAGCCCGAACGCTTCGCCCGCGTGCATGCGCCGATCGGCCTCGACCTCGGGGCCGTGACCCCGCAGGAGATCGCCGTGAGCATCGTGGCCGAACTGATTGCCGTGCGGCGCGGCAAGGCCGACGACCCGGCCATCGCCGCCGCGTCGCTCAAGTGGACGCCCAAGTTCGTCAAGGCCGCGGCCGGCATCTGACCAGCGCCCCGGCCGGATGCGGGCCGGGCCCTGTCATCTGGCGCCATCTGTTATACTTAGCTCTGGCAGTCGCTGCTGGAGACTGCTGAATTCCATGACTTCCGGGGCTCTCTCCGACCGCACACGCCGCGTTCTGGCCTGCCTGGTCAAGGACTACATCGACAGTGGCGAGCCCGTGGCTTCCGCCAAGTTGAGCCGGCGTGCCGGTCTGGCCGTGTCGCCGGCCACCATTCGCAACGTCCTCGCCCAGCTCGAGGACATGGGCTACGTGAGCCAGCCCCACACCTCGGCCGGCCGGGTGCCCACCGACCTCGGATACCGCTACTACGTCGACCTGCTGCTCGAGACGCGCCGCACGACGCGCGATGCCTCCACCATGGAGGCCCGGCTCCGTTCGCAGGCCGGCGACGCCCCTCTCTTCGACCATCTGCTCTCGAGCGCCTCGCACATGCTGTTCGAGGTGTCACACCATGTCGGGTTCGCGATTGCTCCGTCTGACATGCACGCCATCTTCCAGCGCATCGAGTTCGTGCCGCTGTCGAGTTCGCGCGTGCTGGTGGTGATGGTGGCGCGCGGCAACCACGTGTCGCAGAAGGTGATCGAGCTGGCCGAGGCCATCGCCCCGAGCTCCCTCACCCAGGCGGCCAACTACCTGAATGCCGAATTCGCGGGCTTGTCGCTCGACGAGGTGCGCCAGGCCGTGCTGGCGCGGCTGGCCCAGGAACGCACGCTCTACGACGAACTGCGCGCCGTGGCGCTCGAACTCGCGCGCAGCACCCTCGAGGGCATCGAATCGCCCACGTCGGTCTTCATCGACGGCGCCTCGTCGCTCGCTGACGACGCCGAAGACACCAATGCCGTGTCGCTCTCCACGCTTCGTACCTTGCTGCGGATGGTCGAGGAGAAACAGCGGTTGGTACGCCTGCTCGACGCCTATCTCGACGGCCCCGGGGTCGCGGTGGTCATCGGCGCCGAGCATCCCGACCCGCAACTGCATGCCTGCAGCCTCGTGGTTGCCACCTATGGCGACGGCGCGCGCCGCGGTGCGGTGGGCGTCATCGGGCCCACTCGCATGCATTACTCCCGCGCCATCAGCGTCGTGGACGGCGCCGCCGGCGCCGTGGCGCGTTACCTGCGCGATCAGAACTAGCGCGTTCAGCGCCCCCCTGTGTTCCACGTCATGAGCAACTCACCGTTGTCCGAAGACCCCTCGCTCGATGCCGGCGCCGCCGCCCCGGCCACCGGTCCCACGCTCGACGCCGTGCAGCGCGAACGCGACGAGCTGCGCGATCGCCTGCTCCGCACCGCGGCGGAGTTCGACAACTTCCGCAAACGCACCGAGCGTGAACGACGCGAGTTTGCCGAATGGGCGACGGCCGACCTGCTCGGCGACGTGCTCGCCGTGCTCGACGACTTCGAGCGCGCACTGGCGGTGCCGGCGCCGCCCGAGGCTCGCGCCTACCGCGACGGCATGGAACTGGTCCATCGCCAACTGCTCGACTTCATCAAGAAGCGCGGCGTCGTGGCCATCGCCACCGAGGGTCAGGATTTCGACCCCGCGGTGCACCAGGCGGTGGCGCACGACGAGGCGCCCGGCGCCCGCGACGGCGAGATCCTGGACGAACTGCGGCGCGGTTACCGGCTGGGCGAACGCCTGCTGCGGCCCGCGATGGTGCGGGTGGCCAAGGCATCGTGAGCGCGCGCGACTACTACGAGGTGCTCGGCGTCGCTCGCGAGGCGGCCGACGCCGACATCAAGAGCGCGTATCGCAAGTTGGCGCTCAAGCACCATCCCGATCGCAACCCGGGCGACAAGGCGGCCGAAGAGAAGTTCAAGGAGGCCGCCGAGGCCTACTCGGTACTGGCGGATGCCGACAAGCGCGCCCGCTATGACCGCTTCGGCCATGCCGCGGTGACCGGCGCCGGCCAGGGCTTCGACCCCACGGTGTTCACCGGGTTCGAGGACATCCTGGGCGGCCTCGGCGACATCTTCGGCTTCGGCGACGTGTTCGGCGGCGGGCGGCGGCGCTCGGGCCCGCAGCGAGGCTCTGACCTGCGCTACGACCTCGAAATCACGTTTGCCCAGTCGGCCAAGGGCACCGAGACGGCGGTGCAGATTCCCCGCCACGAAACCTGCGCCACCTGCACGGGTAGCGGCGCGGCGCCGGGCACCTCGTCCAGTCAGTGCGGCCAATGCCGCGGCGCAGGCCAGATCCGGTTCCAGCAGGGCTTCTTCACCATGGCCCGCACCTGCAACACGTGCCACGGCACGGGCCGGGTCGTGGCTACGCCCTGCGTCACCTGCCGCGGCGAAGGGCAGGTCGAACAGCAGCGCAAGCTCAGCGTGAAGATCCCGCCCGGCATCGCGTCAGGTCAACGGCTGCGGCTGCAGGGCGAAGGCGAGGGCGGCACGCGCGGCGGGCCCGCCGGCGACCTCTACGTGGTCATCTTCGTGCAGGAGGACGAGCGCTTCACGCGCGATGGCAACGACCTCCACGCCGAGGCTGAGGTGCCGTTCACCACGCTCGCGCTCGGCGGCGAGGTCACCGTGCCGGGCATCGACGACCCGCACCCGCTCACTATTCCCGAAGGCTCGGCCACCGGCAGCACGTTCCGCCTGAAGAACAAGGGCATGCCCGACGTGTCGGGTCGCGGCAAGGGCGATCTCATGGTGACCGTGCGCGGCACCACCCCGCGTACACTCAGCCGCGAACAGCGCGAGCTGCTCGAGAAATTGCATGCGACGCTCAGCCCCGCCGAGGTCGCCGGGCGGCGCGACGACGACAAGAGCATCTTCGGCAAGGTGAAGGACATCTTTGGCTGAGTCACGTCACTGGCCGGCCCTCGATGTGCGCTCTCCGGCCACCGACCCGACCGGGCTCGTCGACGGCCTCGTGGCCGCGGCGCTCGACGACTTCTCGCCCCTCGCCATCCAGGATCTGATCCCTCCGCCACTGCCGCCCGGCGGCCTGTGGGATCCCGCGGCGGCGCCGGACCCGCCCCCGACACCGGTCGTGTGGCGCGTGTGCTTCTCGACCGCCGCCGGGCGGGATGCCGCGGTGGCCGCGCTGACCGCGCTCGGTCTCGACCTCACCGTCGAGCCGCTCGACCTGCCCGACGACGACTGGGTGGCGCGCAGTCAACAGGCCAATCGCGCCGTCACCGCCGGCCGCTTCATCGTCGCGCCGCCGTGGGACATCCCGACGCTGACGCCAGCCGGCGCGGACCTGATCGTGATCGATCCGTCGATGGGCTTTGGCACTGGCCACCACCAGACGACGCGCCTCTGCCTGCGTCTGCTGAGCACGCTCGACGTGCGCGGCCGCACCGTGCTCGATCTCGGCACCGGCTCCGGCGTGCTGGCCATGGCCGCAAGCGCGGCGGGCGCGCGGGCCATCACCGGCATCGACATCGACGACCACGCGATCCTGGCGGCCCGCCGGAGCGCGCTCTTGAACACGCTGCCCGAGCCCGTCACGTTTCAGACCGCTGACGTCTTCACGGCGCCGTGGCCGCCGGCCGAACTCGTCTTTGCCAATCTCACGGGCGCAATGCTCGTGCGCGCGGCGGCGCAACTGGCCGCACTCGTGGCGCCGGATGGTCAACTCATCGTGAGCGGCTTCGTCGACAGTGAGGCCGCCGACGTGGAGTCGGCGCTTTCAGCGTTTGCCGTCACCGCGCGCGAGCGCGAAGACGAGTGGTGCGCGTGCGTGCTGCGGCGCGCCGCTCGCTAACCCGCAGCCCACGCGACTACTTCACCGCGCGCTGCTGCCCCTTGGCGCGGCGATCGTTCCAGCTCGTGACCAGGCGGCGCAGCTCCGAGATCGGCTCGGGGCTGTCATCCACCTGCAAGCGCATCACGACGTCGTTGTTCAGCCACACGCCCTGCCCCTGACCCACGATCAGGATCGCGGCCGACTGCATGCCGCGCTTGTCGCCGCCGGCGGCCTGACCGGCTTCGAGCGCTGCGGTCAGGCGCTGTGACAGGTGCCCGGTCGTGGTCTCGAACGCGCGTACCATCTCGCTCACGACCGCTTCGCCGGCGAGGATGTTGCCTTGCGCCGTGCAGTACTTCCCCGTCTTGCCCCCGGCCCATTCAGTGGCCTTCGGCCCGGTAAAAGTCGCCACCTCGCCCGTCTGGTTGATCACCGCGAACTGGCGGCCCTGCTTGGTCCACTGCGCCGGCTGCGGATCCGGGTCGCTGTCCCAGATGGCCTTGAGAATCGCGCCTGGCGCCATGCCGGCCTTCAAGAGCGCGATCGCCTTCGGCCCGTAGCTGACATCGACGATCGCCTGCGACGCGGCCGCGCCCACCCCGGCTTCGGCCCAGAGCACGCCGTTGCCGACCGAGAACACCCGCGACTGCACCGCACCGCCGACCTCGCCAGTGGCCGGGTCGTAGCCCAGAATCGAGAACGTCGCCACGGGATCCGGAAGGGCCGGCACTGCGGGAGCCAGCGGCACAGTGGCCGTCGTCCCGCGCCCCATCAGGCCCACCAGGCCCATCACCACAGCCGCGCCCACCATCAGCCTGCCGTTTGTCATCACCTGCTCCTGCGGTCCGTGCCGCGCGTGTCAGTCATCCCGCCATACCGCCTGGCAGGCCGCCAGCGCCGCGAGCGGCGCGCTGGTCGCGCGCAGCGTGCGGCCACCCAGACTCGTGAGTCGCCAGCCCTCGCGGCCAGCGAGTGCAACTTCGCCCGGCGCCCAGCCGCCTTCGGGTCCGATCGCCAGCGTGACCGCCGCCGGCGCCGGCAGCTCGGCCATCGTTACCGTGGCCCATGACGCTGACGGCTCCACCAGCAGCAGCCGCAGCTCGGCGGCCGCCGCGGCCGCGATCGCGCCGAACTCGACGGGCGCGTCGACCTCGGGCACGACCGCGCGGCCGCATTGCTTGGCCGAGGCCACCGCCACGCGGCGCCAGCGTTCGAGTCGGTGCCCACGAAGAGCGGCGCTCAGTGACACCTCGCCGTGCGCCGCGGCAAACGGCCGCACGAGCGCTGCCCCCATCATCACCGCGTCGCGGATCGCCTCGTCGGTGCCGTCGCCCTTGAGCAGCGCGAGCGCCACGGTATAGCGTACGCGTGGCTCGCGCGCGGGCGTGGCCGCGGCGCTCAACTCCACGGTCACCGCCGAGCGCGTGCTGACGGTGATCGTGGCGGTCCATTCCCCGCCGCGGCCGTTGAACACCCGCAGGCTGTCGCCCGTGATCAGGCGCAGTACGCGCGCCACATGCGCGGCTTCCTCGGCCGGCAGCGCGAGCTGCTCCCCCGGAGCCGAGGCGTCTGGCACGAGGACACGCGCGGGCACGGACAAATTATAGCGTTCCCACGCGTCGCTCCCGCCAGCGGGGGTCGCGCCGTTCGTCTATACTGCGGCCCGATGTTCTTCCGCGACCAGGTGGTCGGCAAATACAAGATTCTCTCGCCGCTCGGCAGCGGCGGCTTCGGCACCGTCTTCCTGGCCGAGGACACCTGGATCGACAAGAAGGTTGCGCTCAAGGTGCCGCATCGCCAGAGCCTCGACTTCGGCGAGCTGCTGCGCGAACCGCGCCTGCTCGCCACGTTGAGCCATCCGAACATCGTCACGGTGCTCACCGCCGAACGCATCGACGACGTGTTCTTCATCGTGATGGAATACGTCGCCGGCGAGACGCTCGAAGCCATCTCGGATCGCGACGGCGCACTCGACCTGTCGCGTGCGCTCGACATCGTCTGTCAGGTCTGCAACGCCGTCGATCACGCGCACGCGCAAGGCATCATCCACCGCGACCTGCGGCCGGGCAACGTGATCGTCAGCGAGGCGGGCATCGCGAAGGTGGCCGACTTCGGCACCTCGCGCTTCCTCGAGATCGCCGCGCATGGCACCACCGTGATCGGCAGCCCGCCCTACATGGCCCCCGAGCAGTTCCACGGCAAGGCGGTCTTCGCCTCCGACGTGTACTCCCTCGGCGTCACGTTGTACCAGCTCCTCACCGGGCGGCTGCCCTACGAATCACCAGCGCCCGGCGACCTCGACCGGCTGATGCGCGGCGAACTCACGACCTCGCCGCGGCTGCACAACCCGAAGCTGCCCAAGATTATCAGCGACATCGTGCTCAAGGCCATGGCGCCCGACATCACGGCCCGCTATGCCCGGGCCCACGACCTGCTCGACGCTATTCTGGCGGCCCGTCCGCAGACCACCGGGCGGCGGCCGTGGCCGGCGGCCGGCTCGGCGCCAGGCGCGGCCGGCCGGGTGGAGCCAGCCAAGGACATCCGCGACCGGCTTCGGGCCCGCGAGACCCCAGCGGCCCGTTTCTGCTGGCATTGCGGCAAGCCCCTGCACGCCCGCACCGGCACCTGCCCTTTCTGCGGCGAGAAACAGTGAACCTGCGGCCCCCGGGCCGCCCTGGCCTGCAGGGAGTAAACCCGGCAGCCGATACGCAGGCCTAGCGAACCGAGGTTTCCCCAGGTTTCACGAGCCGACATGGACATCAACCAACTTCTCAAGCACGCCATCGACCAGGGCGCCTCGGACGTGCACCTCAAGGTCGGCAACTTCCCAGTCGTCCGGGTCAACGGTCAGCTTCGTCCGCTCAACAAGGAACTGCGCCTCGACCACGAGGCCCTGGTCACCATGGCGGCGACGATTATGTCGGCCAACCAGCGCCAGCGCTTCAAGGACGCGCAGGAGCTCGACCTCGCCTACAGCGTGGCCGGGCTCGGCCGCTTCCGCTGCAACGTGTTCCAGCAGCGCGGCACCATCGGCATCGTGCTGCGCGTCATTCCGATGAGCGTGAAGACGTTCGACGAGCTCGACCTGCCGCCCGTGCTGCGCACCATCGCCAACGAGCAGCGCGGCCTCGTGCTCGTCACCGGCACGACCGGTTCGGGCAAGAGCACCACGCTGGCCGCGATGATCGACCACATCAACAGCTCCCGCGACTTGCACATCATCACCATCGAAGACCCGATCGAATACCTGCATCGCGACCACCTCTCGATTCTCAACCAGCGCGAGATCGGCAGCGACACCCGCTCGTTCGCGCACGCCCTGCGCAGCGCGCTCCGCCAGGACCCGGACGTGATTCTGGTTGGCGAAATGCGTGACATGGAGACCATCGAGACGGCGCTCCACGCCGCGGAGACCGGCCATCTGGTGTTCTCCACGCTGCATACCCTCGACGCCACCGAGACCATCAACCGCGTGATCTCGGTGTTCCCGCCGCACCAGCAGAAACAGATCCGCCTGCAGCTCGCCTCGGTGCTCAAGGCCGCGGTGGCCCAGCGCCTCATCCCCCGCACCGACGGCAACTCACGCGTGCCGGCCGTGGAGGTACTCATCGCGACGCCGTTCGTGCGCGACTGCATCGTCGACAAGGAAAAGACGCATCTCATCAAGGGCGCCATCGCGCAGGGCACCTCGCAGTACGGGATGCAGACCTTCGACCAGTCGATCTTCAGCCTCTTCTCGCAGGGCCTGGTCACCCACGGGGAGGCGCTGCGCTGGGCCTCGAACGTCGACGAGTTCAATCTCAAGGTGCAGGGCATCTCGACCACCGCCGAGCTGTCACGCGATCAGATGGCGGGCTCGCTCTTCGCGCGCGCCAAATCCCCCGCCACCCCGCCTGCTCCCACCAGTGCGCCTGAGATCACGCGCTTCGGCGGCTGAAAGCGGCCCGTCCGAACCGCCGGCCGATCCGTACGGCCTGGCGCTCGGCTGGCTCGGGCTGCGGGAACTCTCGGCCCGCCAGGTCCGCCAGCGGCTCGCCCGGCGCGGCGTGCCCGTCCCCGACATCGACTTCACGCTCGAGCGGCTGATCGCCAACGGCGTGATCGACGAACGCCGCATGGCCCTGGCCGCTGCCCGGCTCGAAACCGTCATCCGTGGCCGCGGTCCGGCCCGTACGCGGCAGAAGCTGCGCGCCCTCGGTTTACCCGACGCCGCCAGTAACGCCGCCATGACCGCCACCCTTGCCGAGGTCGACGTGGACGCGCTGCTCGACCGCGCGCTCGAGATCAAGTTGCGGAAGGTTCCAGCCGGCGCGCTCGATCAGGCCGCAACCCGGCGCGTCGTAGGCGCCATGGTGCGCCAGGGCTTCGACGCCGGCACGGTCTTCAAGCGCCTGCGCGCCCGCGGCGCCAAGGCCGCCGACGACAGCGACGACTGAGCTGGCCGCCGGTCCCCCGTAGTCATCACGTCGGTGTCCAGCGGGCCGCCTCGGCGTGAGGTGGTGGGGCGCCGTGTGAGCCGGGAAGACCCCACCGTGGCAGGCCGGGGCACCCCGTGGCCATCCAGCTCCAGCACCTCGTAGGCGAATAGCCAGCGCCGCGGCCCGGCTGGTACACTTGCGGGTCCATGCATCCGAACGAGATTCGCCGGTCGTTTCTAGCCTACTTCGCCGCCCACGGACACCGCCCCGTGGGCAGTTCGCCACTCGTGCCGCACGACGACCCGACGCTGCTCTTCACGAACGCCGGAATGAACCAGTTCAAGGATGTCTTCCTCGGGCGCGAAGTGCGCGACTACACGCGCGCGGCCACCTCCCAGAAGTGCATGCGCGTGAGCGGCAAGCACAACGACCTCGAAAACGTCGGCCCGTCGCTGCGGCACCACACCTTCTTCGAGATGCTCGGCAACTTCTCGTTCGGCGACTACTTCAAGCAGGACGCCATCGCGCTGGCCTGGACACTGCTGACCAAGGAGTGGGGCCTCGACCCGGCACGACTCTACGGCACGGTCTTCAAGGGCTCACCGGGCATCGCCCGCGACGACGAAGCGTATGGGCGCTGGCGCCAGTTCCTGCCTGCCGACCACATCGGCGAACTGGGGCTGGCTGACAACTTCTGGTCCATGGGCGACACCGGTCCCTGTGGCCGCTGCTCGGAGATCTACTACGACCGCGTCCCGGACGCGTCGGGGACGAGTCAGTTTCTTGCGGACGTGGAGGCCGACACCGGGCGGTTCGTCGAGATCTGGAACAACGTGTTCATGGAGTTCGACCGGAGCGCCGAGGGCGTGCTCTCGCCGCTGCCGGCCCGGTCGATCGACACCGGCATGGGCCTCGAGCGCATCTCCGCGGTGCTGGCCGGCTCGACCTCCAACTACGACACCGCGCTCTTCACGCCGCTCCTCGACGCCATCGGTGCGCTGGCTCACCGCCGCCACCGCGGCACGATGGACCCCGCCGACGTGTCGATGCGCGTCATCGCCGATCACCTGCGCGCCATGACCTTCCTGATCGCTGACGGGGTCGTGCCCTCGAACGAATGGCGCGGCTACGTGCTGCGCAAGATCATGCGTCGCGCCATGCGCCATGGCCGCAAGCTCGGCCTGGAGCAGGCCTTCCTCCATACGCTCGTCGACGTGCTGGTCGTCGAGATGGGCGGCGCCTACCCGGAGCTCGTGGCCGGGCGTGATACCGTCAAGGAAGTGGTGCGCAGCGAGGAAGATCGCTTCGAAGCGGTGCTGTCGGGCCCGGGCATCGCCAAGGCCGAGCGGATCATCGAGCAGCAGCGTGCGGCAGGCGTCTTCCCCGGAGACAAGGCGTTCATGCTCTACGAAACCTTTGGCATGCCCCGCGATTTCGTGGAAGACCTTGCGGCCAGCGCGGGACTGCGATTCGACGTCAAGGGCTTTGACCGCAAGCTGCAATTGGAGCAGGAGCACGCGCGCCAGGGCAGCGCGTTCGGCAGCGGCAAGAAGGCCGAGCTGTCGGCCGAGGCGCGCGCGCACGTGGCCTCGGTGACCGAGGTGTTCACCGGTTACGAGCGCGAGACCGGCGAGCCGTCGGCGATTCGCGCCCTGCTCGACGACACGCTGGCGCCCATCGACGTTCTCGAGGCCGGCGCGTCGGGCGTCGTCGTGCTCGAACGCACGCCGTTCTATGTCGAAGCCGGCGGTCAAGTGTCCGACACCGGCGCGCTGTTCGGCGCCTCGGGCACCTCCACCGCGGTCGTCGACGTGGTGCGGCTGGGTGCGGGACTGTCCCGCGGACACCGCGTCGAGCGCGTGGCCGAGAGGCTGCGCGTGGGCGACCTGGTCACGCCGGTCGTCGATCACGATCGCCGCGCGTCCATCCGGCGCAACCACACCGCCACGCACCTGCTGCACGCCGCCCTGCGCCAGACCCTGGGCGGGCATGTGAAGCAGGCCGGCTCGCTGGTCTCGCCCGACCGCCTGCGCTTCGACTTCGTGCACGGCGCGGCCGTGGCGGCGGCCGATCGCCAGCGCATCGAGCAGATTGCCAATCAGGCGATTCTGGCCAACGACCCGGTGCGCACCGAGGTCAAGGACACGCACCAGGCCATCGCCGATGGCGCCACCGCGCTCTTCGGCGAGAAGTACGGCGACCAGGTTCGGGTCGTGGCCGTCGGCGACGGCCGCTTCAGCACCGAGCTGTGCGGCGGCACGCACGTGCGCGCCACCGGCGACATCGGCCTGCTGGTGGTCACCGACGAGTCAGGCGTCGCAGCCGGGGTGCGCCGCGTGGAAGCGCTGACCGGTCCGGCCGCGCTCGCCCATCTGCGCGCGGCGCTCGAGGGTCTGCAGCGGGCCTGTGCCGCGGCCAACGTGCCCGCGGCCACGCAGCTCGTCGCGAAGATCGAGCAGCAGGCGGCGCAACTCGCCAAGGCGCAGAAGGAGATCCGCGAGCTGAAGACGGCGGCGGCCATGGGCGATGGCGCGGGTAAAGCCGTGGAGAGCACCACCGTCGGCACCTTCACCGTCGTCGTACGGCGCGTGGACCAGCTCGACCGCGAAGGTCTCCGCGCGCTCGCCGACCGCACCAAGTCCACGCTGACCGACGGCGTGGTGTTCCTGGCCGGTGAGGCCGCCGACGGGCGCGTGGCCATGGTGGCCGCGGTGACGCCAGGCGCCGCCAAGAAGGCGCCGGCCGGCGCAATCGTGAAGCACCTCGCGCCCGTGGTGGGCGGCGGCGGCGGCGGACGGCCCGACTTCGCCGAAGCCGGCGGCAAGGACGCGTCGAAGCTCCCGGAACTGCTCGCCTCGGCACGAGCGCACATTGAATCGCTGCTGCAGGGCTAACGTGGGCGACCGCCCTGCACGATATCCTTGAGAGGACGTCTCTCCAGCCGGTGTCTTCGTCTGGCAGCGGCCCTACACCAGGACCTTCGTGACATCCGTGCGCAGCTCGCGGTTCGCTCTCGCGCTCGTCGCCTTGTCCTGCGGCACGGCCGAGGCGCAGATCTACGCGTGGCGCGACGCCGCTGGACAGATGGTGCTGTCGGACAGTCCCCGCGACGCCATTGGCGCGATGCAGACCTTCGCCGTGCCGCGCGCCACCGGCGTAAAGGTCACTCGCCCGCCCGACCAGAAATCAGCACGCTTCGACCCGATCATCGACGAGCATGCGGCCGCTCAGGGCGTCAGCGCCGATCTCGTGCGGGCGGTAATTCAGGTCGAATCCGCCTTCAACCACCTGGCGGTGTCGCCCAAAGGCGCCATGGGCCTGATGCAGCTCATGCCAGCCACCGCCTCCGAACTTGGTGTGGTCAACCCCTTCGACCCGGCCCAGAACATCGGCGGCGGTATTCGCTACCTGAAGCGCCTGCTCTCGCGCTACGACGACCGGGTCGAGCTGGCCCTGGCGGCCTACAACGCGGGGCCGGGCGCCGTGGACAAGTACGGGCAGAAGGTGCCGCCCTACCAGGAAACGCGTGAGTACGTGAAGAAGATCACCAAGAGTAGCGGCGCCGGCACACCCGCCAAGCCCCCCACCCGCATCTACAAATGGGTCGAGGTCGTGGATGGCCGTGAAGTGACGCGTTATTCCGACCGGCCGCAGTCCCCAACCAAGGCTCAGTAGTGGGCAGCCCGCTGCCTGTGGTATTCTCGGTGTTTTGGCGCGTCTAGCGCTCTAGAGGTTTGTACACGTGGCGAAGCGAAACCCCTCGGCCTTGAAGGCCCACCGTCAGAACGTCGTGCGCCGGGCGCGCAACCGCGACATGCGCTCCACGCTGCGCACCGGTCTCAAGGGCATCCGGGCCGCCCTGAACGCCGGCAAGATCGACGAAGCCAAGACCCTGCTCGGTGCCGCCGTGTCGCTCGTGGACAAGATGGCCGGCAAGGGCATCATCCACCGCAACACCGCCGGCCGTTACAAGTCGCGGATGGTGGCCAAGCTCACACCCAAGCTCACACCCAAGAGCGCCTGACCGGCGGGCCGCCATTCCCACCCCCGCAGATGGCGACGACGAGCCGCTCGAGCACGAAGCGCGGCTCCCCCTGTGACGATTTGATCGCCAGATCGGTCTCGAGCACCGAGCGCAGGGCCTCGCGTGCCCGGGCGTCGGGCCGGAGACGAATCACCGCCGCGCGAATCTGCCCGAGGATCATCGGCGCCACGGCGCCGGCTTCGAACTGAGCATCAATCTCGTGCAGTGCCGCCGCCGGGTTGCCGTTCCAGATCGCCTTCCCCAACGCGAAGTTCTCGCCCGGCTCCTCCACCGGCATCACCACATCGCGCACGTGCGCGGTCGTGATCGCCCCCTCGCCCGCCGCATACAGCACCAGCTTGTCGATGGCACTGCGGATACGCGGCAAGCGCAGCCCCGCCGCGTCGATGAGCGCCGAGATGGCCGCACTGTCCATGGTCATCTCGTCACGATCGAGCCGCGTCGTGATCCAGCGCACCGCGTCGGCCGGCGTCTCGAGCGTGCCGCAGTCGACGATCAGCGCGTGCTTGAGCAGGAGCTTCGTGATGCGGCGTCCGCGGTCGAGCGACGGCGCGTCCAGCACCAGCGTGGTCAGCGGCTCGGGGCGCTCGACGTAGGCCTCGAATTCTTCGGCCGGGGTGGTGCTGCGGGGCCGCCGCTTGCCCGTGCCGGGCACGGCGGGCGCCTCCGCCGGCTCTTCGTCCCTGGCCCGCTTCGGCGTGAGCAGCGCCTCGGCGTCGTGCACCAGCAGGACCCGGCGCGGCGCCATCATCGGCAGGGTGCGCGCGGCGCCCAGAATCGCCGACAGCATCGCGTCGCGGTCGCCGGCACTCGACGCCTCGCGGGCGTGGAACGACGCGGTGTTGAAGGCCTCGAGCCCTTCTTCCACGAGTCCGAGGAAGGCCTGCGACAACTCGAGGCGCGACGGCACGTCATCGCTCTCGAGCAGATAGATCGGCGCCGGCGTGCCGGCGGCAATGGCGGCGCGCACCTGGGCCGGCGTCATCAGAAGGCTTCCAGGATGGCGCTCACGACCGACCGCGCGAAGTCGGTCGACAACCGGTCGATCGCCGCGCGCTCCTGGTCGATGGCGCCGGCGCCGAGCCCGATGCTCGCCGCACTGGCCAGCTCGTACTCGTCGCTGAAGGTCAGCGCGGGGTTCTCCCACAGCGTCTTCTGCTGCTTCACGTCGGAGAACGACACGCCCACGACAATGGTGAAGCGATAGCGCGACCCGACCTGGCTGCCCGTGAAGCCCACGGGCACGGCGCTCACGCTCAGGATGTCACCGCGCACGACGCCGTCCACTCCGGTATCGGTCGGCAGCACCTGATACCGCCCGCGGCCCTGGAACTCGACGCGCACCTTCTCGGTGAAGTACTGCTCGAGCGACGAGAACGGCGTGCGGTTGCCGAACATCGGCACGCCGACGGTGCGGATGTAGTCGGGCAGGAACGATCCCCGGCCGGCCAGCGAGTAACCGCACCCCGCCAGCGCGATCGACACGCCGGCGAGCGGCACGGCGCGCAGCACCTGACGGCGCGTCAGCGCGGCCGCCGGGGCCCGCCCCGTCATCCCACCACGACCGACACCAGGCGGCCCTTGGCCACGACGACCTTCTTCACGGTCTTCCCCGCCAGATGCGGCTGTACACTGGGATCGGCCCGCGCTAGACGTTCGAGCTCCGCGTCCGAGGCATCGGGACTGACCTCGATGCGCCCACGCACCTTGCCGTTCACCTGCACGGGCACGACGATGCTCTCGGCCCGCGCGGCCGCGTCATCTACCGCCGGCCAGTGCGCCGCCGCCAGCGTGCCGGTGTGCGCGTAGCGCTCCCAGATCTCTTCGGCGGTGTGCGGCGCAAACGGCGACAGCACGACCACCAGCGATTCGATGGCCTCGCGCGCCACTGCCGCGCCCTGCGCCGTCGCGGCGCCGCGCTGCACGTCGGTGAACACGTACAGGTCGTTCACGAGTTCCATCATGGCCGACACGGCCGTGTTCATCTGCTTGCGCGTGTCGATGTCGGCGGTGACGCGGCGAATCGTGTCGTGCGTCTTGCGGCGCATGGCGCGCTCGTCGGCCGCCAGGGTGGCGGGATCGAGCGGCGCGGCCGCCAGCGCCGCTTCGCGCCAGTGCTCCGCCACGCGCCAGACGCGCGCCAGCCAGCGGAAGCTGCCGTCCAGGCCCGCGTCGCTCCACTCCACTTCCTTCTCGGGCGGCGCAACGAACATCACGTAGAGCCGCAACGCGTCCGAGCCAACCTTATCGAGCATGGTGTCGGGGTCGACCACGTTGCCCTTCGACTTGGACATGACGTGGCCGTCCTTGAGCACCATGCCCTGCGTGAGCAGGTGGGTGAAGGGCTCACTGTGGTCGATCATGCCGAGATCGCGGAACACGCGCGCGAAGAAGCGAGAGTAGATGAGATGCAGGATGGCGTGTTCGACGCCGCCCGAGTAGAAATCGACCGGGCACCAGTACTTCACCTTCGCCGGATCGAACGGCAACTGGTCGTTGTGCGCATCGGCGAAGCGATAGAAGTACCAGGACGAGTCGACGAAGGTGTCCATCGTGTCGGTCTCGCGCCGCGCGGCGCCACCACACGTCGGGCACGCGACGTTGACGAACTCGGGAATGGTCGCAAGCGGGGAGTCGCCCCGGCCCGTGAACTGCGCCACCTTCGGCAGGGCCACGGGCAGCTGATCGTCGGGCACCGGCACCACGCCGCACTGCGGACAGTGGATCATCGGGATCGGCGTGCCCCAGTAGCGCTGGCGCGAGATGCCCCAATCCTTGAGGCGGTACTGCACGGTGCCTTCGCCGAGGCCGCGTGCGTGTGCGTCGGCCGTGAGCCGCCGGCGACCCTCGGCGGAGGTGAGCCCGTCGTACGGGCCGGAGTTCACGAGCAGGCCTTCGTCCGGGCGCGCTTCGGTCATCGCCGCGACATCCGGAACGTCGCCGTCGACCGGGCGAATCACCGCGCGGACCAGCAGGCCGTACTTGCGTGCGAACTCGAAGTCGCGCTGGTCGCCGAAGGGCACGCCCATCACGGCACCCGTGCCGTACTCCCCCAGCACGAAGTTGGCGACCCACACCGGCACGCGTTCGCCGCTGAAGGGATTCACCGCGTCGTGGCCGGTGAAGAAGCCCTCCTTCTCCACCTCGCCACTGACGCGGCCGGCGCGGTCCTGGCCGCGGAACCGCGCGATCTGATCGCGGACCGCCTTCGGATCGGGCGAGGCCTCGGCAAACTGGGCGGCGAGGGGATGTTCCGGGCCCAGCATCAGGAACGTGGCGCCGTAGATCGTGTCGATGCGCGTGGTGAACACCTCGATCGCGCCCGGCCAGCCGTCGAGCGCGAAGCTCACGCGCGCGCCCTCGGACCGGCCGATCCAGTTGCGCTGCATGGTGAGCACCTTGGCGGGCCACTGCGACAGCTCGTCGGCACTCGCCAGCAGGTCGTCGGCGTAGGCCGTGATGCGGAAGAACCACTGCTCCAGGTCCTTCAGCTCCACCGCGGTGCCGCAGCGCCAGCAGGCGCCCTCCACGACCTGTTCGTTCGCGAGCACCGTGTGGTCGACCGGACACCAGTTCACGGTCGACCGCCGCCGGTACGCCAGGCCGCGCTCGAACATGCGGATGAACAGCCACTGGTTCCAGCGGTAGTAGTCGGGCAGGCAGGTCGCCAGCTCGCGCCCCCAGGCGTAGCTGATGCCGAGGCGCTGCAACTGCCCCTTCATATGCGCGATGTTCCCGAGCGTGGAGGTCTCGGGATGGATGCCGCTCTTGATGGCGGCGTTCTCCGCCGGCAAGCCGAACGCGTCCCAGCCGAACGGATGCAGCACGTTGAAGCCCTGCAGGCGCTTCAGGCGCGCGACCACGTCACCGATGATGTAGTTGCGCACATGTCCCACGTGGGCATGGCCCGAGGGATACGCGAACATCTCGAGGCAATAGAACTTGTGTTTGGACGGATCCTCGACCACTTCGAAGGCCTGGCTCTCGCGCCAGCGCTCCTGCCACTTCTTGTCGAGTTCTTGCGGACGATAGTCAGACACGGACATTTGTCACCGAAGGGGGCGGCCGGACGGCCGCATGCTACGAATTCTAACAGTGCGGTGGTCGCGGCGTGGTCGTTACAGTGTCGGCCAGTAGGGCGCCAGCGCCGCGCGGGCCGCGGCCGCGCCTGCCCGGCCGCGCGCGCGGTCGCCCGCCACCGGCCCGTCCGTCGCGTCACCGCCCGCGGCCACGTGCAGCACGGCATTCAGTGAAGAGGTCAGGCCCTCGATGTCGTAGCCGCCTTCGGTGACATACACGCGGCGGCCACCGGCGTGCCGGCTCGCCACGCCCTCGATGAGTCGCGCCAGATTCGCGAACCCCTGGGGTGTCATGCGGAAGCCGCCGAGCGGATCCGAGGCATGGGCGTCGAACCCCGCCGACACCAGCACCAGGTCGGGCGCGAAGGCGTCGAGTACCGGCACGGCGACGGCGCGAAAGACCTCGTCGAGGTCGGCGTCACCAGCTCCGGCGTCGAGCGGCAGGTTCACGGTGAAGCCGGCGCCGGCGCCCGCACCGACCTCGGCCGCGCCGCCCGTGCCGGGATAATACGGATACTGGTGACTCGACACGAACAACACCGACGGATCGTCGTAGAACATGGCTTGCGTGCCGTTGCCGTGATGCACGTCGAAGTCGACGATGGCGACCTTTCCCACACCTTCGGCCCGTGCCCACGCCGCCGCTACCGCCACGCTGTTGAAGAGACAGAAGCCCATCGCGGTGGCGCGCTCGGCGTGGTGGCCGGGCGGCCGCACGAACGCGACGGCGGCCTCGTGGGGTGTCTGCAGCACGTGACGCACGCCCTCAACCACCGCGCCGGCGGCCAGCCGCGCCACGTCGTACGATTCCGGGCTCGTGCTCGTGTCGGGGTCGAGGCGGACGGCGTGCCCAGCGGTGTCGCGAATCGCCGCGATGTATCCCAAGTCATGCACGCGCGCCAGCGCCGCGTCGTCGGCCAGGGTAGGTTCGATCAGCGTGTGCCCGGCCGTGGCCCAGGCCAGAGCCACGCGCCGCAGCGCGTCGGCGCGCTCGGGACGTTCGGGATGACCGGGCGGCGTCAGGTGATGCGAGAAGTAGTCGCTGCTGAGCAGAATCATGCCGGGTCCGGAGACGCGAGGGCCTGCCGGCACGCCCGTTCGGCATCCTGCAGGCGGAGTTGCAGCACATGGCTGGCCTGGTCGAGCGCGGCGGCGTCGGCGTCGGCCGGCACACTGACGGCTTCGCCTACGGCCATGACCACGCGGGCGAAGGGTTTGGGAATCTGCGTGCGATCCCAGCTGCCGAGCGTCCAGTGGCGATCGGCTTCCGCGTGGAACGGCACGATCGCGTGGCCGGTGGCCTTCGCCAGCCACACGACGCCGGGCTGCACCACGCCGGCAGGTCCGCGTGGACCGTCGACCGTGAAGGCGGTCGGCGACTGCCGGGCCGCCCGCGCGAGTTGCCGCAACGCGCGCGCGCCACCGCGTGAACTCGATCCCCGGGCGGTGCCGTAGCCGAACCTGGTGACGATGCGCGCGATCCACTCGCCGTCGAAGTTCTCGCTGATGACCACGACCATGCCCCGCTGACGCCAGAACCACACACTCGGCAGGATGCGGCCATGCCACGTCGCCAGGATGAACGGCCGACCCGCGCCATCGATCGCTTGCAGCCGATCAGCGCCGGCGATCTCCACGCGCAGCGTGCCACACAAGGCTCGCAGCAGGGGCGCACCGAGGCCGGCGATGAGCGCCACTTGCGCGCGCTGGCGCCATGACTGGCGCCACGGCGGCGTGCGGGGATCATCGACCGGACGGGTGGCGCCGGTCACATGCCGTCGTAGTGCGGGCCCTCGCCGCCTTCGGGCGCGACCCACGTGATGACCCCGTAGGGATCCATGATGTCGCACGTCTTGCAATGCACGCAGTTGGACGCGTTCAACTGCAGGCGGCGACCGCCGGCGCCGTTGTCGACCATCTCGTAGACATTGGCGGGACAGAACTTCACGCACGGATGGCCGAACTCCGGACCACACACCGAGTGGCACACGTCGGTCTGCACGAGCAGGTGCGGAGGCTGGTTCTCCTCGTGATGGACCCCGGCGTAGTGCACGCTGGTGGCCTTGTCGAAGGTCAGCACGCGATCCGGCGTGACGGCGTTCGAGCCCACGAGGCGATCGCGTTCCTCCAGCCCGTAGTAGTCCGACAACGTCTTCATGCGAGTGTGCCCGGCGTGCCCCTGCAGATCTTCCGGCCAGCGTCCGCCGGTGGCCATGGCGAGGCCAGCAAACGCCGCGCCGATGACAATGCCGGCGCCGAAGGCCTGATGCACGTTGCGCACCGGATACAACTCGCGCTTGATCGCGCTGGCATCGACGGCGGCCTTGTAGGCGCCGAGCTGCGTCACGGAGGTATCGCCGGCGCGCACCGCCGCACACGCCGTGTCGGCGGCCAGCATGCCGCTGCGCATCGCCAGGTGAATGCCCTTCAACCGCATCGAGTTCACGAAATTGGCGGCATCGCCGGTGATGAGCGCGCCGTCGGCCGCGAGCGCGGGCTGTGTGTTCCACCCGCCCTCGGGCAGGGCCTTGGCGCCGAACCGCACGAGCTGCCCACCGTCGAGCAGACCGGCGACGAATGGGTGTAGCTTGAACCGCTGGAACGCCGTGTGGGGATCGAGCAGCGGATCCTTGTAGTCGAGCCCCACGACCAAGCCAATCGACAGTCGGCCTCCGGGCAGCGCGTAGATCCAGCTGCCGCCGAATTCCTCCTGGCGCAGCGGATAGCCGAGCGTGTGGATCACGGTGCCCGGGGCCAGGCGATCAGCGGGCACGTCCCACAGTTCCTTGAGCCCGATGGCGAACTGCGCGGGCTGGCTCCCGCCCATCTGCAGCGTGCGCAGCAGGTCCTTCGTGAGATGGCCGCGCACCCCGTCGGCGAAGATCGTCACCTTGGCGCGAATATCCGCGCCGGGCTCGACAGCGCCGCGCGACGTGCCGTGCTTGCCCACGCCCCGGTCACTGGTGCGGATGCCGACCACGCGGGTGCCCTCATACAACACCGACTGCCCGGCGAAGCCCATGAACAGGTCGACGCCGGCGGCCTCGACCTGCCCGGCCAGCCACTTCACGAAGTGGCTGAGCGAGATCACGTAGTTGCCGTGGTTCGCAAACGGCGGCGGCGTGATCGGCAGGCGGAACTTCTTCTGCGGGCCGAGCACATACACGTTGTCGTTGGTCACCGGGCACGCCAGTGGCGCACCCTTCGCCATGAAGTCCGGCACGAGGTCGGCCAACGTCGACGGATCGAGCAGCGCGCCAGACAGCGAATGCGCGCCCGGCTCGCGCGCCTTGTCGACGACCGCGATCGACAACGGCGCGCCGCCCTGAGCGGCCTGCAATTGCGTGAGCCGGAGCGCCGCCGACAGACCGGCCGGCCCGGCCCCCACGACGAGGATGTCGACGTCGAGGGTCTCGCGCTCCATGCCGCGCTACGCCTTGCCGAGCTCGGCGATGAGCGCGGGCGCGATCTCGAAGAGGTCGCCTGCGATGCCGTAGTCGGCCACCTCGAAGATCGGCGCCTCGGCGTCCTTGTTGATGGCCACGATGGTGCGCGCGCCCTTCATGCCGACCAGGTGCTGGATGGCGCCCGAGATGCCCACCGCCACGTAGAGCTTCGGCGCCACGGTCTGGCCGGAGCTGCCGATCTGGCGTTCCATCGGCAGCCAGCCGTTGTCGCAGATCGGCCGCGAGGCCGCCAGTTCCGCGTTGAACGCCGCGGCCAGTTGCTGGGCCAGGGCGAGGTGCTCCTGCGCCTTGATGCCACGGCCCACCGCCACGATGCGTTCGGCTTGCGACAGGTCGACCGCCGCCTTGCTCTCCTGGAACGGGGCTTCGGCGGTCTGGCGCAACGTCGCGCCCTGTAATGACGCGGGGCGCGCGGTGACGGGTGCGCCGCTGCCACGAGTCGCGCTGTCGGCGCGGAAGGCACCAATCTGGAAGGACACGAAGTGCGGCGCCGGACCTTCGGCCACCACCTCGGCCACGAGCTTGCCCTGGAACATCGGCCGGGTGAAGACCGGCACGCCGTCACGCCGGCTGAGGCCGGTGACGTCGGTGATGAGCACCCGATCCAGGCGCGCCGCCAGCACCGGCGCAAAATCGCGCGTCTGGTAGGTGTGCGGCAGGCACACGTGCGTCGGCGCCAGCGCCGTGACCAGTTCGGCCAGCGCCGCGACGAAGGCATCTGGGGTGTACGACGCCAACTGGGGATGGCTCACGATCCACACGCCCGAGACGTCGGCGGCCGACAACTCGGCCGCCACCGCCGCCACGTCGGAGCCGAGCACGGCCACGCTGACCGGCACGCTACCGGCCGACAGCTGCTGCGCGGCGGCAATCGCTTCCCAGCTCGCCCGGTTAAGCCGGCCCGCTTTCTGTTCCGCGACGACGAGCATCATAGGACCCGCGCCTCTTCGCGGAGGCGGCGCACGAGTTCCCTGGCCGCGTCAGCCGGCGCACCAGTGATCATCACCGTCTGTTTGGCCTTCAGCGGCAGCGACAGCGACAGCACGCGTTGACGCGAGGCCACCGGAGCGCTCGGCGTCACGACGCGCAGCTCCTTCTTCTTCGCCGCCATGATGCCCTTGAGCGTGGCGTAGCGCAGCTGGTTGATGCCGCTCTGAATCGTGAGCAAGGCCGGCAGCGGCATGGCCAGATACTGGAACCAGCCGCCTTCGAGTTCGCGCTTCACGCGCAGCGCGCCGTCGACCACCTGCACTTCCATGATGATGGTGGAGTGCGGCATGCCCAGACGCTCGGCGAGCACCGGGCCGAACTGCGCGTGGCCCTGGTCATCGGACTGGAGCCCGGTGAGCACCACGTCGAACTGCTCGTTGCGCACCGCCTCGGCCACCGTGGCCGCGGCCGCCGCCGCATCGGCCCGTCCCAGCGCGTCGTCCTGGGCGTGGATGGCCCGGTCGGCGCCGCGCGCCAGCGCTTCGCGAATCACCTGCTGCACGCGCGCCGGCCCGGCCGACACGACCACGACTTCTCCGCCGTGTTTCTCCTTGAGGCGCAGCGCCTCTTCGAGCGCATAGGCGTCGGGCTCGTTCATCTCGTAGCTGATGTCGGCGTCGCGCACCCAGCTGCGATCGTCGTTCAGCCGCGGCTGCCACCCGCGCGTCGGCACCTGCTTGATACAGACCGCTATCTTCATACCTGTTCCGTACCCCTTCTGGCGTTCGCGACCTGCCGGCGCCATGCGAGCGCCGCGGCCGTGCGTGCGCCGGACGCGCCCTAGGCCTCGTAGCGGCGCAGCACGAGCGCGGCGTTCGTGCCGCCGAAGCCGAATGAGTTCGACAGCACGTGGCGCATCGCCATCGGGCGCTTCACGTGAGGCACGTAGTCGAGATCGCACCCCTCGTCGGGAACCTCGAGGTTGATGGTCGGCGGTGCCACCTGGTGATAGACCGCCAACGCCGAGATCCCGGCCTCGACTCCGCCCGCCGCGCCCAGGGTGTGCCCGGTCATCGACTTGGTCGACGACACCGCGACGCGGGCGGCGTGCGCGCCGAACACGCGCTTGATGGCGAGCGTCTCGAGGCGATCGTTGAACGGCGTGGAGGTGCCGTGCGCGTTGATGTAGTCGATGTCGGTGGGCGCCAGGCCCGCCTTGCGCAGGGCTCGTTCCATGCAGCGCACGGCACCGTCGCCGTCTTCCGAGGGCGCCGTGATGTGATACGCGTCGCCCGACATGCCGTAGCCGACCACTTCGGCGTAGATGCGCGCCCCGCGCCGAACGGCATGCTCCAGTTCCTCGAGCATCAGCACGCCGGCGCCTTCGCCGATGAGGAATCCGTCGCGGTCCTTGTCGAAGGGCCGGCTGGCGCGCACCGGATCGTCGTTGCGCGTCGAGAGCGCCCGCAGCGAGGCGAAGCCCCCCACGCTCATCGGGGTGATCGCCGCCTCCGACCCGCCCGCGATCATGGCATCGGCGTCGCCGCGCTTGATGATCTCGAACGAGTCGCCGACGGCATGCGCCGACGCCGAGCACGCCGTGCACGTCGCCAGATTGGGTCCCTTGGCGCCGAAGCGAATCGAGACCTGGCCCGAGGCCAGGTTGATGATCGACGACGGGATGAAGAACGGCGAGATCTTGCGAGGGCCCCCAGCGAGCAGCGCGCTGTGCTCCCGCTCGATGGTGGCGAAGCCCCCGATCCCCGATCCGATGCACACGCCCACTTCGGGCGCGATCTCGGGCGTGACCACGAGTCCCGAGTCGGCCACCGCGAACTGCGCCGCCGCCACGGCGTACTGAATGAAGACGTCCATCTTCTTGACGTCTTTCTTCTCGACGAACTCCGTCGCATCGAAGCCTTTCACCTCGGCGGCGAACCGCGTGGCAAAGCCTTCGGTGTCGAATTTGGTGATTGGCCCCGCGCCCGACTTGCCTGCGAGAAGCCCTTCCCACGTCGCCGTCGTGCCGATTCCCAGGGACGTCACCAGCCCGATGCCGGTGACGACAACTCGCCTGCTCACGCTGCCTCCTGCGCCCTACTTCTTGCTCTTGGCGTTCTTCTCGATGTATTCCACAGCGTCCTTGACGCGCGTGATCTTCTCGGCGTCTTCGTCGGGAATCTCGATCTCGAACTCTTCTTCGAACGCCATGACGAGTTCGACGGTGTCGAGCGAGTCGGCGCCGAGGTCCTCGACGAACGATGCGTCCGACGTCACTTCTTCCTCGTCCACACCGAGTTGCTCGACGATGATGCTCTTCACCTTATCCGCTACGGCCATCTGGCCCTCCTACGTGTACATCCCGCCGTTGACTGCGAGAACCTGCCCTGTAATATACGACGCCTCGTCGGATGCCAGGAAACAGACCGCCGCCGCGATGTCGGCGGGGGTGCCCAGGCGTCCGAGCGGAATCTGCGCCATCCACTGCTCCTGCGAGCCCTCTGTGAGCGCCTTGGTCATGTCGGTGGCCACAAAGCCCGGCGCCACGGCATTGACCGTGACGTGGCGCGAGCCCACCTCGCGCGCCAGCGACTTGCACAAGCCGATCAGGCCGGCCTTCGACGCGGCGTAATTGGCCTGACCGGCATTGCCCATCTGCCCGACCACCGAGCTGATGGCGATGATTCGTCCGCCGCGCTGCTTCAGCATGGGTCTGAGGGCCGCTTGACACAACGTGAAGGCGGCCGTGAGGTTGGTGGCGATGACCTCGTCCCAGTCTGACCGCTTCATGCGCAGCATGAGCTGGTCGCGCGTGATGCCGGCGTTGCTCACGAGGATATCGAGCCGGCCGTGCATCGCCACGACCCCGCCCACGGCCGCCACGACGGCCTCGGCATCGGTGACGTCGAGCGGCACGGCCGTGGCGCGGCCCCCGGCCGCGACGATCTCGTCGGCCACCGCCTGCGCATTGGCGCCACGCGCGGCCGCCGCGACGATGGCGCCCTCGGCCGCCAGCTGCAGCGCAATCGCGCGGCCGATGCCCCGCGACGCCCCGGTCACGAGCGCCACCCGTCCCTCGAACCGCTTCATGATGCGTCGATCGTCCCCTCACCGGCAGCGAACAGAGCCGCGATGGCCGCCAGGCCCGCCGGCTGGTCCAGATTCAGTATCGCCGCGTCGCGTGCGGCCTTCTTGATGAGCCCGCTCAACACCGTGCCGGGACCCACCTCAACATATGCGGTGACTCCGTCGGATGCAAGGCGCCGCACCGTGAGGTCCCAGCGCACGGGCGACGACACCTGACGAATCAGCGCGTCGATGGCCGACGCCGCATCCCGCTTGGGTTCGGCGTCGACGTTAGCGACGACCGGCACGCGCGGATCGTGCACCGTCACCGATCGCAGCTCCGGCGCCAGGCGCGCCCCGGCCGGCGCCATGAGGGCGCAGTGGAACGGCGCGCTGACCTGCAAGGGGATCACGCGCTTGGCACCGCGCGCCTTGGCCAGCTCGCCCGCCCGCGCCACGGCGGCCGCGGTGCCGGCAATCACGATCTGCCCAGCCGCATTGAGATTCGCCGGGCTCACGACCTCGCCTTGGGCCGCCTCATCGCAGGCCGCGCGCACGCCGTCTTCGTCGAGGCCCAGAATGGCGGCCATGGCGCCGTGACCCACCGGCACGGCCTCCTGCATATATTGCCCGCGGTGGTGCACGAGCCGCACCGCGTCGGCAAACGCCAGCGTGCCGGCCGCCACATGCGCCGAGTACTCACCGAGGCTGTGACCGGCCACGACGTCGGGCCGGAAGCCGCGCGCGTCGAGCACGCGCCAGGCCGCGACGCTCATGGTGAGGATGGCGGGCTGGGTGTTCTCGGTGAGGGTGAGCCGCTCGACCGGGCCCTCGAAGATCACGTCGCTCAAGCGCCAGCCCAGGGCCTCGTCGGCCTCGTCGAAGGTGGCGCGGGCTTCGGGAAACGCCTCGGCCAGCGCCCGGCCCATGCCGACGGATTGCGACCCCTGCCCCGGAAATACGAACGCCTTCATCTCACTGCTCCATGGCCAGCGCCATGCGCGCCGCCACGCGCGCCACGACGCCGTCGGCCGCGAACCGCGACGCCGCCACCACCGCGTTGCGGATCGCCTTGGGCGACGAGCGGCCGTGGCCGATCAGCATCAGCCCCGACACGCCAAGCAGCGGCGCGGCGCCGTATTCGGAATAGTCCACCCGCTTGCGGAACCGCCGGAACGCCCGGCGCGACAGCAGGTAGCCGACCTGGCTCGAGAAGGTGCTCGACAGCTCCGCGCCCAACAGCTCTTCCACCGTCTCGACCAGCCCCTCGCTCAGTTTCAACGCGACATTTCCCGTGAAGCCGTCGCAGACGATCACGTCGGCCTTGCCCGAGAACACGTCGCGGGCCTCGACGTTGCCGACAAATCGCACCGGCGCCGACTTCAGCAGCTGGTAGGCCTCGCGCGTGAGCTCGTTGCCCTTGCCTTCTTCCTCGCCGATCGACAGCAGTCCGACCCGGGGTTCGGCGATGCCAAGCAACACCCCGGCATAGACCGCGCCCATGATGCCGAACTGCAGAAGGTACGACGCGCGGCATTCCACGGTAGCGCCGGCATCGAGCAGCACGGCCATGCCCGTGCGCGTTGGAATGGCGGGGGCGAGCGCTGGGCGGTCGACGCGCGGCAGCATGCCCAAGACGCTGTGCGCCGCCACGACGGCCGCGCCGGTATGTCCGGCGGTCACCACGCCGGCCGCGTCACCTCGCGCCACGAGTTCGGTGGCGACGCGCACCGAGGCGCGCGGCTTGCGCCGCAGCGCCTGGCCAGGCGACTCGCTCATGGCGACGACGTCTGGCGCTTCGACCACGACGAGGTCGAGGCTGTGGCGATCGGCATGGCGGGCAAGCTCGGCATCGATGGCCGAGGTCTGCCCCACCAGCGTCACCGCAACGCCCGAGTGCCGGGCCGCCGCCAGCGCGCCGTCCACGATCTTCGCGGGGGCCTCGTCGCCCCCCATCGCGTCGACCGCGATCCGCGTCGACGTCAGCGCGCTACTCCTCGTTGACCGCGCGCACCTGCCGCTCGTTGTAGAAGCCGCAGTAGGCGCACACGCGGTGCGGCGCCTTGGGTTCGGCGCACTGCGGGCAGGCGCCCGAGGTGCTGGCCGTCAGGGTGTCGTGGGTGCGGCGCTTGCGGCCGCGCGTCTTCGAGTGTCGGCGTTTGGGATTAGGCATCGTCGTTCGTCCGGGGAGAGACGAGCGCCTGGAGCACGGCAAGCCGCGGGTCCACCCACTGCGGATTGCAGTGGCAGCGCTCGGTGTTGAGGTTGGTGCCGCATGTCGAACACAAGCCCTGGCAGTCGGGCCGGCAGAGCGGCTTCATTGGAATCGCGAGATAACACTGCTCGCGCACCATCTGCCCAAGATCGATCTGGTCGTCGCTGTAGAACGTGGTCGAGGGGTCGTCGGTGGGGTCTTCCTCGCGATTGCCGACCAGTTCCTGCGGCAGGTAGCGCAGGTCGAAGGCGGCCGCGACCGGCACCTCGTAGGCCTCGAGGCAACGGCTGCACGTGAGCCCCAGGCGCGAGGCGATGGTGCCCGCGAGCCGGAACTTGGCCTCGTCCTTGTGGATCGTGAAGACCAGCCGCACTGGCGCGACCACCCGGTAGTCGTCTTCTGGCGAAAACGACTCGGGAGGATAGACGCGGTCGAACGGCGTCTCCGGCTGGCGGATCTGTTTCAGGTCGAGTTGCATGACTGGCTCCGCTCCATGGCGATTTTCAGCAATGAGGCGACCAGCCAGTGTATCACGCGACTTCACGGCGCCTTCGCCGCTGGTTCGCCTCAGCGTTCCTGTCCGAACCGCTCCGACACCGGCCACGGGCCCACCCACGGCTTCGGGATGAACAGCTGCTCGAAGAGGCCCACGGCGTAGCGGTCGGTCATGCCGGCGATGAAATCCTGGGCCGCCACGTCCAGCCCGTCGGCCTCGATGGTGCGCGGGTCGAGGAACCCCTCCGGCGCGCGCCGCACCCGCTCCCAGAGTCCGCCCAGAATGCCCTCGGCTTTGGCGAACTCGGCCGTGGCCGACGGATTCTCGTAGACCGCGGCAAACAGGAAATCGCGCAGTTCGAGCGTGGCCTCGAGCATCTCGCTGCTCATGCGAATCTGGTCGGTGCCGCCTATGAGCGTTTCGCGCACCACATCCGACACCATCCGGCCGATCCGTTCGGACGCCGACCCGCCGAGCACGCGCAGCGCCCGCACCGGCAGCGCCCGCTCCTCGAGGATGCCCGCTCGCACGGCGTCGTCCACGTCGTGATTCACGTAGGCCACGATGTCGGCCACCCGCGCCACCTGTCCCTCGATGGTCGAGGCCCGATGTTCGGGGGCAGCGCCGACGGGCATGCCGTGTTTGCCCTTCGAGTGCCGGGCGATGCCGTCGCGTACCTCCCACGTGAGGTTGAGTCCTTGACGATCATGCTCGAGCACGTCGACGATGCGCAGGCTCTGCTCGTAGTGGTTGAACCCGTGCGGGCTGAGGGCCTGCAGCACGCGCTCACCGGCGTGGCCGAAGGGCGTGTGGCCCAGGTCGTGCCCGAGCGCAATCGCCTCGGTGAGCTCTTCGTTCAGGCGCAACACCTTGGCGATGGTGCGGGCGATCTGCGACACCTCGAGGGTGTGCGTGAGACGCGTCCGGTAGTGATCGCCGGCCGGCGCGAAGAACACCTGGGTCTTGTGTTTCAGCCGGCGGAACGCCTTGGTGTGGATGATCCGGTCGCGATCCCGCTGGAACGCCGGGCGGATCGGATCCTCACCTTCGGGGCGAAGGCGGCCTCGGGTGTCGCGGCTGCGCGCCGCCTGGGGTGCCAGCACGTCGTGCTCGCGCTGCTCGAGCTCTTCCCGAATAGTCATGCGCGGGTTCCCGCCGGTGAGGACATGGTCGTCATCGTAACAGCCCGCGCACGCTTCAGCCCAGCTGGTCGAGAAAACTCTCGCCGTGCCTCAGCTCCCCGACACGGAAGAAGGCCGCGAGGGTCTGGCCGAGATCGGCAAAGCTCGCGCGCGTGCCGAGCGAGCGACCCACCCGCTGCGCGCCGGTCAGCGCGAGCAGCGGCACGTATTCCCGGGAATGGTCGGTGCTCGGCGTCGTGGGATCGTTGCCGTGATCGGCGGTGATGACGAGCAGGTCGTCAGCTCGCATCCGCCGCAGCACGTCGTCGAGCCGCGCGTCGAAGCGCTCCAGATTGGCGGCATAGCCGGACACGTCGTTGCGATGCCCGTAAAGCGTGTCGCAGTCGACGAGATTCACGAACAGCAACCCGGGCCTACCGGCATCCATCAGGGCGCAGAGCGCCGTGACGCCCTCGTCGTCGCTGGCGGTCGGCACGGCGTGGCTCACACCGCGTCCGGCAAACAGGTCGCTCACCTTCCCCACGGCCGTGACCGGCACCCCCGCGGCCTGCAGCCGATCGAGCAACGTCTCGGCCACCGGCGGCATAGCGTAGTCGTGGCGGTTGGCGGTGCGGGTGAACGCGCCCGGGGCGCCGGCGAAGGGCCGCGCGATCACGCGGCCCATGCCGCGCCCCTCGACCGCGAGCGTGTAGGCGGCGCGGCACCACTCGTCGAGCTGCGGCACCGGCACGACGGCTTCATGGGCGGCGATCTGGAAGACGCTGTCAGCCGAGGTGTAGACGATCGGACGGCCGGTGCGGCAGTGCTCCTCGCCCAGCTGGTCGATGATGGCCGTACCCGAGGCCACGGTATTACCGAGCACCGGGCGGCCAATGGCGGCTTCGAACGCCGCGATGAGATCCGGTGGGAATCCGTGCGGGAAGGTCGGGAACGCGCGGTCGAGCACCACGCCCATCAGCTCCCAGTGCCCGGTCACCGAGTCCTTGCCCGCCGACCGCTCGGCCATGCGGCCCCAGCTCGCCCGCGGCGCCGGCGGCACGGGCACGCCCGCCAGCGGCACCGCCGCCGACAGGCCAAGCGCGGCCAGCAAGGGAATCGCGAGGGCGTGGGCCCGGCTGATGTTGCCGAGCGTGTCACTGCCCTCGTCGCCGTAGGCCGCAGCATCCGGCAAGGCGCCAGCGCCCACGCCGTCGAGAACGATCAGGATCGCGCGCGCGGCCATGGCCTTCCGATCGCGGAGGCGATCAGGGATGGTGCGACGAGAAGTAGTTCGGCACGCTGCGCGGCACGCGCAAGGTGGAGATCGCGTGCTTGAACACGAGGTTGTCGAGCCCCTCGCACTCGATCACCACAGCGAAGCGATCGAAGTTCTTGATCCGGCATTCGAACTGCCTGCCGTCGAGCAGGTGCACGGTCACGATCAACTTCTCGCGCCGCGCGTAGTTGAGGAAGACGTCCTGAATATTGGGTGCGCTCGATTTGCCTTCAGCCATCGCCCACGTCTCTCCCGTCGTCGTGCAGACCCCGCGTTCCCAAGAAGGCAAAGACGCGCGCATGGACATGCGCCGACTCGCCGGGACCGTCAAACCATTCTAGAGTAGGCTCTTTGCGAAACCAGATCAACTGCCGGCGCGCATAGCGGCGGTTCTCCTGCGCGATGAGCGTGCGTGTCTCGGCGAGGCCGCGCACGCCACGCACGTAGTCGAGCATCTGGCGATAGACGAGTCCGCCGAACGGCCGTGCCGTGTCGGGCACGCCGCCGGCGAGCAACCCGCGCACCTCGGCTTCGAGACCGCGATCGAGTTGCGTGCCGACTCGACCTGTGAGGCGCGGCTCGAGCGCCGCGGCACTCATGCGCAGCCCCACCGCGATCACCGCAAACTCAGGGAGCGGCGAGACGGTGTCGGCGAAGTGCGCGGTGAGGGCGCGGCCGGTGAGGGCATAGACCTCGATGGCGCGAATCATCCGCTTGCGATCGGCCACTTGGATACGCTCGGCCGAGGCGGGATCGACGCGCGCCAGCAGGCGGTGCAGCCAGGCGTCGCCGCGCCGCGCGCCCACGCGCTCCAGCCGCGCCCGTAACGCCGCATCGGCCGCCGGCCCGGGGAACAGGCCGCGGGTCAGGGCGCGAAAATACAGGCCGGTGCCGCCCACCAGGATCGGCAGCCGGCCACGTCCGTGAATGTCGCGGACGGCGGCCGCCGCATCGCGCGCAAACCGCGCGGCGGTGTAAGCATCGGTCGGATCGACGATGTCGATGAGATGGTGCGGGATGCCGCGGCGCTCCGTCACCGGCACCTTGTCGGTGCCGATGTCGAAGCCGCGATAGACCGCGGTGGAATCACAGTTGACGATCTCGCCAGCGAAGCGCTCAGCGGCGGCCAGTGCCAGAGCCGATTTGCCGGCGGCGGTCGGCCCCAGAATCGCCAGGTAGCGCGGCACGGTCGCGGCGCCGCTCAGCACGCGAGCTGTCCGAGCGCCAGCGCCAGCAGCACCGTCAACACGGCCACGGTGCCGGCCTGCTGCGCGCCGCGTGTCATCAGCGTTGGGCCGGCGACTCGTTGTAGAAGAACGTCACCGTGAAGAACGCTCTGTCCGAGGGATATTCAGGCGGCAGGGGCGTGGTGGGGTTCGACGTGAGCAGCGCGTTGTAGGACGAGCGGTTGAAGGAGTCGATTTCGGACGGCCCGACGATGTTGATGTCGGTGATCGTGCCGTCGCGGTGCACGTTGAACTGCACGACGACCCGGCCGCGCATGGCCAGCGCCGAGTTCGGAATGTTCCAGTTGCGTTTCACCTGGGCGATGAAGCGGCGAATCCACGGGCCGAACTCGACGCCCTTGGTGTCGAACTGGATGGCCGGGCCGAACTCGTTGGTGCCGCCCTGTTGATTGCCGAACGACTCCTGCTGCACGTACTTCTGCAGGTCGCGCAGGGCCTCGCCCAGGCGCCCGCCGGCGGGGCGTTCGACGGCCACCTGCGGCGCCTCTTCGGGTGCGGGCCGTCCGCTCGGCGCCTCTGGCAGCCGCATGGTGTCGTCGGCCTGGCGCGGCGCGGGTGGCGCGGGCTCAGGTTCTGCGCCCTGGCCTCTGGGCCGTTCTTCCGGCGCCGCTTCGACGCGCTCGGTCGAGTCGCCGCGCGCGAAGGGCAGCGGGTTCTCGGGTCGCTCGGCCATGTCCGGGGCCTGCGCCACGCGGTCCATGTCGGAGGCATCCGCGCGAGGCGGCGGCGCGGGAGCGGGTACGTCACGCAGGGGCTCGACGACGACGAAGCGCGGCGCCTCCTGCAGGTCCGGCCGTTCTCCGGCCTCGTCCGGTGGCGGCGTGGCGCGCTCGAACCGGAGCAGCCGCGGCGCGAACATCAGCGCCAGCACGATCGCCACGTGCACGACGACCGACAGCACGACGCCCTCCCGCTTGGAGATCGCGCTGCCGACCGCCTCCACCTGATCGTAGCGGTCGTCAAAGTCGAAGTACATGAAGCAGTGAGACGATTATACCCGGCAGCGTGGGTGGAACTCGGGGGCCCCGCTCGCGGCAGATCCCCACCTAGCGTGGCCGTGAGGCCGTGTAGAGATAGACGACGCCCAGCGTCAAGGGTCTGCTGGCCGCCGCGCAAAAGCCGGCGTGGGTCAGCAGATCGGCGAAATCCTGGCCCCACGGAAAGGCCCCGACCGAGGCCGGCAGGTAGCTGTAGGCGCCGCCGTGTCGCGACACCAGGGAGCCGATGCGCGGCAAGACGCGCAGGAAGTACCACGAATACAGCTGCCGCAACCCCGGCGCCTGCGGCAGGCCGAACTCGAGAATCGCCAGGCGTCCGCCCGGCTTCAGCACGCGCAGCATCTCGCGGCAGGCGGCATCGGTCACCTGCACGTTGCGGATCCCGAAAGCGATCGTGAGCGCATCGACTGAGGCGTCGGCCACCGGCAGGTGCATGGCATCGCCGCGTACCAGTTGCACGCGCGACGACAATCCCGCGGCCGCGATCTTCTCGCGGCCCTTCGCCAGCATCGCCCCGGCGAAGTCCACCCCGACGACGCGGTGGCTGCCCGGCTGAGCGAGCGCCGTGCCGATCGCCACGTCAGCCGTGCCGGCGCACACATCGAGCACCCGTTCGGTGCCGGTGAGCTGCAACGACGCGATCGCGCGGCGGCGCCACTGGCGGTCGAGGCCCAACGACAGCACCATGTTCAACAGGTCATAGCGCGCGGCAATCGCATCGAACATCCCGGCAATACGCGAGGGCGCCTTGTCGAGCGGAAGCGGAACCGCGGACTGGCGACCGGTGTCAGCGGACATAGAGGGCGACTGCCGTGATGGTCATATACAGGATGCCGACATAGCCGTTCAAATCGAAGGCCTGCGCCGCGCGCGAGAGGTCGCTGGCGCTGACGAGCGACTGTTCGTAGCCAAGGAGCGCCGCCACGACAGCCACGCCCGCCAGATAGATCGGACCGAGCGGCACGACGAGCGCCAGCGACGCCATCACCACCACCGTGGCCACGTGCAGCACGCGCGACAACCGAAGCGCGCCCGCCACGCCGAAGCGCACGGGGATCGACTTCAGTCCTTGCGCGCGGTCGACGGCCACATCCTGACACGCATAGATGATGTCGAAGCCCGCGACCCACAGGCCAATGGCCGCGCCGAGCACCCAGGGCGCCCAGCCGCCGCGCCCGCCGGCCGCCAGCCAGCCGCCCACCGGCGCCACCGCCATGGCCAGCCCCAGGAAGGCCTGCGTGTAGTAGGTGAAGCGCTTCGCCAGCGAGTACCAGAACACGATCGCGAGCGCCACCGGCGACAGCCAGCCGCACAGCACGCTCAACTGGAACGAGGCGACCACGAACACGGCCGCCCACACCGCCACGAACGCCGTGGCCTCGCGGGTGGTCATCGCGCCCCTGGGCAGCTCGCGATTCGCAGTGCGCGGATTGCCTGCGTCGAAGCGGGCATCGACCAGACGGTTGAACCCCATCGCGGCGCTGCGGGCGGCGACCATGCACACGAGAATCCAGCCCAGGCGGGCCCACGACGGCGGCGTCTCGCGGGTCGCGAGCAGCGCGCCGGTGAGGGCGAAGGGCAGCGCAAAGACGGTGTGGCTGACGCGCACGAACGACAGATAGGTTCGTAGCGACGCCATCAGTGCACGCTCGCGGCGGCCGCGCCAACCCACTGGATGCGATCGGCCGCCACGCCGGACACGAGGGCCAGTTCAGGATCGATCGCCCCCTCCGGCACGCGCACCGCGAGCAGGCGCGCCGCCTTGCCTGGTGCAATGCTGCCGAGGCGCTCGTCGAGTTGCAAGGCCGCGGCACCGCCCCGCGTGGCCGTCTCGATCAGGCGGCGGGCCGGAACGCCTGGAGCCAGACGGTGCAGCTCTGCCAGCTCGCTGAAGACGTTCAGATCGGGCGCGCTCGCGAGGCTGTCGGTGCCGATCGCCATCGCCACGCCCGACGCGAAGAACCGCTCGACGGGCGGCGCGCCCACGCCGACCCACGTGTTGCTACGTGGACAGGTGACGAGCGTGGCGCCGCACCCGGCGATGCGCGCCAGTTCGCGATCGGAGAGTTGCAGGCCGTGCACCACGAGCGTGCCGCGCGCAATCACGCCGAGGTCGCACAGATAGTCACCCGGCCCGCAGCCGGGGGCCATCCAGTCCCGGCGCCACGCGCCGAGCGCTTCAAGGCGTTCCCGCCACGGCCCCGTGCCGTCCATCAGGAGTTGCACTTCGGCCGCCGACTCCCCCACGTGCACACTGGTGAGCGGCCGGGCCGCCGCCTGCACGTCGTCGCGGATGGCCCGGAACAATTCGGGCGAGACCGAGAACGGCGCATGAGCGGCCGTCACAATCCGCACCTCAGGCGAAGACAGCGCACCGTGACGCGCTCTCGCGGCTTCAACCGCGCCACGGCCGACGGCGTCGCGAAACCCCGTCAGTTCGTGAAAGACCACGCCCGGCACGCCGGCGGCCACGAGTACCGACGGCGTGATCAAGGCATTGCTGATGTCGCCCACGGCCACGGTGCCAGTGGCGCGCATGGCGCACACGGCGTCCTGCGCGGCGGTCACCTTCGCGACCTCATCGGGTGACTCGAAGGCCCCGCGGGCCCGCATCAAGTGGCCGACCCAGGCCAGGAAGTCCGCACTCGGCGGCACGCGCCCGCGCAGCCACGAGAGCTCGAGATGCGTGTGCGCGTTGACCAGACCTGGCAGCACGACCACCGATCCGAGATCCTCGACTCGCGCTGCCGCCGGCGCGACCGGGCCCTGCCCCACGGCCGTCACGACCTCGCCGGTGATGTGCACCCAGCCGTCGCGGATCGGCGGTTGCGCCACCGGACAGATCCACGCAGCCCGCAGGAGCAGCGATGCAGGTGCCATGGCCGCGGCCGCTCAGGCGACCGGTGACGCCGGCGGGCCTGACTCCACCCGCTGGCGCTTGCCGGCGGCGCTCCGCGCCGGATAGTGCGCGAGTTCGGCGGGCACCGAACGATCGCCCTCGGCGCGCGCGGTGGCCAGGGCGAGCTGACGCGGCACGTCCCGTTCGCGGAACACGGGCGTGCCCAGACGCTCGTAGTGCATGGTGCGGCGCGAGGCGATGAAGCCGGCGTCTTCGATGTTCCGCACGATCTCGAGTTCATCCATGCAATAGGCGGCTCCGGCGGCACGCACGACGTTCTCCTCGATCATCACGCTGCCCATGTCGTTGGCGCCAAACGCCAGACTGAGCTGCCCGACCTTGCCGCCCTGCGTGACCCACGACGCCTGCAGGTTGTCGAAGTTGTCGAGCACCAGGCGGGCGATCGCCAGGGTGCGCAGGTAATCGATGCCGGTCGCTTCGCTGCCGCCGAGCTCGGTGTGATCCGGCTGGAAACTCCAGGTGATGAATGCGGTGAAGCCACTGGTCTCGTCCTGCAGGTCGCGCAACCGCAGCATGTGCTCCAGGCGCTCCTCGTCGCTTTCGACCGTGCCGTACATCATCGTCGCGGTGGTGCGCAGACCGGCCAGATGGGCCTCACGCATCACGCCGAGCCACTCGTCGGCCGACGCCTTCGCGTAGCAGTTGAGCAGCTTGCGCACGCGGTCGACGAGAATCTCGGCGCCGCCGCCCGGCACGCTGTCGAGGCCGGCCGCCATCAGCCGCGCGATCACCTCGGGCACGGCCAGTCGCGAGGTGCGACTGATGTGCAGCACCTCGGGGGGCGAGAGCGCGTGCAGCTTGAAGGCCGGATAGCGGGCCTTCACGCCGCGGAACAGATCCTCGTACCACTGAATCGGCAGGTCGGGATTGTGGCCGCCCTGCAGCAGCAACTGGTTCCCGCCCAGCGCCATCGTCTCGTCGATCTTCCGGTAGATCTCGTCGAACCCCAGGACATAGCCGTCTGCGTGACCCACGGTGCGGTAGAACGCGCAGAAGTTGCAGCGGGCCACGCACACGTTCGTGTAGTTCACGTTGCGGTCGATGATGTAGGTGACGACGCCATCGGGATGTTTCCGCGCGCGCACGGCGTCGGCCATGCGACCCAGCCACGCGGTGGGCGCCGTGCGGTAGAGCCGGAGCGCCTCGTCGGCGGCCAGGCGGCCGCCGTGCAGAATCCGGTCGCCGATCAGGTCGAGGGTAGCGCTCATCAGAAGAACCGCAGAGGTCTGGCGGGCGAGACAGCGTGCACCGCCTCGGCCAGCCCGAAAAAGCGTTCGAGGCCCGCACGTTCGCGGTCGCCGAACTGGTAGCGAAGATTATGACGCAGGTACGAGCGAATGGTGCCGGCCCGAGTCTCGTCGCCCGCCGCATGGGTCATTGCGATCTTGTCCACCGCCGCCACGCCGCGGTCGCGCGCGTCAGCGAGCGCGCGCAGATGGGCCGGGCCCAGTGCGCCGGGTCGGCCAGCCCAGGCCGCGAACACGAACGGCAGGCCCGTGAGGGCGCGCCATGCTTCGCCCAGGTCCAGCTTCTCGACCGAGGCGGTCGCCGGGTCGATGGCCAGCGCGGGATCACCGATCACCAGGGCCGCGTCGGCCGCGACCAGCATCTCGCCCAGCACAGGCCGCATCGGCACGAACTCCGGCGCAATGTCCCAGTAGTTCGCGCACAGCACCCGCGTGAGGGCCACCGAGGTGCGCGAACTGGTGTCCACGGCCAGCCGTGTGACCCGCGCGATCGGCACCGACGTGAACACCGCCACTGACAGGATCGGGCCATCGGATCCAATCGCCATATCCGGCACCAGGCAGTAGTCGCCGTTCAGGTACTCGACGGCTGGAATGAGGCCGAGGTCGACCTCGCCGGCATGCAAACGCGCCGCGCACACCGACGGCAGGTCGAACTCCACCACGAAGAGCGCGCGTTGTTCCGTCAGGCCGTATACGAGCGGCCGCGCGTTCACGAACGACACGGCGCTGAGCCGAACCGGAGCGGTCATCCGACGAGCCGCGCGTGCCGCCCGGTACGCTCCACCGGGGTCAGGCCGGCCGCCATGATGTTCCGGCGCAGGTCCTCGAGCGTGGCGCGGCGCGAGCCGTGCGTGAGGTCGTCTTCGGCGGGCACGGCATCGAGGTCGTCTGCGCCGACGGTGAGCGCCACCTGGGCGAGCTTCGGACCGTACTGCCCCCAGTGCACCTGCACCGACGGGAAGTCTTCGAGCGCGAGCCGGGCCAGCGACACCTGGCGCACGTCGGAGTAGCCCGTGGTGGGCAGCGTGGGATCGATCACGCGCGGCAGCGGCGCCACCGCGTGCAGGCCGCCCACGGCGTCCTGCAGCGCGCGCACTCCGAGCAGCCAGCCGGCGCGATCGGCGGGTTCCTGTTCGACGCCGACGACGCGCACGGCGAGGCCGGCGTCGCGGGCCGCGCGGATGGCCTCGGCGGCACCGGGGTCGGCGTAGCACAGCGCCAGCTCGTCGAGCCCGGCGGCGGCGAGCGCGCGGCAGCCCTCTTCCCCGCCCCACGCGAAGACCTCGGCCAGCGAGAAGCCGCGCAGCACGCACGCCCCGGCCAGCGGCCGGGCCTGCAGCACGGCATCAACCGCCTCATCGAGCGAAGCTGGCGTGCCGGTGAGCCGCACCTCGCGGGCCGTCGCTGGTGCAGCGGTCCACTGCGCGGCGCGCGCCACATCGAGGGCATGCACGCGCACGAACGACGCCGTCGCGCCGTGCCGCCGGCGGCGCACGTCGTCAGCCAGGGCGCCGAGCGACAGGATGTCGGTCACCTGCGCCAGCTCCGCCATCGTCGCGGCATCGAGCCGCGCGCCGGCGTGAACCAGTTGCGCGACGTCGGTTCGAATCGAGGTCATCTGATCAGCGGACATGGTCCATGCGCTCCACAATCGTCGTGGCGAGGGTCAATGCGTCGCGCCCCTGCTCGCCGGTGACCCGCGGCGGGCGGCCATCGCGCACCGCGCACACGAAGTCGTCGAGTTCGCAGCGCAGCGGCTCGTCCTTGGCCACCTCGAGCTTGCCGCCCTGGATGGCCGGAGTGCCGGCCGGCCCGGCCTCGATCGTCCAGCGCTCGACTTCCTGCGCCGCGTAGTCGATCGACAGATAGCTCCGCGGCTGGAAGAAGCGGATCTTCCGGACCCGGTCGCGGCTGATCCGGCTGGCCGTGAGATTGGCGATACACCCGCCCGCGAACTTGAGCCGCACGTTGGCGATGTCGATGCGCGGTGTGAGCACCGGCACGCCCACCGCCTCCACGCTCACGACCGGCTCGTCGACGATCGACAGCAACAGGTCGAGGTCGTGAATCATCAGATCGAAGACCACGTCGATGTCGAGGCTGCGCTCGGGAAACGTGCCCAGCCGATGGACCTCGATGAACTTCGGATGGACGAGGTGGGCGCGGGCCGCCGTGACGGCCGGATTGAAGCGCTCGGTGTGCCCGACCGCCAGCCGCACGCCCCGCGCCGCCGCGGCCGCGATGACCGCGTCGGCCTCGGCCACCGACCGCGCCAGCGGCTTCTCGATGAGCACGTGCACGCCCGCGGCAATGAAGCCGAGCGCCACCTCGACATGCGCCTCGGTCGGCACGGCGATGGTCACGGCATCGACGGCCCCGGCCAGGTCCTGCCACGAGGTGTGGGCCGTGGTGCCCACCGACGCCGCAATCTCCTGCGCGCGCGCCGCGTTGGTGTCGACCACGCCGACCAGCCGCACGCCGTCCATGGCGGCCAGCAGGCGCGCGTGGTGGCGCCCCAGGTGGCCCACCCCCACGACCGCGACGCGCAGTCCGTGCTCGCTCACGCCATGTCCTCTACTGGCTGCGCCCGGCCCACAATCGCGATGCGCTGGTCGTTGGCCGCGGCGATCATCGCGGCCTTGTCGAACATGAGCGCCTTTCCGGCGTCGAGCGACAGCAGGGTGGCCCCCACCCGTGCCATCGCCTCGATGGTGGGAAGGCCCACGACCGGTACGTCGAAGCGCATGTCCTGCTTCGGCTTGCCGACCTTGACCACCATCACGCCCGGGCCGGCCAGGCTGCCGGCGCGGGCAATCACGGCGTCGGTGCCTTCCATCGCCTCGACCGCCACCACCGCCGAGTCCTTGACCGCAATCGTCTGGCCGATGTCGAGGCCGGCCATCGCGTCGGCCATCCGGTAGCCGAAGGTCAGCGATTCTCGTTCGCCGGGGGTCGGCCCGCGGGAGGTCATCACGCCCGCATCAGCCAGCAACGGCCGCAAGAGCTCGGTGGAGTTGATGAGCTCGATGCCGCGCTCACGCATCGTGTCGGCGACCGCGCCGATGATTGCGTCGGTGTTGCGGGCCCGGAGTTTCATGAGCACGCCCATGAACGTCAAGTCGGGCACGACCCCGAAGATCTTGGTGTGCTTGACCTGCCCGGCCATCACGGCATGCGTCACGCCGGCCTGGTGCAACAGGTCGAGGCAGTGGCCGAGATGCCCGAGCGACACGCGATGCACGGGGATGGCCGGCGGAGCGAGCGCCGCGGCCTCGAGTTCGCTGTCGGCCTCCTCTTTCACGGCGATGATCGTGAGGTCGTGGCCGAGGCTACGGGCCGCGTCGAGCACGAGGAACGGGAACCGCCCGTTGCCGGCAATCAGCCCGAGCTTCACCGGCACCCTCGCCCCTGCCTATTCGTCGGTGTCGCCGGCACGGACATTGGGGCGCCGCAGGGTGACCCCGCGCGACGACGACCGGATGAACTCGACCAGATACTGCACCTCGGCGCAGGCCAGGCCCGCCTCGCCGTCGATGACCTCCAGGGCCCGCGACGGTGTGAGCCGTGACGTGAGCAGGTAGCGATAAGCGCGCTTCAAGCGCGTCACCACTTCGGGTGGAAAGCCACGCCGCACGAGTCCAACGGTGTTGAGGCCGTAGACACGAGCGCGGTTGCCTACGGTCTTGGCAAACGGCAGCGCGTCCTTCGTGACCACCGAGTACCCGCCGATGAAGGCATAGCGGCCGACGCGGCAGAACTGGTGCACGCCGGAATAGGCGCTGATCTGCGCGAAGTCTTCGACCACCACGTGCCCGCCGAGCGTGGCGCCTGGTCCGAAGATGGTGTCGCTGCCGACGTGGCAATCGTGGGCCACGTGCGCGTAGGCCATGAACAGGTTGCGATCGCCGATGCGCGTCTCGCCACCCCCGCCGACCGTACCGCGATGAATCGTGACGCTCTCGCGGAACACGTTGCCGACGCCGATCACGAGCCGCGTGCGCTCGCCCCGGTACTTGAGGTCCTGCGGCGGCAGGCCAATCGAGGCGAAGGGAAAGATCTGGGTGTCCTCGCCCACCGTGGTGTCGCCTTCGATCACCGCCGAGGCGCCGACCATCACGTTGCGGCCCAGCACGACGTGCGGACCGATCACCGCCTGCGGCCCGACCACGCACTCTGAGCCAATCACTGCCGTGGGGTGCACGACGGCCGTGGGGTGGATGCGGGCGCGGTCCTGGCGCACGGCCATCACGAGCACTGCCTCCACGACCACGGTGCCCGCGACGTTCGCGGCGGCGTGCACGCGGGTGATGGGACCGCGTTCGCGGCCCACCCGCACCTCGAGCTGCAGTCGGTCGCCGGGCACCACGTGACGCCGGAACTTCACGTCGTCGACGCCCCGCAGCGACGCCGTGGCCAGCGGTGATGCGCCTGGGCGCGACAGTACCAGCAGGGTTGCCGCCTGGGTGAGCGCCTCGAGCATCAGCACGCCGGGCATCAGGGGCACGCCGGGAAAATGGCCCTGGAAGAAGTCTTCACTGGCGCTGACCAGCTTGTAGGCCGTGAGACGATCGGCCTCGATGCGCGGCTCCACGCCGTCAACGAGCAGCGCCGGACAGCGATGGGCGTGGCGTTCGAGCAGGGAGGAAATGTGCACGCTCGGGAACTCGGGAGGTCGGCGGCGCCGGGCACGGGTTCCGGGGATCCGGAACCGCGTGCCTGACGGACGGGCGGGATCAGCGTCCCTGTGGCTTGGGGGCGACGGCAGGGGCCGCCGCCTTCATCGAGGCGTCGAACTTCTTCACTACGTCGGCCGTGATGTCGAGCGCGGCGTCAGCCCACACCATACCGGAATCAGGGCCGTTGAAGATGTAGTAGAGGCCGCGTTCCTTGCCGACGGCTTCGATGATCGGCGCAATCCGGCGCTGGAATTCCTCCTGCAACTGTTGCTGGAGCTCCTGCACTTCTGCCTGCGCGTCCTGAGTGGCCCGCTGCATGTCGACAGTGGCGCGCTCGACCTGCTTGGTGAGGTCGACCCGGGCGGCTTCGCTCATGACCGCGCCGCTCTTGTCGAGCTTCTCTTGCAGGCCCTGGGTCGCCTTCTGCCGCTCGTTGAGCTCGCCGACCTTGCGCTGCTGCAGCGCCTGTACCTTCGCGCTGGCCTGCTTGCCGTCGGTGGACTCAGCGACGACCCGCTGCAACACCACGAAGGCGATCTTGGCGCCCTCGGGGAACGGCAGCACGACGGGTGCTGGGGCCGGGGCGGGCGCCTGAACCGCGGGCGCCGCGGGCTTGGGCGTCGCCGGCGCCGGGGCCGCTGGAGTCTGCGCAAACGAAGCGGCACTCGTCACCATGACGAGGCCAACGGCCACAACCATACGTCTCATTGCTGACATCCTTTTCGGTATACCGAGAATGTTCGTATTTTACTCTACTACGCCGCGCCGAGTAAGATCAGGCCGACCGCCTGGTTCAGAGGACCGTAATGCGCCGAGTAACCCTCGCTTGCACGTTGATGCTTCCGTTGTTGGCCGCCGGCTGCGGCAGTGACCCCGTCGCGCCGACCACGCCCACGGCCCCCACCGCCGTCACCGACACCTTCGCCGGCACGGTCACCCGTAACGGCGCGACCTCGCACCCATTTCCGGTCGGGTCTGCGGGGGGCGGCGACGTCATCGCCGTGCTGAAGGCCCTCTCGCCTGACGCCACGGCCGTCGTGGGCATGAGCCTTGGCACCTGGAACGGCACGGCCTGCCAGGCCGTCCTCTCGAACGACCGAGCCACCGTCTCGTCGTCCCTGCTCGGTCGCGCCACCTCGGCCGGCACGCTCTGCGTGCGCATCTTCGACGTCGGCACGTTGATCGAGCCGCAGGACTACGAGGTGGAAGTCGTGCACCCCTGATTCGGTTCCTCGCTCCGGGACGCGCCACCACCGCGCGGGCCCGGGGCCGCGCGCCGTGCCGGCTCGCTAGAACGTCGACCCCACCGCAAACCGGAACGTGAGCCGCCTGGCCGGCTGTAGATTGTTCCTGAGCACGCCGCCCCGCTGCGGGTTGTAGGCGAAAATCAGCCGGAAGGGCACGTTCAGCACCGGCATGAAGAAGCGAATCTCGGCGCCCGTCGAGGTCTTGAACGCGGCCTGCTGGCCAATCGACCGGGTGGTCGCCCTGGCCGCGTTCGGGTCCACTAATCCCGTGAACGCCAGCGGGTCCAGCAACAGTGGCGGCGGCGGCTGCACGATCTCGACGATGTCTTCCATCCACCCGAATTTCTGGCCGATGTCGCGCACTTGACCGGCATCGTAGAACAGCACCAGGCGCACCGGCCCGACAATCTGGATCAGATACTCGGCGTTGAAGAGCAGGCTCTTGTTGCCGCCGAGCACGACCCCGGTCGCGACGTCGCGCGGACCGACCGTGCGAATGTCATAGCCGCGAATGCTGAACTCGCCGCCCTGGAAGAGCCTCTCGAAAATCGGCAACTGCTTGGTTTCGCCGTAGGGGCGGATGTACTGGAACTGGGTGCGCGCACCCGCCGACATGCGCGGCGTGATCCGCCGGAAGCCCACCGCCTCGAATGTGGGCTTGATGAAGAACGTGTCGCCGCCCGGTCCGGCGTAGTCGAATGACGCGGTGACCTTCCGGCCGGTGCTCGGGAAGATCGGGTTGTCGATGGTGTTGAAGGCGAAGCTCGGCACGAGCTTGCTGATCCTGCGCGTGCCGCCCTGGCCGAGCAGCAGCGAGTCGGCCAGGAAGGGGTTCTGATCCACGAGCGCAGGATTGAGGTAGGCCTCGTTCAGGTCGAGCACCTCGACCTGCTCGTAGCTGTAGTTCAGGAACATCCGCGAGAAGTCGGCCGCCGGGAAGCCCATCATCATGTTGCCGCCGGCCGACGCCTGCGTGAACTGGCCGATGAAGTTCATCTGGCGCTTGAACAGATCCACGCCGCCAGTGATGTTGCGGTCGAACAGGAAGGGCTCGGTGAACGCGATCTGGTAGTTCTGCGCACGCGATCCGCCTTGGAGCGACAGCGTGAGGCTCTCACCGCGGCCCAGGAAGTTCGCGGTCTGGAACGACAACTGTCCGAAGAATCCTTCGAACTGCGACACGCCCGCGCCGAACGTGAGCTGATTGCGGTTCTGCTCCTCGAGCTTGAACGTGACGTCGACCTTGTTCTTCTCGTTGGGCGTCTTCTTGACGTCGATGCCCTGGCCTTCTTCGAGCGTCTTGAAGTAGCCGACCTGGTTCAGGCGGCGCACGCTGTACTTGAGGGCTTCCGTGTTGAAGATATTGCCTTCGACGAGACGCATCTCGCGACGCACGACCGTGTCCCGAGTGGTCGTATTGCCGATGAAGGTGATGCGGTTGACGAAGTACTGCTCGCCCTCCTGGAACTGCATCGTCACGTCGACCGTGGGCTCGGCCGGGCCGTCCAGGGGGCCGGTGGCGGCCGGCTGCGGCTTCAGATCGGGATAGCCCGTGAACTCGAAGTAGCCGACGCCGCCGTAGACTTCCTGCGACTTCCGCAGGCCGTCGCGGACCTGCTTCTCGCTGTACCACTCGCCCTGCGCCAGCTTGAAGAGGGGCCGCAGGCCCTCGCTCTTGGCCACGGTGTTACCGGCAAAGCTGAACTGGCCTACGCGGTAGCGCGGGCCTTCGGTAATCGGCACGCGCACCTGGATCCACCGCGTCTTGCCGTCGGGGCTGTCTTGCAGCGTCTTGAACTCCGGGGTGCCGACGCGCGCCTCGATGTGGCCGCGGTTGCGGTAGTGGGCGACGACCGCATCGGCGTCTTCTTCGAACTTGGCTTCCTTGTAGGTGCCGCCGCCGGTGAGCCAGGAGAGGCGCCCGTGCTGCTTGGTCTCCTTCATCTTGCGGCGCAGGCTGCGGTCGCTCAGTGCCGCGTTACCCACGAAGTCGACTTCGCGGATGCGCACCTTCGGACCTTCATTGACGTCGAACACGACCTTCACGAGCTTCGGACCGCCGGGCAACACCTCGACGTTCGAGGTGATCACCGCGTCCTGGTAGCCCTTCTCGCCCATCAGGCTCTGGATGATGCCCTTCACGCGGCGCACGGCACCCTCGTCGAGAAACGAGTCGAGCCGCAGCGCCACGCCGAGCTCTTTCATCTTCTCGTCGACCTTCGTGCGCTCCACCTTGGTCGAGCCGGTGTAATCGACGATCTTCACGCGCGGCCGCTCTTCCATGTTGAAGACCACGCGCTTGCCGATGACGCCGTTGTCGTAGGGCTCGTCGAGCACCTCGACCCAGAGATTGTCGAGGAAGTTGGTGCCCCACAGCCGGCGGAAGTCGTCGCGCAGCTTGGCTTCGGCCGCGTCGTCGTACGGCGGCCAGAAGCCATCGGAGCTGCGGGGGGGCGGCGTCTGGATGTAATAGAGATAGGTCTGGGGGTCGATGAGGGACTCGTTGACCGGTTGGAACTTGATCTCGATAAAGCGGATGACCGGGCCGGAGCCAACCGGCGGCATGCGCACCGCCGCCTTCGCCGCGGCGGGTGCGGCCGGCGCCGGCAGCGGCGTCACTTGACGGCCCTCGGCGGCACCGGTCCACGCCAGCACACTGAGCAGCGACAGAATACTGAGCCTACGCATGGTCCTCACACCGGCGGCAACGGCAGAGCGAATGACGCTCCGGAACATGTTGGCGCTGCTGCCGATCGCTGAAACCACCGATCATACCTGAATCAGACGTCGGTGGAAAGCGGACGGCCGGCTCCGACGGCCTCGGCTGGCTCCACCGGCTCGCCCCCCGGCCGGTAGGCCAGGATGCCGCCGTCCACGTAGACCTCGATCTCCCCGCCCCGGACCCGGCCGCGGATGACCTCTTCAGCGAGCGGGTCTTCGACGTAGCGCTGGATGGCGCGGCGCAGCGGACGGGCGCCGTACGAGCGGTCCTTGCAGGTCACATCAATCAGCCAGTCGAGCGCCTCGGGCGTGAGGCGCACGCTCATGCGGCGGTCGGCCAGGTTGGCATTCACCTGGGCCACGAGCAGCACCAGGATGCGCCGCAGGTCGCCGTCGGAGAGCGCGTCGAACACGATCAGCTCGTCGACGCGGTTGACGAACTCGGGGTTGAACGTGCGCTTGACCTCACCCAGCACCATGTCGGTGATGCTCTTGGTCGAGTCGCCGCTGTCGGACTGGAAGCCGAGGGTGGTCCGCTTCTGGATGAAGCGCGCGCCGATGTTCGAGGTCATGATCAGAATCGCGTTCTTGAAGTTCACGCGGTTGCCGAGACCGTCGGTGAGATGGCCGTCCTCGAACACCTGCAGCAGGATGTTGAAGACATCGGGATGGGCCTTCTCGATCTCGTCGAGAAGCACCACCGAATAGGGGTTGCGCTTCACGCGCTCGGTGAGCTGCCCGCCCTCTTCGTGGCCCACATAGCCGGGCGGTGAGCCGATCAGCTTCGATACCGAGTGCTTCTCCATGTACTCGGACATGTCGAAGCGGATGAGCGCCTGTTCGCTGCCGAAGAGATACTGCGCCAGGGCGCGGGCCAGCTCGGTCTTGCCCACGCCGGTCGGACCGAGGAACATGAAGCTGCCAACCGGCCGCGCGGGACTCTTCAGCCCGGCGCGCGAGCGGCGAATGGCGCGCGACACTGCGGAAATCGCGGGCTCCTGGCTGATGACGCGGCGATGCAGCTCCTCTTCCATGCGCAGGAGCTTGTCACTCTCGTCCTGGTTGATCGAAGCCAGCGGCACGCCCGTCCACTTCGACACCACCTCGTCGATCTCGGCCCGGCTCACCACCACCCGGCGCGCGTTCGACCGCACATCGAAGCGCTCGCGCACCACCTGCAGGTTCTCGCGGGCGGCGGCCTCCTGGTCGCGATAGTACTGGGCCCGGTCGAAGTCCTTGGCCGAGACCGCCCGCTCCATCTCGTCGACGGCCACGCGGATGCTCTTGTTGATCTCGCCGAACTCGTCGCTGTAGGCGGCTTCGCGCAGCTTGGCGCGGGCGCCGGCCTCGTCGAGCAGATCGATGGCCTTGTCGGGCAGGAAGCGGTCGGTGACGTAGCGGCTCGACTGATAGACCGACGCCTCGATCGCGTCCTGCGAGTATTCGACGTGGTGGAACTGCTCGTAGCGATCCTTCACGCCGAGCAGGATGCGGATCGTCTCCTGCTCACCCGGCGGGTCGACCTTGATGGCCTGGAAGCGCCGCTCGAGCGAGCGGTCCTTCTCGATGTACTTGCGATATTCGGCCGGGGTGGTGGCGCCGATACAGCGAATCTCGCCGCGGCTGAGCGCCGGCTTCAGGATGTTGGCGGCGTCGAGCGAGCCCTCGGCCGAGCCCGCGCCCACCAGCGTGTGCAGCTCGTCGATGAACACGATGATGTTCGGGTTCTCGGTGAGCTCCTTCATGATCGCCTTGAGGCGCTCTTCGAACTGCCCGCGGTACTTGGTACCAGCGACGATGAGCGAGATGTCGAGCGCCAGCAGGCGCTTGTCGGCCAGGAAATGCGGTACGTCTCCGCACACGATCTTCTGGGCCAGCCCTTCGACGATGGCGGTCTTGCCCACCCCCGGCTCGCCAATCAGCACGGCGTTGTTCTTGGTGCGGCGGCACAGCACCTGCTGCACCCGCTCGATTTCGTAGTCGCGGCCGACCAGCGGATCGAGCTGGTTCTTCATGGCGATGTCGGTGAGGTCGCGGCTGAACTCGGCCAGCAGCGGCGTCTCCTTCACGCGGGTCTGGGTGCTCTTCTCGTTGAGCAGCTGCACGATGTCCTCGCGAACGGCGTGCAGGCGCATGCCTTTTTCCATGAGGATGCTGGCCGCGACCGAGCGTTCTTCGCGCAGCAGACCGAGCAGCAGGTGCTCGGTGCCGATGTAATTGTGCAGCAGCCGGTCGGCTTCCTCGGCCGCGTACTGCAGCACGCGCTTGGTCTCGCCGCTGAAGGGGATCTCGACCGAGGTCGAGACCTTCTCGCGGAAGACCGTGCGGCCCTCGATGTCCTTGCGGATCGCATCGAGCGACAGATGAGACCGCTGGAAGATGCGGCTCGTCAGTCCCTTGCCTTCACGGATCAAGCCGAGCAGCAAGTGCTCGGTTTCGATCGAGATGCTGCCGAGCTGACTCGCCTCGTAACGGGCGAAGAACAGCACCCGCCGTGCTCTTTCGGTATACCGCTCGAACATCCGGCCGCCTTCGCAAGGGAGTGTAGAGAGCCCCAGCGCTTTGTTCCGCCATTATACGGGATTCCCCAGGCCCCATGCGCGGGCGGCGCTGCGCGTCGGCGCCCTGCCCGGCCAGGCGCTCGCGGATACAATCGACGCGGAGGTCACATCGTGGCAGACGCCGTCGGATTCATCGGACTCGGGGCCATGGGCCGGCCCATGGCTCTCAACCTGCGCAAACACGACGTGACGCTCGCGGTCTGCAACCGGAGCCCGGGGGCCGAGCGAGTGCTCGCGGAGGCCGGCGCGGGCGTGGCCACCACCCCGGCGGCAGTGGCCTCGTCGTGCCAGATCATCTTTACGATGCTGCCTGACGCGCCCGACGTGGCGGCCGTGCTCGAAGGCGAACGCGGCCTGCTCGAGACGCTGCAGCCGGGCGCGATAGTCGTGGACTCGAGCACGATTGCCCCCGAGGCGGCGCGCCGCTTCGCCACGCTCGTGGCAGCACGCGGCGGCCACTACCTCGATGCCCCGGTGAGCGGCGGCGAGATTGGCGCCATCGAGGGCACGCTGACCTTCATGGTCGGCGGCGATGCCGAGGCCCTCGAGCGCGTGCGGCCACTGCTCGGCATGATGGGGCGCGACGATCGCATCGTGCACGTCGGCCCGTCGGGGGCCGGACAGGTCTGCAAGGCTTGTAACCAGCTGGTCATCGGGGGCACCATGCTGGCGGTCGCCGAGGCGCTGGCCCTGGCGCGCGCCTCAGGCGTCGATGGCGCGAAGGTGCGCCAGGCCCTGCTCGGCGGCTTCGCCGCGAGCCGGGTGCTGGAGGTGCACGGCGAGCGCATGCTCACCGGCAACTACACGCCGGGCTTTAAGGCCCGGCTCTACAAGAAGGACCTGCGGATCGTCGCCGAGGCTCTGGCCGCTCAGGGCGTGGCCGCGCCCGGCACGGCGCTCGTGCAGCAGCTCGTGCACGCGCAGGTGGCCGCGGGTGGCGGCGAAGACGACTACTCCGGCCTCGCCAAGGTCATCTTCGCGCTGGCCGGCCAGCAGTAAAGGGTGTCACGCATGTCAGCCAGCCATCAGCCCACCCCTGCCGCGATCCTCGAACGCCTCGGCCTCGCTGCCATCAATCCGGGCGTGTCGGTCGGAGCCGACGACTGGACGCTCGCCTCAGGCGGCGAGCTCTTGACCTCGCACGATCCCACGACCGGCGCGCCGATTGCCGCCGTGCAACTGGCCTCGGAGGCGGCCTATGACCGCGTGGTGACCGCGGCCGCCGGCACCTTCCGCACGTGGCGCGACGTGCCGGCGCCGAAGCGTGGCGATCTGGTGCGCGACCTCGGTCAGGCGCTGCGCGCGGCCAAGGAACCGCTCGGCGATCTCGTGTCGCTCGAGATGGGGAAGATCCGCGCCGAGGGCCACGGTGAAGTGCAGGAGATGATCGACATCTGCGACTTCGCCACCGGGCTCTCGCGGCAGCTCTACGGCCTCACCATCGCGTCCGAGCGTCCCGGTCACCGGATGATGGAACAGTGGCATCCGCTCGGCCCGGTCGGGGTCATCACGGCCTTCAACTTCCCCGTGGCCGTCTGGTCGTGGAACGCCGCCCTCGCCGCGGTGTGCGGCAACCCTACCGTGTGGAAGCCGGCCGAGCCCACGCCGCTCTGCGCCGTGGCCGTGCAGCGCATCGCCAATGCGGTGATGGCCGACCACGGGCTGTCCGGCATCTTCACGCTGGCCGTCGGTCGCGGCGGAGTCATCGGCGAGCGCATGCTGCACGACGCGCGCCTGCCCTTGATCTCGTTCACCGGGTCCACCGCCATCGGCCGCCGGGTCGGCCAGACCGTGGCTGGCCGCTTCGGCCGCACGCTGCTGGAACTGGGCGGCAACAACGCGATTGTCGTGGCCGCCGACGCCGACCTCGACATGGCCGTGCGGGCGGTGCTCTTCGGCGCGGTTGGCACGGCCGGCCAGCGCTGCACCTCCACGCGCCGGCTGATCGTGCACCGCGACGTCGTCGACGCGCTGTGCGACCGCGTGGTCGCCGCCTATCGTCAGGTGCGCATCGGCTCGCCGCTCGACAGCACCACGCTGATGGGTCCGCTCGTGAACGCGGCGGCGGTCGAGGCCATGCAGGCGGCACTGGCCGCTGCCACCGCGGCGGGCGGGCACGTGCTCTGCGGCGGCGCCAGGCGGCCTGAGCTCGGCCCGCATTTCGTCGAGCCGGCGATCGTGCGGATGCCGGCGCAAGCGCCGATCGTGATGCACGAAACCTTCGCGCCCATTCTCTATGTGCTCGACTACACGACCCTGGACGAGGCGCTGGCGCTCCACAACGGCGTGCCGCAGGGACTGTCCTCGGCGATCTTCACCGAAAGCATGCGCACCGCCGAGGCGTTCCTGTCGGCGCACGGATCGGACTGTGGCATCGCCAACGTGAACATCGGCACGTCGGGCGCCGAGATCGGCGGCGCGTTCGGCGGTGAGAAGGAGACGGGCGGTGGCCGCGAGTCGGGCTCCGATGCGTGGAAGTCGTACATGCGCCGCCAGACCAATACGGTGAACTGGTCGAACGCGCTGCCGCTCGCCCAGGGCATCACGTTCGGCAGCTCGGCATGACCTCCGCCACCGCCCCGCACCGTCCGGCGCTGCTCGCCGCCGCGGTGCTCCTCGGCGCCGCGCTGCAACGGGCCAACGGGTTCTACGAGCCCGTGGCGCTCGCCCTGCTGCTCGCGGCGCTCGGCTGCGCCTGGGCGGCGCTGCTCGTGCCACGCGCGTTGGGGGCGATCGTGCCCGACCGCGACGATCTCGTGCGCGCGCTCGCCACCGCCGCCGTGCTTGCGCAGGTCGCGGTGATCCTGCGGTCGCCGATCGGCTTTTATTTCGAGCGGCCGCTGCCCGAGCAACATCCGGGCTTCGTGCTCGGACTCGGGGTGGCGACCGCGGCCGCCCTGGCCGCTTTCACCAACCATCTTCTGCTCCGGAGGGTCGCCGGCGTGGCGCTACTTGGCGCCGCCGCGCTGCTCGGCACGCTCACCTATCGCGGCTCGCCCACGCCAGCCATCGACGTCGTCACCGTGCACCATGAGGCCTATGCGGCGCTGGCCCGCGGTGACAGTCCCTTCAGCATGACCTTTCCCGATCTCTACGGCGGCCGCGAGGCGTTCTACCCGCCCGGCATGGTGACGGAGGGGCGCGTGCAATACGGCTTCCCCTACCCGCCCCTCAGCCTGGCGATGGCGTGGCCCGGTCACCTCGCCGGCGACTTCCGCTGGTCCGAACTCGCGGCGTGGCTCCTGGCCGCGGCGGCGGTCCTCGCGGCCACCCGCACCTCGGCAGTGGCCGTTCTGGCCGTGGCCGTGTGGCTGTTCACGCCGCGCGCCTTCTTCTCGCTGGAACAGGCCTGGACCGAACCGCTGGCGCTGGCGTGGGTCGGGGCCGCCCTGTGGGCCGCGGCCCGCGGCCAGCTGACCTGGGCCGCCGTCTTCGTCGGGCTCGCGGCCGCCACCAAACAGTACCTGGTGCTCGCGCTCCCGCTCCTCTTCCTGCTCGAGGATCGGCGCGCGGGGCGCCGCGTGCATCCCGTGCTGGTCGCGCTCGCCGCGGGCGCCGTCGTCACCCTGCCGGGCTTCCTGGCCGATCCGTCGGGATTCTTCGCGAGCGTGGTTGGCGTGCAGGTGCGCGAGGTGTTGCGCTACGACGCGCTCAGCCTGGCCGTCACCTATGCGCACTGGGCCGGCGCGCCGATGTCCGGCGCGGTCTACGGCGGCATCGTCATCGCCGCCACGGCGCTGGCCGCGTGGCGCGCACCGCGCGGCCTGGGCGGCTTCAACGCCGCGCTCGCCGTCACGCTGTTCACGACGTTCGCCTTCGGCAAGAAGGCCTTCTGCAACTACTACGTCTGCGTCATCGCCCTGCTCGCCATGGCGATTGCGACAGCGCGGCCGCGCCCTGACGGCCGCGACCAGACCGGCGAGGCCGCCGACGCCCCGACCGCCAACGCCCTCAGGCCGGCGTGAGCTTCCCGCCCTCGAGCCGCAGTACGCGATCACACTGCTGGGCCAGGCGCGGGTTGTGGGTCGCGATCACGGCCGTGAGGTTGAATTCCCGGTGCATCTCGCGGAGCAGGCTGTGCAGCGCGTCGGCGGTGGCCTCGTCCAGGTCGCCGGTCGGCTCGTCGGCCAGCAGCAACGCCGGCTGACGCACGAGCGCGCGGGCCACGGCCACGCGCTGCTGCTCGCCGCCCGACAGCATGGCCGGCCGATGCCCGAGCCGTTCAGCCAGACCGACCCGGCCGAGCAGCGCCTCGGCGCGCGGCCGCGCCAGCGCCACCGGTTCACGGGCGATCCGCAGCGGCATCTCCACGTTCTCGAGCGCGCTGAACTCAGGCAGCAGGTGATGGAACTGGAACACGAAGCCGACGTGCCGGTTGCGGAAGGCGACGAGCGACGCGTCGTCAGCACGGGTCACGTCGACGTCGCCCACGCGGATCGCGCCGGCGTCGGGGCGATCAAGGCCGCCGAGCACGTGCAGGAGCGTGCTCTTCCCCACCCCCGACGCGCCCATGATCGCCACCATCTCGCCGAGCCCGATGGCAATCTCGAGGTCGCGCAGGACGTGAAGCCGGTGGCCCGCGCCCGTGTAGTACTTGTGCACGCCGCTCGCGACGAGGAACCCGTCACTCATGACGCAGGCCCTCCGCCGGATCGAGCCGCGCCGCCTGCCGCGACGGATAGATCGTGGCGACGAAGCAGATCGCGATGGCTGCCGCCACCACCAACACCACGTCGCTCGGCACCACCGTGAACGGCAGATGCGAGAGCTGATAGACATCCGCGGGAATGCGGATGAGCTGATTGCGATCGAGCACGGTCGCCACCAGCACGCCGGCGCCCGCGCCGACGACGGTACCGACCACGCCAATCACCAGGCCCTGCAGCATGAAGATGCGGCGGATGCTGCGGGCCGAGGCGCCCATCGTCTTCAGGATCGCGATGTCGCGGCTCTTCTCCATCACGAGCAGCACGAGCGAGGCCACGATGTTGAGCGCCGCCACCATCACGATCAGCCCGATGGCAATCGAGATGGCCACCTTCTCGAGCCACAGCGCCGAGAAGAGCGAGCGGTTCAGTTCGGACCACGGCTGCGCCAGGTAATCGCCCCCCGGGAGCGCACCAATCGTGTCGGCCACGCCGGCCGCGCCGTAGATGTCGCGCACGCGCAGCTCGATGTGGTCGGGGGCGGGCACGCCGGTGGCCGGGTCGACCTTGCCCGTGAGCCGCGCGGCCGTGTCGAGCGTGACGTAGCCGAACGCCTGATCGAACTCGAAGAGACCGAGGCGGAAGATGCCCACCACTTCGAGACGCCGCTGGCGCGGCATCACGCCCATCGGCGACAGCGTGCCGCTCGGCGTGAGCAGCGTCACCGAATCGCCGAGGTGGGCGCCGAGTTGCCCCGCGAGCTCATGGCCGATCAGCACCCCGGGCACGTCTTCGTCGGTCGCCGAGCGCAGATCGGCGAAGCGCCCTTCGGTAATCGCGGCCGCGATATCCGTGACCTTCGACTCGAGCGCCGGATCGATGCCCTTGAGCGTGATGAACGATTGCTGATCGTCCTTGCTGATGAGCGCTTTGCCCATGAGGGCCGGCGCGGCGCCCACCACGTCGGCCATCTGCTCCAGGCGCGTCACTTCGACCTGGTAGTCGGTGAGCCCGGCCGGTTTCCACACGTAGACATGCGCCTGCGAGCCGAGCATGCGGTCGCGGACGCCCTGCTGCAGTCCGGTCATCAGCGACAGGGCGATGACGAGCGCCATCACGCCCACGGTGACCCCCAGCATCGACACGAGCGAGATGACCGAGATGAACGCCTGCTTGCGTCTTGCAAACAGATAGCGCAGGGCGACGAACAGCTCGTAGGGCACAGGCGGCTCCGCTAGTCCCTGGGCCGCATCTGGGGGAAGAGGATGACGTCGCGGATCGAGGGACTATTGCTGAGCAGCATCACCAGCCGGTCGATGCCGATCCCCTCGCCGCCGGTGGGCGGCAGGCCGTATTCGAGGGCGCGCACGTAATCCTCGTCCATGGCGTGGGCTTCGTCGTCGCCCTTCGCCTTGCCGGCCAGCTGCTCTTCGAAGCGCCGCCGCTGCTCGTCGGGGTCGTTCAACTCGCTGAAGGCGTTGGCCACCTCGAAGCCGCCGATGTAGAGCTCGAAGCGCTCGACCGTGTCCGGATCGTCCGCCCGCTGCTTCGAGAGCGGCGAGACCTCCGTCGGGAAATCGTAGACGAACGTGGGCTGCACCATGCGCTCCTGCCACAACCGCTCGAAGATCTCGGTGGCGATCTTGCCAGCGCCGGCACCCGGCGGCACCTCGATGTGCAGAGCCTTGGCGACCGCGCTGGCACCCTCGAGCGTGCGCAACTCGGCGACGGTCACGTCGCGGCCGAGCCGCGTCGACGCTTCTTCCGCTGCCGCGTGGCGCAGGGACAGCCGTCGGAACGGCGCTGCAAACGACACCTGGTGCTCGCCAAACGGGCACACCACGCTACCGGTGACCTTCTCAGCCACACCGCTCAGCAGCTCCTCGGTGAACTGCATCAGCGTCTCGTAGTCGACGTAGGCCCAGTAGAACTCGAGCATCGTGAACTCGGGGTTGTGCTGGGTCGAGATGCCTTCGTTGCGGAAGTTGCGGTTGATCTCGAAGACCCGCTCGATGCCGCCGACCACCAGGCGCTTCAAGTAGAGCTCCGGAGCGATGCGCAGGTAGAGCTTCAGGTCGAGCGCGTTGTGATGCGTGACGAACGGCCGCGCCAGGGCGCCGCCGGCGATCTGCTGCATCATCGGCGTCTCGACTTCGAGAAAGCCCCGCGCCGTGAGCGCCTCGCGGATCGCCGACACCGCGCGGCTGCGCAGTTCGAACACGCGGCGCACGTCGGGATTCACGATCAGGTCGAGGTAGCGCTGGCGGTAGCGCGTCTCGACGTCCTGCAGGCCGTGAAACTTCTCGGGCAGCGGCAGGTAGCACTTCGCCAGGAAGGTGAGCGACGTGGCCCAGATCGAGAGCTCGTTGGTCTTGGTGCGGAACAGATAGCCCGACACCCCCACGAGGTCGCCGAAGTCGAGCAGCTTGGCCATGCCGAACTCACGCTCGGTCAGGACATCCTGCCGCACGTAGACCTGGAGGCGAGCGCGGCCATCCGACAGCACCAGGAAGCTCGCCTTGCCGAAGTTGCGGATGCTCAGCACGCGGCCGGCCGCGGTGGTCTCGACCCGCGTGGCCTCGAGCGCCGCGGCCTCGGCCTCGCCGTAGCCCTCGACCAGTGCCGCGACCGTATGGGTCGTGGCGAAGTGATGCGGATACGCAGGGAATCCCAGCGCTTCAATGGCGGCGAGATTCGCGCGGCGTTGGTCGACCTGCGCCGATTCGTTGGACATAGCGTGGCTTCATCCCTGGGCCGGCCCCGCGGCGCCGGCGGTCGTCACGGCGCGGGTTCGTCGATGATACGGCCTTCGGCGCGCAGGCTGCGATACGCCGCGTCGAGCACGCCGTTCACGAAGCCCACGGCTTGCTCTCCGCTGTAGGCCCGGGCCAGTTCGAGCGCTTCACTCAGCACCACCCGCGGCGGCGTCGACGGCTCGGCGAGCCACTCGTGCACCGCCATGCGCAGCACGAGCCGGTCGAGCACGGCCAGCCGCTCGATGCGCCAGTTGGTGCAGTGGGGCTCAATCACCCCGTCGAGCGCGACCTTGTTGGTCCACGTGCCCACCGCCAGGCGAGCGGCGAACGCGCGTGTCGCCACATCGAGCTTCACGGCTTCGCTGTCGCCGTCCTGTTCCACGAGGGCGAGCGCCTGGGCCGGCTCGACGCCGCCGACCTCGAGCTGATAGAGCGCGCGCAGGGCGGCTTCGCGGCCCCGGTGCCGTTCGTCCCACCGGCCGGATTCCGACGTGGCCTCGCTCACGCCCTGGCTCCCAGGGCGCGGAACACGGTGGCCATCTCGAGCGCGGCGGACGCCGCCTCGTAGCCCTTGTTCGACGGTCCGGCCGCGGCTCGTTCCACCGCCTGCTCCACCGAGTCGGTCGTGAGAATGCCAAAGGCCATCGGCACACCGGTGAGGCTGGCCGCCTGGATGACGCCGTGGGCGGCCGCCGAGCAGATGTAGTCGAAGTGCGGCGTGCCGCCGCGAATCACACAGCCCAGGCAGATCACCGCGGCCACGCCGCGCATCAGCGCGACCCGCTGCGCGGCCGCGGGCACTTCAAACGCGCCTGGCACCCAGACCACATCTACGGCGTCGTCGCCGACACCCGCGGCCGCCAATGCCTCGCGCGCGCCGGACAGAAGCCGGGTGGTGACGAAGTCGTTGAAGCGGGCCACGACGATGCCGATGCGCAGGCCGCCGACGTCATGGCTGCCCTGGACCGTCGCCACCTAACGTGCCTTCCACGCAGCGGCGCGCTTCTCGATGAAGGCGCGCGTGCCTTCCTTCATGTCGTCGGTCGACGAGATGAGCCCGAAGACCGTCGCTTCCAGTTGCTGGGCCTCGGCGAGCGGCATCTCGGCACCGTGGTGCACCAATTCCAGGACGTAGCGCACCGCCATCGGCGCCTTGCCGGCGAGCGTCGTAGCCAGCTTCAGGGCTTCGGCGCGCAGCTCGGCGGCCGGCACCACGCGATTGACCAAGCCGATTTCGTAGGCGCGCGCGGCGCCAATCATGTCGCCGGTGAGCAGCAGCTCGAGCGCGATCCCGCGGCCGACCAGGCGCGGCAGTCGCTGCGAACCAGCGTAGCCAGGGGTCAGCCCGAGATTCACCTCCGGCTGGCCGAACCGCGCGGTGTCGGCGGCGAGGCGCAGCGTGCAGGCCATGGCCAGCTCGCAGCCTCCGCCGAGTGCCAGGCCATTGACTGCAGCAATCACCGGTTTGCCGAGCGTCTCGAGGCGGTCGAAGACGCGTTGGCCGGCGGCCGACCGCTCCTTGCCCTCGGCCGGCGTCTGCCCGGCAAGCTCGGTGATGTCGGCGCCCGCCACGAAGGCCTTGCCGCCGGCCCCGGTCAGCACGACGGCCCGCACGGACGCATCGGCGGCGCACGCCTCCATCGCCAGCCCGAGCTCGGCGATGGTCGGGGCGTTGAGCGCGTTCAGCTTGGCTGGCCGGTTGATTGTGACGATCGCCACCGCGCCCTCGCGCTCAACCAGCAGATTCTCGTAGCTCATCGATCCCTCTGGGCCGCGCGCGACGTTCGGCCCCGACGAGCGATTATACCGAACGCCCACACCAGCCCGATGGTGGACGCGGCGCCCACGCCATCGGCCAGTGCATCGGCCGGGTCGGCGGTGCGTTCGGGAACGTAGCTTTGGTGGTACTCGTCAGTGAGGCCGTAGAGCGTGGCGATCGCCCACGCCGCCGCCGCGGATCCGCCCGTCACACCGCTCAGCGCGCCGCCGGCCGTCGCGCGCAGCGCCACCACGCCCAGCCCGCCGTAGCCGACCAAGTGCAGGGTCTTGTCGCTGGTCCGCGCCGGGATCGGCGGCGAGGCCATGCCCGACAGCACGAAGATGAGCGCCATGTAACCGGCCACCGGTGCCCACAGCCACCAGCGGCGGCCGACGCTCGTTGCCGGCGTGGAGCCGGAGATCACGCCGGCACTCACAATGGCAGGGGATACATCAGCCAGCCGAGCGCCAGACCCGCCACGAGGAATCCGCCGAAGATGCGCGCGCCGAGCGCCGCCTGCGCGCTCGGCTCGTCGTGCGCGATGGTGGCGAAGACCAGCGCCACGAAGAAGGCAAAGAGCGTCAGCAGCAGCAGGTGGCTGGTCATCACTTGCGCCCCGAGGCCACGTCGAAGGCGTCGAGCACGATCAGCATGTTGAGCAGCCCGCTCACGATCAGAAAGGCGTTGCCATATTCGTAGGAGGCGGCAGTCACGATGCCGCGCCCGAGGTCGAGCCAGCCCGTGGCAAACGCCACGAGCCCGACACCGCGCGATGCCACCGCCGCGAGCGCCACCAGGGGTTGGCCGAATTCGAACGGGAACACCCGGCCCTGAAGGGCCAGGCCCACCGCGAACATGGCGGGAACCGCGACCAGGAACACCAGGCCTTTCTGGCGGCGCCCGAGCAGCAGGTGCCCAGCTCCAGGAACGAGCCAGGCAACGGCAGCGGCCATCAGCGGAGGAATGGAAGAGGCGCGTACAGCCACGGTAGCAGGCACGGGCGTTAGTGTAGCCCACCCACACGCGGAACTCCGGCGGCCGTTCCTCCGCCGTTCACTCTCACTGGCGTGATCGGCATCAAAGAGCGACAAGACCGGGAAGAGCAGACCGTGCGCGAGAGCATTCTCACGGCCGCGCGCGACCTCTTCGTGATGGAGGGCTATGCCCATGTCTCCATCCGCAAATTCGCCGAACGGATCGAATCCCCGCGACTCGCGGTGGGTCTTCGGCCTGCGCGCCGCCCTCGATACCGGCCGTCTGGAACTCGAGACGGCCTGTCCTACGAGAACGGCGCCACCACCTCGGCCGAACTCACCGATGCGCAAGGGGCGCTGCTCCAGACCGAGTATCTGCTGCAGCAGGCGAAGTACGCGCGCATCGTCGCCACCGCCCGGGCGCGCTTCTCGGCCGGCATGTCGTAAGAACAGGGGCTCGGGTCCGGGTCTTTGGGCTCGCGGAGGGCCCATGTCTACGCGTCGAGCCGGCCGAAGTGCGCCTCGTAGCGCTGCACGAACTCCTGCCAGGTGTAGGCGTGGCTCATGCCGCCCAGGTGCTCGAGCGCCCAGGTGGCCGCGACGCTGCCCATCTGCGCGCACACCGGCAGCGGACGCCCTTGGGCCAAGCCCTTCATGAGCCCGCCGCGAAACGCGTCGCCAACCCCGGTCGGGTCGACCACGCGGTCAGGCGGCACGGCCGGCACGTCCACGTGCGTGCCACCGGCGTAGACCGTGCTGCCGTGCTCCCCCTTGGTGATGATCAAGGTGGTGGCGGCAGCCAGCACGTCGGCCTCGCTCATGCCGGTCTTCTGCCGGATCAACTCGAACTCGTAGTCGTTGCAGATCACCATGTGGGCGCCGGTGATGCCGTCCTTGAGCTGCGCGCCGTCCATACGCGCGCACTGCTGGCCCGGATCCCAGATGTAGGGCACGCCCATCGTGCTCAACTCTTCGGCGTACTGCACCATCGCCTCGGGATCGTTGGGCGAGATGATCACCAGCCCGTCCGTCGCCAGCCCGTCGACGGTGCGGAACGACAGCTCCCCCGCATTCGCCATCGCGCCAGTGTAGAAGGACGCAATCTGGTTGTTCGCTTCGTCGGTGCTGCAGAAGAACGAGGCGGTGAACTTGTCGGCCACCACCTTGACGCCCGACGTGTCCACGCCAGCCGCGACCAGCCACGTGCCGTACTCGCCGAAGTCCTGGCCGGCCGTGGCCATCAGCGTGGGCCGCTCGCCGAGCAGCGCCAGCGTGTAGGCGATGTTGGGCGCGCACCCGCCGCGCCGCTTGTCCATCGTGTCCACGAGGAAGCTGAGGCTCACGCGCTGCATGTGTTCGGGCAGCAGGTGCTCGGTGAACTTGCCCGGGAAGGACATCAGGTAGTCGTAGGCGATGGAACCGGTGACGATCAGCTTCATGGCGGGTCTCGGGGCAAAGGGCCGGGTCTCGGGGCCCGGGTCTGGGGGATAGGGCTTGCGGGATCCGGCGTGGCGGGACGGCCTGAAACACTCACTCTGCGACAGGTAGATAGCGGCCGACAATCGGTGCCAGCTCGCGTCTCACGGCGTCGGGCACGGCGTCGGGGTGGGTGATGAGCGCCGTCTTCAACGCGTCGCCGCAGGAACAGGGCCGATCGACCCCAAGGCGCTCCACGGTGTCGGCAATCACGCGCTGAGCCGTCACGGCGTTGGCCATCAGATTGGCGATCACCATCTCGACGCTCACCGCGTCGTGGTCGGGATGCCAGCAGTCGTAGTCGGTCACGAGCGCCATGGTGGCGTAGCAGATCTCGGCCTCGCGCGCGAGCTTGGCCTCCTGCAGGTTGGTCATGCCGATCACGTCCATGTCCCACGATCGATAGAGCCGCGACTCGGCGAGTGTGGAGAACTGCGGCCCTTCCATGCAGACATAGGTACCGCCGCGATGCACGCGCGCCCCGGCCGCGTCGGCGCAGCCGGCCGCAAGCAGGCGCAGCCGGTCGCAGACGGGATGCGCGAACCCCACGTGCGCCACGAGACCGCGCCCGAAGAACGTGCCGATGCGGCCGAAGGTTCGATCGAGGAACTGATCCGGGAACACGAGATCGAGCGGCCGGTAGTCGTCCTTCAAACTGCCCACGGCGCTGGCCGACAGGATGTGCGTCACGCCCAGGCGCTTGAACCCGAAGACATTCGCGCGGAAGTTGAGATCCGATGGCATGAGCCGGTGCCCCTGTCCGTGCCGCGCCAGGAACGCCACGCGTTTGCCGCGCAGCGTGCCGAGCACGTAGGGGCCTGACGGATCGCCGAACGGCGTCGCAACGACGCGTTCCTCGCGGTCCGTCAACTCCGCCATGTCGTAGAGCCCACTTCCGCCGATGATCCCGATCTCAGCTGACATCACTCGTGTCCTGTCCTGGGGGCTGGGGCCTGGGGCTCCCACCGCCGTCAGCCGTGATCACAGCACACGCTCCACGCTCCGCTTGCCGCCGGACTCGCGCAGGATGCCGGCCGCCATCGAGGCGTCGTGCTCGAAGAACAACACATACTCGCGCGCGATGGCCTCGCGCGCGAAGGCGCGTTTGAAGGTCAACGTGTCGACCGGGTAGAGGTCGTAGCCCATCACCCACGGATCGGGAATGTGCACCGTCGTCGGATACATGTCGGCCGTGAAGACCGCCGTGCGCGCCTGCGAGGTGATGGTGAGCACCTGATGGTGCGCGGTGTGCCCGCCCGAGCGCCGATAGCGCACGCCCGGCACGATCTCGGCCTCGTCATCGACGAGGGTGAGCACGCCAGCGTCCATCAGGGGTTGGAAGTTCTCGGGCAGGTAACTGGCGCGGTTCCGTTCGTGCGGGTGCGTGGCGTCGTGCCACTCGCCCCGGTGCGCCACATAGCGCGCGCGCGGAAACCGGGGCACGAGCTGGCCGTCGGCGCGCCGCTCGGTGAAACCACCGATGTGATCGAAATGGAGATGGCTGGCCACGACGATGTCGATGTCCTCGACGCTCAGCCCGGCGTCGGCCAGCGAGTGATCGAGGTGATAGCGGCGATCGAGGCCGTAGATGGCCGCGCTCTTGGCGTCCATCTTGTCGCCGCAGCCGGCGTCGACGAGCACCGTCGCCGCATCGGTGCGGATGACGAGCGGCCGCATGCTGAGCGGGATGCGGTGGCGGTCGTCGGGCGGGAGACTTCGTTCCCACAAGGTCCGCGGCACGGTGCCGAACATGGCCCCGCCGTCGAGCGCGAAGAAGCCGTCGCACAGCGTCACGAGCTCCAGATCGCCGAGCGGCAACCGGCCCGGCGTCTTGAAGAGCGGCACCGTCTGCGGACGGCCCGCGCCCACACCGACGGCCGGCTGCTTGAGCTCCACGAGCACGCCACCGGCGGCTGACGGATGCAGGAACGCCACGAGCGCGCCCTCGGCGCCGGGGCGCGGCGCGTCGTCGATGAGCCGCACACCGGCCGCGCGCAATTCAGCCATGGCCGAGTGGATGTCGTCCACGGCCAGCGCGACGTGATGCAGGCCCGGCCCGCGCTTCTCCAGGAACCCGGCGATCGGCGACGACGGGGCCGTGGCCTCGAGCAGTTCGAGCATGGCGCCGCCGGCCGGCAGGAAGTGCGCGCGCACCTGCTGGCTCTCCACCTGCTCCACGTGCGTCACCTGCAACCCAAGCCGGTCGCGATACCAGGCCGTGGCCTCGTCGGCCGCGCCAATCGCGATGCCGATGTGATCGAGCCGCACCTTCATGGGGCCTCCGGGGTGGTGCCGAGCGCCCGCTCGAGGATCGCGCTCGCGGCTGAGTATGGATCGAGCTCGCGCGCCGCGATCCGGGTCACGAGTGCGTCGAACTCGCCCGGCCCGAGGACCTTCGACTCGACGTGGCTGAGGAACCGCCGCGCCAGCAACTCGCGCAGCCGGTATTCCTGGCGCGCGGCCAGCCGCGTTTGCCGCGTGCTCGCGGTATGGGCGCGGAACGCGCGGATGGCGGCCCACAGCTCGGACACGCCTTTGCCAGTCGTGGCCTCGGTGCGTACGATCGGCGGCCGCCACTGCCCGTCCGGGAAGGCCTGCAGGGCCAGATTCGATTCAATCGACGTGACCATGCGCTCGGCGCCGTCGCGGTCGGCCTTGTTCACCACGTAGATGTCGGCAATCTCCATGATGCCAGCCTTGAGCGCCTGCACGTCGTCGCCAGTGCCGGGTATGAGCACGACGACGGAGATGTCGGCGGTGCGCACGATGTCTACTTCGTCCTGGCCCACACCCACCGTCTCGACGATCACGATCGACTTGCCGGCAGCATCGAGGACCACGGCCGCATCGGAGGTGGTGCGGGCCAGGCCGCCGAGGTGGCCGCGCGTGGCCATGCTGCGGATGAACACGCCGGGGTCGCCGAAGTGCGCCTGCATCCGCAGCCGGTCGCCGAGGATCGAACCGCCAGTGAACGGGCTCGTCGGGTCGACCGCAATCACGCCAATGGTCTCGCCCGCGGCGCGCGCGTCGGTCACCATGCGGTCGACGAGCGTGCTCTTGCCGGCGCCGGGCGGTCCGGTGACGCCCACCAGGTAGGCGCCACCGGTGTGCGGGAAGAGCTGCCGCACGAGTCCCGCGGCCGCCGGGCTGTCGTCCTCGATGATCGAGATGGCGCGGGCGATGGCGCGGGGGTCTCCCGCGAGCACCCGCTCGCCGAGCGGCAGTCGGTCGGTCACGTCAGTGGGCCAGGAGCTGGCGGGCGATGACGAGCCGCTGGATCTCGCTCGTGCCTTCGCCGATGGTCGTCAGCTTCACATCGCGGAAGAACTTCTCGGCCGGGTAGTCCTTGACGAAGCCGTAGCCCCCCAGGATCTGAACGGCGTCTTCGGCCGCGCGCACCGCGATCTCGCTCGCGTAGAGCTTGGCCATCGATGACTCGAGCGTCATGCGCCGGCCCTGATCCTTCAGCCAGGCGGCCCGGTAGGTGAGCAGGCGCGCGGCCTGCACGCGCGTGGCGTGGCCGACGAGCTTGGCGCGGATCGGCGCGAACGAGCCGATGTGCGCACCGAACTGCTTGCGCTCGAAGGCGTAGTTGCGGGCGGTCTCATACGCCCCCTGTGCCAGACCCACGGCCAGCGCGGCGATGCCGATGCGCCCGGCATCGAGCACCTGCAGGGTCTGGACGAAGCCCTGACCCTCGTCGCCGATCAGGTGATCGGCCGGCACACGGCAATCCTGCAGGATGATCTCGGCCGTTTCACTGGCTCGCATGCCGAGCTTGTCTTCCTTTTTGCCGGTGAGGAAGCCCGGCGTGCCGCGCTCGACGACGAAGGCCGAGATGCCCTTGCTGCCCTTGGCGCGGTCGGTCACGGCCATCACCACCAGCACGTCGGCCGAAGCGCCGTGCGTGATGAACGCCTTCGAGCCATTCAGCAGCCAGTGGTCGCCGTCGCGCACGGCCACGGTGCGCATGGCCGCCGCGTCACTGCCCGATCCCGCCTCGGTCAGCCCCCAGGCCGCCAGCTTCTGACCCGACGCCAGCGGCGTCACGAACTCGGCCTTCTGCGCCGCCGAGCCGAACAGGTTGATGTGGGCCGTGCCCAGGCCGTTGTGGGCGGCCACCGACAGCGACACCGATGGGTCGACGCGCGCGAGTTCTTCGAGCGCGATGCAGTAGTCCACGGCCGACATGCCAGCGCCGCCGTGACTCTCGGGAATCTGGATGCCCATCAGGCCGAGGTCGGCCAGGGCCGGCAGCAGCTCGTGCGGAAAGTGCTGCGCGTCGTCCCAGGCGCGCACGCGCGGCCGGATCTCGGTTTCGGCAAAGGCGCGCACGCTGCGGGCGAGCAACTGCTGGTCGTCGGACAGGGAAAAATCGGTCAAGGCACGTCCATGCCGCGATCAGGGAGTAGACGGTGACGCGGAACTGAGCCTCGCGATCATATCATTGGGATCTGGAGGGTCTGACGATGACACGCAACCTGTGGCGCGCGGTCGGGGCGGCGCTGTGTGTCGTGGGGCTCCCCGCCGCCGCACACGCCGACATCACGGCATTTCTCGGGGCGTCGCCGACCTCGGCGGTGCGCCTCGGGCGAGGCATCTCGGCCGGCGTGGGGCTGGTCGTCGTGGGCTTCGAGATCGAACTCGCACAACTGGTCGAACGCGCGGATGACGACGCGGCCGCGCTTGCGACCGGCATGGCCAACGTGATCGTGCAGACGCCGCTCGACGTGTCGCGGATGCAGTTCTATGGCACGACCGGCGTGGGGGTCTACCGCGAGACGCTCGGGACGCTCCAGGAGACGAGCGTCGGCGGCAACCTGGGCGGCGGCGTGAAGATCCGCGTGGCCGGACCGTTGAAGCTGCGGCTCGACTATCGCCTGTTCCGCCTGCGGGGCGCGCCGGTCACGGCCACCTATCACCGGGTCTACGCCGGCGCCACGCTCGGCTTCTAGCCGGGCCGCCGCGCGCCGTCAACGGTCCTTCGGCAGCGGCGCCAGCGCCAGGTCGGCGAGGAGCGCCAGCGACAGGCGGGAGGGCGGCGCGGCCAGCGCATCGCGGTACTTCACGAGGGCGGCTTCGGGCAACGCCGACAGCAGCAGATCGAGCACCGACGAGGGCCGGTAGTCGACGTCTGGGGACGGCGACGGGATCCAGTGCACGTAGACGGCGTTGCCTTTGGCGTCGGGTTCCTGCGCCTTGTAGACCTGCCACCCCCCGGCGCGCGCCCGCGCCTCGACCGGAGCGGCCGCGAGCCCGTGGTCGAGGGCCGTGATCACCGCCTCGTAGTCGGCGGCGCGGTCGGCCTTGACGAGCACCAGCACCAGGCCAGACGTGCCGGCCGGAAAGACCAATCGCGCGGGATCGGTGGGGACTGCCTGAGGACCAGGCGCCGGCGCGGGCGGCGACGTCGTGCTGCCGGCGCTCTGCGCAAGCGCCAGCAGCAATGCAAGTGCGATGGTCACGAGGCGAGGTCCACGGCGGACCTCGATGGAGCTACTGCCCCATCGACATGAACTTGGTCAGAGGCGTGATGCCACGGCCGGCGAACGCGTCCTTGTACTTCTGGAAGAACTCCTGCACTTCAACCGGGAACACTTCGGCGATGAGGCGGCTGATGTCGTACTCCTGCCCCTTCACCACCGGATTGATGATCATGATGTAGGCGATGTTGCCCTGCACTGCCTGGGCCGTCTTGAACACCGTCCACCCGGCGGCCTGCTGCTTACGCTCGGCCTTCTCGCTCTTGGCCAGCGACTCCTTCACCTTCGCGAGCACCGATTCGAATTCGGCGGTCTTGTCAGGCTTGATGAGCACCGTGATCGTGGCCGCGTCGCCATCCAGAGCCAACACCGGAGCCGCCGGCGCCGCCGCATCCTGCGCAAACACCGGTGCGCCGACCGAGAGCACCGCGGCCAGCGCCGCACCCATCACGAACGGCCGGCGCACGGCCGGAGACATACCGGGAACTCGAAGCATTGAAAGGCCTCCTTGCGGCGAAAGACCGCTACTCTACCGTAAATCCATGACCGATGAACACGGCCATGACGTCATTAGCTACCAGCATCCCCGCGCGGGTCAAGTAGATCCGTCTGGAATCGCACACGAGCCTGCCGGCCCGCACATGCGGCGCGAGCGCGTCCCCGAAGGTCTCCAGCACATCCACGCCATAGCGGCGCCGTATGCTGGCGAGATCGATGCCCTCGGCCAGGCGCAGACCCATGAAGAGCGCCTCTTCGAGCCGCGTGGCGCGACCTCGCGGCACGCGCTCGGCGGCGACGTCCTCACCGGCCGCCACGCGCGCGATGTAGTCGCCCGTGCCGCTCACGACCCGCCACCGCTCGTGGGCCCGCGCGCCATGTGCGCCCGGGCCGAACGCCAGCCACTCGCCGTCACGCCAGTAGGTGAGGTTGTGCCGGCTCTCGCGCCCGGCCCTGGCCACGTTCGAGATCTCGTACTGACGATAGCCCGCGCGCTCGAGCGTCTCCATCGCGTCGAGGTACATGTCGGCGGCATCGTCGTCGGGAGCCACCGACCAGCCCGACCGCGCCATCGCCTCGCGCAGCGGCGCATTCGGGTAGACCTCGAGCAAGTAGAGGGACGCATGCTCGGGGCCGATGGCAATCAATCGCTCCACCGATTCCCGCAGGTGCTCGAGGCGCTGCTCCGGCAGCCACAACATCAGGTCGAGACTGAGATTGTCGAAGCCCGCGGCCCGGGCCAGGGCCACGGCCTCGACCGCGCGCTCCGCGCTGTGCTGCCGGCCGAGCCGCTGCAGCTCCTCGTTGCGAAAGGACTGCACGCCGAAGCTCAACCGGTTCACGCCCGCGCGCAGGTAGCCGGCGAGCGAGGCGGCCGTCACGCTTTCAGGATTGGCCTCGAGCGTGATCTCGGCATCGGGCGCGAGCTCGAACGACTCGCGGCACGCCGTGAGGATCGCCGCGACCTCGGCTGCGGAGAGCAGCGACGGCGTGCCGCCGCCGAAGAAGATCGACGCGATCGCCACGGGCTCGGCGTGACGGCGGATGTCGGCCTGCAGGGCCGCGACGAACTGCGTCTTGACGGCGTCGTCGAGCAGGCCGCGCGTGAAGTTGCAATAGTTGCAGATGGCGGCGCAGAACGGCACGTGCAGGTAGAGGCCAGTCACCGCAGCGTCGCCTAGCCCGAGCCGCCTTTGCCGCCCGACCAGTTCACGTCGGCGGTGCCCTTGCCGCGCAAGGACGCGCGAGCCATGCCTTTGGCGCGCTCTGGGAACGCGCCCGCCCGGCGATTCTTGTCCGAGAGCGGCGAGGTCTGATTGTAACGAGCGATGTCGGCGGGGGTCGGATTGGGGCTGCCGACCTCGCGCACGTCGGGCCCTTCCATGTCCACCCAGTGGCACATCTCGAACAGCCGCGAGCGAGTGCGCGCGCCCAGCTGTAGGTACATCGAATTGGGATTGGTGGTGTCGGCCGACTCTTCGAGATTGGTCGTGAAGATCGTGGGACGGCGTTCGCTGTAGCGCGTGTTCACGACCAAGCCGAGCGTTTCCTGCACCCACTCCGACGTCTTCTCGGCGCCCAGGTCATCGAGCACCAGGATGTCGGCGTCGAGCACCGGCCGCAGCACGTCCAGCTCGGATTCGCCGGAGGTGGCGAAGGTGTCGCGCACCATCTTCAGCAGCTCGCGGGTTTCGTAGAAATAGCCGCGCGCGCCCTTGCTGGTGATGATCTCCTTGAGCATCGCCACCGCCAGGTGCGTCTTGCCCACGCCGTGACGCCCGCGCAACAGCAGGCCCTTGTCCACGGCCGGAAACGCTTCGACGAACGCGCGGGCCCGGCGATGCGCCTCACGCAGCGAGTCGACGCTCTGCTCGAAGTTGCGGAGCTCGCAGTGCTGGTAGCGCTTCGGGATACGCGCATGCGCCAGCTGATGGTCGGCAATCGACTGGCGCCAGCACGCGCAGCGCTTCACCCGCGACACGCCGTCGACCACCTCGGCGACCCACTGACTGTCCTGGCACAACTCGCACGGCATGACGAACGCAATTGTACACCCGACCGCCGGCAGCGTCAGCGTCAGCGGCTGCGTCGCGGCTGCGTCGGCGGCGCCGCGGTGGCGTCGGTCTCGGCCGCCGCCACTGTCGCCGTCCCGGCGCGCACCAGATCGGTCGGCGACGACTTCACGAGCGCCGTGCTCAAGCGCTGCTCCCAGTCGCCGATGCCGCGCGCGAGCTCGCGCTTCACGTAGACCATGAACTCATTGACTTCGCCCTGCATGCGCTCCATCTTCTTGCGCATGTTCAGGATGATCTCGACGCCCGCCAGGTTCACGCCGAGGTCGCGCGTGAGCGTGAGGATGGTCTCGAGCTGCACGAGGTCGTCGTCGGAATAGAGGCGCGTGTTGCCTTCGGTGCGGGACGGCGTCAGCAACCCTTCCCGCTCGTAGAGGCGGAGTGTCTGCGCGTGGATGTTGTACTTCTGCGACACCACGCTGATCATGTAGTACGACTTGCCGCTCGGCCGCTTCGCCATCAGAGTCCGTCCTCGTCAGAGGGAAACCGCGCGTCGCGCACGCTCTCGCGCTGCAGATCGCCGAACTCGCGGAGGATCGTCTTCGACCGCTCGTCGAGCACCGGCGGCAGCATGACGCGCACTTCCGCCACCAGGTCGCCCCGCCCGTCGCCTCGCGGCGACGGCAGGCCGCGCTCGCGCAGCCGGAACCGTTGCCCCGACTGGGTGCCCGGCGGCACGCGGAGCCGGACCCGGCCGCCGTCGATCGCCGGCAGGGCGATGCGGGTGCCGAGGGCGGCTTCGTGGATCGCCACCGGCACCTCGACGTGCAGATCGGGCCCGTCTCGGCGGTAGAGCGGGTGGGCCGCGACCGAGATCGTGACATGCGCATCGCCGGGCACGCCGCCAGCGCGGCCGGCGTGCCCGAGACCCGGAAGGCGCACGACGGCGCCGTCGTGGACGCCAGCCGGCACCTCGATCGTGACGCTGTCGGCATGCGCCTCGACGCCGCGGCCCGCGCACGCCCGGCACGGCTGAACCGCGCGGCGGCCGGCGCCGCCACAGCGGCCGCACGGCGTCGAGAAGATCATGTGGCCGCGCGCCACTCGCACAGCCCCGGTGCCCTCGCAGGTCCCGCACGGCACCGCGGCCGTGCGCACGGCGCCCGTGCCGGCGCACGCGTCGCACGCCGCCTGACGATGCACCGTGACGGCGCGACGCGTGCCGAGCGCGATGTCCTCGAGCGTGACCGTGGCCTCGACGTGCACATCGGCGCCACGCGACTGGCGCGACTCTGTCAACGGCGCGAAGACCTCGGCGAAGAGATCGCCAAAGGTGGTCGAGGGCTCGGCGTGCACGCGCGGGGAAAAGTCGAACCCGGTGAAGCCCGCCGCGGCCGTTGACGGCAGCGTGAGGTGTTCACCGCGGTCATAGCGCACCCGGCGATCGGGTTCGGTGAGCGTCTCGTAGGCCATGGCGATGTCGTGGAAGCGCGCTGCGGCCTCGCGATCGCCAGGGTTGAGATCGGGATGGTACTGGCGAGCCAGGCGCTTGTAGGCACGCCTGATGTCGCCGTCGCTTGCGTCGCGGCGCACGCCCAGCACCACATAGAAGTCCATCGCCGAGCAGTATGAAATCTGAGTGTCTTATTGTCAACATTCTAGACGGGCCCGGCCCGTGCGTATTGCTATACTGACGGGGCCAGCATTAACCCCGGAGTCCGACGCTCCGGACCGGCTCGCCTGCCCCGTCGGTGGAGGTCGAACGTGCGTCCTCAGCTGATCATCCCGGCCATCGGGCTCCTGATTCTCGCCCTGCCTCCATTCGTCTCGGCGCAAGACTCCGCGCCAGTCATGGCGCAAGACGCGACGCCCGAGTTCGACGGCCCGCCGCCCTTTACCCTGGTCTTTGTGGAAGGCCGCGTGGAGCTCGTGCGCACGACCGGGGTGCAGCCGGCCCAGGCGCCGGAGCTGCTCGAAGAAGACGATCGTCTGGTCACCGCCGATGGCCGAGCCGAGGTCATCGCGGCTGACGGCAGCATCCTGCATCTGGACCGCGGCACCGACACGCGCGTCGACCTGGGCGTGCGACTGCGCCTCGTGCGCGGGCGGCTGCTCGTGCACACGCCGCGCGACGCCGATCCGTTCGAACTGGCCACGCCCGCGGGGCTCGTTCGTCTCGAACCGGACGGCGAGTACGACCTGGCCGCTGGCGACCTCGAGGGCGACACGGTCATCGCCGCCATCCGCGGTCGCGCCGTCTTCCAGGACGGCGATCAGGATCTGCCGATCGCCGCAGGCGACCAACTGCGTCTCGATCCGCGTGACCGTCGTCCGCGCTGGGCGCGCGCCGAGCCGCCCGACGTGTTCCGCCATTGGGCCGGGGCCCGCGTCGCCACCATGGTGGCGGCTGGCCGGGGCCACGCGCTGCCCGCGCCGCTGGCCCCCTACGCACAGCAGTTCGCCGACCATGGCGAGTGGGCCGCGATGGCTCCCTACGGGCAGGTGTGGATTCCCACCGCATCGCCGGACTGGCGCCCGTACGTGAATGGCTCGTGGCGCTTCACGCGCTACGGGTGGACATGGATCGACGCCGACCGCTGGGCGTGGCCGGTGCATCACTACGGTCGATGGGGACGCCACGACCAGCGCGGCTGGTTCTGGATTCCACAACGCATCTGGGGCCCGGCGTGGGTGGGCTGGGCGATTGCCGCAGGTCACGTGGCGTGGTCGCCGCTCGGCTGGGACGCCCGTCCCGTCGTGGACTTCTTCGTGGGCGCTCGCGGCGGCCCGATTGATGCGTGGGCCGACAGCTGGTCGATTCTGCCCCGGCGCAATTTCGGCAGCCGTGGTCGCGTGTTCAGCCAGCTCGAAGACCCACGCCGCCTGCCTGGACCCGTACTCGGCGGCTTCGTCTCGCAGATGGTCGGCCCGCGCGGGCCCGCCGGCGCCAATGATCGCTACGCCCCTCGGCCCGGACGGCGCCCGTGGCCCGCACCTGGAGCCGGCCCGCACCTCGGCGGCGACGTCCGCGGCGGCGCGGGTCTGGCACCGGTCAGACGTGACGAGCCGAGGGTCTTCGGCAGCGCCGCGCCCGCGCGCGACATCGCCGAGCCCAGGCCACGACGCGACGACACCGTAAGACCCCGGCGCCCCGGCGATGCGCGTCCGCTCGACGACGGGGCGCGCGCGGTTGCGCCAGTCCTGCCGCCCGCGGTCGTGCGTCCGGGTCGCTACGCCGAGCCGCCTGACGCGCCGCGCACTGAGGAGGAGCGTCCAACCCGCGGCACCCGCAGCCCGAATGCGATCCGACCGCGCTACGAACCCCCCACTGCGGCCGCGGCGCCATCCGCCGCACCACCCGAGACGGCCGCACCACCAGAGACGGCCGCACCACCCGAGACGGCCGCGCCACGTGGACGTGAACGCGCCCGCGGTGGCTCGGGCGTGGAACGGCGCGAGCCGCCGAGCAACGGCGGCGGAGATGGTACTGGTGCCGCCGGGCGCGACGGTGGACGACGCGAGCGCGCCGGCGCCCCAGCCAGCGCACCGCGCGGCGAGTCCGGCTCGACCGCGGGCGGCCGCCGGCGTCCGGGCTGAGCCTGCTCTGCGACTAGTGGCACAATAGCCGGGCTCTCGTCTGTCGGGGCCACCGATGCCTGCGCTGCCTACGCTCGCCCGTCACGCTGGACTCGCGTTCCTCTTCGTGGCCGCCGCGTTGGCCGGCACGGCCAGCGGCGTGCTGTTCGCCTATTCGGACGATCTGCCCGCCATCTCGGCCCTCGACAGCTATCACCCCGACACGATCACCCGCGTGCTGGCGCGCGACGGCACAGTTGCCGGCGAGTTCGCCGTGGAACGGCGCGTGGTGCTGCGCTACGACGAGATTCCGGTGCTCATGCGTCAAGCGGTACTCGCGGCCGAAGACTCGGGGTTCTTCGAGCACTTCGGCGTCAGCATCACCGGATTGGTGCGTGCGGTCGTGAAGAATTTGGTGCAGATGCGCAAGGCCGGCGGGGCCAGCACCCTCACCCAGCAGTTGGCGCGCAAACTCTTCCTGACCGACGAGAAGACGTGGGAACGCAAGGCGAAGGAGCTGCTGCTCTCGATCCAGATCGAAAAGCGCTACACGAAGGAAGAGATCTTCACGCTCTACTGCAACCAGATGTACTTCGGCCACGGCGCCTACGGCGTCGAGGCGGCCGCGCATCTCTACTTCGGCAAGCCGGTAGAGGCACTCGTCGTCGATGAAGCCGCCATGATTGCCGGCATTCTGCAGGCCAACGTGCGGCAGAGTCCCTACGTCAATCCCGACGCCGCCCGGCGCCGGCGAAATTACACACTCGACCGCATGGCCGCCGAGGGCTTCATCCCGGCGGCCGAGGCCACGGCGGCCAAGGCGCGGCCGATCGTGACGCACGGCAACCCCAGTCGCGACAATTCGTTTGCGCCCTACTACCTCGAAGAGGTGCGCAAACACCTCGAAGCCAAGTACGGCGCCCAGCAGCTCTACGAAAGTGGCCTCACGGTGCGCACGCCCCTCGACCCGCGCCTGCAGCGCATCGCCGCGCGCGCGCTCGATGCCGGGCTGCGCCGCGTCGACAAGCGCCGCACCGGGTTCCGCAAGGCGCAGCCCAACGTGCTGCGCGACGGGGTCACCCTGGCCACGTATCGCCACGAGCGCTGGGCCCGGCCGCTCAACGCCGGCGACATCGTGCCGGCCCTCGTCACGCGCGTGGCTGCGGCAGGCGTCTCGCCCGGGCACGCGGCGCTGCGGATCGGCACGCTCACGGCAGAACTCACAGGTGCAGCGTTCCAGTGGACGCGGCGCACCCACGCCGCGCAGATCGTGCGCGAGGGCGACCTCGTGGACATCGAGCTGCTCGCCGTCGATGCCGGCGCCGCCACCGCCGAGGTGCGACTCGAACAGACGCCCCTGCTCGAGGGCGCGGTCGTGGCGCTCGAGAACCGCACCGGCCACGTGCTGGCCATGGTGGGTGGCTACGACTTCTCGCGCAGCAAGTTCAATCGCGCCACGCAGGCGCTGCGGCAGATCGGTTCCACGTTCAAGCCGATTCTCTACACCGCTGCCATCGACCGCGGACTCACGCCCGCCACGCTGCTCGTCGACGAGCCCACCTCGTTCGACGCCGGCGCCGGCCAGCCGCCGTACGCCCCACGGAACTACGACGGCCGGTTCGAGGGACCGCTCACCTTGCGCTCCGCGCTCGAGCGCTCGCGGAACATCCCGGCCGTGAAGGTGATGGAGATGCTGGGCCCCACGCAGGTCGTGCCCTACGCCGCCCGCTTCGGCCTGCCGGGGGCGCTGCCGCCGTTCCTGTCCTCGGCCCTCGGCGCCGGCGAATCGACGCTGCTGGCGCTGGCCTCCGCCTACAGCGCCTTTCCCAATCACGGCGTGCGCATGGCCCCGGCCCAGGTGCTCTCGGTGGCCGACCGCGAAGGCGTGCTACTCGAGGAGCACGCGCCTGAAGCCCACGACGCGCTGCGCGCCGACACGGCCTATGTGATGACCAGCCTGCTGCGCGGCGTGGTGCAGCGCGGCACCGCCGCGTCAGCCGCGTCGCTCAACTGGCCGCTGGCTGGCAAGACCGGCACGGTGAACGACTACACCGACGCATGGTTCGTCGGCTTCGATCCAGAGATCACGCTGGGCGTGTGGCTGGGTTACGACGAGAAGAAGCCGATCGGCAACGGCGAAACGGGCACCACGGCGGCGCTGCCGATCTGGATCGACATCATGCGCGCGTATCTCGAAGGCCGCGACCGCGAGCAGCCACCGACGTTCGAGGCGCCCGGTAACATCGTGTTCGTGCCGGTCGATCGCCATTCCGGCGAGGCGGTCGCGGTGGGCACGCCGCAGTCGATCGTCGAGGCGTTCATCACCGGGACGCAGCCGAGCCGCTAGCGCGGGCCGCTACTCGTCGTCCACCGCGGCCTGACCCAACGTGCCGGCCGCCTTGGCCATCAGATAGCCCTTGATGAACGCATCGAGGTCGCCGTCGAGCACCCGGGTCACGTCGCCCACCTGCATCTTCGAGCGGTGGTCCTTGATCATCTGATAGGGCTGCAACACGTAGCTGCGGATCTGGCTGCCGAAGGCGATGTCCCGCTTGACGCCGCCGATCTGATCGAGCTTCGCCTGGTTCTCTTTCACCTTCATGTCGTAGAGGCGCGCGCGCAGCACCTTCATGGCCACGTCGCGGTTCTTGTGCTGTGACCGCTCGTTCTGACACGACACCACGATCCCGGTCGGCAAGTGCGTGATGCGGATGGCCGAGTCGGTGACGTTCACGTGCTGGCCGCCGGCGCCGCTCGAGCGGAAGGTGTCGACGCGCAGGTCCTTGTCGTTGATCTCGATGTCGATGTCGTCGTCGATCTGCGGCCACACGTAGACCGACGCAAACGCCGTATGGCGGCGCGCGGCCTGGTCGAAGGGCGAGATGCGCACCAGGCGGTGCACGCCGGCTTCGGCCGCCATGAGCCCGAAGGCGTTCTCGCCTTCGAGCACTACCGTGGCGCTCTTCAGGCCGGCTTCTTCGCCCGGCTGGAAGTCGATGACCTCGCGCCGGAAGCCGCGCCGTTCGGCCCACTTCAGATACATGCGCAGCAGCATCTCGGCCCAGTCCTGGGAGTCGATGCCGCCGGCGCCTGGATGGATCGTGACGATGGCACCAGCGCGATCGTGCTCGCCCGAGAGCATCTTCTTGGTCTCGGCCGTATCGATCTCGGTCTCGAGATCGTTCAAGCCTCGCTCGAGCTCGCCGGCCACGTCTTCCCCGGCGACGGCCCATTCGAGCAGCACGCCCAGGTCGGCCGTGCGGCTCACCATCGAGTCACGCAGCTCGACGTCTTCGCTCAGGCGTCGGCGCCGCTGCAGGGCGCGCTGCGCCTCGGCCTGGTCTTTCCAGAAATCGGGTTGGGAGATGCGGGCTTCGAGGACGGCGAGTTCGTCTGTGCTCGTGGACCGGTCAAAGATAGCTCCGCAGGTCGTTGGCCCGCGTGAGCAAATCCGCCGAACGTCGAACCAGATCGTCCTGTGCTTGCGCCACCCTCGTGCTCCTTCCAGAGGCCCCTAGCGCGCGCGGCGCGAGGCAGCCAGCCACACTGCCGTGAGCAGCGCTCCGAGCACGGAGGCCTGCGCCACGACGTCCCCGATTGTCGCATACAGCGTGCGCGCCTGCAGGAAGCGCACCTGCGCCACGACCACGTCTTGGTCGAACACGCGCGTCTTCGCCACCACGCGCCCATAGGGATCGATCACGCCCGAGATGCCCGTGTTGGCGGCGCGCGCCAGATAGCGCCCCTGCTCGATGGCCCGCATCGACGCCAGTTCGAAGTGCTGATACGGCGCCGACGAATCGCCGTACCACGCGTCGTTCGTGATGGTGGTGAGCAGTTCGGCACCCGAGAGCACCGCCTGCCGGATGAGATGCGGATACACCACCTCGTAGCAGATGGCGGTACTTGCCATGTGCTCGCCGATCGGCAGCATCGTCACCTGCTCTCCGGGCGTGAAGTCCGACACCGCCTCGACCAGCGGCTGCACGAAGAACAGCAGCGCGCGCAGCGGCACGTACTCGCCGAAGGGCACGAGCTGAATCTTGCGATACACGGCCGCCACCGCGCCGGTCGGGTCGAGCATCATCGCAGAGTTGTAGTAGCGATCGGGCGTGCCCCGTTCGATCTCGTCGGTGCCGAAGAGCAGCGGCACGCCGGTGGCGCGCACCAGCGCGCGAATCGATTCGCCCTCGACCGGGTCTTCGTTGAAGAAGTAGGGCGTGGCCGATTCTGGCCAGAGCACGACGTCGGCGCCGGCCGCCGCCGCCTGACGCGTGAGCACGTCGTACTTGCGGCCAATCTCGCCGGCCATCCGCGGATTCCATTTGTCAGCCTGCGCGATGTTGGCCTGCACGAGCCCCACGACCGCGGGCGTGCCGTCGCGCGTGAGCGGCGCGTCGGTGACCCGCCACGAGCCCCACACCGACACCGCCACGAGCAGGCCGGCGGCGGCGCCACCGAACTTCAGGCGATCGCCAGCCGAGCCGGTAATCGCCCGGGCCACGAGTGCGCCCTGCGCGACGAGAAAGAATGACACCCCGTAGACGCCCACCAGGCTGGCAAGCTGCGCGACCGGCAGCAGCGTGACGACGGCGCTGCCCAGCGGAATCCACGGGAAGCCGCCCAGCACGTGTCCACGCGCAAACTCCCCCGCCACCCAGATCGGCGCGGCCAAGAGCAGGCCGCGGGCGCCCAGCCGCTGCAGCGCGGCCGCGATGAGTCCTGACGCCACCGCGGTGTAGGCCGACATGTAGAGCGCAAGCGCGAGCGCCACGAGCCACGCCACCGGTCCGGCGAGTCCGCCGAAGGTCTGCACCACGGCGCCGGTCCAGTAGATCGTGCCCAGGTAGTGCACCAGGCCTGCCGTGGCGCCGAGCGCGGCGCCGCGGCGAAAGCCACGGCCCGGATACACGCCTGGGCGGCCACGCCAGCCCGAGAGCGACACGAGCAGCGGCACCACCGCGACAAGTGCCACCACCGCGTGGCCGTAGCGAGGGAATGACAGCGCCAGCAGGGCGCCCGACAGGAGGGCTAGCGCGTAATCCAGGGCTTGAACTGCTCTTCCCGTTCGAGGCGTGTGGCCACGGCCTCGGCCTCCGCCCGCGTCTTGAACTTGCCTACTCGCACGCGGAACACCGACGGTTGCCCGGCGAGCGGCGCCATCAGATAGGCAGCGTAGCCCTTGCCCTTCAGGCGCCCGACCACGGCCTCGGCCTCGGAGCGGCCCTGTAACGCGGCCACCTGAATGGCCACGCCGTCGCCCTCCGGCTCGGCGGGAATCGGCTTGATCGTGGTGTCTGCCGGGGCAACGGTGGGCGCGGGGCTTTTCGCCGTGGCCGATTCCACTGGAGTGGAGCCGCGCGGTGGTGTGCTGGCCGCAGGCGCCGGAGCAGCGCCGGTCGCCACCGCCGCACCTGGCGTCGCCGCGACCGCTGCGGGCGCCGGCGCGCGCGGCGGATCCTCGCGCGTCACGAGCTTTTCGGTGGAGGGCGCGGCCGATTGCAGGCGCTCGCTGTAGCCCAGGCCCTCCGCCTTGGTCGGACCAGAGGGGGGCGTGGCCGGCGGCGCCGCGTCGGCGGCCACGTCGGCCGCCTCCGCCGGGGGCGCCGTCTCAGCGACGGCTGGGCGCGTTTGTACCCCGCGGCCGACCAGCACGCCGCACAGGAAGATCACGACGGACACCACGGTGACCGCCATGAACAGGAAGACGAGCTGCTTCCCGTTGAGTTGAATCTCTCGAGCGCCGTCGTCGGAGGTGGTCATGGAAACCGCGCGCGAGCGCCGCCGGATCGTATCACGCAGGTCCGCCGCGGCGCGCGGCTTGAGCGCGGGCCGCGAGGTCGGCGGCCGGCCCGTGTTGCGGCTCGAGCACGAGCGCGCGCTCGGCGGCACGCAGGGCCCCGGACGGGTCGCGGGCGCGCAGCAGCAGCTCGCCCAGCTCCACCTGCACCCCAGCGGATTCGGCACTCCAGGCCGCGATCTTCAGCGCACTGACGGCCTCTTGTAGCAGGCCGCTCCGCGCTTGCGCGCGGCCGAGCAGCATCAGCGCGGTCGCGTCGTACGGGGTCAGATAGAGCGCGCGCTGCACTTCGCGTATCGCTTCGGGATCGCGGCCCGCATCGTAGGCGCGGCGCGCCGTGTCGAGATGGAAGGCCGCAAGCTCACGCTGGTCGCGTTCGGTGCCGGCCGCAATCGCCGACTCCATGGCAGACGGCGCTGGGCGCACCCGGTCCTTGAGCCGCTCGAGCCCCTTGGGCACACCGTCCCCGGGCGACGCCGCTTCCCAACGCTCCGACAAGCGGCGCGCCAGCTCCCGCTCGCGCGTGGCTTCGGGGCCCGCACCCGAGCCCGCCAGCGCTGCGGCCAGCACGAAATGCGCATCGCCGTCGGCCGGATTCCGGCGTACCGCCTCGCGCAGCCAATAGGCCGCCGCCATCGCGTCCTGGTCCTGCCAGTAGGCGTAGCCCAGGTTGAAGCAGTAGTCGGCGTCGAGCACGTCGCGCTCCACCGCCTGATTGAAGTAGTACGTGGCGCGACCCGTGTGCGGCGTGGCACCCCGGCGCAACTGCACCACGCCGAGCAGGTTGGCCACGACAGCCGCGCGCGTGCCGGTGTCGAGCACCGTGAGCGCGTTGAAGGCGTCGTCGTGACGACCGAGCTCGATGAGCGACCAGGCCCGCCGCACGCCGGCGTCCAGCGCGGCCGGGCCGCTCGCCGGCGCTGGGCCGAGCGCCGCCAAGGCCCGCTCGTGGGCGCCGCGGGCGGTGCGCACATCCCAGAGCGCCTGACGCACCGCCTCGTATGACCCCGCCATGGCCAGCGCCTGCGCCAGATAACGCTCCTGTTGCTCGTTGCTCGAGGCCACGAGTCCGCGCACGAACAGCTCGAAGGCCGGCGCCGACGGCGCGATGCCGGCCGCGGCATCGGGCCGCACCTCGCCGAGACCATCGATTTTCGCGGCGACGCGCGCGAAGGCCGCGAGCAGGGCCGGCACCGACGTGGCCTCGGTCACCGGCTCCGCCAGGCGCGCGGACGGCAGGTCGAGCACGCGTGCCGCCAGCGCAATCCCGGCCTCGCTGCCGCCCACGCGCCCCGTCACCACGCGCGAAGCGCCAACGAGTTCGGCCACCTTGATCACCGTGGCGCGCGTGAGCGACGCGCCCGCGGGCAGCTGCAGGCGTTCGAACGCCGCCCGGCGCTCATCACGCGAAATCACGGCGACCCCGCGGTCGGCCAGCGCCTCGGTCAGGCCGATGGCGACGCCTTCACTCAGCCAGGCCACGCGCTGATCGAACCGCTCGAGCTCGAACGGCACCACCAGCGTCACCTCCTGGCCGGCCGACACCGCCGGCCATACCGACACGGCCCACGCGAACAGCGCGGCGGCAAGACGCGACGTCATGAGGTGCCCTCGGCCGCCGGCGCGGCCGGCTCCAGCCCGAGCCGGCGAAACGTCACGGCGAACCGACAGGGGCCGTCGGCGATGGCCTGACAGGTGTCGATCACCACGTCAGCGGGCACGCCTTGCAAGGCCAGATAGCGCTCGATCGCCGCGGCATAGTAGCGGCACGTCGGCCACGCCCATCGCTCGCGCAAATCGCAGAAGATCCCGGACCCAATCGTCACGGCGCCCACCCCGCGGCGCGTCGACACGTGCACCTGCGCCGGCGCGAACGCCGAACGCAGCAGGCGGCGGCTCTGCCGCAGGACCGCTCGCGCGCGCAGGCGGGCCGGCAGCACGCGCACCAGCCGGGGCATGGCTCCACCCTGGGCGTGGTGCCACTGCGCTGAAGAGTGTCCTGCGCCGGTCATGACCAGGTCGTAGACCTGCGGCCCTTCCTGGCGGAGAAAGCTCAGTACCGCGCCGAGCGGCGCGCGACCGGTGCGTCCGCCGCGCAGACCCATCGGCGTGAGCCAATGCTCGTAGTAGTCGAGGCGCGTCGGCAGAACGTCACCGATGCTCTGGTGCAGGCTGGCCACCAGGATGCGTCCAATGCCACCGTCGGTCATCGCCGCCCCCGGTGCGCTTCTGCTACCGTAGCGGTCGTGGTGCGTGACTGGTCCGCGTGCATTCTCGCCGGGGGACGCGGGCGTCGCCTGGCCGGCCGCATCAAGCCGCTCATGAAGGTGGCGGGCCGCACGATTCTCGCGCGCCAGGTCGAGGCGCTCGCAGCCGTGGGCGTGCGCCCGTCGCTCGTCGCGCCTGACCCGACGCCGTTTGTCGGCACGGGACTGCTGGTCGTGCCCGACGCGGTGGCCGCAGGCGCGCTGGGCGCGCTCTTCACCGCCCTGCACCACGCGACGACCCCGCACGTGCTGGTGCTGGCCGGAGACTTGCCGTTTGTGACCGCGCCGTTCCTGGCGTATCTCGCCGAACAGAGGCACGGCCACGACGCCGTCGTGCCGCGTACGGGTGAGCGCTGGCAGCCGCTCTGCGCGATGTACCACCGCCGCGTGGCCGAGCACCTGCACCGCGCCATCGCCGCCGGCAACTGGCGGGTGGTGGACGCGCTGGCCGGCCTCGACCTGCATCCGGTCGCCGGCGCGGATCTCGCCCGCTTCGACCTCGACGACCAGCTGCTGCTCAACGTGAACACGCCTGACGACTACCTGCGCGCCGACCCGCGCGCCGTGTTGTGATCCAGCATGTCCATGCTCACGTGCCGTGCAGAGTACCCCAGCCGCCGCAGCACTGTCCACGGCCGGGCCTGCGAGAGACAGTAGCCGCGGCCCCGCCTCTACCGCTAGGATCACCCCACCACCATGATGCTGCCGCTGCAGGACCGCATCCGGACCGCCGTCCGAGCTGCGCTTCACACCCAGTTCGGTCTCGACCGCGACGCGGTCGCGATTCCGCTCGAAGTCCCTCCCAACCGCACGTTCGGCGACATCGGCTCGCCCGTGGCCTTCGAACTGGCGCGCGAGCTGCGCAAGGCCCCGCGCGTCATCGCGCAGGAACTGGCCAGCAGCCTCGGCGCCATTGACGGCGTGACCCGCGTGAGTGCGGCGCCCAACGGCTATCTGAACGTGTTCCTCGATCGGGCCGCGTTCCTGCTCCAGCGCGTGGGGCCGGAGGCGCCGCAGCCGGGCAGGGTCGGGCTGCCGAAGACGATCGTCGAGCACACCGCCATCAATCCCAACAAGGCCGCGCACATCGGCCATCTGCGCAACGCGTGCCTCGGCGACACGCTCGTGCGCGCGCTGCGCTACCGGGGTGCCCCGGTCGAGGTGCAGAACTACATCGACGACACCGGCGTGCAGGTGGCCGATGTGGTGGTCGGCTTCCGCCATCTGGTGAATCTCGATCTGGCCGAGATCCAACGGATCGCCGACACGACGCGGTTCGACTACTACTGCTGGGATCTCTATGCCCGCGTCACCGAGTGGTACAACGGCGACCAGGAGCGGCTGAAGATTCGCGCCGCCACGCTGCACGACATCGAGCACGGCGTCGATCCCACCGCGGCCATCGGCGCGTTCGTGGCCGAGCGCATCGTGCGGACGCACCTGGTCACCATGGCGCGGCTCGGCATCGACTACCAGTTGCTCACGTGGGAGGGCGACATCCTGCGGCTGCAGTTCTGGGCGCGCGCCTTCGAGCTGCTCAAGCAGTCGGGCTCGGTGTTCCTGCAGCCCGAAGGCCGGCTGGCTGGCTGCTGGGTGATGCGCATCGACGAGGACGGCGACGCG
>Ga0105046_10000070_pt1 | contig 102560 bp, 68 predicted proteins | sample MAT03_FD_78385 | JGI IMG/M metagenome (GOLD analysis project Ga0105046, IMG submission 78385) | Freshwater microbial communities from Lake Fryxell liftoff mats and glacier meltwater in Antarctica - MAT-03 (megahit assembly) | ecosystem: Environmental > Aquatic > Freshwater > Ice > Liftoff... | reverse complement strand
TCCGGTCGACCGCCGTCGCAATGCAACGCCCCCCGCGCGGTAACAGCGTTTGGAGTCCGGCCTTAAGGCCGTCCGAAACCCGCGCAGTTTCCCCGGACGGCCTGAAGGCCGGACTCCAAACTCGACCGTCCGGAGGGAGGATCGGGAAAGGGTCAGGCTTTTCTGTTTGCGGTTAGGTGCTCGTAGAACGCCTGCGCCTTCCTGCCGTTGCGGCATTCGGTGGCGAGCCGACCTACTGCGTAAAGACTCCCTGTCAAAAGACGTGCAGCCAGCCATCGGCAGCGATTTAAAGCCACGAGAATCTTTGGACCGCAAAGAGAAAAGCCTGACCCTTTTCAGGATCCCGCTGAGCGGTCAACTCCTCCCCAAAGACTCCTGCTTGCGATCCTTAGGGGCGCAGCGTATTCGATCGGGTGTCGATCGACCGCGCGAACCGGAAAGTTCCGCAGCTCCGAGAAGTGTTCCAGCCGATCGGGTCATGCGAGTTCACCCTCAACGTAGGGGTAGCTGGTGGCAACCGACTCCGGAGATGTTCGAAGTCACCCCTTCATCCTCGCCGCGACGATCTTTAGCCGGCAAGAGCTTTGTCGATGGGCTCGTAGACGAAAAGCGGTTAATAAAATCGAATCGTCGCTTGAACTCATCCGTCATTCCCACGCACGATCGACCCGACCCCACCGCCCCATTCGTGCATCATCCCGCAAACGTTCCCATGACATCATCGCTGCGTCTTCTCGTCGCCTCCTTCTGCTTGCTCACCCTTTTCGGCTGCTCGGATCGCGGCGGCGGGAAATCAGGCGGTCAGCGCTTTCTCAGCGTCGGCACCGCCCCTCCCGGAGGCGCGTTCTTCGTCGTCGGTGGAGCCCTGGCGGAAGTCCTTAATGAGAAGAAGGGCGACCATCCTTGGAACGTCACCGCCGAGGCCACGATGGGTTCCCAGGAAAACATCCGCCGCGTCGCCACCCGCGAACTCGATTTCGCCGTGTCCAACGCCGCCGTCACGTACTTCGCCGTTCGCGGCGAACGGGAATGGGATCGCAAATTCGAAGCCCGTTCCGTCATGACGCTCGCGCCCAACCTCGCCTTCTTCATCACGCCCACCAAGTCCGGCGTGAAGAAAATTGCCGACCTTCGCGGCAAACGCGTGGTCGTCGGCCCCGCCGGCTCCGGCATGGAGGCGTTCATCGAACCGCTCCTCGCCGCCCACGGCATCAACTACAGCGACTTCACTCCCCTGCACGCGACCCAAGCCGCCGCGGTCGATATGCTCGCCGACGGTTCTGCCGCCGCGGCGTTTCTGGGCGGCGCCGTCCCCACCGCCTCGATCTCGCAAGCCTCCTCCTCCCAGGAAATCTTCTTCATCCCCTTCGAAGATGACGTGAAGAAGCAGCTCGTGGAAAAGTATCCGTTTTTCAATCCTGCCACCATTCCGCCAAACACCTATCCCGGTCAGACCGAGAAATTCGAGGCGCTCAACGTCGGCTCCATGCACTTGATCACCGCCGCGTCGGCCGACGAAGAACTCGTGTATCAAGTCACCAAGACGATCTACGAAAACCGGGAAAGCGTCGTCGCAAAACATGTCGCGGGCAAAGCGATCAATCCCCAGAACGCCGTGAGAAACACGGGCACACCTTTCCACCCCGGCGCGATCCGCTTCTACAAGGAAATCGGCATCTGGAAGGAGTGAAACGAACAGGTGTCCAGGCCTCCCGGCTTGGGCTGAGGTCGACCCACTCTCGATCAAAGTGCGATTCGCAGCGTAAACCAACATGCCTCCCCGCTCGTCCAAACTTGCCGGCGTCCTCGGCGTCGCGCTCTCCGTTTTCACGATCTTCGAGGTCAACCGTCCGCTGCTCACGCCGCATTCGCAGCTGGCGGTGTTCGCGACGTTCGGAATCGTTCTCTGTCTGCTGTACCGTCCCCTCGCCCTCACGGGTAACGCGCGGGTGCTCGGAAAGGGAGTGGATCTATTTCTCATCGCTGCCGCCATCGGCTGCGGGGTCTTCCTTGTAACTCAAACCGAGCGAAGTCTGGCGGATTTCCGCATCGACGATATGTCTCTCGGCAACCGCGCCGGACGAGAGACCTGGATCGATATCATGGTAGGGGTGACCGGCATTGTGCTCGTCCTCGAAACCACGCGGCGCGTCCTGGGTTGGGCCCTCCCAATCCTTTCGCTGGTGTTTCTCGGCTATGCGATCCTGGGCTCGCATTTCCCGGATTGGCTGTTTCCGCATCGTGGCTATAGCATCAGCCGGATCGTCTCGCAGACCTTCCTCCAAAGCCAGGGGGTGTTCGGCATCGCGCTCAGCGTGATGTTCATGTACGTGTTTCTCTTCGTCATCTTCGGAGCCCTGCTGCAGGTGACCGGAGCGACCGAGTTCATCATTAACTTTGCGCGGCGGCTTTTCCGCAACAGCCCCGGCGCCCCCGCCAAGGTCTCCGTGGTCAGCAGCGGCCTCATGGGCTCGCTTTCCGGTAGTGCTGTCGCGAATACCGTGACCACCGGCACCTTCACCATTCCAATGATGCGGGCAAGCGGCTTTCCCCCGCACATTGCTGGCGCCGTCGAGGCCGCCGCCAGCACCGGTGGAGCCCTGGTTCCGCCCGTCATGGGTGCGGGAGCCTACATGATGCTGGAGATGATCAACCCGGCCGTGACGTACCTCGAGATCATCCGGGCCGCGTTGATTCCTGGCATCCTTTATTACCTCTCCCTGTTTCTCATCGTTCACTTTTACGCCAAGCGGATGGATGCCCGGCCCGCTAAAACACCGGGCGCAGCGGCCCCAGTCGTGAATGTTTTCGAGGGCGTCGTGTTCGCCGGCGCACTCGGCATTCTCATCGTGTTCCTCGTCGTCGGTTACACGCCGTTCCGCGCGGTGACCCTCGCGATGGCGGCGACGTATCTCGTGGCGTTTTTCAACCCAAGGACACGCGTCGGCCTTCGTAAGCTCTTCAGTACGCTGAACATTGCCGCGAAGGACGTCGTCACGTTGATCTGCGCCTCGGCCTGCGTGGGCATCGTCCTCGGGGTCGTCACCCTCACTGGAATCGGCACCCGGCTGCCTGCGCTCATCCTGCCCCTCGCGGATGGCAATCTGCTCGCCGCGCTCGGGCTGATCATGGCCTCCTCCATCGTGCTCGGCATGGGCCTACCTTCCTCGGTCTGCTATCTCCTGATGGCAACGCTGATGGGCCCCGTCCTCAACCAACTGGGCGTCGTACCCCTCGCCGCCCACTTGTTCATTTTCTACTTCGGAATGATGTCGATGGTCACTCCCCCCGTCGCCCTCGCCGCGTATGCCGCCGCCTCGATCGCCGGGGCCAATGTGATGAAATGCAGTTTTGCCGCGTTCCGTTTCGCGCTCGTCGGTTTCACGCTGCCCTTCATTTTCGTTTATCGACCCGAGTTGCTACTGCTGACGCCCCCGACCGGTGAAGGCTACAACATTGCTGCCCTCATCGGCGCGCTCCTCGTCGCGGTGGCCGGAATCGCGGCGTTTGCCGCCGGTATCTCGGGATATCTCTTCCACCCGGTGAAGGCTCTTCCCCGAACCCTCCTCTTCGTATCCGCAGCTCTGTTACTGGTTCCAGGCTACACGGCGATGTTCCTGGGGCTGAAACTCCCTATTCAAGACCTGAGCGGCTTCGCGCTGTTGGTGATGGTGGCGATCGACAACCGCCGTCACGGCGCGCTCCCGGCCCACTCTCCCGCCACGCCGGCTCCTGCACGGGGCCCGGCCGACGCGCAGTCGACCACGCGTGGGGAGTAAAAACGAGCAAAGGTGAAATCGACTTAGGCCGAAACGATCCGAACCGCCCTTGGGTTTACGTTTAAAAAGCTCCGTTTTGTTGACGCCGACTCTGACTTGCCCGGTGCCCGACCCCGCCACGGCACTGCACGCTCAGAAACGACCCGCATAGACCGCCGCATCGATCGTCCAACCCGGGGTGGTGTCACTCACGACAGTTTCACTGCATGCCGGGTCGAAGATCCCGCAGTGACCGGCGAAAAACCGCCCAACCGCTCGCCAAGAGAGATCGGGAAAGGGTCAGGCTTTTCTGTCGGCGGTTAGCTGCTCGTAAAACGCCTGCGCCTTCCTGCCGTTGCGGCATTCGGCGGCGGGCCGGCCTACGGCGTAAAGGCTCCCCATCGAAAGACGTGCAGCCAGCCATCGGCAGCGATTAAAACCCACGAGGCGCTGTGGACCACAAAGAGAAAAGCCTGACCCTTTCGAGGATCTTCCCTATCATCCGCCTCTCGCACAACTTCGCCAGCCTAGCGGCGTGGAATCCGAGATCTCGACTTGCCGTGCCTGGACAAGCCACCATCGCGATTGCGCGGCTTTCCCCGGGCTTATCCGTTTGGTATCTCTGAACATCAACCCATGGCTCACAGCAATTTCGTCCAGTCCCTCGAACGCGGGATGGTCATCATCGATCTCGTGGCCCGCTCGGGCAGCGGACTCACCTTGGCCGAGCTCGCCGATGCGCTGGGCGTCAAACGCCCGACCGCCTTCAACTTGACGCGCACACTTGTTTCCCGTCGCTACCTGGAAAAAACCTCCCGGCCAGTACGGTTTACTCTGGGGCCAGGGGTCTTGGAGGCGGCGGAGGCGTGGCGCCATCGGGAGGTAGCCCGGCAGTTCGAGGGGTTGGTGCGCAAGATTTCTGCCGCGATTCCCAAAGCCACCGTGGTGCTCGCCGAGCCGCTGGGCGGAGAGGTCGTCGCCGTGCACTTAATGGACCAAAACCGGCCGGGAGTGGTGCAACATTCCTCGAGTCGCCGGCTTGCGCCCTACATTCACGCCTCGACTCTGTGCTTGCATGCGTTTTGGCCGAACGCGGATGAATCTGCCTACGAAGCCCGGCATCCGTTCCATGAATATGGTGCCGGGGTCTGGGGCACGGAAACCAACTTTCGCGCGTTTTTGGACAAGACGCGAAAACTTGGTTACGTATCCTGGGAAGCGCCGAATGGCCGCTTTCTCGTCGGTGTTCCGGTTTTTTCGGGCGAAGGCGCGTTGTTGGCCGCGGTGGGCGCCTCGGTGTCGACCGAGCAGCCTCGGACCGACCGGGAAAAACGAGCCATCGTCACGCTCATCCGCGAGGGCGTAGCCGGTTTGCAGGCCAGCGCTCAGGCGGGACTGGTCTCGGCCGACACGGAGCGCAACGCCTCGGCGAACGATTGACAAGCGGCACCCACGCTCAAAGGCCGTTGTTCACCCCAGCCGTGGGCCCGCAACAACGCACGCGCATCTTCCCGTGAACCTGGCAGCAGCTCACCCGCTTCGCGGGACCCCAAGACCGTCAGGCGAGCTGCCAGCACGTTGGGATCGACGACGCCAACGAGCGAAGCCGCGAGCAGTTCTTCCCACGCCGCCGCCTTGCCAGCACCCATTGGCTCCTCAAGGTTCGCCCCGTAGCCCGCGAAAAATCCGCGCGCGCCGAGAAACTGGACGTGGCTGGTGGATGCATGGGCTCGGCCCAACTCGACGTCGGCGAAGTAGGTAACGACAATTCGCCTCTTCATCAATTCTTCCTGCAGGAGGTCCCCTTTGAGATGCAGCGGGAGCACGTTATCGCGCAGGCAAATCGCCGCCGCCACGCCGGCCGCTTCGCCCGTGTGCACAAAGACTGTCTCGAGTCGCAGGGTGCCCCACCCCACGTGCGTGGCGGAAAGGCATACTGGCACCAAGAGATTCTCGACGGCATTCGTCGTCATGCAGCGATAGGGTATCTGGGATGGCCGGGTCTCGTCAGCCAGGATGAACTCACCTTCATTGAAACTCCCGGGTTGGCGTACGGGATGACAATCATGGGAATCCATGGGCCACTCGGCGAACGCGACCGAGTCCGCATGAATCGGTGACCGCGCGTGGTGGGGGTGAAGACTCGCATCCTTCTCCGTGAAAACATAACGGCCGACCAGGCGGCGCGCTTCGCGCACGTACATGGAGTAAGGCACATGTCGGTTATCCGCGTACTCATCGCGCGCGAGCCCCCACTCCCGGGTATGCTCGCGCACCCTCACCGGGACGGCGGGATCGTGCTGGAGGAAGTAAAGCATGCCTAGGGCGTGATCGACGTGTTCCCGATAGAACTGCCGGCGACCGGCCAGGGTTGCGGCAGGGTACCCATGATTACCGCCGACGAGATTGCCCCCGATCCAATCGGCCTTGCCTCCCGGCATATTTGCCTGGAGCCGAAATTCGGCGATGTCGGAGCGAAGATAATGCGACCCCAAGGGGTAGCCCTTCAAATGGGCGTCGGGCCCACGATCCACCAACCCCAGATAACGCGGGCGATCGTACGTCGTTGGCCGGGAAATTTCGTGGCGATTTCCCGGTACGTTCGTAATCGCCAAGCGCACCGTGTAGGCCTGCACCGCGGGGTCGCCCGCCCCGGTGCTTTCCGGGAAGACTTGGCGGGACGTTCGATTGAACAGGTGCAGGCCGAGCGACTGGGCGAGGTCGCGTCCGGGCTGTCCACTTGGCTCGATCGTGGTAAACCGGCGCCCGGCGTGACGTTCATCATATTCAGCGGTACCCTCTCGCCCCACCCGGAACGGCGCCCCCGCCATGGCCGCGAGGTCGGCCTCGTAGGTCGCATCGACGAAAAGATCCCCGCTCACGCGCAAGGTCTCGCCCGGGGTTCGCCCGGGGCAAAGCAAGATCGCGCGCACGCTCTGCCCGGCTTTCTCCACCGCTACCAATTGGTGACCCAAGAGCAGGCGAACCCGGTCACAGGCCGTCAGCATATCCCGGAAAATCAATTCTGCGACGTGGGGCTCGAAACGGGGCCGCTCACCGTGGCGCGAGGGGTCGCCAAATTGGGCCATCCGGTGATCGGGCGAACCGGCCCCGGATTTCTCGCGGTAATATGCCTCCAGTCGCGCGGTAAATTCCGTCAGGAGGGGACACCGGTGGCCTGCGTATCGGGTATCGAATACCTGCAGGCCGCTGGACCACATTCCCCCGACATGGCCCGAGGCCTCCACCAGCAGGACGCGAAGCCCCTCGCGGGCCGCGCGCAGCGCACAAGCGATCCCCCCGGGATTAGCCGCCAGCACGACGAGCTCAAAATGGCCCCCGGCATGAGGCGTCGAGGAGAGTCTGACGATGGGAGCTGTCATGGGAAGGTTGCAGCTGGGCGCGCCGCGGGCAAAGTCGATCGCGGAAGCCGATCCCAAACCGTGAGACCCGCGAGATCTTGGTCTCGCCGAGGCAGGAACAACGCTGCAACGCACGAGGTGAGGGTCATCGCCGCGTTGGCCAAGATCGAGGTGTAGTAGGAGTTGAAGCGACGAGGGAATACACCGAACTGCACGGCCATCGCATAAGCCGAGAACAGGATTGTGGCGACGATCCCGGCTTGGATCGCCCGGGCATCTCCCCAGCGCGTGAACATCCCAATGAGGAAAGCGCTCGCGACGCCTCCACCCAGCAGGCCGGTAACCACCAAGATCAGGTCCAAGATGGTTTTGCTGCTCGCGAGGTAGAAGGCGTATGCACCCCCGCTCATCAGGAGCGCAATGACCAGCGAGGTCGCCCGGCCTGCGAACAGGTAGTGGTTATCCGATTTCTGCCGGGCGAGGTAAGGGCCATACAGGTCGGAGATCCACACCATGCTCGTTGCGTTGATGCAGCTGCTGAGGCTCGCCATGGCGGCGGCCAAGGCCGCGGATATGACCAGGCCCGCGAGCCCAGGGGGCAACACGCTGACGATAAAATGCGGTAGGATGTCCTCGGCCTTGCGCGCGCCGGCCAGCACGCCAGTGGAAATGTCGGTAGGAAATTGCTGGAAATAGACCCACAGCGCCGTGCCCAAGAACATGAACGTGCCCCAGATCGGCACCGCGCCAAGCCCGAGGATGTACATGGACTTGCGTGCTTCACGCGCGGATTTGGCGGCACACCACCGCTGGACCGAATCCTGGTCTAGTTGGCCCGCGAGGTAGTTGGCCACCCCGACAAAGACCAGCATCGTGGCAGTCTTCTCGGAGAGGGAAAAACCCGTGCCGACGGGCTCCAGCCGCCCGGAGACTGGGTTCAGGTCTTGCAGGGAAAACTTACCCGCGGCCCAGGCCTCGGTGAAAACCTGGCCAATGCCGCCCGGCAACGCATGGACGATGAACCCCAGGCAACTCACCGCGCCAACCATAAGAATGATCGTCTGGATCACGTCGGTCCACACCACCGCGGTAAACCCGCCCTTTACGGTGTAGAGCGCCGTAACGCCTGCCGCTAGCGCGATGCACCAAGGCACCGCAAGGTGCGTCATCGACGAGACAAGGACGGCGAGCAAGTACGTGATGGTCGCCGCGCGGACAAGCTGCATGACCACGTAAACGGACGCGGCGTACACCGAGACCGAGGGACCAAAACGGAGACGCAGGTAATGATAGGCGGAACGGGCCGTCCCCTGGCGGAAAAAGGGAATGAACGCGTAGCACGCCAGCAGTACGACTAACGGGAAAGCGAGTGGCGGCAGGATCCGGAGCCACGCGGTCTTAAAGCTGTCAGCCGGGTAAGCGACGAACGTGATCGAGCTGATGGTCGACCCGATGAAACTTAACCCGATGGCCCAGCCAGGGAAGTCGCGGCCCCCGAGAAAATAACGCTCCGTGCTCTTGTTGCGCCGCGAGAACCACAGCCCGACTCCCAGGGTCAAGAGCCCGTAGGCCACGATCACAACGACATCGATAGTATCCAACTTCATGCCACGGGTCACAGACCTTGGATCGCCTGGAGTGGGATGATGGAAACCTCCACGTCTTCTTTGTTGACCGTGTAAATGGCGTAAAGCTTGCCGTTGTGCTCAAGCCCGCGGACGTAGTGGTAACCCGGGCCCTTGGAGCGCCCCTTGACCCGGGACTTGGTGTCGTCGGCCCGGATATTGGCAATTTTTGTGTAGTTCAAGCCATCGCTCGACAGGGCCAAACTGAGGGGCACTCGATAACGGATGGGGTTGGGATTCAACAAGAGGACGTAGGTGCCGTTGGACAGCCGGAAACCGTGGTTTCGGCTGCTGGCCTCGGGGAAATTGGTGACGATGCGATCCGACCATGTCTTCCCGCTATCGGGGCTGTAGAGGCGGATAAAGCGGCCTCCCTCGGGCGTTTCCCCGAGGTAGGAGCGATAGTGGGCCACGATGCCCTTGTCGGGGAGCACATACCACTCGGCCTCTTCCATCTTGGGTCCAGCCGGCATGTCGGCGACGCTCCAGCGGCCGAGATCGACGGTCCCGCCGCGGGCCACGCGCATCTCGCTGTTCTCTTCCCCCGTACCTTTGCCAAGCATCATCCACTCGCCGTCGGGGGCCTTTTGCGGGATGTTGTTCGAGAAGAAATTCATCACAAGTACGACCGGATCCCCGAACCCGGAGCGGGAAGACTCCCAACGATAGGCCAGCAAGGGACAAACGTCGCTCCGCTTGGCTTTGCCCGCCTCGTCATGCGCATCGCGCAGCGAAACCACGGCGTGCAATTCATTGCCGCGCTGCCACAGTCCAACGCAGGTGAATCGCCGCGCGTCCCACCGACCCGTGATATCCATCGGCGCCGTCCAGGTCAGTCCCTGGTCCGTGCTCGTCGAGAAGACGACTTTCTGGCCACTCGCATCCTCATCCTTAAACCCCGTGTTCCAGATCGCGAACAACCGTCCGTCAAAGTACGCGATGCTGGGGTGGTGGTTGAACCCGGTCACGTTTTCCACGCCGCGGAAGATCTCCACCCGCTTGCTGGGCAGCAGCGGCAAGGTGGGCCACGCGATCTGTTTCCGGTCCTCGGGCAGTCCCGGCACGCGGAACATGTTGGCAAGGTCGGCGTTCGAGGGGCCCGTGAGACCAGCACCGCCCGCCGCACCGAGCGGCAGGCACAGCACGAAGGCGAAGCCAGTCGACGCAACCCTCTTGAGGGTTGAGGCCGGCAAATACGCGAGGAAAGCGGGGAGAAGAGTCATGGGAGGGGTGAAGATCGATGAGGGGAAGGCGACGGGGAACGCGCTACGCGATGGCCGAGCGAACGGAACGGAAGCGCAACGCCCGGCAATCCGTGGACGCGACGCGACTACCGATCGGGACTACGCGGGTTCTTGAGCTGATAAAAGAAGCCGTCCTCGGCGCCGACCAACAAATCGCGGACCCCATCCTTGTCCCAGTCGACCATGGTCGGTGTGGTGGAGTGACCTGCGATTACGTGGGACGAAAGCGGCCCTTGATGGCGGAAGCCCCACAAGCCGGTGCTATCCTGTCCTTCGCCACGGAACCAGTTTACGCCAGGCTGGCTGTTCACGATCAAGTCCAGGATTCCATCGCCATCCCAATCGTCGAAACAGAACGTCCGGCGTCCGCTTCGTCCCGGGTTGTTCTTTTCCGTGTCATTCAGGCGCAAAAGGCCGGACTGGTCGTTGCGGACAAGACCATGGCTATCAAAGGCACTGACTCCGTTGCCCCGGAAAATTCGCCGCGAAGCAATGAGCTCGAGCGCACCCGACGGAGTTCGACGGCGCTCGAAGAACGCCAAGTAGCCCTCGTCATCCAGCATCACCAAGTCGACAAGGCCGTCGCGGTTCCAGTCGATGACGCAAGGGGTGGTCCGCCATTGCGTGACCAGGTTGTTGCCCTCGGGCTTCCACCAGTTCCAGGACGGTGCCTTGGCTTGGCCCATCCATGCCACTTGCAGCGGTTGCGCGGCGGCCAGCCGCGGAGCCGTGCGCGTGCCCACGTTGCGAAACCACCAGACCCGTCCCCAGACCCCATTGGTGACCAAATCGGGCAATCCGTCTCCATCCCAATCCGCCACTGCCGGGTTGGTGTAACCCCATTTCGCCTCCGAAGGACCTTGGATCGACCCGTTCGGGCCGGCCTGTTCACGGATCAGTTTTCCCCCTGCAGACAAATAGACCGGGGCAGCCCAGCGCGGTGGCAGGCCGCCCAAATTCTTGATGAAGCCGACATGCCCCGCACTATTGCCCACGATCAAGTCATCGCGCCCGTCGCCGTCCCAGTCGTAGCTCACCGGCGCGGCGAGGGCCCCGAACTTCAAATCCGCGGCGTATTGGCGGAAATATCGCGGAGGCAAGAATTGCGGCATGTTGTCGACCACGGCCCCGGTATTCTCGATCAGCGCGATACGTCCATCCTCGTCACCGACAACCAAGTCTACTTGGCCATCCCCGTTAAAATCGACCGCAGTGGGCGTGATCATGCACAGGTCCATGTGCAGCGGCTTGCCTCCCGCCAGCAAGGGGCGGCCCGGCGCGTAGCGGGGTGCAGTGCGCGTACCGACGTTTTCGAAGTAGGTAAAGCCGTCGAGGAATTCCCCGCAAATCAGGTCGAGTTTACCGTTGCCGCGGAAATCCGCGAAATTTGGCGAGGGCGTGCCATAGACGTCCACCGGCTGTCCCGCGGTCGTCCCGAGGCGCTCGGGCGCGGCATAGCTCGCCTTCGAGGCGGTCCCCGTATTCCGAAGCAAATACACATAGCCCCGCAAGGGACCGCCCTTCCACTGCCCGGACGAGTCGTAGTTATTCGCCCGGCCGTGATCCCCGCCATATTGGATCCCCACGACCAGATCGACGAGCTTGTCCCCGTCGTAGTCGACAAACCGCCATTGCCGGGTCCGAACGCTCCCGGGGCCCGGCTTGATCTCGAAATTCTCGACCAACTTTGTCCCGCGGGTAAATCCGGCGGTCTTGAACTCGGGATGAACCGTGCCGGGCGTGGTGACGACCGGTTTTCCGTCGACGAACGAAACCTGCGCATCTTGGCGCGGGCGTCCAGTATTGGCGCTGCCCAAGTATGTGGCAGGATTGAACAGCGCCAAGCCCGTCGCAGGATCGACCTGCCCACTGTTTTCAAAGTACCAGATCCCGTTGGACGGAACACCCGTGCACACCACGACCAAGTCCATCGATCCATCTTGGTTGTAATCCATGGGCAGGGGCCACGCCCACAATCCCACCCCAAGGTCGACAACCAACCCCGGGTTGTTTTGCGGTAAGCGCGGGAGTTCGTCCCGCGGACGCCCCGCACTCGGACCCTGCCCCCAGCTGACCGCCAAGGTCCAGCAGCCCATGGCCAACGGGAGTAACCAACGGGTGTTCATCGTACTCCTTAGAATTGCCCGCTGACACCAAAGGTGACGGCCGGGTTATTGGTGAGAATCTGGCTTGGGCGCGAGGGGGATCCACGGTAGAGGCGCTGGGGTTCGTTGAAGATGTTCACCACGTCGAGAAATACCGTGTATTGCGGCCGGAACTGGTACGCGACCCCTACATTTACGATGGTGCGGGAAGCACGGAAGCTGAGGCGTGAAGCATCATCCGAAAACGAGTCGAGGTAGCGGCCCGTGTAGTTGAGCAGGATATTCGCGCCGAACCCGCGATAGGCGTACGAGAGGCTGGCGTTGCCGCTCTCGGGGACGAAATCGACGATCTTTTCCGTGGAAGATTGGTTCGCGGTACCGTAGTCGCCCTTGGTCTCCAGTAAGGTGAAATTGGCGCTAAACGAAAGTCCACGAAGTACACCCGGCAGCATCGTGAACTGCTGGCGGTAGTCGAATTCGATCCCCGAGATTTTCGCCGAGCCCGAGTTCGCCTGCGACTGGAGCGTGTAGCTTTCATAGTCGCCGTCGAACCCGTTGTTCGCACCCGCGCCCACGATGCCAATGTCGCGCGTCGCAATGTAGTCGACGATGTCTTTCTTGAAATAACCCACCGAGACCAACCCGGCGGGGTTCATGTAATACTCCAGCGACAGGTCGATGTTCTTGGCGTACTGGGGTTCGAGCGCCGGATTGTTGATCCGTACCGTGCGTGCGGCATCGTTGATGGTTGCCGCCGGGACCAAGTTACCGAACGAAGGGCGGCCAAAGCTCGTGGACCAACTAGCCCGGGCCTTGAGGCTTTTCGTGAAATCGTAGGTAAAGTGAATGCTCGGGAAGAGCTTGTCGTAGCTCCCTTTGTTGGTGACCGGGTGGGACCAATCGTGGATCGCCCGCGCCACGGGGTCTGGGATCTGTGCCGTGGTCGCCGGTGCCACCCGCACATAACCAAAACCGCTGACTTCCGTACGTTCGCCGCGTAGTCCACCTACCACCCCCAAACGATCGAGCTTCGCGTCCGCCATCATATAGCCGGCAAGCACCTCCTCAGTAGCGTCGCGCGTTCCCGAGAACTTGTTGGTTTCCCGATTGTAGATATCCTCCGACCACAGCGCCGGGTTAGACAATTGGCTCGTTACCGCGGAGGTCTCGATGAACGGCAAGGTCCGTCCGGTGCGAACGGCGTCGTACATCCGGTCCTTGGTGGGCGGCGTGAGCGGGGCCGTGCCGACATAGTTCCACCGGGTTTGTCCACTGCCTTCCGCTACCATTTGCTCACGGTAGAAGGCACCCGCCTTGAAAGTCGTCGGATGGCGAAGATCCGGTCGATAGAGGACATTGAGCTTGGCATTGAGGATCTCGACGTCGCGCGAGTTGTTGCGCTTGGTAAACACGATGTTGTTACGGTGATTCGCGATGTCATAGATGTCCGGCCCAGCGGTCTGTGTGAAGACGGGGTTTTCCGGGTTCGTACGATCGATTTTCCAGCCAATGTTGGATACCCGCGCCACCAGCGAGCCGCCGGGGCCTTTCAAGCCTGCGCCCAGGTTATTGTGTGTTTGGCTGTAGCTAGTGTCGTAATCGATTTCCCAGCGATCGAACTTATGCTCGGCACCCAAGCCGGCGAGACGCGTGCGATTGAAGAAAGAATTGAGCACCGAGGTCGTCTGGAGATTCGACCCCGCGACCGCGCGGACTTCCGTGAAGCTATCGGTATAACCGGGCATAATCGCGCCCGTCCCCGTCGGCACCCCGCCGACCGTCGTGGCAATCGTCTGGTTCGAGAAGAACCGGGCGGTGTACCGGCGATCGAAGGCTTCCAGCGCGTCGTTGTAGATGCCATTCAGGATCAGCTTGGTGGTATCCGACAGCCGGTACTCGGCCTTCAGGTTGAACGCGGTCTGCTTCCGGTTATTATACTGGCTGTAAGTCCGGTAGTCCCAGATGTAGGCCGGGGAAGCAGTGGTCGCCTGGTAATCGTACAAATAGAAATACGGCGAGTTGACGTTTTCGCTATAGAACGCGTTGAGCGAGATGCCGAGGTTGCGTTGGCCACCCGCCACGTCGAACACCTCTTGGTAACCGAGGTTCACCTGCGGGTGAATGGGGTGCTTCTCGCGCATCGGGCTCTGCTCGAACACGGGCGCGGCCCATCGGGCCCCCACGCTGTAATTGCCCCGGCGCTTTTCTTTGATGGCCAATGGAGACCGGGTTTTTAGATTAATACTACCCCCAAGCGAATCCGCGCTTTGATCCGGGAGGTGCCCTTTGATCAACTCCACCTGCTCGAACATCGCACCGGTCAGGCTGTGGGTCTGGAAGTTGCGGCCAAAACCGCCGACGTTGGACATCAGGTTGCCGTCGACGTTGACCCTGTTCAGGCCCGGGTCAGTGCCGCGAATCATCACCGCCACAACGTTTCCTTCTTGGTCGAGCTGACCCGATACGCCCGGCAGGCGCACGACGAGTTCACCCGCGCTCATGTTGGGCAAGTTACCGTAGGCATCGAGAGCGACCACGTTCTTGGCGTTGGTGGCATTGCGCCGAGCCGTGATCGCCGCCGCATTGCCCTCGCGCTCCCCGGACACCGTAAACTCCGCGAGTTGGTAGACTTCAGCGGTGAGATCGAAATTCATGCTTTCACGCTTGCCCGCGCCGAGCTGCAGATATTGGCGGGCCGTGTCCAATCCGGCGTAGGTCACCTCCACCTCATACGTTCCCGAGGGAAGATTGGCCAAAACGAATCGCCCCGTCTGGTCGGTGGAGGTCGATCGTTTTAATGCGGGAATCTCCACCACGGCTCCTTCGAGAAAATTTCCCGTGGCGCGATTGCTGACGCTTCCGACCAAGGACGCGGAATCGGGTGTGCGCGTTTGCGCTTGGATTACGACCGGGGCCAGAAGGCAAAGTACGAACAGGCCCACGGCTATGCGCACGGGGCATCTCATTGTAATCATTTAGGGTAGATGGGATTATGGGTTAACTGGTCAAAAAAAGATCGAAACCCTTCTGAGAGCTCGATTAGTCAGGACGCCTACATCATTCATCTATGATGAAAATATAGTATTAATAGATGACATGTAAAAGCCGACTATTGGTCAAGAATTTTCATTTTTCTTTGCCGATCGGTCGTTGAATTTTCGGTAGCTCAATGGGAGGAATATGGTGCCTGCGAGCGGCGGTGTGATCGTCGCGCAGAACGGGCGATTTAAAAACTACCGCACGATTTCTTAAAAAACGCCGGTGATATGGGTGACCGCCGGCGTGAACGCGGGTGCGCGGACTGGGCCAGCCCCGGCGGAACCGGGCCAGTGTCATCACAGAAGTGCCATAAAGTCACATGGGGTGAACCGACAGCCGATGTGCAGAAACAATCTGTCCCTTCAAAACCGTTGGGCAGATTCCGGTCGACCGCATCCTCGCTGCAAAAGCGTTTGGAGTCCGGCCTTTAGGCCGTCCGCAATCCAATCGAAATCTCTCCGGACGGACTGAAGTCCGGACTCCAAACTCCACCGTCCCGAGATTCAGCCCGGTTGCGAGAGCGTTGCTCCGTCGAGGCCGGGATTAGCCGGTACGGCAGGCCCCGTCCTCGCGGGATTTATTTTGCGCACGATGGGCAGCGCGCGGACGCGCAAGCCCGGCCACGAGGGACCGTGGCCCTCCATTGGATCGGGCCTGCATTATCGGCGGGCGCGTTTGCTCTTCCCATCGAGCGAGGGTCTGCATCGCTTCGTCTCGACAGGTGCCGCACATGTCGGAGTGGGGCTTGAGCGTCACGCAGACATTCGGTCGCTCGGGCAACCCGAAAAGCCGGCACCGGAGTGCATCGTCCAGATGGATACACGCCGCCCCGGCAGGCTTTCCGGAAATCCATTCTTGCGGCGGCACCGCAGGGTTCGCCGGGCGCGATGCCGGAGGCATCGGCGAGGAAATCGAAGGGGCGATGCAACAGGCGCCGCACCCGGCGCGACAGGCGATTTCGGCGACTGGGAGACTCACTTCAAACGTAGTTCCACACGCGAGCCGGTGCTCACCGGAGTCACGACGAATATGCGTTCCGGCGTCAGTTCGCCCGATTGCAGGAGTTGCGCGCGGACGCGTTGAGCGCGGGTGGATGCCAGGCGCTTCAGTTCGTTTTCGTCTATTGCAATTTTTTCGGCGAGACGATCGGTCATTTCCTGGATCGAGAGGGGCGAAGGCGTGGGAACGGAAAGGGCACCTGTCGCTTCGTCTCCCTTGCCGGCAGTGACGGTCGCGGCGGGCGTGGGGCTAGATCCGGTTGCGGAGTTCGCTTCGCCGTCTCGACGGAAAAAGAATCGTCTGACGCGTTGGAGAAAACCGCCCTCTTTCTCGGGAGGACGGGCTTGTGCCATCGGCGGCGCAGTGGCCGCCGATTCGGCGCTTGAACTCGCCTGCGCGTTGCCTCCGACGACCGATTCGGGAAAGGCGGCCGCGTATAGTTTCGCCAAGAGGCGCGCGCGGTCGGCGTCGGTCAAAACGAGCTCACCTGGTGTCGACGGGGAGCCCTCCCGCCGTTCTTGCCCGGCTGCGGTGCGGAGTCGATTCTCGACTTCGATCCGCTGGAGCGCCGCGCGATCCGCGACGGGATCGAAGCTTCCTGCGAGGTCGAGCCGCAGAGCGGGACGGTTGGCTAGCGCCTGGGTCACGGTTGCCAGTTTTTTCGCTTCCCCCTCGAGCGGCACCGCTTCGCCTGCGGCGAACGCTTGAAAGGCCAGCTCTTCCCCCCCGCCGCCGAACATGCTTCCGAGCAGGGCAAAGGGCGAGGTGGCGGCTTTGGCGATCAGGTTTCCGAGCACCCGCCAGACGACGCGGCCGATCCGAAAGTTCGGGTCGTCGAGGCTGCCCTGAATCGGAACGTCGATCACGATGCGACCGCTGCGGTCCTTGAGCAGGGCGATCGCAAGCGTGATGGGCAGCTTGACCGCGTCGGGACTGTCGTTCTTTTCGCCGAGCGTAAATTGATCGAGAGTGGCGACGTCGGAGCTGTCGATTTTTCGTTCGTTCAGCTTGAACTGAATCGCGAGGGACAGGGCACCGCGCTCGAGCGAGTAGCCCACGTATTTGGCGACGTAGGGAGCGAGGGGCGATAACTCCATGTTCTTGAAATCGATCTTCACATCGGCGAAGGCGGGAGTGCCGAGGGGATTGAGACGGCCGCCGATTTCGACCAATGCGGTCTCGTTGACGACGCCCTTCAATTGAACGTCGCCTCGAGCCACGTTCGTCGAAGAAAGGCCCGAGATCGTTCCTTCCAGTTTGGAAAGGGTCGATTCGACCACGGGCTGGATCGAGCGATCGGCGAAGGTAAAACGGGCCCGTTCGAAGACGATCTTTCCGATGGAAAGCGGGGGGAGGGGGGCGGTGGCCTTCTGTGCCGCCGGCGTGGTTTTTGCGGATGGCGGTGGCGGGGTTGCGCCAGGCAATCCCGGTTGGGCCGAACCGCCAGTCGGAGTGGCTACGGAAGTCAGATTCAGTTTTCCGTCCGGCTGAATAACGGCGTGGGCCACCAGATCGCTCCAGACGATCTCCTCGACTGCCGCGCTCAACGGGTTAGAGACGACCTTGATTCCGCGCAGGTCGAGCGAGGACCAACCCGCCAGCGCCTCTTTCGATTTGGAGTTGAGTGCGGCAAACTCCTCGATCGCGGTTCGTCCGGTGAAAGTCGCCGCTCCCCCAACGAGTGCGAAGTCGCCTTCGATGGCCAGCGTGCCTTTCGCCACGCTGACCCCCGAGGCGGACTCGAGATAGGGACTGCCGAGCGAAAGGGGCAATCCCGACACCTTCAGCGCGAGCGTTGCCTCGAGGGGTTGAGGGGTGAAGGTGCCTGTCGCGGCAAGCTCGCCTCCGCCGGCCAAAACGATCTTCGCTTCGAGCGCGGACGGTTGTGCGAGGGCGTGCGATTTGAGACCTTTGAGTGCGAGCGAGACGCGCTCGATCTCGACGAAGGCGGGATCGGGAAGCGTCCGGTCGGTAAAGGCGACGGCGAGTCCTTCGACCGCGAACTCGTTCAGCGTCAATTGCGGTGCCACCGACGTGGGGCCTGTGACCGGCGGGCTGGGGGCGGGAGGCAGGGGTGCCGAGCCGGCCGGCGGCGTTGGGGGATAGGTCGGAGCGGGTTTCGTTGCGAGTGGACGGGGCGCGCCAATGTCCGCAACTGCGAAGAGGGAAAGCAGGTCGATTCCCTCCTTCGTTCGATCGATGGCGATACGGCCGCCGTTGACGAAGATCCGATCCACCGTCGCCTGCTGCGTCGCGAGGTCGGCCTGAATCCCGGAGAGGGCGATTTCGTTCAAGACAATGCGAGGTTCGGCGGAGTTTCTCGGGGAGACCTGCAGGTCGCGAATCGTCACGCCGCCGTCGATCAGCTTGAGGGCGGGGGTCCGGTCCGCGTATTCCGCTTCGTAGCGGCCACCGACGGAAAGCGTACCGCGTCGAAGGACGGCATTCACGTGGTCCTGGTAATACGGAGCGTACTTGGCGAGAGAGACATTGCTCACGGTAAATTCGCCGACGGAGCGGATCGGATCGAGGGAGAGCGAGCCGCTCCACGTGACGGTTTCCCCCGCTTCGGTCACTGCGGAAAAAGCGTGGGGGGCCGTGGCGTCTCCCTTCGTACGGAAACGACGAAGCGTGAAGGTGACGGGTCCGACATCCGTCGCGAAAGGCGTGCCTTGACTGATGTCTCTGAACTGAACTTGCGACGATCGAACGATCAATTGGTCGATCGCGAGGGAGGGTCCGCGCCTGTCTTTTTCGTTTTTTACTTTCGGAGCTGCGGAAGCGCGGTCGATCACGTCCGCGAAATTAAGAACGCCTTTGGCATCCCGCGAAATCGAAGCGGTGAAACCGTCGAGTTCGATTTCCTCGAAGGTCCACGCTCCGGTGAACCGTGCGAGCAGGTCAAAGTTCACATAAAGCCGCCGCCATCCCACGAACGTCCCGCCTTGGCCGTCGCCGATCGCGAGACCGTCGATCTGTGCCGACAAGCGTAGCGGGTCGATGCGCACGCGGTCGATTTTTACCGGACGCTGGAAATAAGCCGATAAACGCTTTTCGGCCTGCGTACGGACGATCGGAGGAAGACCGAAAAAACCCAAGGCGATGAAAACGACGCCGATCGCAAGGAGGATCGAACTTGTCCGTCTCCAGCGGAAACGGCGTTTGGGAGCGGGGGAGGGAGAGGGGGTATTCACGAAGAGCCTAGCGACAGGGCGAATGGGTCGAGGTGCCCAAAGGTGCAGGGAGCATTTCAACGGGAGGGTCTCGCTCCGTCGAGGCTGGGATTGCGTGGCGGCACGCTGCCAATCTGTAACAACCTCCACGATCGTAGCGCGCGTTTAAAGGGCGATGGCGTAAATCGTCGGCAAATCCCGGCCTCGACAGAGCGAGGCCCTCCATCCGAACCTCTAAGAAAACTTTTGGAGACGCTCGCTCAAATATGCTTCGAGTCGGCAGCGTCCTTCTCCGCGTAGCCGGACTCCTGCCGCTGGTGGTTGACCGCGTTTTTCTTAAGGTAGGCTTGGTAAACGTCGTCGGCGCTCATCCCCAGGGTTTGGGCGAGGGAGACGAGGAAGTGGAAAAGGTCGACCACCTCGACACGGGCATTCTGCTCGTCGAATTTTTGGTACTTGGCCCACCATTTCCACGGTACGGAGTCCACCAGCTCTGCGAGTTCCTGTTGCATGGCTCGGGTGTAGTTGAGGATCCACTTGGCCTTTTCCTCATCGGTGACTGGCGGAAGATTAACGCCAATCCGTTGATTGAGAGCCTCCTGCATCTTGAAAATTCCCTCGAGCTTGTCTGGAGTCATGCGAGGCACGCTAGGGGGCGCAGTCCGCAGGGTGCAAGGATTCCCGCGACTCAACCGGTTATTTATTGCCATTGGACTGAAGGAGATGCGGCGAGTCATTCGGCAATTAGAGGTTGCGACACCGTTTGCGTTAGGCGATGGTGAGGATCGAGTTGCCTGCGTTGAGCGTTTCGCTCCGCCCACGGCACCGTTTCGCGACACCCGCTTTTTGCGGTGGACGCGTCCAACCCAAACATAAAATAAGTCATGTCAGATCAATCCACGTCCGGCGAGACGCCAGCGCAGCCTAGTGCTCCTGCAGCGTTCACCGAGACCTCCAGCGCGACGCCCGCGCCCGTGCCGACACAGTCGTTCGGCACGAGCCGCGGATCCGGGCTCGCGCGCGGCAAGCGCACTACCACGGTAGCGCCCACACCCGCCAGCGCCGCTCCCCGCGGCGATTACAAGCCCACCGCCGTTCAGGTCATTGTGGCCGAACGCGAATACCAAAACCCGTTCGCTCCCGCGACCCCGCTTACCGTCGAAGTGACGGCGCCGGTTCCCGTGTTGGAAGTGAACTCACCCGAAACCTCAACCTCCCCTGTGGCCGCCGCAGTGGGAACGTACATCGAACCCGGCCCGGTGATTACTCCTTCGCCGCTGGCCGAGCCCGGTGCCTCTGCCCCTGTGTCCGCACCGGTGGCGGAAGCGCCCGAGCCGTTTGCGACCTCACCCGCGCCTGTCGCGGAAAAAGCGAGCCTGACGATTCTGCCTCCCGCGGAAACGCGTCGTCCGGCCACTAGTTGGGACAATAGCAGCCCTCGTCCGGAAAACGCGCGTCCCGCGCAGCCTTCACGGCGCGAAGACCGTGCGGTCTTTCGCGCGGAGCGTCCCGGCGATCCCAAAGTCGCCGAACGTTTCAACGATACCCGTCCCGCGGGTTCCAGTGCGCCTGGACGCGAGGTGCGTCCACCGCGCGATCCACGTGAAGCTCGCGAACCGCGAGATCCCCGCGACTCGCGCGAACCGCGTCCAGCGCGCGACGAGCGCGATAGCCGGCCGCCGCGGGAGGCTCGCGCTCCTCAAGCGGATCGCGGTGCACCCGCGAAGACGTTTACGCCTGTCCGTCCGACGCCACCGACCACTCCGGTCGACGCGAAGTCCGGAGGGTTTGTAGGCTGGTTGAAGGGTCTCTTCAGCGGGAGTTCCGCCGAAGCTGCCCGTCCCGCACCCACGGGGACGCCTGCGTCGAATGGCCACGACAAGCCTCGCTACGAGGACCGTGGCGGTTCTCGCGATGGCCAGCGTCGTCGCCAAGGCGGTGGCGGTGGCGGCCGAGGCCGGGGCGGTTTTGAGAATCGCGCTCCGCGCGACGGACAGGGCCCGGGTCCTTCCGCTTCCGCGCCGCGACCGGAAGGTGGCGAAGCCGGTGCCGGTGCCTTCGGGCAGGGTCCGGCGGGCGATCAAGTCGGTGGCGAAGGTGGCCAGCGCCGCCGTCGTCATCGTGGCGGTCGCGGACGCAACCGCGGCGAGTTTGGCGGAACCGATACACGCGGTCCGGGTGCGAGCGCACCACGCGAAGGCGGAGACGGTCCGTCGTCGTCAAGCTGAGACCGTTCACCCCTGCCAAGGCGCATCGCGCCGAACGCACTCGAGGCGTCCGCTTTTTGCGGACGCCTTTTTTGTCATTTCGACGATTGCATCCGTCTCGTTTCCGTCTCCCGTTGCACGCCTCGCATGGCTGATCTCATCGTTCACGGCGGCAAACCGCTCGCCGGCACCGTCCTCCCGTCCGGAAACAAAAATTCGGTGCTGCCGATTTTTTGCGCTACGCTCCTCACCCACGAGCCGGTCACCTTGCGCAACGTTCCCGACATCACGGACCTCGAGAAACTCGTCGGATTTTTCCGCTCGCAAGGCTCATCGATCGAGTGGGACCGCGCGGCGGGGGTGATGGAAGTGGATCACTCGCGGTTTGCGGACGTCCTGATCGATGCGGAGTTGCCGCAGGCGATGCGTTCCACCGTGCTTCTGTATCCGGCGCTGCTACATCGCATGCGGAAGATTTCCGTGCCGGCCAATTCCAAGGGTTGTTCGCTGGGGGTGCGGGAGATCGATCCGCATTTGGAGATTTTCCAGACCTTGGGTGCGATCGTCGACGCCGGCGATCCATTGGTCATCGGCCTGCCCAGCGGGTTTCAAGGGGGACGCCATTGGTGCGATTACATGTCAGTGACGGTGACCGAGAATTTCGCGATGGCCGCGGCGGTGGCGGTCGGTTCTTCGACTTTGATCAACGCCGCGAGCGAACCGCACGTTCAGGAGCTGTGTGCTGCGCTCGTGAGTATGGGTGCGCAGATCGAGGGGATCGGCACGTCGATGCTGAAAATCGCCGGCGTGGAGCGACTCCGTGGCGGCACGATCACGATCGGCACCGACTATCACGAGGTCGTGACCTTTCTCGCCCTCGGAGCGATCACCGGAGGCGAGGTGCGTGTAGAGCACTCGTTGCCGCATCATTTCGATTTGATCGTGAAGTCGTTCAAAAAGCTGGGGGTGGTCGTCGAACACGAGGGCACCACCGCGATTGTCCGACGCAATCAGTCGTTGAAGATCGAGACGCCGTTTACCAGCAATCTGCTGACGAAGATCGAGGCGGCGCCCTGGCCCTATTTTTCGGTGGATCTTTTGCCGCTCATGATCGCGTTGAGCACGCGGGCGGACGGGGTCATTCATTTTTGGAATAAGGTTTACGAGAATGGGTTCTCGTGGATTCCGGAGCTGGCGAAATTCGGCGCGCACGTGGTGGTGAGCGACCCGCACCGGATCGTGATTTTCGGCAATAAGCCCATGCATGCGGCGGTGGTGGATTCGCCGTACGTCATTCGTGCGGCGATCGCCTTGTATATGGTCGCAGCCAGCGTGCCGGGTCGCAGTGTGGTCAAGAATGCCGACGTCATTCAACGGGCTCATCCCCGGTTTGTGGAGAATCTCCGCAAACTGGGCGCGGAGGTCGAGTGGAAGTGAATCCTAAACCGAAAGTTCCGGCGTCGGTTTCCTCGGCGGCTCCGGCCGCAAACACCGGCGTGGGCTACGTCACCAACGCCCTCGCGCAACCGGTCTCGCAAGTGGAGGCCGCGCTGCGTCCCTTGTCGTTTGCCGATTTCACCGGCCAGCCGAAAACGGTGGAGCGGCTGCAGGTGATGGTGGGTGCGGCGCGGCGACGGGGCGAGGCATTGAACCACATCCTCCTCAGCGGTCCGCCCGGTCTGGGAAAGACCACGCTCGCGTTCATTCTCGGCCATGAGCTGGGCAAAAACGTGCGCGTCACCTCGGGTCCGGTCGTGGAGAAAGCGGGCGATCTGGCGGGCCTGCTGACGAATCTGGAGGAAGGCGATCTGCTCTTCATCGACGAGATTCACCGGATTCCGAAGACGGTGGAAGAGTACTTGTATTCCGCGATGGAGGATTTTCGCCTCGATATCATGATCGACCAGGGGCCCAACGCGCGAAGCGTGCGCTTGTCGATCCCCCGTTTCACCTTGATCGGCGCGACGACACGAGCGGGCCTGCTGACGGCGCCCTTGCGCTCGCGTTTTACCCTGCAGACGCGTCTCGACTATTACGACGTGCCGACGTTGGTCGGGATTGTGAAGCGCAGTTGTGCGTTGCTCAAAGTCGAGGTGGAAGACGATGGCGCGCGCGAAATCGCGAAGCGTTCGCGAGGCACACCCCGGATCGCGAATAACCTGATCAATTTCTGTCGCGACTTCGCACAGGAACGGGCCCAAGGACGCGTGACCCAAACGGTCGCGGCCGCTGCGCTGGAGCTGCTGGAGATCGACGCGCGCGGACTCGACGAGATGGACAAGCGGATGCTTCGCGTGATGGCGGAAAATTACCGGGGCGGCCCGGTCGGGCTCGGTACGATCGCCGTCGCGGTGGGCGAGGAGACGGAAACGCTGGAGGAAGTCCACGAGCCCTTCCTGATCCAGGAAGGGTATTTACAACGCACGCAGCAGGGACGGGTTTTGACGACAAAAGGGTACAACGCCGTCGGCTTAAAAGCTGCGGTGGGCGTCAGCGATCAGCCGACGTTGCTGTAAGCCGGCGGGTTCAGCAGGCTGCGTTTACCGCCGAAAAGGGACTCGCGCCGGAAGCGGTCTCGCACCCTGGCGGAAGCTCGAACGCTCGGGTTTGGAGTCCGGCCTTTAGGCCGTCCGGGGCGGGTTGCGATCGGATTTCGGACGGCCTAAAGGCCGGACTCCAAACGCTTTTTGCAGCGAGGGGCCGTCGAGCTTTGCGTTGTGGCGGCGCTCGAAGGGAATGTGCTCAAGGAAGCGGATCGATTCAATTTATCCCCGTCGGGAGGGCCGCGCTTCGAAGGTGCGCCGTTCCTATCCCGTCGTCTTGTCGTTCGTGACGGGATCGGCCCAGACGATCAACCAGCCGCTTTCCTGGTCGACGTAGACCAAGGTGGAGGCGACGTTTTCGGCTTGGAAAAAATCGGCGTGCGCGACAGCGGGGAGCGGGAGTGGCGAACCGCCGGGTTCGCGGAAAAAGGCGAGGATCGCAAACGCCGCAGCCGCGCCGACGGCGGCGATGGGCAGGCTCCACGCGAACCACGGTCTCCTTTGCCGCCGATGAGTGGCCGTCCCGCCCGGCTCGCCAAGGAGGCGAGCGCGGAGTTCGGACCATTCCGCAGGGACACTTGGGACCGAAAACGTGGACGTCGCGATGCGGAGCGCGACGGGTGTGGCCCGGAGCAGAGCGCGTTGCCGGCGGCAGTCCGGACATCCTGCGACATGCGTTTCCAATCGCGCGAGCTCGGCGGCACTGAGGGTGCCATCGGGCTCGGCTACGAGAAGGGAAACGATTTCGGTGCAGGCGGACATGACGAGGGCAGACGCTCGGGTTGCGGGAAGTTTACCAACGACCGGGACCCGACGCGACTACGACGCGGCCACCGCGATCGTGACCCCGGTGCGAATCGACCCAGACGCGCTGCGTCCGGTATTCGTAGCCGCCGCCCACTTGGGTGCGGAAGCGCCGGCCACACGAGTCGACGCCGACGACCCAGCGGGCGGGCACATAGATCCGGGTCGTGACATCGTCCCAATAGCCATCCCAGCGGCCTCCGCCGACGACCACCACGCGTTCGTGGCAAACGGGGGGAGGAGGAGGGCAGACAACGACGTGGGCGGGACGACGGTCGTGGCGATCCAGGTTCGAACCGACGATGACACCTCCGATAAATCCACCGATAGCGACAGCGACCTTGTCGCCGCGATCACCCGCGCGAACCGGCGAAGCCAGGGCGGCGAGGGTGGCGAGAGTAGCAGTCAGAGCGATAATCTTGTTTTTCATGGTCTTGAAGTGAGTTCGAGCCTTGGGACGAATCTCGCGGACGACTTATTCGAGATTTCTAGAGATTCATGGGAAAGCGATTTCCGTCGGTGGGTTATATTTTATATAAACTGTTGAATTAAAGAAATTTAAGAATTTAAAATTTCGAGGGTTTTCGGACCTAATCCGATTCTTTGCGACCCAAAAGCCAAATGACAATCCCTCCAAAGGTCTCACACGAAGGCTGCAAAAGACGCGGAGGGACGAACCGAAGTCGAGACCACGAATCCGACGTCGGGAGGTCTAAACGTGACCCGAAACCTCGCAGTCTTCGCCTCTTCGCGAGACCTTTCCGAAAGCCTTACGTTTCGAGCCTCACTGCGAAATGACGATGATGGCGTAAACTTCGCCGTCTTTGCCCGTACCGGGTCCGCCGAGGATGGCAGGGACCCCAGCGAGCAGCGAAAGGCCGGTCTTCATTAACGTACGGTTCCCCTGCTGCCAGGTCGCGTCTACCCGATTGCTCCCCCCGCCTGCGGCATCGAGTTGGAGCTGGTGGCCGCCACCCAGCGAGATCCTGCCTTTTCCCGGGGAGGACAGGCTCGTGCTGCCTTCGCCGACCAACCGGAAACTCTCGAAACGGAGGATGCGCCGCAGGGTGTTTTCGTAGGGCTTGAGGCGCGGGTCGGAGGGGCCGGGCGTCTTCGAGGCCGTCACGAGCAGGGCCGACAGCTCGCTTGCCATTGCCTTGGTCGACGTGGCGGCCGCGGCGAGTGCACACAGGGCAAAGAGGAAGGAGATTAGTCGCATGGTAAATCCTTGAGTTGGCGGAGAAGCAGTCGACGGGCTTGGTGGAGGCGGGACATCACGGTTCCGACAGGGCAGTCGAGCGTGGCGGCGATTTCCGCGTACGATAGACCCTCGATCTCTCGCAAAGCGAGCACCGCCCTCGGTCCCGGAGGCAGGGCGGCGAGGGCCTGTTCGAAACGTTGCAGGCGTTCGTGTTTCTCCGCAGCGGCGTTGGGTCCGGGCGAAGGTTCTGCGGGTTCGAATTCGAGGGGTTGGCCGCTTTCGGAATCTTCGCGGGAAAAGGGCAGAAATCGATCGAACCAGCGTCTCCGTTTACGCAGGTGGTCGATCGCCCGATGCGTCGCCAGGGTGAACACCCAGGTCGAGAAGCGCGCTTGGCCTCGAAACATCCCCAATTGTTGCCAGACGGCCAGCCAGATTTCTTGGCAGAGGTCCCGCGCATCGTGCTCGTTGCGGACGATCGCGACCACCCGTCGGAACGTTTTCTCGTAATGCGTCCGCATGAGTTCGCCGAAAGCCGCCTCGTCCCCCGCCCTCACCCGCGCGACCAGGACCGCCTCGGACGCGGCGGACTCTGCCGGGGAGTCGGTTGAATCGGGAGGCGGCTCGGACATGCGCTTCGGTCGGTGGCATTCTGGGAGCGCTGGCGCAATCCGCAAGTTCCGTGGCATCGGGGAGAGCGCGAAGCGCGCGCCGGTGGCGTCTGCCTTCGCCGCGAAGGCTTGGAGGCTTCTTTCGAGAACACGCCGGTCTCTTGTCGATGGGCAGTCCCGAGGTGTCGAAGCGGTGGAAACGCGACCACCGCGCTCCGTGGAAGCATCCGTACGAAGCGTAACCCAGGGAGAAACGGAGGTTAAAAAAAAAGCCGCTCGGAAGAGCGGCTTTTTTTCGTTGGAGGAGCGAGAGCGGTTAGTTGGTGATGTCGAAGGTCGTGCTCGTCTCGCGGATAGAAATGTACGTCTTGTACCATTCTTTTTGCGCGGGGCTGTCCGTATAGGCGTCCAAGGCGGCTTTGTCGGTAAACTCCATCACGAAGACGTGGGTTTTGGCGATTTCGGCTCCCTTGGGATTCTGAACCTTGATTGCTTTCGTCCACACGCGGGTGATGCCCTTATAGCTCTTGGGGAGAGCTTGGACGCCATCGATGGCGGCTTGGATTTGCGCGGGGGTGGTGTCCTTTTTGAAGGCGACCGTGACCACGTGGATCACGCTCTTAGGTGCGGTCTGGGCGGAGGCAACGGAAGCGCCGAGCAAACAGGCGGCGGCGACCAGCGTCATCAATAGTTTTTTCATGTGCACGTACTCGTTTTGTGGTGGTTGATCGTGGCAGTGGCTAACTCGACGGATGAGTCTGCATCCCACGCAGGGGTTTGCGGTGTCGGGTGGGTGACTGTCAACGGCGGACTGGCCGAGTAAAAACGAAACGAACGATTCCACCGCAAAAAGGGGTTGCCGGGCACGTATCCGGCTCAGCAAGCTCGTTCGGTGACCCTCAAACCGTGGAAGTGGCCGCTGGCGAACCAGATTCTTGTCGGATTGGTCCTCGGGTTGGCGCTGGGTCTCATTGTCGAGCGGTCGATCACGGAGCCGGCGGCGGTGGCCGAGCTCGAGTGGTGGTTGAGCAATGTGATCCGGCCGATCGGTTCGCTTTTTATCCGGATCATTTTCATGATTGTGATCCCGCTGATCTTTTCGGCGATCGTCCTCGGTATCGTGGAGATGGGGGATGTTCGAGCGTTGGGCCGAGTCGGATTCAAATCCGTCTTGTTTACGCTCCTTTTGGCCGGTTCGAGCGTGGTTCTCGGGCTCGTGCTCGTGAATGTGCTGGCACCTGGTACTCACCTCTCCGAAGCCACGAAGCAGGAACTCACCGCCAAGTACGGCGGCGCGGTCGCGCAGAAAGTGGAGCAGGGGAGCAAGAAAGTGCCCATCGCAGAGACCCTGCTGGGGTTGGTGCCGCAGAACCCGCTTTATGAGGCCGTAAATGCGTTTACGCCCAACTACGCCGGCGGCGGCCTGATCGCGGTGATGGTGTTCAGTCTGTTCTTCGGCATCGCCATGGCGATGGCTCCGCCGGAGAAGATGGCCGCCTTGACCAGTGTGTTCCAAGGCATCTTGGACGTCTGCATGCGGATCATTTCGTTCGCGATGGTGTTGGCACCCGTGGGTGTCGCCTGCCTGGGCTTCAGTTTGGCGTCGACCCTCGGGATCGATATCGTTCGCAGCCTCGGGTTTTATGTGGCGGTCGTGCTTCTGGGACTGGTGCTGCATCTATTCGTGACCTATTCGCTTTTCCTCAAATTCGTCGGAGGAAAGTCGCCGCTGCTTTTTTTCAGGCAAATTCAGGAAGCGATGCTCACCGCGTTCAGCACTTCGTCCAGCAATGCGACCCTACCGGTTTCGTTGCGCGTTGCCGAGGAGAAGCTCAAGCTGCCGACCAAAATCAGCCGTTTCGTCCTGACGGTGGGTGCGAGCGCCAATCAGAACGGGACGGCGCTTTACGAGGGCGTCACGGTGCTTTTTTTGGCCCAGGTTTTTGGCGTCGACCTCTCGTTGAGCCAGCAGTTCGTGGTCGCATTGATGTGCGTCGCCGCCGGTTTCGGTACTGCCGGGGTGCCGGGCGGTTCCCTGCCGCTGGTGGTGGGCGTTTTGGTCTCCATCAACGTGCCGGGCGAGAGCATCGCGATCATCCTCGGGATCGACCGGTTTCTCGACATGTGTCGCACCACGCTGAATGTGACCGGCGATCTGGTGTGTGCGGTGCTCGTCTCGAAGGGCGAAAAAAATCAGGCTTTGTCGTGAAGAGCGGTGTGAACGGCGTTGACCAACTGTTCGGCCGAAAACGGTTTATTGAGGCAGATGCGGACATCGAGTTTTTCCGCGCCGATCTTCGTGCGGGAATCCAGGCCGGTGGTCGCCACGATTCTGACGCCCGGGGCAATGGCGCGGATCGCCCGAATGGCCGAGGCACCGTCCATGATCGGCATTTCCATGTCGGTGACCATGACCTGCAATTGGTTCAGATGCTGGGCACAGAGGGAGACCGCCTGCGCCCCGTCGCTGGCGACCAGCACCCGATAACCGAAGGCCTGCAGTGTCTTTGTCGCAATCGTACGAATGGCCGATTCGTCGTCGACGATCAGGATCAACTCATCGTTTCCACGGGGGAATCCGGACACGGCGGAGGGGACCGGGCGGGAAGGGCGGCGGATCTCTTCGGCGGGAAGGTGCAATTTGAATTCGGATCCGTGGCCCGGTCCGCTGCGCAGAGAGAGAAAACCGCCGTGATTTTTGACGATGCCATTGGCAATCGACAATCCCAACCCCCAGTCTAACGGCGCGGAATTTTCGGAGAAAAAGGGCTGGAAGACCTGCGCGGCCATCTGCGGCGTCAGCCCGGCTCCGGTGTCGGCCACAGTGAGGGTGACGAACGTGCCTGCGCGGGCGTCCGGGGCCTTTGGAACGCTCAGTTCGTCGAGGCGTAGGTTGGCCGCGCCGATGGTCAGCAGCCCGCCTTCCGGCATCGAGTCTCGCGCATTGAGGCAAAGATTGAGCAGGGCCTGATAGAGCTGTACGGGATCGGCGACGATCGGCCATAAATCCGCCGCAACGTCCACGCGGACGTCGACGGATCTTGGGAAGGTCTGCCGGCAAAGGGCACCGACCTCCCTCGCCACTCGCTCGACCTGAACCGTCCCCCGGCCATCCTCCGGCCCGCGGCTGAACGCGAGAACCTGTTTGACCAGATCCGCGCTGCGCCGGGTCGACTCGGCGATCAGTCCGAGCATGCGGAGCGACGTGGGTTCCGTGGTGTTCATTTGCACGAGATGCGTGGAAAGCATCACGGCGGCCAGGGCATTGTTGAGATCGTGCGCAATCCCGCCGGCGAGCGCCCCGATCGCATCCATCCGCTGGTTTCGCAGCATGCGCGCTTCCACGATCTTTCTGCCGGTGAGGTCCTCCTGAAACGAAACGAGATGGCGCCGGCCTCCGATCTCCAGCCGGCCGATGCGCGCGAACGTGCAAAAAGCGGTACCGTCCTTTTTTCGATTCGGGATTTCTCCCGACCACGACGACAGGCGGGAGAGCTCGGCGTCGATGCGGGCGAGAAAGTCGTCGGTCTCGGCGCGCGTGAACGCGTTCAACACGCCGATGTGTTTCCCGGTCAGCTCGTTTTCGTTGTATCCAAAAATCCGATCAAACGCCGGATTGGTCAGCGTGATGACATGGTTTTCGTCGCAGACGACCATGCCTTCGCTCATGTTTTTCAGGGCGTCGGCCTGCAGCCGTACGAGGGCATCGCGCCGCGTGCGCTCGGTGACGTCGCGGGCAACCACCAGCATGCCGGATTTCCCCTCCGAGGAGAGCGGGACGCAGGTGAGCTCGACCTCGATGCTCGTGCCGTCGGGACGATGCAACCGTCGCCCGACGGTCGCGCCCTGGCCGCGCGGCAGGGGGCTGCCGAGGTCGCGCGACACCGATTCTAGCGGGTCGCGAAAAAAGGGCGGCAGGAGTTCGCCGATCGCTTCCGCGTCGTTCCGCAAGCCGAAGAGCTTCAAAGCGGCCCGATTTATCGCGACGAAACGCTCTTCGCTCACCACTAAAATCGGGTCAGGCGAATTTTCGACCAAGAGGACTTTGGCCAATTCAACGTGCATAGGGACGGGCTTGATAGGCGGCTGGGTGCCTCCTAAAACACCGGAAATTCAAAATCACACGAGAAACGAAACCGCTTAAAATTATGTAGACGGTGTTGTCGTAAAATCGAACGTCTTCGTGATCGGACGAAAGGAAGTGCAACGATTTGAGAGGCCTTGGCCGCGATCTTCGGGCGGTGGGCGAGCTGCATGGCGTTCCTGTCGCAGCAACCTGGATGGTCGTCTCAAAGTGATTGATCGTCCGGCAAGCGTTCCCTAGGGTTTCGCAGTGCGGCTCGTAATCGTTGAAGACCAATTGATGTTTCGAGAGGTAGTGAAAAAGGCCTGCGAACGAGATTTGGGGCACACGGTGGTCGGCGAATGTGGGACGGGTGCCGAGGCTCCCGAATTGGTCAAACGCCTTCGCCCCGATGTGCTTTTGCTGGATCTTTCGTTGCCGGATATGGATGGCTTCGAGGTTGCCGAAGTCGTTCTAGAACAAACGCCTGAGATGCGAATCCTCGTGCTCTCTTCGCGCTGCGACGACTTCACAATGTATCGGATCGAACAATCGGGGGTCCATGGGTTTGTCGACAAAAATTCCAATACTACGTTGGTGCTCGAAGACGCGCTGAAGGCCGTGGAGGCGGGTCGCAGCTACTATTCTGCGATCTTTCAGAAAATGAAGCAGGCGCGTCGTTTGAATCCAGTAGCCTTTACCAAGACGCTCACCGAATGGGAGCACCGGATTCTTGCGCTGATTGGCTTGGGGTTGTCCGACGAAGAAATCGGCGAGCGCCTGACGATTTCACGTCACACCGCGCAGCGCCACCGCAGCAACATTCTCCGAAAGCTCAATTTGCCGGGCACGCCTAAGCTCATCCGTTTTGCGATCGATAACGGCTTTACGCAACTGTCGTGGAAGGCCGGGCTCTTTCCAACGATCCCTGCACCTCCTGCCAAGCTGCCGAAAGCTCCGAAAGAAGTTTAACCCTCTCCTCGCAGCTGGCTTTCTCCGCTTCGAGCTCAAGGCGTTCTGCGGCGGCGACAAATTCGCTGGCATCGATCATGCGCGCATAGTTGGTCAGGCGGTGCGCGAGGCGTCGGACATCTCGAATGTTGCCCTGACGGTGGGCGGCATCGATCGCGGCGAAGTCCAAGTCCGTTTCCCTGCGATACCTGGACAGTTGCACGGCGAAAGCCTCCGGAGCGGGACCGGCAAGCTCGTGAATGAGGCGAAGGTTATACGGAGGCATCGCAGGAGAAGAAGGCGGGGGGGCTTGCACCGGCATCGTCGGACGCAGCGGTTGCCGAAACGATGCTAGGACTTCTGCAATTTTTTCGGGGGTAATGGGTTTAGTCACATAGCCATCGAAGCCCTGCTGCAGACACGCCGCCTTTCGCAGGGGGTCCGCGTGGGCAGAGGCGGCCAGAATGGTGGCGCGGAGGTAGGGCCGCTCCCGAGCACGCAGGGCTTGGGCGACATCTTCGCCGCTCATCGTGGGCGATAGGTCGAGATCGAGCAGAACGAGATCGAAAAGTCCGTTGGCCCAGCGATCGATCGCCGTCGGACCGTCATGGGCGATAGTGGTTTCGAAGCCGAGGCGGCGGAGCACTGCCGCAGCTGCGGAGGCCGCATAGTCGATGTCGTCCACGACCAGTGCCCGAAGCGACGAGCCTGGACTGGGTCGGTCGCGCTTGGAGGCGGGTTCGGCCTGGGGCAAGGGCAGGATGGCGTAAAAACAGCTCCCCTGACCCGGTTCGCTCTCGACGCCGACGTCCCCCTCCATGCGCCGGGCCAGGAGGCGGCAAAGCGCAAGTCCCAGACCGCTCCCGCGTACATGGCCGTCCCTTGCCGCCTTCAGGCGAGTGAACTTGGTAAAAATAGCCTCGGTGTCCTCTTTGGCGATTCCGGCGCCCCGATCCCGGACATGGAAGCGAAGCTTCCCCTCCGCGTCGGACGTGCAACCGACTTCGATTTCGGTGCCGGGAGCGAATTTGAACGCGTTGGTGAGGAAATTGAGGAGAATCTGTTGAATGCGGCCGGCGTCCCCCAAGTAAGTCAGCTGGGCGGCGGGACCGCAGCGCACTTGGACGGAACATCCCGCGTCCTTGGCGGCCTTCCTCAGGATGGCAGTGCAATTCTCGACGAGGTCGATGGGTCTGAGCTGGGTAAGTTCGAGCGAGGGCCGTCCCACCTCGACCTTGGCGAATTCCAGGACATCCTCGACCAACTTCCCCAGCAGATACCCGCAACTCGTAATGGAACGCACCCAGCCGCGCTGCTCGGGACTGAGCGCGGAATCTTCCAGCGCCACCGAGAGTCCCAGGATTCCGCCGATCGGATGGCGAATCTCATGGCTCATGTTGGCGATGAATTCGGTCTTGGCCGCGTTGGCCTTTGCGAGTTCGAAGGTCTTTTCCTCTACCGCAAGCTCCAGCCGTTGGGCCCGCCGGACAAGCCGATGTTGACGGATGCGAATGCCGGCGAGAAAGGTCCCAAGTGCCGCCACAAGCGCGAACGCATAGGTCCAGTGGGTTCGATACCACGGCGGATCGATCTCGAAGCGCCAGCTCGCCGGTGGGCCGGTCCGACCGAGTAAATCCACGAGCCGGACTTGCAGGGTGTAGGGGCCTTCGCGCAGGCCCGAATAGACCACGTAGGATTCGTTGGTGGGCAGCGACCAGTCGCGATCGATGCCGACCATCGAGTACTGAAAACGCAGTCGATCGCGCCGGGTGTGATCGTGCGTGCCAAAATCGATTCGTACCGGAGCATGATGAAACGGCAGGGTCGAGCCGTCCGGGGCGGTCGCCGTGAGCGTCGGGGCGCGAATCGTCGGCAGGCGAGGCGCAGTCTCCGGGGAGATGCTCATGAGGGATTTGTCGCCCGCGATCCAGATCCGATCCTGAGCGTCCGCGTGAATCCGGCGAACATGACCGAGCGTCGAGGTGGAGCGAATCGGATACTCTGTCCACGCAACTGTCCCGGTTGGGGCGACACTCAGATAACCGAATCCGAAGCAGTGAGGACCGTTTGGAAACGTGGAATCGAGCGCGATCCAAACGCGACCCTCGCGGTCTTCCCGGGAGTTGGCCAACACCTGTGTCGCCGGTAATCCGGCGATGGGCGCGAATCTTTTCGAACTCGGATCGTAGAGAAAGCCCCCCGCCGGAGTCAGCGCGACCATCCGGCTGCCCACCCGCGCGACCGAGGTCGGACCTAACGCGAGTGGGGTCGATCCGTCGAAAGCGGACTTAATCGCCCGCCACGTGGCATCGGATTCGCGACGGAGAACGAAAATACCTTTCGAAACGGTGCCGGCCCAGATCGTGTCGGCATCCTCTTGAAAGAAGGAGGTCGCGGCATCCGGGAGAGAGGCAAGCCGCTCGACGGACCATTCGTCGACCGCGTTGACACGCAGGCGGGTAACGTCGGACACCTCCGCTAAGAGCCACTCGTTCTGTTTTGCAGTGGGCACGATGCGCAGAACATCCTGTGAAGCAGTGTAAACCCGTTTAAGCGCGCCTTCTTTGAAAAGGTCGACGGATCGGAATCCTCCGGCCAACACTCCGTTCTCCGAACTGGCGAGATCGTCATAGCGACTGCCGAGTGCTGGAATCTTTACGAATTTCGTGTTATCCCAACGATGGATACCTTCGTCGGACGCGAGAAAAAGTTCCCCGTGCCAGTCGGTCAGCGCATTCGGACTGGCTTCGGGCAGACCGACCTTCGAGGGGAAAAGGCGGATGTCGTTTTTAGTCTCAATTGCGGAAACATGGGTGGGAAATCCGGCCCATAAGACCTGATCCCGGTCTACGAACAGCGTGAGGATTGCGTCGCTTGGCAAACCCGCCTCGCGATCGATCACCTCGAGCGACTCGCCATCCGCGGAGAGGAGCCCGATCCCTCCATAGAGAGTGCCGAGCGCGAGTCGACCGTCTTCCAGACTGGCCACCGAAGTTGCATTAAAACGTTGGAGAAAATCGGAGCCCGGAACGCTCCAACGCGTAAAGACGCCTTGGCGGTACCAGAACAGCCCTTTGCCCGACGCGAGCAGAAGGGCCGAAGCTTCGGCTTTTACGACGCTGACCAAACCGAAGGTCTCGGGGATTTCGGCTGCGGGGATTCGCAGCTCCGGGCCGTCCGTTCCCATCGACCAGAGCCCGCTCGGACCGTGATGAAACCGGATTTCCCCGCCAATTCGTGTCGCCGGCATGCGCCGTTCCCCGGGGAACGGCCAGACCCTCCAACGCTCGTTCTCCCAGCGCAAGACATGGGTGCGGGTGACGAAGGTCGCCCCCCGCACGTCGGCGAAGACGTGCCAGACATCTCCGATCTTTTCGATCTCGCGGGGCAGTTCGAACTTAAGGGAGCGATATTCGGTCCAGCCGGAAGGACCTCTATCGAAGTAGCCGACTTCGTCGATCGCCCCTACCCAAAGGCGGCGGTTCGCCCCTAAATCCATCGCCCGCACTGCGTATCCATTATTCACCGACGAGGTTTGCCAGCGATTTCCGTTGAAACCGAGCACGCCGTTCGCGCCGACGAGGAGCGTGCCGTCCTCCGCCTGGGTTATCGACCACGCGCGTGCGTTCGCCCCTAAGTATTCACGATCCCACGACTGGATGGGACGCAAGCCCGGCGCGAAGGCGCGACAGTCCGAGGGACGACCGCCGAGAAAAAAACAGAGGGCCGCGACGATCGATAACTGGAGCTTGGCGTGCAGCACTGTTAATTTCGCATGTTCGTAGGCTGCCTGCTACTTAAAAATATGCGGCAGGGGTATTAATTTTAATCGTTTTGCGTTATTGTTCCCTCCTGCGGAGAATCCTCAGCTTGAGGACGTGAAAACTCGTCGTTTTATCTTCGGATTCGTTTCAAGCCTGTTGTTTTCGGCAGGCTTTTGCAGTGCGGCTGAGCGCCTCGATCCACTAGCGCGCAATAAGAGTGCAGCAACAACTGCGGGTGGCGAGCGGGCAGCTCCCGATTGTAATATGCCCTGTCTCGGTAACCCTCCCAGTTTCGCACCTTTCATGGGTACGGATATAAAGTAAGAAGCCACGACCATGTTCAGCATCGCTGCATTCCGGTACCGCAATGTGTTGACCGAACACGGCGGCCCGATCGCCTCCATCGCTTTGGACGAATGTCAGGTGGAAGGGAAGCGGCGTTTCCAGGCCAATGCGCGTTTGGCGCCCCACCTGGTTCCGCGGCGGCGGCCTTTGGCGCTCTACAGCGATGCGGACGGGTCGGGTACGGATAGTTCGCCCATGATGGCGCGGTTCATGGCGGTTTCGGAGGCATTGGAACGATGGGCATACCATGCCTGCCTCCATTCGTCCTCGCATGCTTTGTACGGGTTCGATGTGGATGCCTCGACCAATGGGATGGCGGCATTTCCCGGGTTCACCGCACGCGAGGCGCGGCGTAGGGCCAGACTGGAGGCGATCGAACGCGCGTCCCTGCTTTCCTGGTGGGAGGGAGAGTGCGAAGGCAAGATCGTGCCGACGCGGTGGCCAGACGTGGGCGCGCTCGCGATCGAAAACCCCCTGGGTATCGGCGTGACCGTGGTCACCTTCCGCGAATGCGGCACCGGGTGTTACGCCTACGGCCACGCGGCCGGCGAAACGCTGGAATCCGCTTGTGCGCGTGCAGCGATCGAAATGACGCGGTGTGGGCAGGTACTCTCGCATCATCGTCTTTCGGTCGCGGCCGGATGCGCGCTCGTTCCCGAGGACGTGTTCGAACGACGCTGCCTCTTTTTTTCGACGCCGGAAGGTTATGACATCTTCCGTCGCCGTGCGGCCGGGGTGCGGCGCGCCCCCAGGCGATCCTGGAAAACGGTGTGCGATCGGGAAGTGATCGGCCCCTGGTCCGAATTCACGAAGGTCTGGCGCGTGGCGATCGCCCCTCCGACCACCTCGTTTCTGAACGCGAGCGAGGACTATTTTTTCTGGTAACGTGTAGTTCCGGGCTGGATGCCTACGCGTTGAGGAAGCGCGTCCTTCCACCGGAAAGGGTCGACGACCGCGCGTATTCCCGGGACGTTCCGAGTGGGCCTCGGGAGCGGATCGCAGTTCGGAGGAACCGCGGTAAACGCTTAGCGTTTCCTGGGTGTTAGTCCTGCCGGGAAAGGCCTTGTCGGGTGACCGGCGGCGACCCAGCGTTTTCCCTAGAAAGCGCTCGCGTCGGAAAACCCTTCAACGTCACCCATGAAGCCCCTCTTTCACCTTTACGCCGTCAATCGGGACGGATTTCGAATCACCCCGAAGGAAAGCGAAGCGGATCGCCTGCGAGCGGAGCACACCGTCGTCGCTCGTAATCGTGAAACCGATGCGAGGCGGCAACGGTGGGTGGCGGTCGAGGTGGATCGCGCGAGCGGTCGCACCCTTCGCTCGTTGGTGGCCGTCACCGCTTAGCCCGCGGTACCCGTTTTCGAAGGACGGTCCGGCACGAAATCGGGTCAACGAAAACTTTCCTCTTTGCGGGAAGGGCTCAGCGGGGTGAGGCAACCGGGCACCCGGCGTCTTTCGCCCGCTTCCGCCTAACGGGTTTCAATCAGGGAGAGGCCAGGAGGGAGTCCTTCGCCCAGCAGCGAAGTCAGGTCGGTTCCCGCAACGGGAATGACCTCATGCAAGGGGCGACGTCTCATTTCGTTTACGTCCCATCGCCGCAGATGGTCGTCGATTTGGCTGCGGCAGGACGAGGGAACGTCCAAAGCCCGGAGGCCGGTACGACGGGCGGCACGAAGCCAGGTTTGGATCGCGTCCGGTCGCACCGAGTCGCTGGGAACGAGTGCGCGAAGGTCTTCCCACGCCTCCACCACGCATTCCGTCGGCAGCACCTGCTCCGGACCCGCGTGAAAGAGCGAGCGCGCGAGAAGTCGCCCCAAGGCCTTCCAACCCGCGCCGTCGTTCGGTTGCAAATGAAGTCCGGCTCGGACGTTCACGGCGAGCGCGGTGCGCGTGGCGATCGGTAGTCTTTCGAGCGCTCCCGCTAAGAGAAGAACTTCGGCCGACGCCACCTTCGTCGGCCCATCGCGCGAGGCCAGTTCCCAAAGAGCGCGCGACTGTTCGGCATCGAGTCCGGAGGCGATCCGCCTTGCGCAGATCCAACGTTGAATTTCAACGGAAGGACGATGGGTTGCGGGAGGCAGCACGAGTGCAGGCAACAGCGCGGCCACGCGAAGATCGTCGCCGAGCGCACCGATCCCCGGCCGCAGCAAATAGCCCGCGACCTGAAACCAGCTTTCCTCCTGCTCGGGCGATTTACGCGCCGAAGGGCCGACGGAGATCCATGTATCGAAAAGCGCGCGGACCATCGGGGCATTCCACGTCGCTCTCGCTGCTCCGATCGCTTTCTCGGCTGCGCTAAAAACGGCGGTGGCCGTGAGCTTATCCTTGGTTCGAGAACCCAGCTTGAGGCGCTTGAGCATGGCGTCCGCACCCAAAGACGTCAGCGAATTCGAGGGGGACGGCGAGAGCTTGGCGGTTTCTTGAGGGGAAGAGGGATCGCGGATCCCGGTCGCTCGGGGAAGAGTCGTGCCACGCAACGAAAATTCCAACGGCCAGGTGCGTGTCCACGGGAGCTTGGATTCCGCGCCGAGCAGCTCGATCCGCAGAAGTCCGGTCGAGCGGAGTGCGCAACGAATTCGGACGCGCATGGACGGATCGCGGGGAAGCGTCGCTCCCACCGGTGGGGAAAGCAGGGCCTCGATCGGGGGCAGGGGTTCGAATTCGTCGTCGATGACCACCGCTTTGCCCGCGACGTCGTGCGCGCGTCGCGCGTGACGGAAGAGCGGGAAGAGGACGGAGCGTCCGATCTGCGCGCGCAACTCGGGCGGCTCGATCGTGACGGGGTTGTCCGCGCGAGAATCGCGCGGGAGCACACAGAGCGCCTTGCCGTCGGCAAGCCCGAGATAGTAGCTGTGGGCGGTACCCGCTTCGATCCGCGACTCGTCTGGATTCGCTCGCACGTGGAGAAAGCGGGCGGCGCCGCGCGCCACGGCGAGATCCGGATCCGCATTCGCGAGGAGAATCGGAGCAGTACCTTCCTGCCATCGCGCGAGATTTTCCAGCAATCGGTATCGGACCGCCGGAGACTTCGTCAGGCCCCCATTGCACAGCAGATAATCGACCCTGGGCTGACCGTCGAGGAAACGCGCGAGGTGGCGGGTGATCGCAGGATCGCGAGCGTAGGGAAGTCCCATTTCGCGCAATCCGCCCGTGTTCCGAAGCGGCCGCTCGTCGCGTTTGACGGCGGGAAAGTATCCGTCGACGAGAAGATGGACGATGTCTTTGCCGGTGAGTTCGCCGCGGATTGCGCCACCGAGCAACGACGCGCCGGCCCGGGCGACGGAGAACGCCCAGGTGCGTTGGGCGAAGACATCGTCGGCCATTCCGGTGGCGAGGCCGAGCGCTTCCTCCTTGATTTCCCGGCAACGAGCCAGCAGTTGCGCGAATGCGGTCGGCGAGAGCTCTTGATTTGGGCCGATGCGTTGTTCGACGCGATGGGCGAGGGCCAAGTCCAGGTTGTCCCCCCCGAGGAGGATGTGTTCGCTGACGGCCAGCCGTTTTAACCGGGCCGGGTGCGTTTCGTCGCCGGCCTCGAGCGAGAAGAGCGAAAAATCGGTGGTGCCGCCTCCCAGATCCGCGACCAAGACGTGCGCGGTCGTTCCTTTCGCCAGGTGCGAAAAGTCACCGGGAAATTCCGCGGGCGAATTTTCTGAGGCTCGATTTTCCTGCCATGCGTAAAAGGCCGCTTGGGGCTCCTCCAGCAGCACGGTCGAGGCCGGAAATCCGGCCCGGGCCGCGGCTTCCAGGGTGAGTTGCTGGGCGGCGGGATCGAACGAGGCGGGTACGGTGACGGCCACGTCCTGGGTGGCGAGGGGAGCGTCGGGATGCGTGCGATTCCATGCGTCCGCCAGAGCCCGAAGCAGCAGCGCTTGCGCTCCGACCGGGCTCAGCCGCTCGTCGGGCGAAAGATCGGCGGTGCCCAGCGGAAGAAACCGCGCGCGCCGATCCACGGCGTGGTGCCCCAGCCACGATTTAGCCGAATGCACGACACGGCCCGGCGTCTCTGCCGCGCGATCGCGCGCCCAGCGTCCGGGTAGCCAGCCGGCCTCGCCGGATTTCCCCGGCGGCAGATAAAGGAAAGAGGGAAGCGTCGGGGCGGTTTCCTCCGCCCGTTCGCCGTGACGCTGGGAGATTCCGAGTGTCTCGGTGCGTCCCCCGGGATCGTCCACCGCGATCGAAGCGAGGGCGCAATTCGTAGTGCCTAAATCGATACCGATCCGAAAGCGCGGCATGGCGGCGTCACTTCATCCGCACGTTGAACTCGAGTTTCCAGCGTTGCCCGCTGGGCGCGTGCGCGAGGTAGAGTTCGAGGTTTCCGAGTTCGGAGACGGCGGCTTCCATCCGGACGGGCAATTCCTCTCCGGCATCGTGTCCGGGGGGCGGCGGCAGGGTGACTTCGAGCCGGGCGGTCTCTTCGAGCTCGGAGGCGTCGGGAAGCAGGGTGCCCGCACGATCGCCGGCCCGCGTGTCGGAGAAGAAAAAACGGAATTCCGCGCTTTCGCCGGTAAAGAGGAAGAACTCCTGTCCCTCGATGATCTGCTGGGTGCCTTCCTCCATTCCCTGAGGGGCGACGCAGAGCGCCTTGGTCACGGCGCGACGGCCGGGGACGGCCAGGGCGGACGACTCCATGCCGACGTAGTAAGAGCGTGCCGTTCCCGCTTTGATGCGCACGCCGTTCCCGGTGGCGCGGAGCCGGGCGTAGGCGGCGGCCCCGAGAGCGACGGCATGGTCGGGCTGCGCGCCGGAGAGCTCGCGAACGTTCCGTCCCGCCCAGCTGCCGAGCAGAGCGCGAACGCGTTCGCGCAGGACCGGCGCGTTGAAAACGCCGCCATTGAAGAGCACGGCGTCGGGCAGCAGCAGTGTCGTCTGGTCGAGCCGGGTGGGACCGCCGATCGCCGCGAGCAACGCCGGTGACGCGTGGGCATTGGCGTAGGCGCGCGTGAGAAAGCGTGCGAGATGCTTGGAGAGCGCCGCGTCGGTCGCGTACGGAAGACCCGCTTCGCGCAAACCGCCGGGGCGACGCGTCGCCGGGAGATCGGTCGCGGCGGTGTTGGGGAAGAAACCGTCGACGACGACGGATTCGACCTGCGCGCGGGTGAGGGTGGCGCGCAGGGTGGAAGCGATGAGTTTCCGGCTGCGCGTCGGAAGCGCGAGAGGCGCTTCCGCGAGCGCGGAATCGGAGAGCAGCGCCTCTTTGCCGACACGCGCGGCTTGGACGAGGGCGAGAAACTGGTACTCGTCGAGGGCGGTGCCGACCTGGGCCAAACTCTCGGCGACGGCATGCGCGAGGGCGAGATCCATATTGTCGCCGCCGAGGAGAAGGTGTTCTCCCACTGCAACGCGCTCGAGAGCGAGCGTACCGCCTATTTGGGAAACGGCGATCAAACTGAAGTCGGCGGTGCCTCCGCCGACATCGCAGACGAGCAGCAGATCCCCCGCTTTGACCTGGTTTCGCCAGGCGCTGCCTTGCCGTTCCAACCACGCGTAGAAGGCCGCTTGGGGCTCCTCGAGCAGCGTAACCGCACCGAGGCCCGCCTGCTCAGCCGCTTCGAGGGTCAACGAACGCGCGGCCTCGTCGAACGAGGCCGGCACGGTGAGCACCACACGTGCGGGATCGACGGGTTGGTCCGGATGCCGGTGTCGGTGGCTGGCCAGCACGTGGGCGAGCAGGCGGCGGGAGACTTCGAGCGGAGACCATTTGCGAGTGACGACCGCGCTCCCCCACGGAAGAATCGCGCCGCGTCGATCGACATGCGGGTGACATAACCAGCTCTTCGCAGAAGCGATCAGACGGTCGGGTTGCAACGTGCCGCGTTCGCGGGCAAAGGTGCCGAGGATGTAATCGGCACTCGGGTTTTCCCACGGCAAACGGGCGCTCGCCCCGAACGATTCTCCCTCGGGAACCAGGTAGACGGCGGAAGGAAGAAGGTCCTTTTCGCCCAGACCGTTGCTCGTGACGACCTGGACAATCCGCTCCGTCGACGGAGGCGCGTCGTCCCGAGCGGTGGCGAGGGCGCAGTTGCTGGTTCCGAGATCGATGCCGTAGAAGGTGCTCATCGCAACGCTCAGGCTTTGGAGATTTCCACTTCGGCCGGAGCGAGGACGGGCCACGGGCGCTCGGCGGTCGTGCCGGTTACCCGTGGAAGCGCGACGGAGCGAACGGCCCAACCGGGATGAAGCAGTTTACCCACGTAAGGAGGATGCGCCGGGACCGATCCCAGCAGCCGATGAACCGAGGAGTCGTACCCGGAGACGAGGGTAATTTTTGTCCCCTCCCCCTCGGTTCGCACGGGAACGATCTCCATGTATTCGTTAAGCACCGACCGACAGCCCGCGTGGACCACCCGCGCGGCCGTCCCTACTTGTTCGTCGGAGGCTGCACCGAGATCCTCGCGGAGAAAATCGACGAGACGCCCTTTCTCCTGCAGGAGGGCCAAAAAGGCCACAATCTCCGCTTCTGCGCGCGGCGCTGGGTTCGGAGCTGTGGTCACTAAGGGTGCGGGCGGCGAAGGAGGGATGGCCGCGGCCGGCGGAACGGTTGGGAGCGGTGCGGCAGGAGCGACCGAGGGTGCGAGGACGGGGGTACGTGCAACGCTCTCTGCGGAAGCGCCCGGTTTGAGGAAGACTCCCAAGAGGACAATGGCGGCTCCGGCGAGCGCCGTGCCGAGGTGGATCGGGAACTGGCTAGCGACCGGTCCCGCAAAGGCGAGGCCGAGGTGGAGGAGCGCCAACGCACCGCCCAGAGCGATAATGAACGTCTTCATGGTCGCGGCCAACGTCTCGGGCGGATGCTCAGAAGGCAAATGCTTAGAGTGAAGAGCGGTCAGGTCGTTTACACCGCTCGCCCGCTTCCTTGCGGTGCGCCTGGGAGAGCTGTCGCGGACCCCGTGATGCCTTCAAACGTGCTTCGGTCGAACAAAGGGGTGTGTCCGATGGAAGGACTCCGGTCGACCGCCGCCGCAATGCAACGATCCCCCCCGCGCGGAAACAGAGTTTGGAGTCCGGCCTTTAGGCCGTCCGAAACCCGCGCAGTCTCCCCGGACGGCCTGAAGGCCGGACTCCAAACTCTACGGCGCAGATCGAAGAGATTCGCTTCCTTTACCACACTCCGGTCGACCGCCGCCCTAATGCAACGATCCTCCCCCGCGGAAACAGAGTTTGGAGTCCGGCCTTTAGGCCGTCCGAAACCCGCGCAGTCTCCCCGGACGGCCTGAAGGCCGGACTCCAAACTCTGCCGCCCTCAATCGGCCCACCTCCTGTCGCTTGGGTTAAACATCCAAACCGGTTACCTGCCTGCCAGTTCTGTCACGGGAGAGGAGCGCCGCTTGCAAGTGCCGAACCCGACACCAGACGCTCCAGGGCCTTCGTCGCAATGTAGTTGCCGATGGCGAGCGAAGCGGTCGCAGCTGGGCTCGGTGCGTTGATGACGTGGAGGATGCCCGGTTTTTCGATGAAATGGAAATCCTGCACGAGCGTGCCGTCGGTGGTCATGGCCTGTGCACGCACGCCGGCACCGCCGGGCTCGAGGTCGGCTTCGCGCACCGCCGGGACCAGTTTCTGCAACGATTCGCAAAAGAGTCTCTTGCTGAAGGAGCGACGAACTTCGTCCCACGCCATTGACTTGTGTCGGCGGGTGAAGGCCCAGAGTCCTTTGTACCCCAATGCGTCGACGAGATCGGCCGCGTTGGTTTTCCATTTGGTATAGCCTTCACGCGAGAAGGCGAGGACCGCATTCGGTCCCGCTTCGACGCCTCCGCCGATCAAACGCGTAAAATGGACGCCGAGAAAGGGGAAGGTCGGATCCGGGACGGGATAGATCAGGTGTTTGACGAGATACTCGGCGCTGGATTTCAGCCGATAGTATTCCCCCCGAAAAGGCACGATGCGGACGTCGCGTGTTTCGCCAGCGCAGGCCGCAATCCGATCGCTGTGCAGGCCTGCACAGTTGATGACAAAATCCGCGCGCCATTCTCCTGCGGTCGTCAAAACGTTCCAGGCAGAGCCTTCCCGCACGATTTTCAGCACCTTCGTCCGGGTTCGGATCGTCCCGCCGCTGGCCAGGAAGTCCTTGCTCATCGCGTTGCAGACCGCCGCGTAATCCACGATTCCCTCCTCGGGGACACGCACCGCCGCGACGCCGGCGGCATGGGGCTCGATTTCTTTGAGAGCTTCGGACGACAACCATTGCAGGTCGCGAAGTCCATTCGCAGTCCCGCGTTCGAGCAGAGTCCTCAGGCGGTCCACTTCCTCCGGATTTGTCGCGACGACGAGTTTGCCGCAGATCTCGTGGGCGATCCGGTGGCGCTCGCAAAAGGCGGTCATGCGACGAATGCCCTCCACAGCAAAACGCGCTTTCAGAGAACCGGGCCGGTAGTACAGTCCGGCATGGAGCACACCGCTGTTATGCGTGCTCTGGTGTTGTCCCACCGTCGACTCCTTCTCGAGAAGGATGACGTTGCCAGGGGCATTTCGCTCCTTCAACGCAAGGGCGGTGGCGAGGCCGACCAGACCTCCGCCGACGACGATTAGGTTCATCGCCCTATCCTAGGCGGCGGGAGTGCGCGCGGCAAGCTGGAGAACGCGAGGGTCCGACGGAGCCAGTTCCATCGCGCAGCCGAGCGCTTCGCGGGCGAGTTCGACCGAGCCCACGCCTTCGGCGAGCTCGACCAGCACAACCCACGCATCGGCGCGTCCGGCATCGAGTCGCAGGCTGGTTTCCAATGCCTGGATCGCAGGCTGAAGCTGTCCGGCGGCGCGAAAAGCGGTGGCGATGTCGAACCAGAGATGGGGATTCGCTTCGTCGTGTTGGACGGCGGCGGTGAGATAGTCGGCGGCCCGGGCGGCGCGTCCGGCAGCAAGCAGTTCCATGCCGCGGCGGTGACGGCTCGCGCTGTCGAGGGGCGACGGAACGCGTGCGCGCAGAGGCGTGCGTTCGGCGCGGAACGCGGCCGTTCCGACTTCGGCGAGCGTGTCGAAAGCGGATTCGAGCAGATCTCCAAACGCATCGCTCGCCGCGAGCGGATCGAGGAAGACAGGGGAGCGTTCCATCGATCGAGCGATCCGGCATTTCAGTTCGAGGCGAAGCGTGGACTCTTTGGCGAGATGCGCGGCGATTTTGAGATAGCTGTCTTCGCTGCCCGCGATGAGTTCGTCGAGGCCCAGTTGACGCAGGAGGGCCGAGCCCATGCGCGAGCGAAAGGTTTCGCCTTCCCAGGTGACCGTGGGGATTCCCAGTTCGAGCGGATCGATCAGCGAGTTGACCCCTCCGAAGGGAAACGTATCCAAATAGATATCGCCCACGCTGAGTAGCGCTTTCACGTCGGAGCGGGAGGGAAATCGCTCGGTGGAGACCCGCAACCGGCTGCCGTCGACACCGTGTTCGAGCAGGACGCGATCGAACTCCGCGCAGAATCGTTCGACCGGATAGCTCGACGACCAGTTCGGGTTGAACGGGTGCAACAGGAGGTAGGAGCCCGGGACCGAGGCCAGGAGCCGCGCCCATGCCAGTTGCATTTCCGGGATGATTTTAAAGTAGTTGGCGGCAGTGACGAAGAGCACCGCACTTTCGGGGATTCCGAGCGTTGCGCGCGACCACTCCACGGTCGGCTCCTGGCGATCCGCCTCGTAGTTGAAGGCGTGCGCCGGACCGGGGAGCAAACCGAGGCGCTCGGAAAAGTGGCTCGCCGCATCCGACGACTCCGTCAATTCGCCCGAGACGTAGAGGTCGACGTGAGGCATCCCGGAGGTGATACAGGACGAGTTATTGACCACCTGGAGCGGTGCGCTGCGATAAAGCGCGAGTCGGGTCACTTCGTTGAAGACCGCCGTGACGTTCGTTCCGAAGACGATCGCGTCGAGTTGAGCTTCGCGCAGCATAGCGAGTTGCGCCGAAAAGTCGTCGGGCAGGACGTTGAATGCCTGGGCGTGCTCGCGTGCGTATTGTTCAAGCGGCGAGTCCGATTGCCGGAGCGCGAAAAGTTGGACGTCGAAACGCTCCGGATCGAGCTGTTCGAAGGTGGGCAGCGTGGTGTAAGTCTCGGTTTGGGAACCGAAATGCCGGTTGACGAAACCGACGCGCAGCCGACGGCCATGGCGAAACTCCGGGAGCGGATCGTAGGCGTCGCGGTGCGCGCCCATGGCTTTGGCGAGCAGTTGCGCTCGCAGCTCGGCATGGGTCCGGAGGCTGTCCCGGACGAAATAGAGCGGGATCGCCGAGGCGGTGTTCACATAGGCGTCCAAGGCGGCGCGGACCGTCGCCGAACCCAGGTTGCGTCGAGTCCAAGTGGTGAGATCCTCGAGTCGTTTGAGCGTGTGGGCGGCGAAGGCAGTCGCTTGACCGGGAACGCAGAAACCGAGAGACGGAGCGAATAGCCACGTCGTGTAGTCGCCCCAGAGTTCGTCGGGCACGCGACTGAGGGTGGGGGCCTCCGGCCATTGCCAGGCGGAAACCAGAAGCATGGCGGCGAGGAGTCCGGGACCGCCGGAGAATTCCGAGGCCAGGCGCTTGGCAAGAGCGAGGTCCGCGGGTGGTGTGGGGGAATCCTGAATACCCGATGCGGACAGCAAACGGATCAGCTGGCGCGCCTCGACACCGGGAGCGCTTTGAAGCGCTTTGCGCGAGAGGTGCGCGACCGCCATGGCACAATCCTGCCTCAGCGCACGGAACGAAGCGAGGAGCGACGACTCGCCCGCGGACGAGCCGAGGTGTCCGGACGAGGGGTGGGCGAGTGCCTCCGCGAGCGCGAGCCGCAGGGCAGCGGAAAGTGTGAAAAGCGCGACGCCCGGCGCCGAGGGCGAGGAAGCGATCGGTGAAAGGGACGCCGGTGTGGTGTCGGCGGCAAGAGCGGAGAACATGGGGGACAGAAGAGCAATTCCTGGGCCGGGTCGGGAATATAGATTGTAAGTCGTTTAAAAACAGTGAAAAGTGCGATTAATTAGCGCGAAATTATCGGGCGAGCGGCAGGCCATTGCCCTAATAAATCGCGGAGACGGCAGATTCTGCCGTGAGTCTCCGAGGCTCTCGCTCCCGCAGCGCTAGGGACTTACTCCCCGTTGCCGGGCACACTCGAGCAATGCCGTTGCGAACCGCTCGGCCTGAGCCGCGTGTGCGAGCAAAGGGCTTTCGGAAAGCTGGACTCGTAACGAGCGGGAGATCTCCGCGAGAGAGGCGGGTGCGCTGGCCAGGGCGGCGGCGCATTCGACGTATTCGGTTTCCGTGGATGCGATCCATTCGGGATGTCCGGCTGCGTGCAGAAGCGAAGCGCCCACTCGGCTGGCGTGGCGGTCGCCGGCGAGCGTCACGACGGGCCGGCCCATCCAGAGCGCTTCGCAGGTCGTGGTGGTGCCGTGGTAGGGAAAGGTGTCGAGGGCTATATCGATACGGCCGTAGACGTCCAGATGAGCCTCCAAGCCGGCCGTGCGACCGGCAAACTCCAGGCGGTCGGAGGCAATGCCCGCGTTTCGAAAACGGCCTTCGAGTTCCGCTCTGAACGGGGGATCCTCGACGCCCGATCCTTTGAGCAGAAGACGCGACTGTGGCACGCGCGCCATGACCCGGGTCCACAGCGAAAGAGTCTCGGCCGAGAACTTGGCCGCATTGTTGAACGAACCGAAAGTCACGGGCGCGGCGGCCAGGCAGGGAGGAGGCGAGACGGCCGGCGCCGTTTCCGGAGGCCGGTACGACCAAGCGGTCGGTGCGAATCGAACGAGCGTTTCCGTGTGTTCGCGGTCCGAGGATCCCGGCGGATCGGCGCGCGCATCGGTAAACTTGAAGTCCATCGCGGCGAGTCCGGAGGTATTCGGATAACCGAGGTAGCAGATCTGGACCGGAGCGAGGCGACGGGCAAAGAGCGGCAGTCGGTTGAATCCGGTATGGCCGGCGAGATCGATCAGGATGTCGGGGGCATCCGTACGGATCTGCGCTTCGACGATCGCATGGGGTTGCGAGGCGAAGTTGCGCCAGACGCTGGCGTGCTCGCGGAGACGGGCGCTGACGGCATCGGTGACGGCATGATCGTGGTAGAGAACAATCTCGAACCGTGCGCGATCGAGATGTTGCAGCAGCGGTTCCAGGAAATAGGCGACCGAATGCGCGCGAAGGTCCGGGGAGAGGAAAGCGACGCGCAGACGATTTCCGGCGCGCGGTGCGGTCGCACCCGTCGACGGACTGTCCGAAGCGGAGGACGTTGCCGGCAAAGCAGCCTCGACGATCGTTCCGAACGTGCGGTGTTCGGCGAAGAGTTCGGAGGGCGAGAGCGCGTTCGTGTAGTTGAGACAAAGCAGGAAGGCGCTGCGTGCCTCGTGACGATCCGGCCGGTGGACGAGCGTTTCCCGGTAGGCCTGGAGCGCCTGGTCGATCCGGTTGGCCTTTTGGTGAACGAGACCCTTGCCCATCCGAGCCAGGGTCAGTGTGGGATCGAGCGCCAGCGCGCGGTCGAGCGACAGCAGGGCATCGGCGAGCGCGCCGGTCTGGGCTTGCGCCAGGCCGAGATTGCACCAGCCGCCGGCCAGCGCCGGATCGAGCCGCACGGCGCGTTGGAAATGCGGGAGCGCGAAGGCGAAGCCCTGGGTGTCGGCGACGAGCGCCCCGAGCTGGTCGTGGGCGGCGGCCATGCCCGGTTGGGCGGCGACCGCTTGGGAAAAAGCGTGAACTGCATCGGCGGGGCGGCCGAGCGCGCGGAGGACCAAGCCAAGGGCATTCCATGCATCTGCGGTCGGAGCGCGCGCGAGCGAGGCCCGCAGGTGTTTTTCGGCGTCCTGCGGTTTGCCGAGCCCGTGGAGAGCGAGTCCCAGCCTCATGGCACAGGGTGCGGACCGTGGGTCCAAGGCCAAGGCCCGCGTGAGGAGAGCGACGGACTCGGGGTAACGGCCCTGTTGATACGCAAGGGTTCCGGCGAGATGAATCGGATCGAAGAGTGTGGGCGCCGCCTTGCGCACCTGGTCGTAAAGCCGGCCGGCCTGATCCAACCGGCCGGCCCGATGATGGCCGAGCGCGGTTTGCAGTGTGGCTTGAAGCTTGGTCGGACTCATGCCGCGACCGGCGACGCCGCGCGTGCGGGCGTTGTGGAGAGGGGAGAGGTAACCCGCGTCATGCGCTCGGTCCAGCATGCCCGCAGGGCGGCGCCGAAGAGCGCCGCCTGTGCCCGGTAGTCGAAAAGGGGACTTTGACGCAACGCGGTGCGCAGTTCGCGGCTCGTTTCGCCGAGTCGAGCGGGATCGCTCGCAAGCGAGACCGCCGTTTTCACGTAATCGGCCTCGTCAGAAGCAATCCACTCCGGATGGCCGGCTGCGGTCAGGAGCGAAACGCCCACCCGGCTCGCATGCCGGTTTCCGGCCAGCGTCACGACGGGCCGCTGCATCCAGAGCGCTTCGCAGGTCGTGGTGGTGCCGTGATAGGGAAAGGTGTCGAGCGCGATGTCGATTTTCGAATACTGCTCGAGATGACTGTAAATCGACGCGGCGGAGGGAAGGACGTCGACCCGTGCCGGATCCAATCCTTGCCGTGTGAGTCGTGCAAAGAAACTGAGGTCGGTCCCGGCGAGACTCTTGAGTACCAGCCGGGAAGCGGGCACTTCGTCGAGAATTCGGGCCCAGAGGCTCAGGGTGAGATCGGAGATCTTGGCGAAGTTGTTGAAAGAGCCGAACGTCACGTTCGGTTTGGTGAGACAGGGCAGGGGCGACGGCTCGGGTCCGCCCGCGGGCGGCTGGAAGACCCACGCGGTGGGAGCGAAGCGCACCAGGCGTTCGGTATGGAAGGCATCGGCGTCGCCCACGGGGTCTGCAAGCAAGTCGGTAAACTTGAAATCCATGGCGGCCAGTCCGGTCGTGTTCGGATAGCCGAGGTAACCGATCTGCACCGGTGCCAGCCGGCGGGCAAACAGAGGAAGCCGACTCTGGCCCGTGTGCCCGGCGAGATCGATCAAGACGTCGGGGGCGTCGCCTCGAATCTGGGTTTCGACCGCCGCTTCCGGTTGTCCGATGAAATTTCGCCAAATGAGCGCCCCCGCCTTGAGACGCTCGCTGGTGGCGTCGACGGTGAAGTGATCGTGGTAAAGAAAGACGTCGAACTGCGAGCGATCGAGGTGCGCCAGCAAGGGCTCGAGGAAAGAGGCCACCGCGTGCGTGCGCAGATCGGGCGAAAGGAAAGCCACCCGCAGTTTTCTTTCCGGAGGGCCGGAATCGGTCGGAAGGGATTTGGGTGCGGGCGTGGGCCGGTCACGAGCGCTCGCCTCGACGCGTTCGCCGTATTCGGCGTGTTCGGCAAAGACCGTTTCCCGGGCATGCGAATCGCGGTAGTTGAGCGCGAACAGGCGGGAGCTACGCGCTTCGTGATGATCGGGAAACCGGGTCAGCTGGTCGTCGTATCCGGCGATCGCTTCCTCGATCCGGTGCAGCTGCTGCAAAGCCTGCGCGCGACCGAAACGGGCGCGGGGGTGGGAGGGGTCCGTCGTCAAGGCGCGCTCGTGGCAGGCAAGGGCGGCGCTGCTTCGGCCGACCCAGGAATGGCTGAGACCCAGATTGTACCAGCCGGGTGCATACCGCGGTTGAATCTCGATGGAGCGGCGATGGGCGGCGATCGCTTCTTCGAGCCGTCCTGCGGACTTCAAGACCATGCCCAGATTATCCCAGGCCTCGTGAAAGTCGGGTTGGCGTGCGAGCACCTGCCGTAGACATTTTTCGGCCTCGGGTATCTTTCCGGCGCCGAGGTGGGCCAGACCGAGACGCATTTCGCAGATCGCGGAGCGCGGATCGATGCGCAATGCCTGCATGAGCAGCGGGATCGCCTCGAGGGGACGTCCCTGCTGCAAGGCGACGGTACCGCCGAGGTGTGCCGCATCGAAATGGCGGGGCGCAGCTTTGCGGAGCTGCCCATAGAGGAGAGCGGCTTCGGCCAGCCGGCCCGAGCGGTGATGGGCGATGGCGGCCTGCAAGAGCAGATGAATTTTGTCCGGTGGGATCACGACTACATTGTTGTGATTCATCGGCATGTGCGTGCGGGTCTTGAGTCCTTTCCCCAGCCGGGCGGCGAAAAACCCCTAAACTTCACCCCGGGACCGCCGATTCCTCAGACAAGGCCTTCACCGCTCCCTCCGCCTATACTCGCGTCTCACGCCTCATGTCCTCCGCTCTCCCGCCTCGCTCCATCCCCGCCATGCCGACTCAGACTTACAGTGATTCCGAGATCATGAAGCGGGTGGATGCGTGCCCCAAGCTCGCCTCGTTGCAGAGCATCAATCGGGCGCTGGCCGGTCTCGTCAATTCGGAGCAGAGCTTCAATTCCCAGATCGCCGAGATCATCCGCCGCGATCCGTCCCTGACCGCACGACTGCTCCGGATGGTGAATAGCGTCTATTTCGGTCTGACCGCGAAAGTGAACAATATCGAAGAAGCGGTCTTCTATCTCGGACTTCGGCAGATTCGCGAACTTTCGATGGCGACGCCGGTGATCGAGGAGATGGAAAAAATTTCCCGCTCCCCGCTTCGACTTCCCTGGCGCGACCTCTGGAAGCATTCGATCGGTGCGGCGATCATGACGCGGGAGATCCTCGCGACGACGACACTATTGATCGACGACGACACCGATTACATCATCGGACTGTTGCACAATGTCGGCAAAGTGGTGATGGCGACGGCGTTTCCCACGGAGTTCGGACGCATCGTGGAAGGCACGTACCTTTCCCCCGATGAAGTCTGCGCGGCGGAGCGCTCGCTGATTGGCTGGGATCATGCCCGGATTGGCGGGTACTATCTGCAGCGGCACCAACTCTCCGCGGAAATCACCGATGCCGTTTTATATCACAATGCACCGGAAACCGCGCCCGATCACGGTTTCTACGCGGCTGCCGTCCAGGTGGCCGATCAACTGGTGCGTTATGCCGGAATTCCCGGCGGTTTCGAAAAAGTCGAACCAATCCCCGACGAAGCATGGCTGAAATTGTCCGGCTGGAACATCCTTTACGGCGAAGGCGAAAAAGAGACGCGGATCGCTCGCGCCGCTCTTTCCAACAGCGTGCAGCGCCTGCCGACGGTTCTGAACGGTCTCGTCTGACCTACGGCGTTTAAAACGCCCTGTCATGATTCACACCGCGACCGTTCTACCGTCCGAAACGCTGGTCACTCCCTGGGAGAACAGCGTCGAACTTGCGCTCGTTCGCGGGACGGATGGCCGTGTCCTTTGCGTCAACCGCGCCTTTGCGCGAAAATTCGGCGTCCCCGCGCGCAAATGGCCGGGTTCGGATCCGAGCGTTCTCATCCACTCCGAAGATAAGAAGGAGTTGAAAATCGCGATGGCGCGCCTTTCGCACGCGCCCTTCCGCGCGGCGCACGAGAGCCGCTGGCTCACCGCCCAGGGCTGGCGCTGGCTGGCATGGGAGGAGACCGCGGTGCGCGACGAGGAAGGCCTCATTCTGGCTTTCCGCGCGATCGGCCGCGATGTCACCAAGCGGCGGCTGGCCGAGGAGCACTTTCGCAAGCTCGCCAACGCGGTCGAGCAATCTCCTTTGGCGGTTGTGCTCACCACCCCCGATGGGCGCGTGCAGTATGTCAATCCCCGCTACACGCAGGTGACCGGCTACACGCTCGAGGAGATCTTCGAGCAGGACATCCAGGTGCTGCGCGCCGGGTTCACGAGCGACAGCGACTACGAGCGCTTTTTCCTCACGGTGAGCGCGGGGAACGAGTGGCGGGGGGAACTTTGCACGCCGTGCAAGAAGGACCGCCAGGTGTGGGAATTCGTGCAGGTGTCGCCGATCCGGAACCACGCGGAGGAAATCACCCATTTCATGTGCCTCCGTGAAGATATCACGGAGCGGAAGAAGCTCGAGGATCAGCTGCGACAGGCCCAGAAAATGGAAAGCCTCGGCACGCTGGCGGGGGGGATCGCGCACGACTTCAACAACATGCTCGCGATCATCAGCGGTTTCACGGAAATCGCCATGGCGCGTTCTCAGGATAACGAGGATCAGCAGCGATTTTTGAAGGAGATTTACGCTGCGTCGCAGCGTGCGGTCGGTCTGGTCAGGCAGATCCTGACCTTCAGCCGCAAGGCGGAGGTCAGTTACCGCCCGGTGGCGATCAATCGACTGATCCGCGACCTCGGGGGTATGTTTACGGAAACGTTTCCCCGGACGATCGCGTTCGATTTCCAACTCTGCGAAGACCTGCCCCTGATTGCCGCCGACCAAAATCAGCTTCAGCAGGTGATCCTGAATCTGTGCGTGAATGCGCGCGACGCCATGAGGGAAGGGGGCAAGATCACGGTCCACACCAGCAGCGTGCCCGGACTCTCGCTGGCCCGCCTGGGGGCGGATGCCCGCCTGGACTACGCGTGCGTTCGCGTCTCGGATACGGGATGCGGAATTTCGCCGCAGGTCCGGGCGCGCATCTTCGAGCCGTTTTTCACCACCAAGCAGGACTCCGGCGGAACCGGTCTGGGGCTTTCGGTCGTGTATGGCGTCGTCTCCAATCACCGCGGCTTCATCGACCTCGAGAGCGCCCTCGGGCAGGGCAGCAGCTTCCTGGTGTACCTCCCGATCGAACTTGCCGACACGACGGTGGTGGTCGACGACAATGGTGCCGCGACCGAGATTCCGGTTGGCGACGAAAGCATCCTCGTGATCGAGGACGAAGGCAGCCTGCGCACGCTCCTGCGTGTCGTCCTCGAAATGCGCGGATACAAAGTCCGCACGGTTTCGGACGGCGGCGAAGCGTTGGAGTTTCTGTTGGGCGATCCCGGAGAAGTGGATGCGGTGCTGCTCGACCTTAACCTGCCGCGAATTTCGGGGGTCGAGGTCTTCACCACGATTCGGCGCATTCGCCCGAAAGCGAAGATCCTGGTGGTCAGCGGCAATATTTCGCCGGAAACGAAGGCGGACTTGGAGGAGCAGGGACAAACGCTCTTCGTTTCGAAACCCTACCGATTGCACGAGTTGGGCCATCTGCTCCGGACCGCTTTGGACGAAGCGAAGGCCGGCGCGAAGTAGTTCGGGGTGGTTCGATGCAATTGCCGCGCTCGAGCGTGTTCGCTCCGGTCGCCGCTGGAGGGCCACTCCGTCGTGGCCGGGATTGCGCGGAAACGCGCTTGCCAGGAGCGTATGCCCCGGCGGCCACGTGGGCGCGGTCTTAAAATCCCGGGCACGAGCGCCCCGTGGCCCTCCATCGGCAAACGAGAATCGGTCGAAGGCGCATTGGGTTCGTCGGGAGGAGCCTCGCGGACATCCCTCGCCAGAATCCTAAACGACAATGAAATGCTCATGCGCAAACGCTTAATTCCTTTTCGAGTGCGTCGATGTAGCCCAACGATGAGATTCGATCCTCAACTGTTTTCCGAGACGCGCCGCCGCGGCCGGCACCGCCTCGCGGGTCGAGCGGGTGCGGCTAAGAAGAGAGGGTGTGCGTGAAAGCTTTGGATCGAATTCGCGACTATTTGATCGCGGACACGTCGCTCTCGCACTCCGGCGAGATCGTTTCGCCTACCGGCGAGGTTCTTACCGACGGGCAGATCCTTGCGCCCGTTTATCGGCGGGGCGATCAATGGATGCGGGTTTTTCTCCTCGTTCATCTGCTGCTGGCCGTGTTGCTGGCCTCCGTCAATGGAACGTGGAAGTCCACGCTGACCGTCGCCCCCGGTGCGTTCCTCCTTTTTTGGATCGCGGCCGGAGTTTCGCCCGGCTCGTTTCTCACCCGCGCGTGTGCGGGCATCTCCCTCCAGCTTTTTGTCGGCCTGCACATCTATCAGCTCGGGGGAATGGCGGAGATGCATTTCCTGTTTTTCACCGGCATCACCATGATGGTGGTGTATGCGGACTGGCGTTGTCTCTGGCCGACGGTGGTTTTCATCTGCGTGCAGCACGCCTGCTTTTTCGTTCTTCACGACCAGAGAGTTCAGCTTTCCTTCTTCGAGCTCCCCGAGGTAGGACTCGGCAAGCTCTTCGCGCATTTCATGGTGATGAGCGCGCAAGTGGTCACGATCGGATTCTGGGCCTGGTTGATCCGGCGGCACATCGTTTCCGAGCGCCGAAATCGCCAGCGGCTGGTCGAGCAGCAGACCGAACTCACCGAGCAATTGACCCGTGCGCAGAATTCCGAGTCTCTGCTGCAACAGAGCGGCCAGGTCCTTCTGGAAACCCAAGGGAAAATGGCGCGCGAGATTCGCGAGCGTCGCAAAACCGAGGAGACGCTTCTGCAGGCGAAGTCGGAGCTCGAGGCGACCAATCGCCAATTGCAGGATTCGATCGCCCGGGCGAACGAGCTGGCCCTGTCCGCCGAGGTCGCGAACCAGGCGAAGAGCGCCTTCCTTGCGGTGATGAGTCATGAAATCCGGACTCCGCTCAACGGCGTGATCGGAATGACCGAGCTGATGCTCGACACCGAACTTTCGGATCAACATCGCGACAGCCTGGAGACGATCCGTTCTTCCGGCACCGGTTTGCTGGTAATCCTCAACGACGTCCTCGATTTCTCGAAGATCGAATCGGGCCGTCTCGACCTCGAGAAGATCCCGTTCGAACTCACGCGCTGCGTCGACGATGTCGTCGCACTCTTCTCCGGCAAGGCGGCCGCGAAGGGACTCAATCTCTACGTGCGCATCGCGGCCGAGGCGCCCAAGCGTATCCGTGGAGATGTGACACGGGTACGTCAGATCGTCTCCAATCTTCTCAGCAATGCGGTCAAGTTCACCGAGCGCGGGGAGGTCGCGATCGAGATCTCCCGCCTGCCGCTGGCGTTCGCCGAAGATTCCATGGCGAAGCTGCAGTTCGCCGTCCGCGATACCGGACCGGGTCTGGCTCCCGAGGCTCAGGCTTTGCTCTTCCAGCCGTTTACACAGGCGGACGCGTCGACCTCGCGCAAGTTTGGCGGAACGGGACTCGGTCTGGCGATTTGCCGGCGTCTCGCTCAGCTCATGGGGGGCGATGCGTGGCTGGAAAGCACCGTGGGCCACGGATCCACTTTTTACTTCTCGATCGTTGCCAATGTCGTCGACGCCAAGGCACCGGCGATCGTGGCAGCCCCGGTTCAGCCAATCTCGGTGCAGCCGATCGTGCCGATCGGCGGCGACGGATTGCGCATCCTGCTGGTGGAGGACAATGCGGTGAACCAGAAGGTGGCGCTGACCATGCTGAAGCGTCTGGGTCACTCCGCGGAAGTGGCCAATCATGGAGGCGAGGGCCTCGCGGCGGTGCGGGCGCGCGACTACGATATCGTTTTGATGGATTGGCATATGCCCGAGATGAACGGGCTGGAAGCCACCTTGGCGATCCGCCGCGAGCTTCCTCCCGGGCGCCAGCCATGGATCATCGGCCTGACCGCGAATGCGATGACCGGAGACCGCGAAAAATGTATTCAGGCGGGCATGGACGATTACATCACCAAGCCGCTGCGCAAAGAGGAACTCAGCGGCGCACTGTCGCGCGCAGGTTCCCATCGCGAATCGACGCCCCCGGCGATTCCGCTGGAGGCCTGAGCGGGCTTGCGCCCGGTCTGGTCTTCGTTTCTGGGTTGAGTCCCGCGATGCGGGAAGCCCGGGCGAACTAGGCCTTCGGCGGCACTACCGAGACCGAAGGCGGCAGCTTCTTGGCGGCCTCCGTCGCGGCTCTGCGCTGAGCCTCTTCGTAGGCTTTGCGCTGCTGGATGCCGATTTCGAGCAAATCGCTCACCAGCATCCGCGCTTCGCGTTCGGCTTCGGCCGGAGTGGAGGGCGGGGGCAGGGGAACCATCGGGGAAACCGAGACGGTGGCGATGGCCGTGCCGGAGGAGGCGGCGACGCTCGGCTGTTTCAACGCGAGGGTCTTGGTTTCCCGATTGAGGCGTACGGTGACGTTCTCGGCTTTCGGGTCGAAGCCGAGCGCCTCGATGCCATCGACCGTCTGGCCGACGGCGATCCAAAAGCTTCGACGCCGCTGGGTGTCGGTGAGGTTCACCAACACACTCTTACCGGCCACGATCACGCCGGTGAATTCGTGGGTGCCGGAGACGGCCGCCGCTGCAGGTGCTGCACTTTGCGGCGGCAAAAACGGCGATTGCCGGCCCGCTTTTTGAGCGAACACGGTCGCCGTCAGGGCGAACGCCGCGGAGAGAATGAGGCCGGGTACACGCATCGAAGGAGGCGGAAGGCGGCGTCGCAAACGCCGCCTCAACGCGGGACGAGCGGTGGCGGCTTGATCTGCCCCGCTTGTGCCTGCTTGAGGAGGTTCTGGGCGTTGTCGGGCTGCTCCGCGTCGAAGAAACCGGTGAGCTGGCGGAGGCGGGTCGGATGACGCATCTTTCGCAGCGCCTTGGCCTCGATTTGACGGATGCGCTCGCGGGTGACCTTGAATTGTTTGCCGACCTCTTCGAGCGTGCGGCTGTAGCCGTCCACCAGGCCGAAGCGGAGGGAAAGCACGCGGCGTTCGCGTTCCGTCAACGAATCGAGCACGTCGATGATCTTTTCGCGCAGAAGCGAGAAGGCCGTCATGTCGTAGGGATTTTCGGCGCTCTTATCCTCGATGAAATCGCCGAAGCTCGTGTCGTCGCCATCGCCCACGGGCGATTGCAGCGAGATCGGCTGCTGCGCCATCTTCATGATCTGCTGGACGCGTTCGACCGGCAGATTCATCTCGTCGGCCACCTCGTCCGGGGTGGGTTCGTGCCCGTATTCCTGCAGCAGTTGCTTTTGCACCTGCATGACCTTGTTCAAGGTCTCGATCATGTGGACCGGGATGCGGATGGTCCGCGCCTGATCGGCGATCGAGCGGGTGATCGCCTGGCGGATCCACCACGTGGCGTAGGTCGAGAACTTGTAGCCCCGGCGATACTCGAATTTTTCGACCGCCTTCATCAGGCCCATGTTGCCCTCTTGAATGAGATCGAGGAACGACAGGCCGCGGTTCGTATATTTTTTCGCGATCGAAATGACGAGGCGGAGATTGGCCTCCACCATTTCCGTCTTGGCCTGATGAGCCTCGCGGACGTGCACATTGGTCTGCGCGACCACGTCGAGAAGCTCCTGCGGGGCGATCCGCCGTTCGGCTTCGATGACCTTCAGGCGCGCGGCGATCGTCTTCGTGTCGATCGCGGCGTCCTTGCGCGTCTTGGGGTGTTTCGCGCGATCCAGCAGCGTATTCAGTTCCTGGATTTCCGCGAGCAGAGGCCGGACCTGCTCCAGATACTCCTCGTACACCTTCAGCTTGAAGAAAAACTTGGAGAAATTGCCGCGAAGCATCGCTTCGCGTTTCTTGTGTTTCGCGAGGATCTTCTTGCGGTCGGCATCGGTGCGGGCGGCGAGAAACTCCTCCCACGATTCGGCGACCGATTCCTCGTTCTTCTGAGTGACCTCGACGAGTTTCGGAAGGCCCTTGAAATAGGCGTCGCGACTCTCGATTTTCTTATCGATGACGATCCGGTCGAAGCGCTCCTCGCGATTGAGCAACTTGGAGCCGAGCACGACGATGTACTTCGAAATAAAGGCGGATTCGAAGAGGGCTTCCTGGGCCTTGAGCTCCGCGGTTTCGATGCGCTTGGAAATTTCGACTTCCTGCTCCCGCGTCAGCAGCGGGACCTGGCCCATCTGCTTGAGGTACATTCGAACGGGATCGTCGAGAATATCGTTTTGCGACGTACGCGTCTCCTCCTCTTCGGCCTCTTCCTGACGCTGCTTGAACGACTCGACCTCCTCCGACTCGATGATCTCGATGTCGAGGTTCTGAAGAATCGAGAGCACGTTATCGATCTCGTCCTGATTTTCGACGGAGTCGGGCAGCGCCTCGTTGATGTCGTCGAACGTGAGGTAACCCTGTTCTTTCGACTGACGGATGAGATGACGGATCTTCTCGTTGATGTTCCCACCGCCCGGAACTTCGGGCACGCCTGCGCCCTCGATCGGCGCAGCGTTGGTTTTGGCGTTGATGACCTCCTCGACGGCTTCGGCTCGATCGTCGACTGGGGTTAATTTGGCTTTGCTACTACGCGGCATGGAAGAAAGTGAGAACTGAAAAGTGGTGATCGAAAAATGACTAAACGACGGCCGACAGCACAATAGGTTGGCGGAGCTGTCGCTGAAGTTCGGAACGAATTTTCAATAGTGAAATTGCGTCGACGCTACTCTCCGCATGGTGGGTAGCTAAATCAAGGTCGATTTTCCTGAGGCGGGGTTCGAGCGAACGAGCGCGTAGGCGACGAATTCCTTCTTGCAAGACCTTTACCGGATCGTCCAGTTCCGGCATATCGAAGAGGAGAGAGGCGACGAGCGCTTTCTCTTCGGCGGATTCCAAAAGAGCATCCAAGTGATCGCGGCCTGGCCAATTGTCCTGTTCGAATTCCGCCAGAAAACGATTGAGCAGCGCCCCGGCAGGATGGGCAGTATCGATCCAGTCGTGGGGGAAGGCATGGGCCACCCGTTTGCCTAAATTTTCCCAGTGTAGGCAAATGAGAAGCAAATGCTGTTCCGGTGCAATGTCGCGTGAGGGGGCCTCCCGAGGGAGCTGCATCTCCGCCGGTGGACCGTCGGCGGGTGAGCCTTGGGTAGTCCCGCGGGCGGCATTCTGCCTTTGCAACCTACGTTGTTGAGAGTTGAAGTCTTGTTGCAACGCCGCGAGCGGGAGTTTGAGATAGCCGGCGGCTTCGGCCAGAAATTGTGAGCGGGCGACTTCCGACTCTGCCGCAGCGACGATGGTTTGCAGCTCGACCGCCGCGCGCGTTTTTTCTTCCGGGGTCGCCTTTTCGGGATACGCGAGTGCGGACCGGCAGGCAAAGGCCATCGCGGAAAGAGAGGCGGCCTGCAACTCGGCGTAGGCAGGAAGACCGCGTTCTTGGAAAAGGACGTCCGGATCGATCTTGGAGGAGCCGGGAGCGCTCAAAAAACGCACTTCCAAACCGGCTTTGAGCGCCAGCGGAAGAAAACGGAGGGAAGCCTTTTGACCTGCACTGTCACCGTCGAAAAAGCACTCCACGCGCGTTTGATAGCGGCGTAGTAAGGCGAGTTGCGGTTCGGTGATCGCGGTGCCCTGAGGGGCGATCGCCGTTTTCAGTCCCACGGTCCAACACCGGATGGCGTCGAGCTGCCCTTCCACGAGCACAAAGGGCCGATTCTCCTTGCCGGCCACTTCGCGCGCACGGTCGAGATTGAAGAGGAGATGGCCCTTCGAAAAAATGGGAGTTTCGGGAGAATTGACGTATTTTGCGTCGTGCGAAGAGTCGTCCTGGGGGGTAAGGGCGGTTTGCCGTGCCGTAAACGCCACAATCCGGCTTTGGTGGTCCCTGATCGGAATCATCAGCCTGCCCTTAAATCGCGCTCGGAGGGAACCGAGCGTGACAAGGCCTCCTTCCCGTACAAAAAATAAACCGCACTGCCGCACCGCTTCCTCGGAGAATTTACGCTTCAGGACGGCGGCGGCCAGCCCCGTATCCTCGGGATCGGCCGCGCCGATCTTAAACTCGTCGGCCACCTCCGGCGCAAACTTTCGTCCCTCGACCCAATACGTCCGCATGAAGTCGCCGGTGTGCGATTTCAGTTTGAACGTTTGGTGGTAGTAGTCTGCTGCAACTTCATGCAGGTCGAAGAGTTCCTGTCGCAGGCTTCGCTCCTCACGGGAGGGTCCCGAGCCTTCCTCGAATTCGATGACAACGCCAAAGCGCTTGCCCAAGGCCTCCACCGCTTCCGTAAAGGAAAGCTGCTCGGTTTCCCGGATAAAGGTGATCACGTCGCCGGCCTTACCGCAACCGAAGCACTTGTAGAAACCCTTGTCCGAATCGACGTGAAACGAGGGGGATTTTTCGTTGTGGAACGGACACAGGCCTTTGTACCGCGAGCCCGCCTTGCGCAACGCGATCACGCGGGAGATCACGTCAACGATGTTCACCCGCAACTTGATGTCGCGTACGCAGGTGGGCTTGATGACAGGCATGACGAAGGAGTGCGCAAAAAGCGGGGCCGGGGCAGAACCCTCTCTCTGCCGAGTCCGCTTCGATACGAGAATGGACTTTCGGCCGGACCCAAGGTGTGTCAAGTTTCACGCCTTCATGGATTCAAAGATCAGGAAACTTTAGCGTTCGGCCGACGACAGATAGCTATGCCCATCCTCCTTCGTTTTACGTCTTCCCTTGCGCGGCTGTTGTTTGCGCTTCTCGCGCTGACGAGTGCCGGGCTTCGCGCCCAAAGCGCGGGCGCAGGTTCGGGCCCGGGCACAGGAGCTCCGCTTCCACCGCCGGCTCCGCTTCTGCCGGTCTGGGAGACCTCCCTGCAGAACTTCGATCAAACGATCTACGAACGGGAAGTGGAACGGCTCTTCGTGCAGTATGAGTCGGCAACCGGCAGACAGTTGCAGCCGGGCTCGAAGCGGAAGGTCGGTCTGAAGATATACGCGGACTCGGGTCAGGGCCTTTCGACACCGCACGCCTTGGTCCACGCGGTCATCCGCTCTCTGGAAAAACGCGGCTTCGAAAAGAGCGGTATTTTCCTCGTAGGTCTCAATCAGCTGCGGTTGCGGCTCACCGGTTTTTTGCCTTCCTTGGTTACGGGGGAGACGGCTTACAAGGGGCATCCCATCTTCGTGCTCGAGTCAGGGCGTTTTTTCGATCCGGTCTGGTTCTACGATAGTCCTTTGCCCAACCGTTTCGATCCGATCTTGGCGGAAAAGCAGATCGAGGGTATCGACGCCAACACCAGCGCCGAGCAGGACCGCAAGAGCTTTTTGGCCACACCGCTTTTTCTCGATGCCGACTTCTGGATCAACCTTCCGGTCTATACCGATCATTCGATCCTCGGTGTGAACGGAGCATTGGTGAACGCGACCCTTTGGAATGCGTCCAACACTGCCCGCTTTTTCCGGTCGCCGGCCAACGCTCCCGCCGCGGTCGCGGAAATGAGCGCGATTCCGGAGCTCCGGGCCACATGGGCATTCACGATCGCCAGCCTCGAACGCTACCAGTTCATCGGTGGGCCCTATTTCAATTCTCTGTACACCGTTTCCGAGCCACGTCTCTGGCTGAGTGCGGATCCGGTCGCGATGGACACGCTCGCGTTGGGAAAAATCAATTATTGGCGTAAGCGCAGCGGCTTTCAGCCCATCACGGACGAAATTCGTACGCTGGAGTTTGCGGAGACCCTGGGCGTCGGCACGGCACGGTCCCTGTCGTCGCGGCTCGTGATTCTGACGGAGTAGTCGTCTCCCGGGAAGGAGGCGGGTCTCGCGTCGCCGGCGCCGACCCACCGGCTACGACAAAAATCCCTTGCCCCGCACTGCTTTCACCGGGCAAATTGTCTCTTCATGATTCTCGCCGCCGCCAACACGTCCGTCGACTACCTACCGATTCTCGTTCAGGTGCTGCTCGCCGCGGCGCTTGCCGGTGGGATCGTGGGAGTGAGCCACCTGCTTGGGCAACGGGCACGTAAAAACGCGATCAAGGATACGGCTTACGAATGCGGCGTGAAACCGGAAGGAATTACCCACACCCGTTTTTCGGTGAAGTTTTACGTCACCGCGATGCTCTTCATCCTTTTCGACATCGAGGTCGTTTTTCTTATCCCCTGGACATTTATCTACCGCGAATTCCTCGCCAACGACATCGCCATTCTTGGGCCCATCTTATTCTTTCTTTTCGTGCTGGTCCTCGGACTTTTCTACGAAGTGAAAAAAGGTGCCCTGGAATGGGAGAAGTGAGTCCGACGCCCGCCACGCGAGCCTCTGCCCGCTCCGGTCAGCGGGGATGGTGCCTTCCATCCGGGAATCGTCGCGGCCTGCGGGAGTTCCCGGTGTTTCCTTCGAGAGTGTCCCGCGCCTTCCTTTAATTTCTCATGCGTCTCGATAAGATCATTGCCCGAACCCGGCTCGTGGAATTGAAGAGCGCCGACCTCAAGGGCGCGCTCGGGGAACTGCTCGCGGTCTCCGTCGCAAAATTTCCCGACCTCAAACCCGATGTGCTCCTCCGCAGCCTGATGCAGCGCGAGAGCACGATGACCACGTATTTGGGCAATGGCGTTTCGCTCCCCCACGTTCGGGTGAAGATGTCGCGCCCCTACGTCCTGGCGGTGGGCCGCAGCCGCACGGGCATCCGGCACGATGGCGGCGCCGGCGACGAGCGTATCCATTTCATCATCATGCTGATCGCGGGCGAGAAGGCCCGCAGCTACCTGCAGGTGCTGGCGTCGCTGGCGCGCCTGTTGAAGGAACCCGAGTTTATCGACAGCCTCCTGATCGCTTCGGATCTCGATGGCCTCTACGAAAAGCTGATCGCCGGGCTCGGCGGTATCACCGCGCGGCCGGTCCAAGCCCAGCAGAATCGGGTCAATCGTTTGATGCTCCGCGAAGCGGAGCGGGTGGCGGAAGGTGCGGGCTGCGGCGCGTTGATGGTGTTCGGGGATACGTTTGTGGGCGGGATCGAGGCCGGCACGCTGCAGCCGAAACTGAAAACGATCCTGGTGACGCGCAATCTCATCGAAGCGGGGCAGGACCTCCACGAATTCGCGGAGACCATTCAGGTGCGTTCGTTTTCGAACCAACGCCTGGCCCAGATGCGGAGCGCCATGTTGGTGGGGCTGACGCGCGGGATTATTTCTTTCAACGACCGGGTCTGTTGCATCGGCGGCATCACCGGCAGCAATCAGTTCGATACACTCGTGGTGGTGGACGTGGAGCGCGAATTTCAAACCCTGCTGACCGGCCACGCCGCACTGCTTCCGCAGGACGTCAAACCCGAAGTGCTCGAGCGGGTCATCGCGGTTGCCACGGAGCTGGCGGTCGAGGGGCGCGAAGGGCGTCCGGTGGGCTGCCTCTTCGTCGTCGGCGATACGCCCAAGGTGGAGAAATTGATCAAACCGCTCGTTTTGAATCCATTTTATGGTTACAAGGAGGAGGACCGCAACATCCTCAATCCGTTCATGGACGAAACCATCAAGGAATTTTCCTCGATCGACGGCGCCTTCGTCATTCGAGGCGATGGCGTGGTCCTTTCCGCCGGCAGCCTGATCCAGGCGACCGATTCGGATCATGCCCTGCCCAGCGGACTGGGCAGCAGGCACGCGGCCGCCGCGGCCATCAGCGTGGCGAGCGACTGCATCTCCATCGTCGTCTCCTCCAGCACCGGGCAGGTGAATCTCTTCCGACGTGGCGTGATGTTGCCGTTGACCGAGCGGAGGATGGCGCCGGGTTGAGTCCGGCCTTCGGGTGGCAACAGTCGTCGTGCTCGCTGTCGGCCGGGAACCGCATTGCAAAAGCGTTTGGAGTCCGGCCTTCAGGCCGTCCGAAAACCGATCGAAATTTCTGCGGACGGCCTAAAGTCCGGACTCCAAACTCTATCGTCCGAGCTTCCGCCGCGTTTCGAGACAGACTCCGGACCGTGGCCCTCCATTTGCGGAGAACGAGGGTCATGATTCCTCGTTCCCTCCCACGACCGCCTAGTCGGACTGCGCACGGTAGTCGATTCGAGCGATGGCCTCCGCTCGCCTTTATTTTTAAGGTTGCTCCGGCCTGACCGACCCTATCTGATTGTCCTTTAACCTTTCAAAACCATGCAAGAAGTTGTCACCTTAGAATGCACCGAAGCCCGCAAAGAGGGTAAGCCCGTTTCCCGCTACCTTACGCGCCGGAACAAGAAAACGGTGACGGAGCGGATCGAGAAGAAGAAGTACAACCCGTTCTTGAAACGCCACACGCTACATAAAGAGATCAAGTAAGCGGTCCGCGGTGCTTTCCGCGCCGCATAAAACGAAACCGGGCCTTAGCCCGGTTTTTTTATACCCAGTCGACGAGCGCTTTGGCGTTAGCGTTTGTTGGGCGACAGTGGCCCTCGCGCGGGGAGAGCGGCTTGAGTGTCTTTGCGGGCAGCGTGGGACGAAGAGCCTTGGGCTCGACGGGCGGAACGCCAGCTTTCGCGGTGCTTTCGAATCCAATCGAGCAAAGCTCGTTCGAAACCGATGTCGTAGCCAAGTCGTTCCGATTCAATCCACTTGTGCTTCAAGATTTCCTCCCGTTCGGCGAGAAACTCCTGATATAACGAGGAATGTTTGACGAAGTCGCGGGATCCGGACTGCTCCGACGGGTGCGAAGAGGATGTCATAGCGACCACGGCGGCATCAGGAGGTTGAAAAGATCCGCAAACAGCGCCGAGGACACCAAGGCCTGAAAGTCAGGCGGTGAGCAAGGTCCACACGAATACATACGTTCGCGAGCGTCATAGTTGTCAGCAAAAGTAAAATTAAGGTGAGTCGCTAGTCTGTCAACCCTCGCTCGAAGACGGATCCACTTGCCGGGGAATTACAATTTCGCACCGCATGGACGGAGTCTCACCGGTGCGTCAAGCGATGGAGAATGCTTTCTGCGATCGAACGAAAAACGCGACTCGCTTCATGTTGCGGCGAAGACACCACCAAGGGTTGACCGTTATCGCCCCCGCTACGGATTTCCGGGACAAGGGGAACTTGGCCGAGGAGCACGGTTCCGAGCGAGTCCGCGGTGCGCGCGCCGCCGCCCTCGCCGAAAAGCGCATGTTTTTGCCCGCTCGGATCGACGAACCAGCTCATGTTTTCCGCCACGCCGAGCAGGGGAACGTTCACTTTTTGAAACATCAGCGCGCCTTTGCGTGCGACATTGGTCGCCGCGGGCTGCGGCGTCGTGACAATGACCGCACCGTCGAGCGGGAGGGTTTGCACCAGCGAGAGTTGAGCATCGCCGGTCCCGGGCGGCAGATCGACGAGGAGGATTTCCAGTTCGCCCCATTTCACGTTCTGTACGAACTGTTGGATCGTCTTCATGATCATCGGCCCGCGCCAGACGACCGGCGTATTATCGTCCACGAGGAAACCCATGCTCATCACCTTGACGCCATTGGCCTCGAGGGGAACGAGTGTCTCGCCTTCGATCTCGGGTCGACCCTGCGCACCGATCATGAGGGGAACGCTAGGTCCATAGATATCGCAATCCATCAGACCCACGCGGCCGGGCTGGCCTTGCGCCGAAAGCACTTGGGCCATCGCGCATGCGAGGTTCACCGCAAAGGTGCTTTTGCCCACGCCGCCCTTCCCCGAGGCGATTGCCACCGCAAAGCGAATGGTCTTGGGGGAGGTCCCGCTTTTGCCCGCGTTTTGTCCCGCTGCCGAGGCGGGTGCGGGGGTGCGTACGGGTTGAACCGCGACATCGATGACGATGTCCTTCACTCCCGGGATGATCCGCAGGCATTTTTCGACCTCCGTTTTGAGGTAAAGAGGGATTTTGGGGTCGTTGGTGGTGAGACTCAGAGCCACCTTGACCGTCCCGTCGATCCACGCTGCCGAGCGTACGAGCCCGAACGAAACGATATCGCGGCTGAATCCGGGATACTTTACTTGCTTCAGGTGCTCTTTAAGGGCGTCGGGTGACACAGGGAAATTCAGGTTTTCGGGAACGGAGAGGTTTTGACGTTGTTATGAGAGCCGGGGCTGTAAATAGAAATGCCTCTCACACGATACCGTCATTCACGAACTTTCTCGATGCAAAAATCCCTCCGCTTTTTTCTGTGTCTGACCTGCGCTGCGTACGCAGCGTTCACGGCGCGAGCACAAGCCGTCAAAGAACTGGGCCCAATTACGGTCGGAATTAACGTAAAAACCATCGCGGTGCAGATCTCCGGCAGTACTCCGGAACTCGATCAACTGGCTAAAGTCGCGTTCGCGGCGCACGGACGCTATCGGCCCGTAACGAGCAGCGGGGCCTTCGACATTCGCTTCGCTCCCGTCGCCGCCAACCAGGTTCGCGTGGACATCGCACGGGGCACGGTGCCCTTCGCTTCGCAAACGTTCTCGGGAACCAGCACCCGCAATGCCCTCTTCCGTGCAGCCGATTTCGCCGTCGAGAAGACGAGTGGATTGAAAGGTTTTTTCGCTAGCAAGCTCGCGTTCATCGTGGAAAAAAACCGGAAGATGGAGGTGTACGTCGGCGATCTGTTTTTCGGCGAGAATCGCCAAATCACCCGTGACAATTCGCAGGCAATGACTCCGCGCTGGTCGCCCGACGGTTCGAAGATCCTTTATACGAGCTATTTCAAGACGGGTTTTCCCGACATTTTTCAGATCGACCTCGGCAGCCTGCAACGCACGACGTTCGTCAGCTTCAAGGGCACGAATATGAGCGCTCGCTATAGTCCCAACGGTCAGCAGGTGGCGATGGTGTTGAGTGGCGAGGGCAACCCGGAGATTTACGTGAGCAATGCGCAGGGCCGTCAGGTGTCCCGGCGGACCCGGACCGGCACAGGCGAGTCCGGACCCTGCTTTTCGCCCGACGGTTCGCAACTGGTGTTCGAGTCGGACGCCGCCGGCGGTCCGCAACTCTACATCATGCCAGCAGCCGGCGGGACCCCCCGTCGTTTGGCGACGAATCTCAGCCGCTACTGCACAGAGCCGGATTGGAGTCGCGGAAATCCTAACCTGATCGCATTCACCGTGCGGATCGGCAGCGGATTGCAGATCGCGGTCCACGACTTGAGCGGAAAGACGCCGACGCGCACCGTCTCGAAGGGCCCGGACGGGGTGGAGCCCTCCTGGTTGGCCGACGGACGCCACCTGGTCTACACCCAGCGCCTGTCCGGCGGCCCCCGTCTCGCTATCTTGGATACCGAAAGCGGCAAATCGACGTTCATCAGCGGCAGCGGCAACCGCGTCCTCCAGGCGAACGTGTTCGGGCCTTGAGTGAGGGGCTCCTCCATGGCGAGAGCGATACCGGTGGAGGGCCACGCTCCGTTGGCCGGGATTGCGCCCAAAGACGCTGCCAAAATCGCAAACCAACAACCCTTGCTCGCAGCGCAACGATTCAGCACCTTGCACTGTAAAGCGTTTGGAGTCCGGCCTTTAGGCCGTCCGAGAATCTCCGGACGGCCTGAAGGCCGGACTCCAAGCTCTCGCGGTCGAGCTTCCGCCTGGTTGAGAGACCTCCTCGGGAGCGTCGCGCTCGTTCGGAATAGAACGCCCATCGGATTTCTCTCGGGAGATTCTCCGTCGGGGGGCTACGGGGAGGTTTGGTACCGGCTCAGCTATGCACGACGCCGGCTTCCTCATAGAGGCCTAGCCGGCGGAGTCGGGTGTAACGCGTCTCCAACAAGTCTTCCACAGAGAGAGCGCGGAGTTCGGTGAGGTGCTTCCGCAACGCAAGACTGAGCGCGGCCGCGGTTTGCGCGGGGTCGTTGTGGGCACCGCCGTAGGGTTCGGGGATGATTTCCTCGACCACACCGAAGCGTTTCAAATGATCGGCCGTGATTTTCATCGCCTCGGCCGCTTTGGGCGCGGCGGCGGCGTCTTTCCAGAGAATCGCCGCGCAGCCTTCCGGAGAGATCACGGAGTAGTAGCTGTTTTCGAAAATGAGGACGCGGTCCGTCACGCCAATCCCGAGCGCACCGCCGGAACCGCCTTCGCCTACGACCACGGCGATCGTCGGCACTTTGAGCATCGCCATTTCCCGGAGGTTGACTGCGATCGCTTCGGACACGTGCCGCTCTTCGGAGCTCAGACCGGGATAGGCACCGGGAGTATCGATAAAGGAAAAAACCGGAAGCCCGAACTTCTCGGCCATTTTCATCAAGCGGAGGGCTTTCCGGTATCCTTCCGGCTGGGGCATGCCGAAATTGCGGGCAACTTTTTCCTTGGTGTCGCGCCCTTTGTGCTGAGCCACGATCATCACCGCTTGTCCTTGGAAAAAAGCGGTTCCTCCCACGAGTGCCCGATCGTCGTTGAATTGACGGTCGCCGTGAAATTCTTGAAAGCCTTCGCAGATGGCCGCCACGTAGTCCAAGGCGTAGGGTCGTTTGGGATGACGGGCGATTTGCACGCGCTGCCAGGACGTCAGCCCGGAGTAGATTTCCCGTTGCGTCGCTTCGATCTTCCGCTCGATCGCCGCGATCTCCGTGGCCACATCCAGATTGTTCTCGAGCGACTGCTGGCGCAGCTGATCGAGCTGCGCACTCAGCTCGCGGAGCGGCTTCTCGAACTCCAGCGTATAGACGGGCTTATCCATCCGTTGAGGATAGTGCGCACGTCAAACCGGTGTCAACGGGGAGGCTGACGCTCACGTAGTAATTTAGAGCTGAGGAAGTTGCGGCAAGGAGGTCGATTCCCGGACTCGCCTCGCCGGAGATCACGGCAGCCGCAGTATCGCCAGATAGAGCGCGTTGGCCGCTGCGAGTGCGTCGCGGTCGAGGTACTCGTCTCGGGTATGTGCCTGGGAGATATCGCCGGGGCCGAGCACGAGCACTTGAGCCCCTGCGGCTGCGTAGTGGCTGGCATTGGTGGCGTAAGGAGCGCCTGTGGCGGTGTCGCTCAGCCCGCGCTCGGCGAAGGCCGGCCGCAGCCACGCATGGAGGCGTGCGGAGTTTTCCGGCGGGAGCGGGGGTGCGAGGTATTCCTGATCGTGCTCCACCGCCAGCCCGGCTAGGGCGGCATCGCGTTCGGCGAGCACTTGCGCCGCGGTTTCTCCGGGAACGAGGCGGCGATCGCAGAGGATTTCGCAATAATCGGGAACAATGTTCACCGCCGTTCCCCCACGAATCACATTGATGCTTGCGGCCGCACGGCCCGTGAGCGGGTCGTCGCGGTTTGCCAGCGGAATCATCCGGGTTTCCAAAGCGTCGATCACGGTAAGCATGGCGCGAATCGCCGAGCGCCCCTTCGAAGGATTGGCCGAATGGACGGCGACGCCACGGGCGATCGTTCGCCAGCGCAAGGCACCGTTGTGGGCGACCACCGGGCGGAGCTGGGTCGGTTCGCCCACGACGATTCCCAGGAGGTTCTTGAACGAGGGGAGCTCTTTCGCGGCAAAGGCTTGGGCTCCAGCCATTCCGGACTCTTCGTCGACGGAAAAAATCAGTCCGGCGTTTCGTTTGCGATCGGGCCGCTGGGCGTAGGTGCGCAGCGCCCAAAGCATGGCGGCGCCGGAGCCTTTGGTGTCGCAGGTGCCGCGTCCGTGCAGGCGATTTCCGACCACGGTCATTTCGAGGGCGGGCACGATCATCCCGCCGGTGCTGACGGTATCGAGGTGACTCTCGAACAAGAGCCAGGGAGCACCTTCCAGCGGCGGCAGCGTCACCGACAAATTGAAGCTCCCGGGCGCCACCGGACAGCGGCGAGACTCCATGCCCCACGCCGCTGCGAGGGTTTCGAGATATTCGGCCAATCGGCTTTGCCCGTCCGCTTCGCCACCGAAATGCGGGTTGACCGTATCGAATGAAACCAGGCGAGCGAGGAGTGCCTCGCAGGACGTTGGATGCGATACCATGGGGAAGCTTAACACGGAGAGGGGAAAGGGATGAACAGGAAAGTTCGAAAAAATCTCCGATCGTGTCCGTTTTGGCATTTCCTTGGAAGGGTGGGCCGGGATTTTCCGAGGTTACCCGCAGTGCATGCAAAGTGTGTAGTTCCACACGAAGTTGGCAGCGCGCGGTCGCGCGCAGTCCCGGCCACGACAGAGCGTGGCCCTCCATCGGAGGACCCTTTCCCTGAAAGTCGCTGAGAACCCTTGCCGTTCGGGTGGCGAGTGCCGCTCGGGCTAAGGCGATTGGAGCGACCCAGCGCGAGTTTCGCGTAGTGTATTCAGAAATTTGGCACGCTGAAAACGAATCCGAACTCGAGCGCGACGCGCTTTAACGCCTGGATTTTTCGCGTTCCTCCCGGGCGGTTTCCCGGTTGTCGACAGCGGTAACGGCTTCTTTTAGGGTCGAACAGAGACACTCATAACCTCGCATGTCGACCGTGCCTCCGGGTGACATGAGCACGCACCAGATCAAAGCGAGGCCCTCGTAAATGAGGCGATCGATACCTCGGGCGCGGCTCAGAGCCGCCAATTGGGCTCCGTTTTCGGCGATTCCTTCGTCTGCTGCCAGTGGACGGGAATGCGGAGCGAAATCCAGCTTCTGGAAGCCGCGTTAGGCGTCCGCTCGATTCTGTTTCCCTTCGCCCGGTACCTCCAGAGTGGGGTCGACGTCGAACTGTCGATAGTATTCTGTCTTCAGCCGGAGTGTGCTTATGGTGCGGCGGGCTGCGACGCTGCCAGCCGCCGGAGTCCGAGCCCGAGTGCAAAGAGCAAGACCCCTGCACTCAGGTTATAACGGGCGGGTGCGATCTCGGTTGCCGGAAGCGGCGTGCGTTCGATCGGAACCCCTCCCAGCACGAGCGAGGCGATCCCGATGACGCCGTAGACTGCCAAGCTGCAGGCGGACATCCCCGACCGCCACTGCAGCCTTTCCGGCAAACAGCGGACTCGTTGTCGAGTCTGTTACCCCCGCTCATTCCGTTCAAAAAGGATTTTGTTCGGTTACCGATCGGGGTCACTTTACTCGCGTGACCGACACAAAAAAGGCGGGAGCTGCGAAGCTCCCGCCTTTCTAAGCAACCGACTTTTAGGCGGATTAGAACTGCATACCCACCGACACCAACCAAGAACGGGGAGGCGAGAGATTAAACCCGCCTTCCGAGTATTCTTTGTTGAATACGTTGTTCAGGTTGAGGGAGGAGTTCATCCGATAACCGAAGACCTCGAACGGCAGGTTAACGAGCGCATCGAAGACGACATAGTCGCCAGCCGTCAATCCGCCCGTGCGAGGATTGAAGTTCATATCTCGGGTAGAGATATTCATTTCGCTGGAATAGCGGAACCCGCCGCCGATCGACAGACCGCGACCGTACGATCCGATCACGTTGTCCGTAAACGTATACTTTTGCCAGATATTGAACCGATATTCGGGCACGAAGGGCAGACGTTCGCCAAACAAAATCGGAGAGATAACCGCGGTCTTTGCGACGCTTACGTCGGAAACGGTCTTTGCGTCCCACATCCAGGATCCGGAAATGACCGCTTGATAATTTCTGATGGGCGTCCAGATCACCTCGAACTCTCCGCCTTCCGTACGCTCAACCGCATCGTTGGAGAACCAACGTACAATACGGGCGTTCGCTCCGGTCAGGCCGGGGCCGGTGAAATTAAGCGGCTCCAGCAACTGACGTGGAAGATCGTCGACCGTACGGTTAGCGCGCTCGAGCCGGAAGACCGAGAAGGTGCCGACTAACTTATTGTCATACAGACTGGTCTTGACACCGGCTTCCATGTTTTTACCCGCTTCGTTCACGGTCTCGCGCAAGCCGCCTTGTTGAGCGAGACGGGCAATCTCGGTCTCGGGATTTAACCCGAGGAGGGTAGCCCGCTGGCGAACGGTCGCGGGATCGTAATCGCCACCCAGGAAGGTGACGCCGCTGGGGAGAAACGTTTCGGAATAGCTGGCGTAGAGATTGATGTTCTGAGCGATCTCAAACGACGCGCCAGCCATCTTGGAATCTCCCTTGGTGGTCCGGGGGCGAGAGAAGATCGCGCTCAAACCGTACGCAGCCCAGTCCGCTTGTGCAATGTTCTGCAACGCAAAGTCGCCCACTTCGAACCAAGGCGAGTTTGCCTTCACGAGTTGACCGGGTGTCGACTGCTTTTCCTCCCGGTAGCCGACCATGGCCGTCAGGCGGTTTTTCAATGTCGTCGCCTGATAGTTGACATACCATTCCTCGCGTTTCGGGCGACTGTGGTCGGTGAGTCCGCGCGACACTTCGGTAATGCGTCGAATGTCCGGGAACGGGTGAACCCCTGGATCGTACAGCGAAAAGATCTGCGGCGGGCTGAGGATTTGGCCCGCGCGATTTCGGACAAACTCCTGATTGAAATTGCCCGCGAACGTCGTGGTGCGGAATTGTGCGGGAATCGGCGAGACGTACCCTTCGTCGAGTTTGTCGAACGATCCGGGCAAGTTTCCGAAGAACGGAAATTGGCCGGTACCGGCAAGGTTCGCACCGTTATTTCCCGTGAACGTGTTGTAGGCTTCGCGTACAAGTCCACCGACGAGCAGCTTACTGTCGATATCCGCGACGTTGGCCTTGAACACCAGATCGAGTTGGTTCGTATTGACTTCCTGAATATAGTCGCGTTCCAGCACACCGTTTAGCGTTTGCCAGGTGATCGCGTCGGCATTGGGCGAAGCGCTCGATTTCGTCTCGTGGTACTTCGAGTCTTCCAGCGTGTAGGCATGGCGGATATCCAGCCATGGGAGTGGCGAGTACTCGGTCGTGATCGAGAATACGGCGTTTTCTTCGTCCGACGCCGTTCCGGAGCCGTAGTAATTGAACTTCTCGTCATAAACACGTTGGCCGGCGCGATTGGTGAAGTAAGCTCCGTGCTGCAGAGAGTCCTTCCAAAGGGCGAGGTTAGGGTTATTCTCGGCGATACGGCGATCGACGATCCAGTTGCCTGGACCGGCGAAGATGCGGGCGCGGTATGCGGCCACAGGATCGGCGGCGCCCGACACCGCGGCGGGAGCTGCTGCGATCAGCGCTGGGGTCGGGCTTGCGTAGGCTGCGAACCAACCGGCTGGGTAAGACCAAGACGTGTCGTCCTGATTGCGTTCCCGGCGAGTGTATTCGGCCTCGGCCGTGATCCGGAGCCGTCCATCGCTGAAAGGCACGAATGCGACGGAAGGAGTGAAGGAGAAGCCATCTTCAAACTCGAATCGCCGATCCCCCAACACGTTATTCCACGCCCCGACCATGCGCAACGCAGCCTTATCGGATAACACAGTATTCTGGTCCAGCTTCACCTTCTGCGATCCCATGCGTGTGTCGTAACCGCCATAGGAGTATTGCAACGTGGTCGGGATCTTTCTGAATTCCGGCTTCTTCGTCACATAATTGATTACGCCACCGGGAAAGGCCTGACCGAAGAAGACAGCGGCCGGTCCCTTGATGATTTCCACCCGATCGACGTTATCGAGCGTATAGTTGTTGTAGCGGAGCAGTCCGTTGCGAAGACGCGAATTGATCGGGAAGCCGCGCAACGACATATTGCCGGAAGGTGTAAAACCGGTCGCTGGCTGCAAGACGCCCATACGGGTGTCACCTGCGGAAGAACTTTGATAGCGCAGGACGTCCTGAATATCGCTGAGTTGAGTGTCCTGAATGAATTCCGACGAGATGACGGAGATATTGAGTGGGACTCTTTGGATTTCCGTACCGATCCGTGTGGCCGTTGCCGCGTTCGTTTTCAGATAGCCATAGTCCTTCTCGGTGCTGACTTGGAACGGCGACAGCACGATGGTGTCTCGATCGGCGGGTTCGGGAGTTACCAAAGGGGCTGGGGCCGATCCGCTTGGAGCGGTGGAGGGTGCCGGAGCCGTCGGTTGAGCGACGGGTGTCGGCGTGGTTTCCATTTCGGCGATGCGTTTCCGCAGCGCAGCGTTCTCCTCTTGGAGGCGGCGAACGGCATCGGGACTTGGTGTCTGTCCGGAGGCCGAGGTGGCGACGAGCAATGCCGCTAGACCGATCGCCAGCAGATGCCTGGCGCGGTCAAGTGGGTTATGCGGGGTGGGTTTCATGCTTATGGATGTTTTGTAGTTTCCGTAGGTGAACCCCGGGAGGGGATCGTTGGGAAAAATGAAGCTGACGGGTGGTTTGGGTTATTTGGCGAGAGCGGCGGACGAATCCCCGCGGGAAAGTAATCGAGGCGAAATGGTCAGTCCGATCCGGCCACCGACATCGCGGTTCTCGATCCTCCAGAGGAGGTGATCGATCACTTTGCGAACGAGCAGCGCCAGATTCACGTCGATCGCCGCCGGAAGGTGGTCGAGATTGTGATAAATCACTGGATTGTAGTTGCCGAGAATGGCCTCGAAATCGCGCGTCGGATGCTTTCCGGCTTCGCGCAGCGCCCGGAAGAACGCGCCGCAAAAATGATCGACCGGAATGTACAGCCCAGTGGCCTTGGGCGTGCAGGCAAGCAGTCGCCGAACCAACCCCTCGCTCTCGCCGTTGAGGGGTGAGATTTCGAGATAGCTGACCCCCGGATTCGATGCGCCCAGAATCGAGTGGACCGCTAACCCGAGCTCCGTTGCCCGCGCCACGAAGGCGTTATTCCGTCGCGCGATCGCACTGTAATCGGGATCGGTCGAGATCACCGCGACGGCCTTATGGCCGCGTTCGTGAAGATACTCGGCGGCCATCCGGCCGTTCTCCTCGTTGTTTGGCTCCACGTAGTCGCCGGGGTAGGACACGGAACGCCGCGTCATGAACCAAACATGGGGCAGGGTGTTGAGCTGCGTCATGCATTCCGGGGTCGGCTCCATTCCTTGAATAATCACACCATCGAGCCGTTCGCCGACCAACACGCGCGGTAACTCGCTGGGACTGCTGGAAAAGAGAACCCGCAGATCGACCCGATAACGCGGGTCCGCCGACTGGACTTGCAGAAGCTGATCCTGGAACCAATTGAGCGAGGGATTATTCGCTTTGGCTCCTACGAACCAAACGCCGATCCGCCGTTGTTCGGGCAGGCGCGCTTTCGGCCCGCGACGACGATTGAGGGGAGCCGGCACGTAATTGTGCTGTTCCATCACCGCCCGAATACGTGCGAGGCTTTCGGCCGCAACGAGTTCCGGTTGGTTGATGGCGCGTGAGACCGTAGCCGGCGAAACGCGCGCTTTATGAGCAATCTCTGTGATCAGCATGGGCTGGGGTTCGTCCCGCTTCTGAGAATTTCAGGGACGTTAATGAAAATCTGCCCGGAAAGGGTCAAGTGATTTTTCAGCAACATTCATGAACGCCTGCTGTCGCGATGCACCTCAGGAGTGCCGACTCCCCGCGCTTGCAGGATCTCTCTGAGGCACCGGAGACGGGTTCGGGCCATACGGGTGAAACTATCCTGGCAGTGTATCCGGCGGTTGTTGTCCGCTCACATCACGACCGGACTGGTCGTTTCTGAAACAACTTTCATGAGGGGACTGAAAATATCTGAAAACTGATGTTGAAAAAGGGGCGTTGGCGCGCCCATTTTCGATCCGATTCGGATGTTCGAAGGCCATCGAACGGCTCCATCGAGGTCATCCAATCCCCGTTATGCAACCCCTGCCTTTCGTTCAGCGTGCCTCTTGGATTTGGTCTGAGGAGGGCACCCACGCGGTCCCCGCTCGCGAAAAATCGTCACCGTCTCACTACCAAGTGCGGTTGTTTCGGCGGTGCTTTCAATACCTGCCGGCCGTCCTGCCGGCGGCACCGGTGGTGCTCCACGTTTCTGCGGACAGCCGATTCCTGCTTTATGTGAACGGCGTGCGTGTGGCGCGAGGACCCGCTCGGGGCGACATCCATCATCACTTCTACGAAAGCGTCGACGTTTCCCGCCACCTGCGCGTGGGGGAAAACGTCGTTGCCGCGCTCGTGCTCGACATGTCACGAGTCGCCCACCGGCCCACGGCTTTGGGGGCTCCGTGCGCGATTATGACGTACGCGGGCGGATTTCTGCTGGAGGCGGAGATTGCGGCGGCCGACGGCACACGCGAGCGCCTCGACACCGGGCTGCCGGGCTGGCGCGTGGCGGTCGACACCGCGTATCGGTTCCAAAACGACCGGACGCGTTTTGAAGGTTACCACGGTTATTTCGAACGACTCGTCTCCCGCGAATTTCCCGTCGGGTGGAATTCGGTCGAATTTGCCGATAACTCCTGGGTCGCGGCGACTAGCCTCTACCTCGCCGAACGATTGGAAAACCGGCGGGATCCGACCAGTCCGTACGGTTTAGTCGCGCGGATGATTCCGCCGCTGGAAGAACGGCCCGCTCTCCATTTCGCGGATGCGTTTTTGCCGGGAGGCGCCGATCCCGGTGTCGACTGGAAGGCAATGCTCAAAGGCGAGCGTTCCTGGACCCTGGGGCCGCGGCAAACGATCGAGGTCATCCTCGACACGGGGAAACTGACGTCGGCCTACCCCGAATTGCTGACCGTGGGCGGCGCGGGTGCGGTCATTCGGTTGACGTACGCGGAAGCTTTGCGGCTGCCTTGGACCACACCGGGTGCGAAACTCCTGGGTCGTCCCCAGCCTCTCGCGAACCTCGCTTCTCATTTTGCGGACGAGTCGACGGGCTGGACGTTCGATCGCCGTGGCACGATCGGCGGCTGGTCGGATGTCTGGGAGCCCTTGGGCGGACCGGAGAAGGAGACCTACGAGCCCTGGCATTGGCGGGCATTTCGTTATGTCAGCATCGCGATTTCGACGGGCGACGAACCCCTGACGCTCTACGGCGTGGGGCATCGTTTCACCGCTTACCCCTATGAAATCGAGGGACGTTTCGCGTGTTCGGATCCTCGCCTCGATCGGATTTGGGACGCCTCGTTGACGACAATGCGGCTTTGTTCGCACGAGACGTTCGAGGACTGCCCGCATTATGAGCAGATGCAGTATGCGGGCGACACCATGATCACCTCGAAAATCGCCCTGCTGACCACGGGCGACGGAGCGCTCAGCCGGCAATCCTTGTATCATTTCGACTGGTCCCGGCTACCGGAGGGATTGACCCATAGCCGTTACCCGTCGCGGCTGCTCCAAGTCATCCCCTCCTGGTCCCTGCATTGGATCACGACCCTGCGCGACTATGTTTATTGCACGGGCGATCTGGCGACCCTGCGCGACCTCCTCCCGGGAACCCGCGCGGTCATCGCTTGGTTCAAGCGCCACGCCGACGCGGACGGTCTTCCGTCTAAATTACCGTTCTGGAATATAACGGATTGGTGCCCATGGTGGCCCCGTGGAGTGGTCCCCGGGGCCGAATCCGGGGCGACGTGTATCATCTCGGCTCAATACATCGTGGCGCTCGACGAAATGGCGGACCTGCTACGGCTGTGCGGGCGCGACGGCGAAGCCAATGGATTCTCGTCCGAAGCCTCGTCGCTGCGCAGCGTCCTGCACGAACGTTTCTGGTCCGACGAGCAGGGTTTGTACTTCGATCGTCCGGGTGGCCCCGAAGTCAGCCAGTATGGGAATGCCTGGGCGGTGGTGTGCGGGGCGGCGGGTGCGCGCGAGCGTGCACGGTTGCTGCAGCGGTTTCCGACCGATGCCGGTTTGGCTCCGGGTTCGTTCTTTTGCTGGCACGCCGTTTTCCGCGCCTTCGAAATGAGCGGAGTGTACGATCGCATGCCGGAGTTTCTGGGACCTTGGCACGAGATGATCGACTACGGCCTCGATACGTTTGTGGAGGAAAATAGTTACTGGCGCTCGCTCTGCCATGCGTGGAGCGCGCATCCCGCGATCGAGTTTGCCACTCGGGTGCTGGGGGTCACTCCGACCCAACCCGGATTTGCGGCGATCGAGGTTTATCCTCGCGTCTGTGGGCTCACCCATGCGTCGGGACGGGTTTGCACCCCCCGGGGGCCGGTCGACGTTTCATGGCGGATCGAGAACAAGGTTTTCCACCTGGAAATAATGGCACCGCTGTCGACTCCTGTGAGCGTTCGCCTTCCGGATGGACGGCGGCACGAACTTTCCGGGGGACACGGTCAACTGAGTGCGACCTTGCCATGAGCGTCGGCTTCGAACTCCTTGTGTTGGATCGCGAAGGTGCGGTCGAACTGCATCGTCAGGGGGGAGGGTTGTTGCTCCGGTATGTCTTCCAACCCACCACGCCGCTGGCCGAATCGCCGCGCCCTTACGCTCATCCCGTGCAGACCTTGAAGGGCGAACGGCTCACGCAATTTCGGCCCAACGACCATCCGTGGCATCACGCCCTCAGTTTCACGCTGACATCCGTTTCCGGACATAATTTCTGGGGTGGGGGCAGCTATCGCAAAGAGGACGGCTACAAATACCGTCAGGATCAGGGCACTCAGCAACACGACTCGTGGACGGAACGGACTGCGTCGCGGATTGCCCATACGCTGCTCTGGCGGACCGGGGCGGACGTCGAGATTTTGCTTCGAGAGGAGCGGTCCTTAAGCTTCACGGCCGTTTCCGAACGGGCCTGGTCGCTGCGTTGGCAGGCGACCCTGACCAATGTCTCCGGACGAACGCTCGCAGTGGGGCACTACGGGTCGACGTACGGTCTCGCGGGGTCGCATTACAGCGGATTGCAGTTTCGGGGAACGCGCGACCTGCTGGACGAGCATGGAGACGCGACCATCGGAATCTTTGCCGACGGCGACCGTCAGGGCGAGGCGGCCGTGCACGGCGCTCCGCTGACCTGGATGGAGTGGCGTGGGCAAAAGGACGAATCGCTGAATCGCGTGGTAATCCGTTTCGACAATGGCGCGGGACCTTTATATGGATTCGTCCGGCGAAACTATCCCCTCGCCGCCTTTCCCCCAAACTACGCCGAGGACCGGACTCTCGCCCCCGGTGCCGCATTGACCGTCGACCACACCCTCACTTTTACCGATCTATGAAACTCGATCGAAAGCGTTTTCTCCGGAACGTCGGGGCCGGAGTCTTGGGCCTTGCCACCGCGGGAAACTGGCGTCTCGAGGCGTCGTCACAAAAGGGCGTGGTTCTCCCGAAATTCCACGCGGGCAGCGCCCAGGCTTTTTGGAGCGCGGTGCGTTCGAATTACACGGTTAAGGAGGGTTTCGTTTATTTGAACTGCGGCGGTCTGGGACCGGCTCCGCATCCGGTCCTGGCGCGGTATCGGGCGGTCACCGCGGAGCTCGAGGAAACAGTCGATGCCGGCCGCGATTTGTTCGAAGCGCCGCGCAAGGCGCTCGCCGGCTTTCTGGGGGCGAAGGACAAAGAAATCTGCTTCGTCAGAAACGCCACCGAGGGAAATTCGATCGTCGCCAGCGGCCTCGATCTGAAGGCGGGAGATGAGGTCATTTTCGAAAGCCACGCCCACCCAGGCGGCTCGCTGCCCTGGCTCAATCTTGCCCGCCAGCAAGGGGTGAAGGTCAAAACCTTCGTTCCCGATGCGGGTTCGGCGGAGGGCAACCTGGAGCGGATCGCCGCAGTCGCCACGTCGAGAACGAAGGTCATCCAGGTGAGCCATATCACTGCGCCCACGGGACTCGTCATGCCGGTCAAGGCGATCGGCCAATGGGCGCACGACCGCGGTTGCTGGTTTCACATCGACGGAGCGCAGTCGGCTGGAATGATTCCCTTTTCGTTACGCGAAATCGGGTGCGATTCGTACGCGACCAGCGGCCACAAATGGCTGGGAGGCCCGCGCGAAACCGGGGTGCTCTTCATTCGCGAAGACAAAATCGACCGGGTCTCGCCGCGGCACATCGGGTCATATTCGAGCGATGACTACGATTTCTCCGGCAAGCTCACTTTCGTCGAGGGAGTCCGTCGGCACGAGTACGGCACGCGCAATGCCGCGTCCATCGTCGCCTTGGGCGAAGCGGTGCGCTTCCAGGAAACGATCGGACGCGAGCGGCTCGCGGAATACGGGACAACGCTGGGCCGTCGTCTCCATGAAGGCCTTGCACGTATTCCGAAGGTCACGGTCCTGACTCCCACCGCCCACGGGTTGCGCGCTTCGATCACCACGTTTGCGGTGGCGGGAGCGGACGCAGGAAAAGTTTTTGGCTATCTCCTCAAAGAAGGCGGCCTTCGCTGTCGGCCGGTCACCGAAGACGGACTCCAGGCTATTCGTGTGTCCACCCATGTCTTCAATACGGCAGAGGAATGCGATCGGGTTGTGGCCTGCGTCGGCTCGCTGATCGAAACGCTCTGATTTGTCCGATGCGTCGTCGCTTGCACTCATTCGATCGCGTTTCGCCGGGGAGCAAGCGTTTCCTCGATCCCGCTACCGATTCGTTTTCGATTCCGGTGGAGGGCCACGGTCCCTCGTGGCCCTCCATCGGACGGACCGCGGCGAAACTAGTCGGAAACTTCTGCGATCAGTTCGATTTCGACGACGGCTCCGAGGGGCAACGCGTTGGTGCCGATCGCCGCCCGGGCGTGACGTCCCGCATCGCCGAAGACCGCGACCAGGAGATCGGAGCACCCGTTGATCACGACGGGTTGGCGGGTAAACTCCTCGGTGCAGTTCACGAAACCTCCGACCCGCACGATTCGCTTCACGCGGCGCAGGTCGCCGAGTTCCGCCTTAAGCGTCGCAATCAGGGCCAGAGCCGTGCGTTGCGCCGCTTCGACCGCTTTGGCCTCGTCGACGGTGCTGCCCACTTTGCCGGCGATCACCTTTCCCTCGACGTCGCGACTGAGGTGTCCCGCGAGGAAAAGCAGATTTCCCGTGCGCACGGCCGGAACGTAATTGGCGATCGCCTTGCTTACGGGCGGCAGGGTCAGTTTCAGACTCGCCAGCTTTTCCTCCGGTGTCTGGGCGAGGGCGCTCGACGCCACGCTCAGGAGTGAGAGGACCACCAGCACGTTCCAACCCATCTTTTTTATGATCATGAGTCCACGACACACCCAGCCGCTGCTAGCGGCAATCCGTAAACGACACAGGACAGTAAACAGGTTTCCGGTCTCACCGCGGTGGTGGTTGGCGGTCGTCGCCGGCGCGTTGCTGACTCCGGCTGCGGCGAATGCGCAGGTACCGGGCTCGCCGCATGACCTTTTCCTCTGCGCGACGATCAACAAGGATTACGTCATCGGGTCGAAGCTGATCTCGCTCAGCGGTCTTTACCGGCGAAACGACGCGGGTGGCTACGATCACTTCGGCAGTAACTTCCCGCAGATTTTTTCGATTTCGTTCGATCCGCGGGATCGAAATTTCTTCTACGTGACCAATATCAACGGCTGCATGCAGACCTCCAATGGCGGGAAGACGTGGCGGACGGGCACGAGTTGGGACATGACCGAGGCAAAGGAAGTCTGCGTCGATGCCAACGCGCCCGACAACGTTTACCTCGCTCTTCCGGACGGCATCGCGGTTTCCAACGATCGCGGCGCCACCTGGGTGCGCCAAGAAAAAGGACTGCCGGCACGTGGCAAATATACGCAAACGATCAAGGTAGATCGGACCAAGGCCGGCCGGGTCCTCGCCGGTTGCGAATCCGGGATCTATTTGACGGAGAACGGCGCGAAGTCGTGGCGCCGCGTACAGGTTGCGCGCGACACAGTGACCGAACTCCAACAGTCTCCCCACGATGCCAAGCATTGGCTCGCCACCACACAGAACGACGGTGTGTTGGCGTCGCGCGATGGCGGAGTTACCTGGAAGCCGATTCCGGGTCTCCTCAACGAGCGTTCGTGGTACAGCGTGACCTTCGACCCCACGCAGCCGAAGCGCCTGGCGATCGGCGGGTGGACCTATGGCGTGCGCACGAGCGAGGATGGCGGACTCACCTGGGTCGATCGCACCGCCGGGCTGGTCGAACCCTCGCGGGTTTTCCGCGTCAGCGTCGACCCGGACAACGGTCGTCTCATTGCCAACGTCTTTCGGAACGGATTATTCGTCTCCGACGACTTCGGCCGCACCTGGCGTCGCGACGGACTGGAAGGTGCGACGGTCTACAATTTCGCGTATCTCTCCAAGTCGGCCAAGTGAACCCTGGGTTCTTATTCTTTCATTACCATGAATGCACGTCTCTCTCTGGTTACGGTGGCGCTGGCGACGTTCGGCGCTTTAGCGACGTCGGTTTCGACCCTTCGGGCGCAGCCTTCTTTTTCCGGTCCAATGCCGTCGCAGGCCGTCGTCGAACGGGCCGATCTGCGCCGGATCGCCTACGAAAAGCGAATCGACGAAGTGCTCGCCTGGCGGGCGGGTTCGGTGAAACGCGACAACCTCGCCACCCTGGACATGGGAGCGATCTGCGCGAAGCTGGTGCGCGGCGAGGATGCCGATCTTTGTTCGCAGCGGACGATCGAATTGATGAAGGAGCCGGGCACCGGTCCCTTCTGGATGTTCCCGGTGGTGGCGGTCGCCTATCTCGGCAACGATCGACTCTCGTCCGAGGCTAAAGCCGCCATCCGGAAAGCGTGGAGCGCGCAGCTACAGTTGCGCGGCGACACGGAGAATCACTGGGCGATGTACTATTCGTCGCTTTACCTGATGGCGGAACTCTATCCCAACGAGCCGGGAAGCAGCTGGTATTCGGGAAAAACCTCCGAGGAGAATTTGGCCGAAGCGCGCGAGTACCTGATTCACTGGATGGACCTCGCCACCACAGTGGGGCAGGGGGAGTTCAATCCCACGCACTACATCGGCGAGTATGCGATTCCGATGCTTTTCATCGCCTCCTGGACCAAGGACCCCGAGATGCGGATTCGTGCGCACATGATGCTGGACTGGATCTTTGCCGATCACGCGGCCAGCACGCTGAACGGGATCTTGCGTGGCGCCAATGCCCGCACGGACGACGGTTCGGTGACCGAGCGATGGAATGCGCTGGCGTCGTTCTTCAGCTGGTTGATGTTCGGCAACACTCCGCCGACGGCTTCCTATGGCGGTTGGGGAATCTATTTTGCCGTGGCCGCCAAAAATTACGAATTGCCCGAGGTCATCTACCGCATTGCGCTCGATCGGGAGACCGATTTCACCCAGCGCGACATGAAGCGCAGCCGCCGCCGCTGGCGTTACAGCGACGTGGACATCGCTCCGGTTTACAAAACCAATTATGTCAGGCGCGACTACGCCGTGGGTTCTTATCAGGGCGATATCACCGATCCGATTCAGGCGCACGTCTGGGATGTGACCTGGGCCGTGCCCGATCCCCGGGGTGTGCACAATACGATCTTCTCGTTGCATCCCATTTCCTCCAACCGCGATCTGCAGATGTACTTTGCGGAAACGGCCGATTGGATGCAGTTGGGCGTGACCCGGGAGGGGAAGCCATCGTACGATTCGCCCGACAAAATGCTGGGAAGCTCGCGGTTCGAGCGCGTGTTCCAGGATATGGATACGGTGATCGCCCTGTACGACATCCCGGCGGGAACGCGCTTCGAGCACATTAATGGGTTCTTCTCCAAAGATCTCCAGCAATTGACGGAGGACGCCTCGGGCTGGATCTTTGCGCGCGGCGGGGATACCTATCTCGCATATCGACCGCTGGCACCCTATTCGTGGGAAAAAACCTGGTCGTGGGCGAAGGAGGACAAGGGCGACAAGCGCCTCTACAGCCCGCACCTCAAAAACGGCACAATTGTCCAGGCCGCTAGCGTGAGCGAATTCAAGAGTTTTTCGGATTTTCAAGCTGCGATCCGGGCCCTGCCCTTGACATTCAAGCTGGAGCCGACCCCCAGCGTCACGTTCGAGTCGCTGCGCGGAAAGTCGATTTCGTTTACCTACGGCGGAACGCCCTCGGTGAACGGCAAAGCGATCGACTACGCGAAATGGCGGCTGTTCGAAGGGCCCTATTTAAACGCCGAAAAGGGCTCTCGGAAACTCACGATCACCCATGGCGCGTTGGAGCGCGTGCTCGATTTCAACACGCTGGCCATCGCCGATCGGGTCGGCGGCGCGAAAAAAGCGAGCGTCGGGAAATGAGATTGGGTATCGCCTTTCTCGTTTTGGTCTTGGCGTGGGCTCCCGCTCGTGCGGCGGAAGAAGCGCCGCCGCCTGCCCACGCGGAATCGTCGCGGCTGGCCTATGCCTTCTTGCGGAATCTGTGTGACGACTTCGGCGGGCGCTTGACCGGCGGTGCGGCCAATCGCGGGGCGATGCAAGCGCTCGCTGCGGAACTCGCGTCGCTGGGTCTGAAACCGGAATTCCAGACCTTCTCCATGCCCGGCTGGGAACGGGGAGTCGATTCCGTTGCGCTGGTCGAACCGTTTGCGCGCCCCTTGCGAGTCGCCTCGCTTGCCTACACAAATCCGACCGCACCGTTCGAGGCCGAGGTCGTCGACGTCGCGGGGGGGCGCAGCGAGGACTATCCGAGCGGTTCCCAGGGGAAAGTTGCCTTGCTGGCACCGTCGAGCGCCCTTCACATCCACGAGATTGTGAAGAACGGCAAAGACCGTGGGGTACGAGCGATCCTCTACATCAATCGAGAAGCCGGTGGCCAGCTTTTGGCGCGAACCGGATCCTTTCAGGGCGGCGCACTGCCGTTCCCCCTTTTGAGTATCACTCAGGAAGAAGGGTTTTGGCTGCAGCGACTTTTGGCGCGAAAGGTTTCGGTGAAGGTGAAGATCGAAACCACGTCGCGGTGCCGAGAAATCGAAACGGCCAACCTCCGTGTGCGCATACCCGGGCGCTCGTCCGATACGGTCATTGTGGGCGCTCATTTCGATAGCTGGGATTTAGGCCAGGGTGCAATGGACAATGGCCTGGGCATAGCCCAGCTTCTGGCGTTGGCGCACCTTATGCGCGACCGCGATCTCCTCCGCACCGTGGAGCTCATCTGGTTCAATGGCGAGGAGCAGGGGCTCTGGGGTTCTCGCCACGCGGCTCGTCAGCTGGACAATGCGCCGATCGTCGCGATGATAAATCTGGACATGGTGGGCGTTCCCATCGCGGTCAACGCACTTGGCGACGAAAGCTCGGTTCCGGCGTTGGAACGGTTTCACAACGGTCGCAAGGAGAGGTTGCCGTTGGGCGTGCAGAACGTCAACTGGTTCGGCAGCGATCATACCCCGTACCAACTCGCAGGGGTGCGCGCCATCACTTTCAATGCGCCGATTGACCGTGCGTCCGTCCGCTATTATCACGATCTGGCCGATACCATCGACAAGCTTCCCGAAAAAGTCGTGGTCGACTCCACTGCGACGATCGGCGACCTCGTCCTCGCGTTGGCGAACGATCCGAAGATCGAAGCCTTTCGCCGCACCTCCGATAAAACCGAAGCTCTCTTTACTCGTTTCGGAATCGATCGTCGCGTCCGCGACGCCGGCCTTTGGCCCTTTCGCTGAAACGATCCAAGCGCGTTCCTTCTACCCAGCGTTCCCCGCCTTCGGTCAACCCCGTCACCCCAGCTCCTCCCCTCTCCCATGACTTTCTTCGGACTCCATCCGGTCGACACCCTTGTCATCGTCGTTTACATCGTTGCCGTTTTGATCATCGGCCAAGTTCTTTCCCACGGAGTGAAAGGCGAAAGCGATTTCTTCCTCGGGGGACGATCGTTGGGCAAATGGCTCCAATTCTTTCTGAGCTTCGGGAACATGACGGATCCCGGCCAGGCCACGACGACGGCGAGCTCCGTCTATCGTCAGGGTGCCGGCGGTTCGTGGCTGGCACTGATCACGCTCTTTCTCACGCCGTATTATTGGTTCACCTACGTATGGTTCCGCCGCGTACGGTTGACGACGACCGCCGACCTCTTCGAAGATCGTTTCGGCAATCGGTTCCTCGCGACGCTCTATGCCATCACCACGATTCTCATGGCGATCGTAAGCATCGCCGGCGGAAACGTGGTCGCGCTAAAGACGCTGCAACCGCTGATGGTGAAAGACCAGGCGATCTATTCCGTGGAGGAGGGGCAGCGAGTGAGCGACTTCCATGAGTTTTCGGATTTGCGGAAAGAGCGTCAGGCCGCGCCGCTTGTGGCCGAGAAAGCCACGCGTTACGAGGTCCTCAAGGGCTATTACGATCGAGGCGAGTTGCAGCCCTACATCACGTATCTGCAGCCGATCACCTTCTACCTGGTGTCGTCGCTCCTGGTGGCGGTTTTCATCATGCTCGGAGGGCTCAAGGCGTCGGCGGTCGTGGACGCGCTTCAAGCGGTCCTCGTCATCGTGATCTCGGTCATCCTTATCCCGTTCGGCCTGGCGGAAATCGGAGGCGTTCGCGCGTTGCACGAGAAAATCCCGGCGGTGATGTTCAATCTTTTCGGCGGGGGAGGGCTGAGCGAATACACGTGGTATTCGATCGGTGCCCTGCTCTTTGTCCAATTCGTCGGCATCGTCGGCTCGCAGGCGAATATGACGATCGCAGGCTCGGCCAAAAACGAGCTCGCTGCCCGCCTCGGTGCGGTCACGGGCGGCTTCAGCAAACGCTTCGTCACGATCGCCTGGTGTTACTGTGGCCTGATCGCGGTGGCCTTGTTCGGTCCGAATCTTTCGGATCCCGATCAGACCTGGGGTCTGTTGACGCGTGCATTGCTCCCCGTCGGTCTGGTCGGAGTCATGATCATCGGCATCCTCGGCGGAAAGCTGGCCCTGCTCGGCGCGCAGTCGGTGGTGTTGGCGGGTCTTGTCGTCAAGAATCTGTACGAGCCCGTTTTCCCCGGAAAGTCGGAGAAGCATTACATGGTCGTGGCGCGGCTCACCGTTCCGGCGGTGCTCGGTATGGGTGTCGCGGTGGGACTCTACCTGAACAGCGTGATTGCACTGCTGAAGTTCGCGATCGTGCTTCTCGTGATCTGGGGTGTGCCCATCACGCTCATCTTCATCTGGCGGCGCCTCACCGAGACGGCGGTGCGCGTGCAGGTCGTTTCCACGCTGCTGTTCGTTGCGGTGATCCCTTGGACCGTGCCGTCGATCCCTGCGCTCGCGCGTTCGTCCGCGTTGACGGCGATGACGCGGGAGCGCGTGGTCACGGCCGAAGGCAAAGCGAGCGCGGCCGACGTCGCCGAGGGGAGAGCGAGCGCGGAGGGTCAGCCCATCGTTCGCACCCAACGAATCGAGCCGGTTTCCATCTATTTCGAAGAGGGCGTGGTCCGGACGAACCCGCAGGATCTATCCTCGCCGAAGAAGGGGATGGGCTTGTTTCGCGCCGAGGTGTACCTGGTCTCGCTGATGGGTTTCGATGTGGCCGGTTTCACTCCCGCTCAGCTTCTGACCACCCGTTACATGGTCGACGGGCTCTTTCCGATCTTCGTGGTGGTGATTGTCAGTCTGCTCACGCGGCCGACCGATTCCGCGCGGTTGGCTCGATTCTACGTGAGAATGAAAACGCCGGTCGGCGCAACGCTCGCAGAGGACGCCCTTGCCGTCGAAGCGAGTTACGCCAACCCCACACGTTACGATCACCTTAAACTCTTTCCGCGGACGAACTGGGAACTCACCAAGTGGAACCGTCAGGACCTTCTGGGATTTCTCGGATGCTGCGCGCTCGTGGGCGTGATTTTGATTTTCTTCAAGACGGTCTTGGTCATCGGAAGTTAACGCGAACCCGCTATGACAATTCGACTGCTGGGCGGAGTACTGATCGTTTCATTGCTTGCGATGGGGACGTCCTTGCGGGCGGCTTCGAAGTTTTTCACCTCTGCCAAGGCGTCCGTGCTTGTGTGCGGTGGAAGTATGATGAACGGCAACCATTTTGCGGATTCGACGCTGGTGGCGATGCGTACGCAATTCGCGGGCTGCAAACAAATCGCCCTGGTGTTGCATGCCACCCTGCCGGCGGAGCGCGACAAGATGGAAGCTCGTTTGAAGGAGGCGTTTGTCCATCTCGGAGGTTTCTCCGCCGAGTCGCTGCATCGTGCGGATGCCGCCGGCCAACGTGCGTTACTCTCGGTGGCGGACGGAATATTTGTCGGGGGGGGCGAGACGTTCGTCCTCTTGGGCGAACTCCACCGTTCGGGACAATTGCAGCTGATCCGGGAGCGCGTTCTCGCGGGAGTTCCCTATTGCGGGACGAGCGCGGGCGCGAACGTGGCCGGTCTTTTGATCGGCACGACCAACGATTTTCCCGTGGCGGAGATCCCGACACGCGATGCGCTCGGCATCTTCCCGGCGACGATCAATCCCCATCACCCGTTGCCTGCGACCAAGGCCGACTACGATGGCCGCGTGGGGAAAATAAAAATCTATCTGAGCTTCAATCCCTCCGAGCGGGTCCTTGCCCTGGGCAATGCGTCGTTCGCGCGTCTGAATCGCGGGCGCATTGTGTTTTCGGTGGGAGCGGGCTGGCTCTATTCCCACGAAACGGTGCGAGCGCTCAAGGTGGGCGACGACTTGAGCGAGCTGTTGACGCGTTGAAGGGAGAAAACCGAGGGCGGGGCTCGCCGCATCCTCCTCCCTCCCGTTCCGGAGCATTCTCGGCTCCGATGGAGCCACGGCCGGAGGCTGTCTCGCAACCCGGCGGGAACTCGGACGGTAGAGTTTGGAGTCCGGCCTTTAGGCCGTCCGAAAAGATACCCACGACGCCTCGCAGCGATCCAGGGCCGGTCGTCAGTCCGGTCACGAGTACAGGCTTCAAGGACGAGCGTGCGCTCGTGCGGCCGGTCGGATCCGCCGGTGCGCTTCTCGTGGACGACCGACCTCCCGGCGTTCGCCGCCGCAGGGCCCCGTGCGGCCGGCCACCGCAGTGGAGAGATGCCACAAGTGTTTACAGGCGATCGGGTCTTCGTTGTGGTCGCCCCGGCGCCAGCATGGATCTGTCGCCGAACCGCATTTAACTTTTAACACCCTATACTCCGCCGCATGAAGCCGCCTTTCCAAGCCGTCAATATCGACTGCAATTTCGAGTATGCCTTCGAGACCGAGCGGCTCGCCGCCGCGGGGATCGATTTGGTCCTGCGAAAATCGACGACCGAGGACGAAATTATCCGGGCCTGCGCCGAGGCCGATGCGGTGGTGTTGGAGGGGGCCAAGACACCGATGACCGCGCGGGTGATCGGCGCGCTCCCTCGGTGCCGGGTGATTGCAAAGTATGCCGTCGGCGTGGACAATGTGGACGTGGAGGCGGCCACCGCGGCCGGAATCGTCGTGGCCAACGCAGCGGATTATTGCACCGAGGAAGTGTCGGATCACGCCGTCGCCCTCCTTTTGGCGAGCGCGCGACGCGTGATGTCGATGGATCGCTTCGTGCGCCGGGGCGAATGGTCGGGATTCACGAAAACCCACCCGTTGCGGCGCGTGAACCAGCTCACGCTCGGCCTCGTGGGCCTGGGTCGGATCGCCCGGGCAACGGCCCGAAAAATGGCGGGTTTCCACATGCGGATTCTGGCGGCCGACCCCTATGTTTCGGGCCCGACGGCCGACAATGGAATCGAGGTCGTCCCGTTGGAGCGGCTCCTGCGGGAATCCGATTTGATTTCCGTCCATGTTCCCCTGAACGCCGAGACGCGGGGCTTGATCGGTGCAGCCGAGTTTCGCTCGATGAAGCCCACGGCGGTCGTGGTGAACACCAGTCGCGGGCCGGTGATCGATCAGGACGCGCTGATCGTGGCGTTGCGGGAAGAATGGATTGCCGGGGCTGCGCTCGACGTGGTGGCCGAGGAGCCGCTGCCCGCGTCCAGCCCGTTGCGCGATTTCGATCGAGTGATTCTGACACCGCACACAGGCGCGGATTCGTTGGACTCGATGAAGCACGTTCGCCGCACGGTGGTCGAATCGGTGACGGCGGTCCTCTCCGGGTTTTGGCCACCCTTTCCCGTCAACGCGAAAACATCGCCGCGTTTTCCGCTCAGGCCGGGTGCATGAAGGGTTTCGAGAAAAAGGCTGACGTGTTCTTTTATTTGCCAGCTGCTCGGCGCTTTCGCAGCGATGCGCTCTGCCGACACTAGCCGCCATGACCTGTTCCAAGTTGTTTAGAGCCTCATTACCTCTGAGTGCGGTTTTCATGGCGGGGGCGCTAGCTCTCCCATTCGTAGTGTATGCCCAAACGGTGCCGGCGCCGAGCGGGACAACCACAGCGGCCAAAGCGGATGAAGAAGAAGAAATCAACGTGATGTCCGCCTTCGAAGTGCGGACCACCCAGGGTTTGGGCTACAGCCCCGGAAATTCGGCCTCGGCGCTGAAGACCTCCGAGTCGCTGATGAAGCTGCCGGCCCAAATCATTCTTGTGACCAGCGACATGATCAGGGACATCGGGTCTAACAACGCGTCGGACGTCCTCTCCTATGCCGGCTTGGTTCCGTTTTTCCGCGGGCCCGCCATCTTGTCTCGCGGGTCCCGTGTCGCCAATCCCTACCTGGACGAAGTTCCACAGGCGGTTGGCATCGGTGTCAGCGACAACACCAACGTCGACAGTTACCAGGTGATCAAGGGCCCGCAGCAGGCGCTCTACCCGCTCGCCTCTCTCGGTGGGCTTGTGCTGCAGACGACGAAGAAGCCGCTGGCTGGACGTTCGCAGACGATTCTCGACTTCAAGGTGCAGCAATGGGGACGCACGACGTTCAACTTCGACGTCAACCAGCCGCTGGCCACGCTCGGCGATGCCAAGTTCACATATCGTGTCGTGGGTATTTACCAGGATGGACAGGGTCCGCTCTACAATTCAAAGGACGATCGTACCGGCGTATATCCCAGCTTGGCCTTCGACTGGAAGGACACGAACGTCACCCTGCAATACGGCAACATCACCTTCAAATACCTCCCCGGAGGGACCGGCATCCTGAAGCCGGATGGCGGTATTTACACCGGTCTCGGCCATCGCAACCAGAACAGCCCGCGCAATAACACCGACCGCAACCAGATGGGCGATATCCGCTTGAGCTGGACCCAGCGGCTCTCCTCCACGTGGCAGGTGAAGTCGCAGGTCTACTACTTCAAGGTCGCCCGCCGTGGCTCGACGGCCTTCCCCACGGCCGTCAACTGGAACAACAATACGATGACGTACACGGTCCGCCGCAACGACGGCGACCAGTACGCGTTCGACGTGCAAACGGACGTGTCGGGCAAGTACACGATCGCCGGTATGGCGATGACCAGCGCCTTCGGCTTCAATCTCCACGACCAGACGGGCGAGAGCAAATTCATTGTCGCGACGGCCACCACCCTGCCTGGCTTCACCGGCCTGACTATCCCGATTGGGAACGCGGCCGCGATCAATGCCATCGTGCTGCCCGCCTTCAGCGCTTACGTTCCGCCCCCCAATCCTGGCACCCGTACTCGGCAGCACGTCAACAACGGCTATTTCATGCAGACGGTGGACGTTATCAAGGACCGCCTCACGCTTGCCGCCGGTGCGACCTACTCGTATATTGAGACGACGACGAACACCAATCTGGCGCTCCGCAACCCCTTCACCTCCACGAATGCCGCTGAGACTGAAATACTGCATCGCTATTCCGTCGTCGGTAACATCACTAAGGAAATCGCGGTTTACTTCTCCGAAGCCACGACCTTCAACCCCGCCGTGGGCACGGATATCAACAACGTCGTGCTGCCTCCCATACTCGGCAAGAGCCAGGAAATTGGTCTCAAGACCAGCTTCCTGAACGGCAGGATTTCGGTCTCGGTCGCGGCCTACGAAATGGAACTGACCAACCAGACAGTTCTGGCCGCCTTCCCCGCCCTCAATTCCGCCGGTCTCAATTATTTTATTCCGATCGGCGATACGGAGTCGAAGGGTTGGGACGCTTCGATTGCGCTCTCGCCCCTGCCCGGCCTGCAGATCGTCGGAACTGCCTACAAGGGCACGGTGCACGACTTTAATGGTAACCCGATCGCCGCGACGGTGGAAAATTCCTGGAGTCTCTTCGGCCGCTATGATTTCGCGCGCACCGATGTGCTCAAGGGGTTGGCCTTCGGCGGGGGCGCTCAGAAGGCGGGCGGCAAGTGGTTTACGATGAGCGGCATGGTTCTCCCTGGTGGCGCCCCGCTACCGAGGAACAGCAGCGGCGCCTCGATCTTCAAGCTGCAGCAGGAAGTCCTCTTGAATCTGTTTGTCGATTACCAGGTCACCAAGAACTGGAGCGTCCGCCTCGATTGCGCCAACGTGCTCGACGAGGCGTATGCGGTCGGCGCGCAGGGTGTCGGCCTGGCTGACATCGTCGATCCCCGCACCTTCAGCTTCCGGACGTCCTACAGGTTCTAGTCCGGAATGGAGGATTAACTCCACGCCGGCCGACTTCGCCTCATGCGACGATGGCCGGCGTTTCTGTTGGTGCCGCCGGAGGACGGATTGCTGCCGTCGGCCCGGTGCGTTCACCTCAGCCCATTCGGAGTGCAGCGAGCCGCGTAATCGTTCGTTCGTCCACACGGTGCCCCAAACCTTGTCGCCCCTTCGCCCTTCAGCCATCTATTCGACGCGCGCCCTGACCGCGTGGACGGCGGTGGGTCTGCTTTGGTTCGCTGGGGGGTCCAATTACCTCACGCGCACCACGCTGACGACGATGCGTGGTTCGATCGTCACGGACATCCCGATGACCGACGCCCAATTCGGGCTGCTGACCACGGCGTTCCTGTGGTTCTATGCCGCGGCGAGTCCATTTGGTGGATTTCTGGCCGATCGTTTCAGCCGGCGGATCGTGGTGATTTCCAGCGTGGTGCTTTGGTCGTCGATCACGCTGGTCACGGCCCAGGTGGAGTCCTTCGAACCGTTCCTGGTTTTGCGGGCCCTGCTGGGGCTGAGTCAGGCCTTTTATATTCCTGCCGCGGTGGCTTTGATCGTCGACTTCCACCTCGGTCCGACGCGAGCCCTCGCCGGTGGCGTTCACCTCACGGGACTCGTCTTTGGTAACATGGTGGGAGGATTGGGAGGTTGGCTGGCGGAGAAACATGGTTGGAGCGACGCGTACACCTACATCGCGTTGCCGAACCTCGCCTTGGCGATTTTGTTGATTTTTTTCCTCCGGGATCCGCCGCGGGAACATCTTCAATCGGCGAGCCCGGCGACACCGACCGAAAAGATTAGGCTGAGCGATGCCCTGCGGAGCCTGGCGCGGCCAGGCCCCTATTATCTCTTTCTCGCCTGCCAGGCGGTGCAGGGCGGGGTGAGCTGGATCATCATCGGCTGGATTCCGACCCTGATGCGGGAGCAGTTCGCCCTGGCCCAGAGCACAGCCGGCTTTTCCTCCCTGGGATTGATGTACGGCTCTCAGATGACGGGACTTCTGATCGGCGGCTTTTGGTCGGACCGTTGGAGCCGGGCGAATCCACGCGCCCGGATCATCATTCCGGCCTTGGCGATCATGGTGGGAGCGCCGGTATTCCTAGCCACCGCTTGGATTCACTCGATCGGCCTGACCCTGCTTAGCCTCGGGATGTGGGGATTGGCCATGGGCTTCCTAGGCGCAAACAACATGCCGATCGTCTGCCTTGTGGTCGATCCCCGCTATCGTGCGACGGCCGTCGGGATCATGAACTGTGCCACAGCCATCGTCGGCGGCTTTTCCATCTACGGCATCGGCGCCCTGCGGGATGCCCAGATGGGGATCGGTTCGATTCTCATCATCACAGCCATCGGGGTCTTTCTTTGCGGATTCCTGCTCTTGCTGGTGAACGTGGCGATAAAACGCCGCGATGCCGGCGCTGCGACGCCCGCCTTCGCCGGCTGACCGCGTCCTGTTTTTTCCTGTGCAATCCTCTCCCGAATCGTTGACCGCCCTGTTTTCCGCCGAGTCGTTGCGGGTTTTTTGCCGCCAGCTCCTGGTGGCGCTCGGCACGTCGGAACCGCACGCGCGAATCGTGGCCGACTCCCTCGTCGCGGCGAACCTGCGTGGCGTCGACTCGCATGGCATTCAGATGCTGCTGGTCTACATCCAGCAACTGCGCGCCGGCGGGATCAACGTGCCGTCGGCCGGCCGCGTGGTGAGCGAAGACGGCGTGTTCCTGCGTTACGACGGTGAGAACGGCCTGGGGCAGGTGGTGTCCGAGCAGTGCACGGATCACGCCATCCGCATCGCGCAGGCGCTGGGTATCGCGATCGTGGTGACGAAGGGTTCAAATCATTTTGGAGCCGGTGCGTGGTGGGGCGAGAAGCTGGCACGCGCGGGTTTTATTGCGATCGTCACCAGCAATGCCTGCCCGGCCGTCGCGCCTTGGCAGGGTCGGACGCCGATCCTTGGCACCAACCCCTTGTGCGTCGCCGTCCCGGGCCAGGGAGAAACCGGCCGGTGGTTGCTCGACATGGCGACCACCACCGTCGCGCTCGGCAAGCTGAGTCATGCGGCCCACCTCAACCAGGCCAGCATTCCTCGGGAGTGGGGATTTCTCGACGCCGCGGGGCAACCGGCGACCGACACCGCGGCCGCGCAACGCGGTACCCCGACACCCATCGGCGGTTACAAGGGCACCGGGCTGGCCATGTTGGTGGAGATTCTTTCCGCCGGTCTGAGCGGCGGATCCATGGCGACGGAATTGCCCGTTTACCGTACCGGTGGCGATCCTCTCGGCATCAGCCACTGCTTCATCGCGATCGATCCGAAACGTTTTCTCCCGCCGGGTGAATTCGAAACGCGGGTGGGACGCCTCGTCGACATGGTCAAGGCGGCCGAACCTGCGCCGGGTCACGATGAGGTCCTGATCGCGGGCGAACCCGAGTGGCGCTGCGAGAAAATCCGGGTGAACGACGGCATCCCCGTGCCGTCGAAACTCTGGTCAAAATTCATCGCAGTGGCCGGCGAACTCGGCGTCAGTCCGCCGACACCGGAGCCGGGCCGTTAACCCGTTATTTCTATGAAAAAAATACGTTTTGGAATCCTTGGCTCCGGCTACATGGGAAAAACCCATGCCGAAGCCGTTCGCCGCCTGCCCAACGCGGAGCTCGTCGCGGTGGCTGGAGGCAGCCGTGCCCCCGGCCTCGCCGAACGTTACGGCATCGCCTGCGATCCAGATTTCGAATCGTTGGTGCGCCGCCGCGAGATCGACGCGGTGGTGGTCACCACGCCGCACTACGTGCACGTGCAGGAGACCCTGGCGGCCATCCAGCAAGGGAAACACGTGCTGGTCGAGAAACCCATGGCGACGACCGTCGAGGACTGCGATCGGATGATCGCCGCCGCCAAGTCGGCCGGACTCACGCTGTCCGTCGGTTATCAGCAGCGATTCCGGGTTAATAATGCGAAGGCGCGCGCTCTCATCCAGGAAGGAGCGATCGGCACGGTCTTGTCGGCCCTCATCTCGATGCCCATGTATGCGGGCACGATCAAATCCGGCGGATTCGGCGGGAATTGGGCATGGTGGAACGACCCGGCGAGCGTCGGACATTTGATCAACAGCGCACCGCACGCCATCGACATGCTGCGCTGGTTCACCGGCGGCGACGTTGTCACGGTGTCGGCGTTTTCGCGCACCTTCCTGCCCGATATCTCGGTCGAGGATACGACGATGGGGCTCTTCGAGCTTTCCACCGGAGCCATCTGCTCCTTGTACTCCAGCCGCGCACTGCCGGCACCGTCGTTCCCGGGCGAAGATTTTCGTTTTAGGATCGTCGGCAGCACGGGCCTGTTGGATCTGGACCCCTACGGGGAACTGCGCATGTCCGACGCGCAGGGCTGGCGGGTGATGTCACAGCAGCCACCGGTGAAACACGACGGCGCGGACACCGCGTTTGCCGACGTGCGCATGCAAGCCTACACCGACCAATTGCAGGCCTTCGTCGACGCGATCGAGGGGCGACCCAACCAGGTCGGCACCGCCGAAGCGGGTCGTGCGGCCGTCGAGGTCTGCGTCGCTATGATCAAGTCGTCTGCCGACAAATGCTGGATTTTTCCGGGCAAGGGGAAATAAACCCGCCGCTTTAGCCCGATGGTACCTGTGACCGCGAGAGCCGGCGTCTCCATGCAAGCCATGGTTTTTTGGGAACCGGGCGGCTTCTCGCTCGATCGGGCCAACCCCTACGCCAGCCTCCTCGCCCGCGCGATGGAGGCCCAGGGCGTGCGCTCGGTGGCGGGCTTTCGGGAAAACCTCACACCCGACTGGCTGCGTTCTCATCGCAATTCATTCGACGTTTTGCACCTGCACTGGCCATGGGGACTTTATGCGGGCGCGGACCTCGAGGAAACCACCCGCAACTGTGCGGCCCTCGTCGACGCGCTCTTTCTGGCACGCTCGCTCGGCTACAAGGTCGTGTGGACGATGCACAATCTGTATCCGCACGACAGCACGACTCGCGATCTCGATCGTCTCGGCCGGCTCGGCATCACAGCGTGCGCCAGTGCCGTAATTGTCCATTGCCAGTATGCCCGCGACATGCTCGCGCACCATTTCCATCGCCGGGACGGCGTGTTCCTCGCGCCGCATGGGCATTTTTGCGACGCGTATCCGAACGTGGTGGGTCGGAAGGAGGCTCGCGCCCGCTTCGGCTTCGACGACCGGCACTTCGTTTATTTGTTCTTCGGAAACGTTCGCTCCAACAAGGGCGTCGAGCAATTGCTCGAGAGTTTTACCGCCCTGCGCGGCGAGGAGCTTCGTTTCCTTTTCGCTGCACGCATCTGCAGCGATTACGGTGCCCGGGTGGTGGAGCGGGCGCGCCAGGCCGATCCGCGCATTGTCCTGCTGGAATCGAAGTTTTACGCGAACGAGGACTTTCAGTGGTTTTTCAACGCAGCCGACGTGGCCGTGTTCCCTTTCACGGATATCCTGACTTCGGGCACGGCGATCACCGCGTTGTCTTTTCACTGTCCCGTCCTTGTTCCGGCCATCGGATGCCTGCCCGAACTGGTCGATGCCACGGTCGGCGCGGTCTACCACCCCGCGGGGCCGGGCGCATTGGGCCGGGCGCTCGACGACGCGCGCTCGATCCGACGCGATGCGCTGCGCCCCGGGATCGAGCAACGCTTGCGCGAGCTATCGTGGGACGGCATCGCGCAAACGACCTTGGAGGCCTATCGTGCCTGATTCCATTTTTACCTTGCCCGAACTGGAAAACGTGACGCGACGGGCCCGGAGCGCGGCATTTCGTCCGTCGTTCGATCGACTTCGGCGGGAGGCAGACGCGTTCGTTGCCATGCAACTGGTGGTGCCGGAACTGCCCGGCGGCTACTATCACGACTATATCTGTCCCGTTCACGGGGTGGAATTGACGTTCGATCCTCACCGCCCCCACGAGCACCGTTGCCCAGTGGACCAAGCCGCGTTTGAGGGCGAGAAATTCGACTCGGCCTGGCGCTGGTTCGTCAATCACCACCTCGCGGAGGCCGCGCTGAGGCTGGCGGTGCTTTGGCGGGCCGAGGGTGCCGACGCCCATCGGAAGGCCGTCCGCCGCATCCTGCTAGGATACGCGGACCGCTACGCATTTTACGGGACGTGTCCGCGGACGGGACAAAATCCGGGAGTCGCGACCTATACGACGCTGGACGAATCGGTCTGGATCATTCCGCTGGCCTGGGCCTTTTCGCTCATCGCCGAAACGCTACCCGTCGCCGAAGCGGACGGAATCGTTGCGCGCCTCCTGGTGCCGGCGGCGGAACACCTCGTCGCTCGCCGGTACGGAGCGATCCACAACTTCACCTGCTGGCACAATGCGGCGATCGCCACGATCGGACGCGTCGCCGGAAGGGGAGATCTCACCCGCTTTGCCCTCGAAGGCGATCGGGGCCAGCGCGCCCAGTTGCGCGAGGGCATGCTCGGGGACGGGCTTTGGTTCGAAGGGTCCATGAGCTATCACTTCTATTCCGTGTGGGCGATTTTAATGTCGGCGATCGCCTTCCGATTCGACGCCCTCACCGAAATTACCAGCGACGGAGCCGTGCCGAAAAGTTTGCTCGCGCCGATCGCATGCGCCTACCCCGATGGCACGCTTCCGGCCACCAACGATTGCTGGTACTTCACGAGCATCCTCGGCGAGTGTTGCCATGGCGTACCGCCGGCGCCCGATTTCTACGAGATCGCTTTTGCGCTCTACGGCGAGCCGGCGTTCGCTGCGACGCTGCATCGGGCCTATCGGTCCGCTCCCCGCGATAGCGTCTATGCGTTGCTCTTCGGCACCGAGACGCTCCCGTCGGTGATGGAGCCAACCCGGGAAAGCGTCAATCTGCCGGACTCGGGACTCGCGATTTTGCGTCCCGCCGACGACGTGGATCTGCTGCTGAAATATGGCCCGCATGGCGCTGGCCACGGGCATCCCGACAAGTTGAGTCTGACCGGATGGGCTCATGGATGGCGATTTTCGCCCGATCTAGGCACGCCAGGCTACGGGGTCGCTTCGCTCGAGACCTGGTATCGACAGACTCTGAGTCACAACACCGTGGTCATCGACGGTGAATCGCAGCCGCCGGCCCATGGACGGCTCGTACGTTTCGATCCCAGCTCGGCGGTGGTGGCGGTGGAGTGGGAAGGCGTGAAGCTGCGACGGAGCGTGCATGCGCGTCCGGAGTATTTTGTCGATGTGTTCGAGGTGGACGCCGCGGGGCCGCGCTGCATCGACTGGATCTATCACAACGCCGGTGGGCTCACGAGCGGCGCCCCGGCCCGGCCGGTGCCAGCGATTGCCGGCGGTGTGGCCTACCGGCACCTGAGCGGTATCGGCGAATGTACGGCCTCAGGCCCAATGCAATTCCAGTGGAACGAAAACGCGTTTGGCATGGTGCTTTGGACGCCCGAAGCACCCGGCGAGCAGGTGTTCACCGGCCTGTCGCCGGCCAATCCCCCGTCCACTCGCCATGGCTTTGTGCTGCGTCGGCGGAATGAGTCCCGGGCGGCGTTCGTTTCGGTGTTTCATCCGTTCCGCCAACTGCCGTCGGTGCGGAACGTCGAATTCCTCGCAAATGGCGACCTGATCGTAGACCTCTCTGGCCGTGCGGACCGGTGGACGGCGAACCAGCTGTCGGGCGGCGGTTAGTTGGATCCACCCCGCCTTTCGCAACCCCGCAGACCACCTCGACCCCGTGCCCCTAACGATCGTACAAAAACTCCGGACCAACGCCTGGCTGGTGGTCGGTTTGCTTTGGGTGGCGGGGTGCTTGAATTATCTGGATCGGTTGATGATCACCACCATGCGCGGCTCGATCAAGGACGCGATCCCCATGACCGAGGCCCAGTTTGGCCTGCTCACGTCGGTGGTCCTGTTGGTCTATGGGGTCTGCAGTCCCTTCGCCGGATATTTTGCGGATCGGTTTAATCGCAGTGCCGTGATCGTCGGCAGTTTGTTTGCCTGGTCGGTCGTCACCGGTCTGACCGCCTACGCCAAAACCTACGAGCAACTCCTCGCTTTGCGGGCCCTGCTGGCGTTGTGCCAGGTCATCGCCGTGCCCGCCTCGGTCGCGCTCGTCGTGGACTACCATCGCGGCACCACGCGTTCGCTCGCCTCGGGCTTGCTATTGAGTGGATTCATGGCGGGTGGCGCCTTCAGCGGTCTCGGGGGTTGGCTCGCCGCTGGCCAAGGCTGGGACTATGCGCACAAGACCTTTGGCCTGATCGGCATTGGCTTCGCGTTCGTCTTGCTGTTCCTGTTGCGGGATCCGCCCGCACCGGAGAGCCGTGCCACGATTGGGGAAGCGCCGCCGCCGGTCGTTCACCCCGGCGAGGCTTTTCGCGCTCTTTTCTCCAATCGCGGCTATCTCCTGATTCTCGCATACAATTGTGTGCTCGGGGTGGTGGGCTGGTCGTTGATCGGCTGGATGCCCACCTATATGAAGGAACAGTTTAACCTCAGCCAAGGTGAGGCCGGCATGTCCACGACCCTCTATCTCAACGCCGCGGCCCTCTTGGGTTTGATCGTTGGCGGAAAGTGGGCCGATCGCTGGAGCCGCACCAACGAACGCGCGCGCCTGATCGTTCCTATGATCGGACTTTGCATCGCGGCGCCGGCCGTGCTCCTGCTCACCAATGCACCCACGCTGGCGCTGGCCCTGACCGGCTTGGCGATCTATGGCATGACCCGCTATTTTGCCGACGCGAACATGATGCCGATCCTCTGCCTGTTGGTCGATCCGCGTTATCGCGCCACGAGTTGGGGCGTTGCCAGTTTTTTTAGCACCGTGGTGGGCGGAGTCGGGATCTATGCGGGAGGACTCCTGCGCGATGCCGAGATCAACATCAGCCGGATCTTCCAGTTCGCCGCCATCAATCTGGTGCTCTCCGCGTTGCTGATGTTTTTCATTTACCGACGTCAGGCGCGATCGAGCCCCAAAAACCTTCCATGATGTCCAAGCAAAGCACCTGCACCCCGGAATTGCGGGAGCGAATGACGGGCCCAATCCCGTCCCTGAAAACGCCCTTCCATGAGGATGGCGCCATCGATTTCGAGGGGCTGAGACGACTGATCGATTTCAATCTCGCCGCCGGGGCGAAGACCCTGATGTTGACCGCCGGCGACAGCCACTATGTGGCCCTGACCGAAAAGGAGATCGCAGAGGTCACCCGGGTGACCGTCGAGCACACGGCCGGCCGCGCCCTGGTCATCGCCGCGGACCGTTACTTCCATACGACCCAGGCGGTCGAGTTCGCGCATTTCGCCAAGGGCGTCGGCGCGGACGTGCTCATGGTCATGCCTCCCGATTGGGGTGGGTCCTGCACACCGCACTCCTTCGCGGAACATTACCGGGTCGTCTCCGAGGTCATGCCGGTGATGCTCGTTTCCAATGTTTTCATTTCTCGCGGCCAAAAGTTCGGCTTGGAGACATTGCGGCTGGTGCTGGAGACCGCGGCGAACGTCGTCGCGATCAAGGACGACATGTGCGGCGAGTTCGCCCGCAAGATGTCGCTGCTCGTATATGACCGCTGGGCCGTCGTGTCGGGCGGCCAGAAGCAGAATCACCTCAACAATCATCCCTACGGTTGCGATGGGTACCTTTCCACGGTCCTCTCGCTGCAACCCGCGATCGCCCACGCCTATTGGGCGGCAATCTCGGCCAACGACATGACGGAAGTCCGGCGGATCATTCGCGATTACGATAATCCATTCTTCGAACTTGTGATGGGCCTTCCCGGAGGATTCAACGCGGGCATCCAAGCCGCGCTGGAATTGAAAAACATCGCGAAGCGCTGGCGTCGGAAGCCGTACCATAGTTTAACCGATCGAGAACTCGAGCTTCTCGCCCACGGTCTGAAGAAGCTGGGCTTGCTGGAATGAGCGCACCTCGCCCACCATTTACCTGCCGTCACCGCTCTTTCTTCCTTTGTCCGACCGCCAAACACTTCACCCCCGCGCTTGGCCGATCGTCGCCTTGGTCAGGGGGACGGCGTGCCTGAATTGCCTGGACCGCCTCATGATCACGACGATGCGCGTTCCATCATGGAGGCGATCCCGATGACGAAAGCGCAGTTTGCTCGCTCGGCTCTTCGCATGAATTTGAGGCGCGCACTCGTTCGCCGGCACGGATCTCGGCGATGAAAATCGCTGCGGTCGAAACGTTTCTCCTCGAGCACAAGCTGGCCCGGCCGGCCGGGCCGGCGTCCGTCATGAATACCATGAGGCGAACGCTTCTCGTCCGCATTGCCACGGACGACGGACTCGTCGGCTGGGGAGAGACGGCCCCCCTTGCCGGCGTGCGGGAAACGATCGAAACGGCCTACGCGCCGCTCCTGGTCGGTCGCGACCCCCTTGGAATCGGGCGCTCGTGGCGGACCCGTTGGCTCGCGCCCTTCGAAAGCGGCCTGGCGACCGGTGCCATTGACATCGCACTGCACGACCTCGTGGGCCAGGCCTTGGGCGTGCCCGTGCACCAGCTTTACGGCGGGGCCAAGCGCAGCCGGGTTCCCGTGTATGCGTCCGCCGCGTACCATGAGGGGCTGCATCCGGCCGAGGTCTGGCCGGCCGAGACCCGCGACCTCGTGGCCCGCGGCTTTCGCGCGATCAAGCTGCGTATGGGCCGGTACGACCCGCGATCGGAACTGGACGCGCTCGCCGCCGTTCGGGCCGATCTGCCTGCGGACGTCAAACTCATGGTCGACGCCTGGGGCTCCTACACGCTTTCCACCGCGCTCATGGTGGGCCGGGAACTTCAAGAACTCGGGTTGACGTTTTACGAGGAGCCCCTGCCTCAGTTCGGCTACCGCGGTTATGACCAGCTCGCCGCGCAACTCGACATTGCCGTGGCCGGCGGCGAGATGCTCCAGAATCGCCAGGCGTTCAAGGAGCTGTTCGACCGTCGCGCGGTCGACATCGTCCAGCCCGACGCATGCCTGTGCGGCGGCATCCGCGAGGTGCTTTTCGTCGCGGAGCTCGCCGAGCTCTACGGCATTCAGTGCATTCCCCACTCGTGGAGCGGTGCGATCCTCAACGCCGCATCGATCCACATCGCTTCGCTGATTTCGGAACCCACGTTGATGCCCGGGATCGGGACCCCGATGGTCGAGTTCGATGTGACCGAGAACCCGTTCGCATCGGGACTGCTGAAGACTCCGTTGCCGCTCGTGGACGGCTGCTTCGAGGTGCCCGATACTCCCGGCCTCGGCCTGGATTTGAACATAGACGTGATTCGAGCGCTGGAGGTCTCACCCCGACGCTGAAGGGAGCCGGTTTCTCAACTCGCGGAGGACTAGAAAGGGGTCAAACCGCACTTTTCACATTTTTTAGTTTCTTGAGATAACGCAAGGCCGGTGGGCGGAGACCGGATTTGCACTCGACGACGTAGCGGCTGAGGGCACCGGGCTTGCCCATGTGTA
>Ga0105046_10000066_pt1 | contig 103404 bp, 110 predicted proteins | sample MAT03_FD_78385 | JGI IMG/M metagenome (GOLD analysis project Ga0105046, IMG submission 78385) | Freshwater microbial communities from Lake Fryxell liftoff mats and glacier meltwater in Antarctica - MAT-03 (megahit assembly) | ecosystem: Environmental > Aquatic > Freshwater > Ice > Liftoff... | reverse complement strand
GCTGCGACAATATGATAAAATTAAGAGTAGCTTATCGAAGTGAAAAGTTTACACTCATAACGGATATTTTAAGAAATTGTGCTGCGTAGTTTTGAATTGCACCCAAACAATGTCTTGGGCTACTTCTTTTGACCACACAAACCGCAAGGCGTGGTTGCACAAAACGGCGTGGTAGCGACGGAAGAGCAGTGTAAATCCTTCTTCGGCGTTTTTTTTAAAAGCGTGACGAATAAACAACTCTGAATCAGCCAATTGCTTGGGTTCGGAAGCCGTGCCGTCGGCTGGTTGAGCGACAATATCAATATGTTCTCCGGGAGAACGCATATTTTTTATTCAAAGTTAGGTAAAACAAAAGAAAACAAAGAATTTTTATTAATTTTCTTCGCAAATATTTTCCCTTGCACAACCTTATCTCTTTGATTGCGGCCATTAACAATTTTTTAAAAAAGTGGCAAAATGCGGCAAAAAACAAAAAATAGGCCGTTTGCCCGTAAAAATAACGTGGACGTGCAACTTTTTGGAGGAAATTTTTGTGTTATCATTACAAATTCAAGAGAATTTTAAAGATATTTGCAACGTTTTTTTTGCAAAACGCAATTAATTTAGGAAATGGCTTCTATTTTGTTACATACGCGCTGCGCCCACAAAACACCATTTTTGGGGAGGTCTGCCAGGACGAATCCACCTTTTCTGCCTACGTGGTAGATACCTTCCGCCCCCGTTTTTTTTAACTTTTATTTTTTATTTCAAGACTCCCAAAGCGTGGCCATTTGCTGCGTTTGCGGTACAAATTTCAATCAACAATAATGGTCAATTCGGAAATTATCAACGACCAGTTTGTAGTACAATTAGCCAATGAAAACCATCTGCATTTGGCCGACACAATTTGCGTTCAAATGGAGGAAAGTGCCAAACAGCGCGGTACGGGCATTGCCAAACGCTCGCCCAGCTACATTACGGAGAAAATGCTGGAAGGCAAGGCCATCATAGCCACTACCATACTGGGCGAATGGGTCGGATTTTGCTACGTCGAAACCTGGGAACACGGCAAGTTTGTGGCCAACTCGGGGCTTATTGTTCACCCCGATTGCCGAAAGAGCGGCGTTGCCAAAGCCATCAAAGCCAAAGCCTTTGAACTATCGCGGAAGAAATACCCCGACGCCAAGATTATTGGTATTACCACGAGTTTGGCCGTAATGAAAATAAACTCTGACTTGGGCTACGAGCCCGTAACGCTGAGCGAACTCACCAACGATGATGCGTTTTGGAAAGGCTGTTCGAGCTGCGTAAACTACGACGTATTGACGCGCACCAACCGCAAGCACTGCCTTTGCACGGGCATGATGTATGACCCCGAAGAAGCCAAGAAGAACGAGAAACGAACGCCTTGGAATTTTTTAAAAGAATCTAAACTATACGAACGCTGGATGAAGATAAAGCAGCGTATTTTGCTCCGCAAAGAAACCCGCGAAACCCGCGCCCGCCAACGACAAGCCCAAATGGAAATCGTTTAGAGAAACGAGCAGCCCCGTGCCATCAACTCAACACGAAGACACCACCCGCAGCATTGCCGTTTCGAGCGTGAGGCCAGGCCCAAAAGCGCAGCTTAGTACGTGTTTGCCGTGGTCGTGGGGCGTGAGTGCTCGGTGTAGTTGCTGCAACACAAACAAAATCGTGGCCGACGACATATTGCCAAAATCACGCAATACATTGTAGGCGTGGGCATTTTGCTCGGGTATAATCTTCAACTCGCGTTCTATGGCTTCTAAAATAGCCCGCCCTCCTGGGTGAATGGCATAAAAATCAATTGCTTCCACGCTCGCCTGTGCCTGCAAACGTGCGACCAATTGTTTGATGCCACCCTGCACAAGCTTCGGAACGTACGAAGTGAGGATCATTTCAAACCCGAAATCGGCTATGTGCCATGCCATATCGGCGCGGCCTTCGGGCAGCAGGTCGCAGTAGAAAGACCGCAACTCAAAAGACACACCACGCGGCTGGCTCTCTATGAGCACCGCCGCCGCGCCGTCGGCAAAGAGGGCATTGGAAAGCAAGTGGTTGGGGTCGTTTTTTTTCTGAAAATGCAGCGTGCAAAGCTCCAAACACACCAACAACACCACCGACTCGGGGTTGGCCCGCACCACGGCATCTGCCATTTTGAGGCCGTTGAAAGCCCCGTAGCAACCCATAAAATTAATGGCAGTGCGCTGCACACGATAGCTGATAGCCAGTGCTTCAACCAGCTCAATGTCAAGCCCTGGGGCGTACATTCCTGTGCAGCTTACCGTAATTAGGTGCGTAATTGAGGGCAAGTCAGCCGACCTATTCATGTTTTTGACGGCATTTAGTGCCAGCGGTAAGGCATGTTTTCGGTAGGCCCCCATGCGCTGCGAAACCGTCGGAAAAGGCTCTAAATCAGTGCTATTGGGATAAAACTCATAGTTGTTGGTTTTGCCATAATCGCCCAATACCGAATGGCGGTTTTTGATTTTGGTACTGCGGTATAAAGCGTGCAGCTTTCGAGCATCGGTAGCGTCAAATTGAAGCGACCGAACCATAAAATCGGCAATTTGGGCCTGCTCAAATCGATTTTCGGGAGTAGCAGTTCCAATGGCCGTTAGATAACTTGGCATAAATACCGTTAGATAATTTTTGTAAAAACACGTATTTCTACGCTAAAACGTCTTAATTTTTTGTAGCTATTTTGCAAAATAACGCTCAATAACCAAAAATACAATTGAAATGAAGCATTTAACCAATCGTTCACAAAACCCAAGACCGCGCCTTATCTTCGACGAAACTACGTTTTTGACGGTGCTTACAATTTTGATTTTTGGTTACATTACTTTTCATTTTTTGTACCCAATGTTTACCAAAGGATTACTTTTTTAGGGCATACACCCGCACATAATCTACCTCCATACGCTGCGGAAATATGGTATCGTCTATGCCTTTTTGGCCGCCCCAATTGCCGCCCACCGCAATATTGAGCAGCAAATAAAAAGGCTTATCAAACGGCCACGCCTGCCAGTTGCCCTCGTTGGCAAACGAAAAATACGCCTTGCCGTCAATAAATACTTTGATGTTTGCGGGAGTCCACTCGGTGGAGTAAACGTGAAATTCGTCCTGCGCTGTTGGTACAACCAGATTATTGCCTTTATTGGTGTTAATACTGTGGTTGTAGGCTTTGGTATGAATGTTTCCGTGTACCCGATTTGGGTCAAAGCCAACGTGTTCCATGATGTCTATTTCGCCGTTGTCGGGCCAGAAGGCTGTGCCATAAGTCTGGATGCTGGCCAGCATCCAAATAGCTGGCCAAGTGCCGCGTCCCTGTGGTAGCTTGGCTTTGATTTCAAATTTGCCGTAAGTCCAGTCGCCTTTTTTCTTGGTTATTAGTCGTGCTGATGAGTAATTATTAGCTCCCACGCTTTCTTTGAGTGCTTCAATAATTAGTTTGTCATCTTCAACGCGGGCATTTTTTGAGCTTCTGGTATAATTTTGAAGCTCGTTGTTTCCCCAGCCATTGCCGCCAACGTCATAGCTCCATTTGGCAGAATTGGGTACGCCCTCGTAGTCAAATTCATCTTGCCAAAGGGGGGTTTGCTCGAAAGAATACACCACTACTGGGTTGTTAATTATGGGTACAGGGTCGTAGTCGGTCGTTTTGTGGCAAGCCATCAAAAATACCATGAGCACGGCCAATATTGTCAAAAATGGCTGCTTAAAACTATTTTTTTGTTTACAATACTCCATACCCATTGAATTGCTTTGGCGAATATTTACGAACCAATACTTGCTTATAAGCCTTCAAATGTATTACAAAAAAACCGTATATTTGCCCACCACAGATTTTTAAATTAGTGTTTGCAACAAAAACCCTTGCATGAAAAAAGCTTTACTACCTCTCCTGTTTTTAATCCTCAATTGCTGCTTTGCGTCTGCCCAAAACGAAGGCTGGGCCATTTGTAATAGTGGTGCTAATTTGTACTTTAAGATAGTAGGTAGCGGCAACCCTGTGCTCATTGTAAGCGATGCGGGCAATTCGTCGGATTATTTAAAAGAACTCATTCAAAAAATTGCCGAAACCAACCGCGTGATTTATTACGATGCCCGCGCCACGGGCAAGAGCCGCCTGCCCGTTATTCACGACAGTACGCTCAGTTTTAACAAAGCCGTAGAAGACATTGAAGCCCTGCGCAACGTGCTCCGAATTCCGAAGTGGTCTATATTGGCGCATGGATTTGGGGCCAATATTGCGGGCGCGTATGCCGCTCGCTACGGCACAGCGCTCAACCGATTGGTACTCATCAACCCAGACTCGCAGAGTACCGTCAAGACCAGTCAAGGCGCTTATTTTGACACCTTTGAAGATTATGACTTTACAACTATGCTCAAACCCGCCGCCGTAACGCGCCGATTTGAGCAATTGCAAAAACGCCTCCGCACCGAAGCCACACCCACCGACACCCTCAAATACTGGCGAATGGTGATGGAGTTTCAGGCCCCAACGTACGTGTATGACACCCTAAACGAGTCAATGGCAGTAAACTACCTGTGCGAGCGGCAAAAAAACGCGGCAGTAAAACAGCGGGTGCGCGACAATACTAAATCGCAGCAGTTTGCCGTTTTGAGTGGACTGCGGTTTTATCAGGGAGCAGTAATGGTTATTTTTTCTAAAAGGAGACAAAACCTATCCAAGATAGCCAAAGGTTGGAAAGAAACGGTGCCAAATTGCCAAATGGTGTTGATAGACAAAGCGCATCATTTTCCGTGGCTCGACAATCCGAGCGTTTTTTATGCCCATATTCAATCATTTTTAGGTAAACCTGCCGTTATTCCTGCACAATATGCCAGCAAAAAAAAAATTGGTCGTTCTGTCGGGCGCGGGTATCAGCGCGGAAAGCGGGCTTAGCACCTTCCGCGACCACGACGGGCTTTGGGAAGGCTACCGCGTAGAAGACGTGGCCACGCCCGAGGCATGGCAGCGCGACCCCAAACTGGTGCTGCAGTTTTATAACGAACGCCGCCAGGCCGGCATGAACGCCCAGCCCAACGCAGGCCACAAAGTACTGTCTGAGCTACAAAAACACTTTGACGTGCAGATAATTACCCAAAACGTGGACAACCTGCACGAGCAAGCAGGCTCAAAAAAGGTGCTACACTTGCACGGCCAGATGTTCAAATCGCGCAGCACCCGAAACCCCAACTTGGTGTATGACATGGCAGGCTGGGAGCTTAACATCGGCGACTGCTGCGAACTGGGAAGCCAACTGCGCCCGCACATTGTGTGGTTTGGCGAGGCGGTATCCATGATAGAACCCGCCGTTGAACTCAGTGCCGAAGCTGATATTTTTGTGGTCGTTGGCACCTCATTGGCCGTATATCCGGCGGCAAGTTTGGTATATTATGTAGCCTCCAAAGTGCCTGTTTTTGTGGTAGATCCCAAAGTTCCCGAAGTACAAACCCGCCCCAACTGGGAGTTTATTGTTGAAAAAGCGACCATCGGCCTCGAAATATTGAAACAAAGACTACTGGCCAAACACGTATAATGCCTCACCTATGCTTGATAAATTGCAAAATCCACTGTTCAAAAATTTGTTTAACGTTGGCCTGTTGGCCGTGGCATTGGTGCCGCTACTGGCGTTGTCTTTTTACAACCACCCTTCTATCATTGACGATTTCTGCTACATAGATACCGTTTTTAAGTACGGCTATTTTGAGGCCATGCACTACTATTATTCGGGCTGGACTGGGCGTTATTTTGGCATTTTGCTCAACCACTCCAACCCCCTCATTTGGCACTGGTACGCGGGTTTTAAGGTGCTGTCGGCGGTGCTAATATTGAGTTTTTGTGGCAGTGTTTATTGGCTCATCAAAACTACCCTGCCGCAGCTATTTAAGTGGACGGCTTGGGGTATTGTGGGGGTATTTTTTTTCTTATTTGTGTTAAAAATGCCCAGTATTACCGAGGCATTTTACTGGATGGCGGCTTTTGTTACCTATACCATTCCCAACTTGCTGACGCTGTGTTTGGTGGTGATAATGATAAAATACTACGAACAGGCCGCAGGAAAGCGCAAAACCGCAACAGCGGTGTTTGCCACTTTTTTGGTATTTGCCTCCATTGGCTGCTCCGAAACCAACCTCATCATTACGGGCTTATTGGTGGTGGGTTGGTTTGGTTATCAGTTGGTTGTCAATCGCAAATTGGATTGGTTCGCTTTGTTTTTGGTAGCAGTGGCGGGGTTTTGCTGTTATTTAACGTTTGCTTCCGCAGGAAATGCCAGCCGCATTGCGGGCAATCCTGTGAGTGGGAAAATTGGGCTGTCGGCGGGGCAATCGCTCAGACAACTGGCCAAATACGTCGTTGATTGGGTGGTTCATTCGCCTTTGGTGGCATTCACTTTTTTTTGGGGTTTGTTGTTGCGCAACCGAGCCGAGCTACTTCAAAACCGCTGTTTTAAGGTGCCAGTTTGGGCGGGGGTTCTCGCTTTTCTAAGCATTTTGTGGGGGCAGGTTTTTACTTCCTACTACGGCATTGGCATTGAGCCGCCGCCGCGCGTTGTCAATTCCGTTTATTTTTATTTTTTGCTGGGCTGGTTTTACAATGTGGCTTTGGTGGTGCGCTATTTTTCGGCCAAACGTTCGCTACGCCAATTCTCGGGTACAGCCCAATTGGCCCTGGGTTTGCTTTTGGTGCTAATCGTTGGTCAGCATATTGTACGAAGCAACAACCTGCGCATGATTTACGGCGACTGGCTAAGCGGACGCGCCGCCGCCTACGACCAAGCGTTAAACGCCCGCTACGAATTTATGAACAATACGCCTGGCGATACGATTTACGTTGCTCCGCTCAAAGTTCGACCCGCGTCGTTGTTTATGGACGACCTCCACCAAGACCAAACCCACCTCTGGAACCGCTGCGTGGGCGGCTACTTTGGCAATAAAGTAGTGTACTTGAAAACGCAACCTACCCGTTGAGCTATTTGATTGTTACGCGCTGTGCGGTTTTAAAAAGTTTATTGCCCTTGTTTTGAACCAACCAAACAGCTACTTGGTACTGTCCTTCATAAATAGGCCCAAGTGGACAAAAAGCCTTGAAGCGCGTAGTTAAACCGTTTTTATAAGATTGCGGCCTGCCAGCAAAAATGTAAAAATACTTGGGAGAGTAAAGTACCACAAACGCCCCATTATTTTTCCCGTCAAGGTAGGTCAGATCATCATTGCTGATTTCGACCACCGTTGGGGTGTACGCTACCTTTATGTTGGCAATTGGGTACTGTATGGTGGTGTCGCGCAAGGTGCGTTCTAATTCCATTTCTTGAACATCAATCAGCGGACTTGGTATCTTGTAAAAACCTTTTTCGCGGGCCGATTGCAGGGAATTAACGGCAAAATCGGCAAAAGCCGAATGTTTGGAAGCTCCTAAGCCGAGTCCATCTCGCTGCTGATTGAGTGCGAAAGCCATTCTTTGCTTTTGCTGATATTGTACTTCTGGTATAAAGTGCCAGTAAGACGAAGCCCAAGATGCCACAGCCATCATTATAAATACGGTTGAAATGAACGCTTTCCAGCGCATTGGCACAATCTGCACGCAAAGCAAAGCACTTATGGCCATGAGGGTTCCTGGATATATTTTGTAGGTAGCCCACAAGATGAGTTTGTAGTCAAATCTTGTTCTAAAGAATACCACCAAAAGGCTATTGATGAGCAAAAACACAAAACACCCAATCCAAAAAGTGGCGTATTCGGGTGCAATTGACCTAAAATAGTCAAATCGTTGGTAAAACCCAACGACAGCACGCGGCAATTGGTTTTTCCAGTGGGGCAAAACAGTGAGCGTTCCTACGACATAAAACAAGAAAAAACCCAAAATAAAGCCCCCCCCCAACCCAGGGATTAACATTCGCCGACCAAAAGCGATGGTAGGAAACCAATCTAAAATGCCGCCCACAAACACAAAAAAACCGACAATCACCTTAAACGCATTTTGCGAAAAATAGCCAAAAGCTGCCTCGTTGTTTTGGGCGATGTTGTAGCCCGAAAAATAAGCCCAAACGGCCAAAACACCCACCGACAACCAAATACCCAAACGCTGCCAACGCGCCAACAACACCAGCACCAGTGCGCCAGTAGGCCAAACCATCATGCCATTGCCCATGCTAAATGTACCCAACAAAGCCACTCCAATGGCGGCGATAAAGTACGCAGTAGCGCGCTCTTTTATGAACAAGTACAGCACCAAAAACACCTCGCAGATAATGAGTTGATACTGCAAAGACATAATGGTCATGAAAGTCATGGAATAAAATTGCAGATTGAAAATAAAGAAAGAAGCGGCAATCAACATCAGCCACGGGCCACCCTGTTTGAGATACACCCGCGCCAGCACGCAGCCTATTCCGAGGACGGTGAGATTGCCAACTTGCAACAACCAACCAAAGTTAACTTGCCCCGTCAGTAAGTAGTTGAAATAGACCAACAAACGGGCAGTCAATACCCGATGCTCGTTGTTGGGGCGCAACATGGCGGTAAAGCGGGCTTGCCAAGTGCCCGCATCAAGCCATTGAGAAAGAAAAAAAGGAATGTTTTCGATATCATCAAACCAAGGTACATTCAGACCATAACTCATTGAAACAGCATAAAATGAAACAATCGGCAGCAGCAGTCCAATGCCAATTCCTATTTTTTTTATCATTGGGTTGTCTTTTTAGAGAGCGAGAAAGCCGAAGCTGCACCAGCCGCAAAATTGGCTAAAAATTATGAAAATGCCCGCTTTGATGGCATTAAGTAGCCTCTAATCATCGTCCACTTCCAAAATTCCACCCTTTAAATGATAAATCTGTTTGTCTTTAAAAACCTCGGCGCGGCAATAGTCTTTGGCAGCCACCCGCGAGCGCGTACCGTTGGTACATACCACCACAATTGTCTGGTATTCAGACAGCTCGTCGTGTCTTTGTCGAATATCGGCCAGCGGAATATTGCGCCCGCCAACGTTAAACTCTTCAAATTCCCACGGCTCGCGCACATCTACGACAAGCACCGAAGTGGTATTTTGCAAGATGGCCTGCATGGCCAAAAGGTCAATATCTTGGGCAATCATGGTTTTGCGGAGCAGGGTTTGATTGGTTAAAATTACTTAAAAATATTGTTCGAGTGCGACATTATACTGCATTATCAAACCAAAACTGCTATTTTTGCCTCTCTAATCTTTTGACTTATGATTTTATACCCACTATTTTTGAAGTGCTGACATGATTCTGAAAAAGAAAAAAGTAGGAAGTTACCCCAACGCCATGATTGTAATAAGTCTTACGGCGGCGTTGTTTCTCATTGGGTTTTGCGGGCTTATCGTGGTGCAATCCAAGCGGTTGATTTCGATTATCAAACAAAATATTGAAGTGCGCGTAATGCTCAACAAAGAAATGGACTCTACCCAAGTGGCCGTCGTTGCAAAAACCATTGCTCAAAAGCCCTACGTGCTTACCTTGTCCAGCAAACCCCAAGTGATTTTTGTGTCAAAAGACGAAGCGGCCAAGGAGTTTATTGCCGAAACCAAAGAAGATTTTACCCAGTTTTTGGGCGACAACCCCCTGCACGACAGCTACCGCGTGCGGCTGCAAGAAGATTTTTTTGAAGAAGTAAAACTCAAGCAAATCAAAGCTGAACTCGAAAAAGTAGCAGGCGTGTATGAAGTGGTTTATCAAGAAAACTTGGCCGACCAAATCAACCAAAACTTAACTAAAATATACCTTATTTTGGCCACTTTTGCGGTGGTAATGCTCATTATCATTGTATTACTGATGAACAACACCATTCGTTTGGCATTGTATTCGCAGCGTTTTTTGATTCGCAGTATGCAGCTAGTAGGCGCCACCAACGGCTTCATTCAGTGGCCATTTATCCAAAAAGGGGCTTTTCAGGGGCTTTTGAGCGGCCTCATTGCATCGGGTTTAATTGTGGGCTTGTTGCAAATTGCGCTATACCAAATAGAAGGCTTGGGTATTTTGCAAGACAACCTCAAACTGATTATGCTCTTGCTCGGAGTGCTGCTTTTGGGCATACTTATTGGCGTAGCCAGTACGTATCAATCGCTGGCCCGCTACTTAAAAATGACTTTGGACGATTTGTACTAAACTAAAAACAAAATACAATGAAAAAAAACGCACTGCCTTTTGGCAAAACCAATTACATTTTTATGTTGGCAGGAGTCGCCCTGATTTTGCTCGGCTTTTTGACAATGAGCATGGACAAAGCCGAATTTGGCTTCGGTACGCTTGGCCTCACCGTTGGGCCGCTGCTGGTGCTATCGGGCTTTGTAGTAGCACTTTTTGCCATCTTTCGCAAAGCCTAAATAAGTGTTGAGCGTCGAGCGTTGAGTCTTGAGGTGTGTCAAAAACTCAAAATGCCGAGGTAAATTGCCTCAAAACCAAAAAATCCAACAATGAATTTCCTTCAATCGCTTATTCTCGCCCTCATCGAGGGCATAACCGAATACTTGCCCATTTCTTCGACGGGCCACATGATTTTGGCATCCTCATTCATGGGCATCGCCTCCGACCCTTTCGTTAAATTTTTTACGGTCGCCATTCAACTGGGGGCCATTTTGGCCGTTGTAGTGCTGTATTTTAAGCGGTTTTTCAAAAGCCTAGATTTTTATCTCAAACTTTTGGTGGCGTTTATTCCTGCCGCTGTTTTTGGTATTTTATTCAGCGATGCCATCGATGCGCTGCTCGAAAGTCCGCTTGGCGTGGCCATTTCGCTGTTGGTTGGTGGTGTTATTTTGTTGTTTGTGGACAAATGGTTTGTGCGCGCCGCCATTGACAACTCCGACGACGTAGATTATTTCAATGCCCTTAAAATCGGCTTTTTTCAATGTATTGCCATGGTACCTGGCGTATCGCGGTCGGGAGCTACCATAGTGGGCGGCATGAGCCAAGGTTTGAGCCGCCGGGCCGCCGCAGAATTTTCGTTTTTTTTGGCCGTTCCTACCATGTTTGCCGCTACGGCCAAAAAAGCCTACGACTACTACAAAGATGGTTTCGTTTTGAGCGACGAACAAATCAAACTCTTGGCCGTAGGCAACGTGGTGGCGTTTGTGGTGGCCATGTTGGCCATTAAATTTTTTATTGATTTCTTGTCCAAATACGGTTTTCGGGTTTTTGGCTGGTACCGCATCGTCGTCGGAGGGGTCATTTTGGCCTTGTTGTTGGCGGGGTACAATTTGCAAATAATTTGATTGAATCATGTACCAAAAATGGCAAAGTAAGTTTGTGTTGAAATTTACGCACCTATTTTTCCCAACGAAGCACCCGCTCAATGATTGAAACCTTGCTGCCTACCGCCGACGAAGGCGAAGTGATTTTACTCAACAAACCCCTGACTTGGACTTCGTTTGATGCCGTCAATAAGCTCAAAAAAGCGTGCCGTTTCAAAAAAATAGGCCATGCTGGCACGCTCGACCCGCTCGCTACGGGGCTGCTGATATTGTGTACGGGCAAAAAAACCAAAGAAATAGACACTTACCAAGGTGCCGAAAAAGAATACACGGGCAAGCTCATACTGGGCAAAACTACGCCTTCCATTGACCTCGAAACGGCCTTCGATGGCGAATACCCTACCGCGCACATCACCGCTGAAGACTTGCAAAATGCCGTGGCCCAACTTACGGGTACGATTGAGCAATACCCCCCGATTTATTCGGCTGTGAAAATGGGGGGCGAGCGGCTCTACAAAAAAGCCCGCCGTGGCGAAGCCGTAGCCATAAAACCGCGTACCGTAACGGTGTGGGTATTTGAGATTGACACGCACCATTTTCCCGAAATTAGCTTCCGAATCGTCTGTTCAAAAGGCACTTACATCAGAAGTTTGGTGCGCGATTTGGGCGTACTCGTGCAGTCGGGCGCGTACATGAGCGCGCTTTGCCGAACCCGAATCGGCGATTTTTGGTTGAAAGATGCCCACGAGATTGAAGATTACATCAACAAAAAGCGCGCAGCTTTGGAATTGTAACCATGAAAGTTTATTACGATACAACCAATTTTAAGCCACTTAACAACGCCATCGTAACCATTGGCACTTTTGACGGCGTGCACCTGGGGCACCAAAAAATATTGACGCGGTTAAGCGAAATTGCCCATACCAGCGGTGGCCAAACCGTGGTACTTACGTTTTGGCCGCACCCGCGCATGGTGGTATCAAAAGACAGCCAAAGTTTGCGTTTGCTTTCTACGTTGGACGAAAAAATTGAATTGCTTCGGCAAAATGGCGTGAATCACCTCGTGATTGTGCCATTTACGCGGGAGTTTAGCGAGCTGTCGTCAGAAGAGTTTATTCAGCAAATTTTGGTAAATAGTATTGGGACAAACAAATTGGTGATTGGCTACGACCACCATTTCGGGCGAAACCGCGAGGGAAGTTTTGAATATTTGAAACAAAATGCCCTCCGATACGGTTTTGAATTGGAAGAAATACCGCGCCAAGAAATTGATAACTTAACGGTAAGTTCTACCAAAATTAGGCAAGCATTGTTAGAAGGTAAACTCAAAATAGCCAACGAGTTGTTGGGCCAAAATTATACCTTTTCGGGTGTTATTGTGAAAGGCCGGCAGTTGGGGCGTACCATCGGTTATCCTACGGCCAACGTGCAGGTTTCGGAGTCTTACAAGCTCATACCCGCCGACGGGGTGTATGCCGTGCGGGTGGTGGTGCGGAGTCAAACTTACGGCGGCGTTATTAGCATTGGTTTTCGGCCCACCGTCAATGGTATTGGCCGCACGCAAGAAGTATTTATCTTTGATTTTGATGCAGATATTTACGGCGAAAAAATGACCGTTGAACTGATTGAATACATTCGGCCCGAATTAAAATTTGACGGTTTGGCAGCCCTCATCAAAGCCATCGAAGCCGACTGCCAAGCCGCCAAATTGGTGCTTTATTCGCGGTAATTTTACCCAAAAATTGACATGAAACAGGGAATTTTGTTCGTCGTTTCGTTGATTGGACTTCTGGCATCTGGCTTTTATCAGTTGCCTATTATTCAGGCACATAGCCCAAAAGAACAACTTTCGGAGTACCATTTTTTTGTGGGCAATATTGCTAACCAAAATCCCGCTGCGGGGGTACTCCCCTACTCGCTCAACACGCCGCTTTTTTCGGACTACGCCGAAAAACTACGCTTCGTCAAACTGCCCGACAGCCAGCCTTTTGTGCTTTATAACGACCAAGAAGTGTTTGATTTTCCCGTTGGCACCACCCTCATCAAAACCTTTTATTACCCCAAAGATTTTAGAAAACCTCAGTTGGGCCGGCGCCTACTCGAAACCCGCCTCCTACTTCATGAGCCAGACGGCTGGAAAGCACTGGAATATGTCTGGAACGACGACCAAACCGATGCCGCACTGGAAGTAGCGGGCGACTCAAAAGAGGTAGCCTACGTGGACGCAGCAGGCAAGAATCAAAAACACGCTTACAGCATTCCGAACTTAAATCAGTGCAAAGGATGCCACAACCGCAACGAAAAAATGACCCCCATTGGCCCTTCGGCGCGGCAGTTGAACGGTATTTACTACCAATGGGGCAGCACTGCGTGGACAGCGAGCGACAGCATGAAGGGACAGAATCAATTGATAAACTGGCACAAAACGGGCATCTTGAAGAATTTGCCCGAACTTGCCCAAGTGCCCAAATTGCCCGTATGGAACGACCCCGAAACGGGTAGCCTCAACGCCCGCGTCCGCGCCTATTTGGACATCAACTGCGCCCACTGCCACCGCCCCGACGGCCCCGCCAGCACGTCGGGGTTAAATCTAAGTGTTCATAATCAGGACATTACTGCGCTGGGGGTGCACAAATCACCCGTGGCAGCAGGGCGCGGCTCGGGCAACCGCCTGGCGGATATTGTGCCAAAAAAACCCGATGAATCTATTTTGCTTTTCAGAATGCAATCTACCGACCCTGGCATAATGATGCCCGAAGTAGGTCGAAAAATAGCCCACAAAGAAGCAATAGCCCTGGTGCGGACGTGGATTGAAGGGCTTTAAGCTGGATTTTTAGAATCTTTAATGAGTACATTTTACGCGCTCGCCTCTTTTTTGAAGTATGATGTGCAATACCAGTAACCACTCCCCCAAAGTTTTTGCCGTAGCAAGTCTTCTTTTGTTGTGTTTTTTGTTAGATTCCCAAGCCCAAAATGCCAAAAAAGTAGCCGCTGTAAAAGGAAAAATCACCGACAGCCAAACCAGCGCCGCACTGAGCTACGCCACGGTTCGGGTATTCAAAAGCACCGACAGCACCCTGACAGGCGGGGGCATCTCTGACGACAAAGGACTGATTTGGGTAGAACTTGGCTACGGGCAATATTACGCCTTGGTAGAGTATATAGGCTATAAATCGCTCATAATAAGCACTTTTGAGGTTTCTAAAGAGCAGCCTACACACGATTTGGGAACTTTACAAATGGCTGCCTCGGCGCGCAACCTTGATGAAGTAGTAGTTCAGGCCCAGAAAAGCTCAATGGAACTGTCGTTGGACAAGAAGATTTTCAATGTTGGCAAAGACCTCTCCAATGCGGGCGGCACAGCCATTGATATTTTGGGCAATATTCCTTCGGTTTCGGTGGACACCGACGGCAATGTCAAACTACGTGGCAGCGACGGCGTACGCATTTTGATTGATGGAAAACCGTCGGGCTTGGTGAGCTTCAAAGGTGGCGCGGGCTTGCAGCAATTGCAGGGAAACCAAATTGAGAAAGTCGAAATCATTACCAATCCCTCGGCCCGCTACGAAGCCGAAGGCATGGCAGGGATTATCAATATTGTGCTCAAAAAAGAGCGCAAAGACGGCTTTAATGGTTCGTTTGAGGTGGTAACGGGCTATCAGCCCAACTACGGCGTAGCGGCCAACATCAACTATCGCAAGAATAAACTCAATTTTTTTCTTAATTATGGCATTGCCTACCGCGTACCCATTTCGGCGGGGCGGCTCTACCAAAAAGTGTTTGGCAAAGACACCACGGCCATTCTTCAACAAAATACGAGCGGGGAAGTGCGCACCGTGGCCAACACCATTCGTGGGGGCTTGGATTATTTCTTCAACGAAAAAAACGTAATGACGGCTTCGTACCAGTTTCGACGTACCGACGCGCTTCGGATTACTGACAACAATTACAAGGATTACATCAACAATCTAAACGCTTTAAACACCATCACCGACCGCCAGCAACGCGAAACCGAAGCCGAGCCTTATTCTGAATACGCCCTGACGTATAAAAAAACCTACGACAAAAAAAGCCAAGAACTGGTAGCTGATGTACGCTATTTGACCTACTGGGAGCGGTCTGACCAGACGTTTACTCAGCACAGTATTTTTGCCAACGGCACGCCCAACAACAAAGGAAATTTGCTCCAAAAGTCGTTGAATGACGAATACGAAAACCAGTTTTTGGTGCAATTGGACTACGTGCAGCCCGTTGGTAAAGAAGGCAAGTTTGAAACAGGTTTGCGGAGTAGTTTTAGAGACATGGTCAACGATTATGTGGTAACGCAACGCAACGACCAAGGCGTTTTTGAGGCCATTCCTGGTTTGGAAAATTACTTTATCTACAAAGAAAATATTCACGGAGTTTATGCGATTCTTGGCAATAGAAACAAAAAAATAAGCTACCAAGCAGGCTTGCGTGCCGAAACAACCGACGTAACCACCATCTTGCGCGAAACCAACCAAATTAACCCGCGCCAATACACCAATCTTTTTCCCAGCGCGCACTTTACTTATAATTTAGACAAAGAAAACGCCTTACAGCTTAGTTATAGCCGCCGCGTGCGCCGCCCTACTTACAACGATTTGAGTCCGTACGTTACTTTCTCCGACCAACGCAACTTCTTTTCGGGAAATCCCGATTTGAATCCAGAGTTTACCAATTCGTTTGAGTTGGGTCACGTCAATTATTTTGAGAAAGGCTCCTTTACTTCGTCTTTGTATTATCGGCATACTATTGGCAAAGTGCTTAGAATCAGGCGCGTGGACGCGCAAGGGTTTTCTAACACGCGCCCCGAAAATCTGGCAACCGAAGACGCTTTTGGGGCTGAGTTTACGAGCACTTACACGCCTCTAAAATGGTGGAAAGTAGATTTTAACTTTAATTTTTTTCGGGCCATTACCGACGGCAAAAACTTAGATGCCACTTTTAAAGCCGATACGTACAGCTGGTTTGCGCGTCAAACTTCACGATTTACGTTGGCTCCTCAAACAGAGTTGCAAATACGCGCCAACTACGAAGCCCCGCAACAATTACCGCAGGGCAGCCGCAAATCGCGCACTTTTGTAGATCTGGCTTTTAGCAAAGAGCTAATAAGGGGCAAAGGAACCCTCACGCTCAACGTTGTTGATGTTTTCAATTCGCGCTACCTGCGCACCATCACCGAAGGTGCCAACTTTTACTCAGAAGGAACGTTTGGCATGCGCGCCCGCCAAATAAACCTAACCGTAAACTACCGCCTCAACCAAGCCAAAAATACCAAACGTGCCAAAAGCCTAATAAGCGACGAAGGATAAGCCAGCCCAAAATACACGTAACTGGCACGGTTTTTTTATAAATTAACTACATTGCCTACTATTTGATATTGCCTACTATTTGATTAAATTTTCTTGACCCCAACCACGCATGAAAACTTTTTTTAATACCACCGCCGTAAAAACGCTTCAAATACTGAATTGGGTGTTTTTCGCGCTCATGATTTTTGTTAATTATTTGGCCAACGCCCTGCCTCTCAACGGCAAAAATACGGGCGAACTTTCCAGCCAATACCCCAATCTATTCGTGCCTGCGCCCATTACTTTTGCCATTTGGGGCGTTATTTACTTGTTGGTTTTGGTATTTTGTGTCAAACAAAGCAAATCGCTTTTTAGCCGCACGCCCCATGCTGCCACTGCCGAAATGGTGCTCACCGTTAAGCCTTTGTTCATTGTTTCTTGCTTGCTCAATGCCCTCTGGATTTTGGCGTGGCACTACGAATATCAGGTGGTTTCGGTGCTGGTCATGGTGGGGCTTTTGGCCTCGCTCATTGCCATTAATCTACGGCTCGACACCATTGCGCCTTTTCTTTCTAAGTGGGCTCGTTTTGTCATTAAAGCCCCTTTTGGCGTTTATTTTGGCTGGATTTGCGTGGCCACCGTGGCCAATGCAACGGCCGCCTTGGTGCACTTTGGCTGGAATGGCGGCGGCCAAAGCGAATCGTTTTGGGCTTGTGTCTTGATAGTAGTTGCGGCCTTGATTGTGTGTTTTGCGTTGTTAAAAGTCCGTAATTTTTACGTTGGGTTGGCCGTTATTTGGGCATTGGTGGGCATTGTCATTGCCCGCCACAACGCCGAAGTTTACCAACGTTTTATTACTTGGACTGCCGTATTTGGCATTGGCCTGGTGGGCATTGTTACGCTGGTTGAAATGAGCAGAGCCGCCGTGCGAAAACACCAAATTAGACCCGTGGAAGTATCCCCCATTGCGGCCACTGAAATCTAATCGCCCCAGTAGTGTTATTGCTTTTATCAGCTTGTTTTGGGGGAGCTTTATTTGACTCCTTGAAAAAATGCCAATAGACAACGTACACGACAAGTTTTTTAGAGAATCGTTCTCTATAAAAAACCTCGTTGTGGGTTCAATTGAAGACCTTTTTCCCAAAGAACTAAGCCAACACATAGATTTGGTATTGATTTTGATTACCACTAATGAGCATTTGACTAAGCAAAAAATTATTGATATATTTTGAAACATTTCCACCAAAACAGCAAACATAACAACCATGAGCATCGCAGAAGCGCTAAAAATCGAAGGAAAATTGGAAGCTACTTTTCAGTTTGTAAAAGGACTGCTCAAAATGGGTATGGCCTCGCCTAAAATTGCCTTTACTTTTGACTTGCCTCGGCAAAAAGTGGACGAAATTATCGCTCAAATCAATAAATAGAAAGCTGACTTATCCCTTCTACTCTTTTATTGTTGGCGTGAAAACTCCCAACAATAAAAGAATGAACCGCGTAGTGCCTGCTGGTGAGAGGTGCTAAATTATCTAACTTCTTTGCCCTTGACGGTCATTTCCCAATCACCAAAGCTACCGCCCAAAACGAACGAGCCGAATCTAAACTTATCAATGATTTCTGTACCTTCCGAAACCGAATCGTAAAACTCTTTATCTACGGGCATTTCAAAATCAACGGCATTAACGGCATTTTTAATGTGCTTTTTGATATTCAACGAAAAGTTGGCTTGTTTTAAGCGAAGTTTTAAAACATACTTGGGAGCTTTGGCTGAACCACCCGCTTTGAAAGCCTTGATTTGTTCGACCAAAAGCGCATTTTCCTTTTTTAATTGTTTTACCTCTGCATTATCCCCACAAGACGTAAGGAGTATTGAAAGGGCGGTGAAGTACAAAAACTTAGTTTTCATTTTTTGTATTTTAAAAGATAAACAGTTATTATTCAATAAATTGACGCTATTTTGAGAAAATAAATTCTTCTCTTTGTGCGGGTGTGGCTCTACAGACCTTATCAAATTCTTCAATAGAATTAAACTTCAATTGCTCAAGAATTTTATATTCGTAAAATACCTTAAAAGTGTTATTTCTAAAAACCCAAGGTTCGACGGTAATTTCATCATTGGGTTTATAAAAAGTCTGATTCATATCGCCATCGGGGCTTTGAGATATTTCCATCTTTCTGCCTTCTGGTTGAATTTTATCCATACAAATCAGCAGTGAAAAAGCATCGCACCATTCTACAAAACGGTACAGACGATCAGCGTATTTTTTATCCATATTTAAGTCTTTGAGCGCATCCTTCCGAAGTTTTTCCTGGTCTTTCAAAAAAGCATCAAGTTCCTTATCTTCACCCTCTTTGCGACCGCTATACAAGAATTTCATGTGCAAAGAAGTCAGCAAAGCATTTAATTGACTTTTTGAACTGGCTATCTCCATGACATTTAATGGTTGCGTCAAGTCTGCCTTTGTTGAGTCATCGCTCACCTGAAAATGTCGGGGTGCGCCCGCCGCCGTAAGGTTTTTGTTTTGGGTAGTTTCTTGAACACCATCATCGTGTTCAGCAATGGCAATGAGCGCGGGAACCACAATATCATTGGGCAAATCAATGGCGTATTGATAAGCCAACATAGCCGCTAAAAGCCCGTGGGAACGGTGGGTGATAATTTTCCAACCTTTTTGGTGCGATGTAACAATCATAATTTGAAATAATGAAGCAATGTTGTTTGTAAAATAGTTAACCCTTGAAGTAGAAAAAACAATTATGCCAGTAGGCGTATGGTTTGATGTAAATTTATTCTCCCTGATTACGCTAAAAATAGCCCAAACGTGGGGTGGGCTTAAAAAATTGTCTTGCTTCGTGTGGAACAAAATACCCACAAAGACCCAAAGTTTCTACGAACCAACCAGCCAAAGCACGATGGAACGGGCTTTTAGGGTTTTCAGGTAAAATCAAACGTTTAATAGTCATGAAAACAAAAATCTTATTGGTAGCACTCCTTTTGAGCGGAGTGGCGGGCTATGCCCAGAAAAAAGACAAAGTATTTAGCTTGGGCTTTCGGGTGGGAGCCAATCTTTCGCAGTTTCAGGGCAATGACTTGTCGCTTGGCACTGAACAAAAACCTTGGCAATTGAGCGACAAAGGCAACCGAATTTACGGTGCAGCAGGTGGGATATTTATGCGAATTGGCCGAACTTTTTTCATTCAGCCCGAAATTATGTTGTCTCAAAAAGGCGGAGAGTTCAGTGTCTTAGACGATAAAGCCCAAACACAACGGAGTTTCAAGATGACAAATATTGACTTCCCGCTGCTCTTTGGAGTAAAAATCGCTCGGGTGTTTCGTGTTAATGTAGGACCAGTGGTGGCTTTCAACGTGGGCAACAGTGGCGACTTGGGCGTTGCCTTTAAAGACTACACCAGCGAGCGCAATTTTGAAGACGCATTTCGCCGTTCTTCCATTGGCTATCAGGCGGGTATTGGCCTTGATTTTGGCAAATTAAACTTCGACCTCCGGTACGAAGGCAACTTAACAGAGGTAGTAAATCTGCAAATCACAGATGCCAATGTGCAGCGTCAATTCGACCGTAAACTTAATCTCTTTCAAGCAACAGTTGGCCTGGCCTTTTAAGGGTTTTACCCAACAAAAATGCAGCATTTTATGAAAAAGAACATCACCGCGATTTTGCTCATTGGCACCTTGTTTGTTTCGACAAACGCCAACGCACAAGGCATTAAAAATTGGGCCATTGGCTTAAAAGTAGGCGAACCAACTGGCCTCAATTTTCGCAAGTATGGCAACCGAAACGCGCTCGACCTCAACGTGGGCACTTATGGCGGCTTGTTTGGGTCTTCCAGAAACTACCGCGACGGCCTGCTGAGGAAAATAGGTTTTGCGGCCAATGTCAATTATCTCTGGTATTTGCCCGTAGCCAACGAATCATTTTCGCTCTATGGCGGTTTGGGCGGCCAAGTTGTGTCGCGTCGCTATTATCCCAGCAATCTCGAAGCTGTCAACGGTTTTGTTCGTAATGTGGGACTTGGCCCAACAGCAGTGGCAGGTTTAGAATATTTCGCCCGCCAACAGCCCTTTTCTTACTTTGCCGAAGCCGGCATGTATGCCGAAATTTTGCCCGCTTTCTTGTTTTTTGCGCCCCAACTCAATGCGGGCGTGCGTTACAATTTCTAAGTTTCCAATCAATCAGCAATATTAAATTAAAATACCATGAAACAAGTACAAATCACCGTTTTGGCCGCGCTTATGGCTGGCCTGTTTAGTTCGTGTGCTGGCTCACAAGGCTTAATCAACAGCCTACAACGCACCCCTTCAACACAAGAAAACACCGCATCGACTGACGATAAAAAAACCAGCGACCAAAGACGTAAGTCGAACGAAGATGAAGACGAGCAATCGTCGGACAGAAATGACGACAGCCGCCGCAACGAGCGCAGCATGAACTCCAACCGCAGCTCGACAGCAGACAACAGCAGGTCGTATAAAAGTTACTCTGATAACAATCAAAACGACAGCCGCGCTAATCGAAACGGTGGTGAAGACCGCGACAACAACGACCGCAACAACAACGACCGCAACAACAACGACCGCAACAACAACGACCGCAACAACAACAATAGCGACAGAGAGCGATACACCTCGCAGGAGTCGCGCGGTAATGAAGGTGAGCTTGAAGACCAGTTCAGTCAAGAGCGAATGAAAGTGAATAAATCGTTGAAAAAACTGTTTGTTTCACTTGACAGCAGCATTGAAGAGCTGGGTGAAGAAGCGAAAGACGAAAGCAAAAGAGAGCGCAGGAAGCGCGAAGAAGCCCGCACCAATTTGCAGGAAATGCAGAATGAGCTATACCGCAGCTATTTCCGTTTTCAGAGCGCAACGGAGCGTGGTTTCAAGAAATCTAAAACCGAAATCAATAATCTGATGGCCGATGCCAAAGAAGCCATAGACGGTTTGGACAAAGACAAAGACGACCAAAAAGACAGCAAAGAGTAAAATCACTCTTTGGTTCACGACAAAAGCCAGCATTATTGCTGGCTTTTGTCGTGAACCAAAGTAATTTCTGTTAAAAACCCCCAACCTAATCATGCGCTTTTGACTTGCTTCGGCAAAAGTGGACGAAAATCAATGAATAGAATGTGGGGTTTCCTGCGCTATTTCTCGTTTTTAAGGCTGTGATTTTCAGCAAATAATTGGCGCTTCATTGGTGTTAGCGCAAAATGATTTTTACTCGAACAATATTTATCACAAATACCTGATTAATAACAATTTGTAAGTACATACAGTATTTTTTACACTTTTTTGCGTTAAAAAGTCGAAAAAACCAAATAGTTTTAGGCATTTATTGCACCCCACAACCGATCAGATAAAGAATGAAAATAACAAAACTATTTAACGATTTCTTTGAAAGTGAAAAAGCAGGCGGGCTAATTTTGGTTTTCGTTACAATTATTTCACTTTTAGTTGCAAACTCACCTTTGCACACAAATTATATCAAATTTTGGCACTTGCTCATTGGTGGACACAGCCTTACGCATTGGATAAATGACGGCCTAATGACCATTTTCTTCTTGCTCATTGGTTTGGAATTGGAACGAGAAATTTATCATGGAGAACTTTCAGACCTTAAAAACGCTTCGTTACCAATATTTGGCGCATTGGGCGGCATATTAGTTCCAGCAGGTCTGTTTATGCTGCTCAACTTTGGAACAGCTACACAAGCAGGTGCGGGAATTCCGATGGCCACAGACATTGCTTTTGCTATCGGAGTCTTATCGCTTTTAGGAAATCGAGTGCCTACTTCTTTAAAAATTTTCTTAACAGCATTGGCGGTAATTGATGATTTAGGCGCCATATTAGTTATCGCCATTTTTTACACTTCAACACTTATATGGACAAATTTATTTATTTCATTGGGCATTTTTGCTGTTTTGCTTGCCTTTAACCGCCTTAAAATTAGAAATCTAATACCCTATATAATTGGCGGATTCGCAATGTGGTATTTTATGCTCAATTCGGGAGTTCACGCCACAATTACCGGTGTTTTATTGGCTTTTGCAATTCCATTTGGAAACGGAGACGAAAAATCAACTTCTTACATTTTGCAACATTTTTTACACAAACCAGTTGCATTTTTCATTTTGCCACTTTTTGCCATTGCCAACACTTATATAACCATTGGCGACAATTGGCAAGACGGATTAGGACAAACCAACAGTTTAGGGATTATGGCAGGTCTGGTATTAGGCAAACCAATTGGCATTTTTATTTTTGCTTTTCTTGGTGCAACAATAGGTTTTTGTTCATTGCCGACAGACTTAAAGTGGAAACACATTATCAGTGTGGGCTTTTTGGGAGGCATTGGTTTTACCATGTCTATATTTGTAACATTACTGGCTTATAACAATGAATCAATCATTAATGACTCAAAAATTGCTATACTAATTGCCTCGACAATTGCAGGCCTTTTGGGTTTTATATTTCTCAAATTGACCCTTAAAACCGAAATAATATTTGAAGAACCAAATTAAATCCGTGGAAACCCCCATCATTAAGAAATGATGAGTGATGAATTTATAGTTCTTCTTTTTCTTCTACTTCCAGCGGAAACGTAACGGTAAACGAAGTACCGTGGCCTTCTTCTGATTCGACTTCAACCGTGGCACGGTGCGACTGCAAAATGTTGAGCGTAGCCGTTAAGCCCAGCCCCAAACCGTTGTTTTTGGACGTAAAATAGGGTTCAAACAACCTATTTTGATTTTCAGCGCTGATACCCACGCCATTGTCGGCAATTTCGACGTAGAACGAGTCGGCTGCTACGTGCGTAGAAACTGTCAGCACGCCTGTGTTTTCGGCCACGGCTTCGAGCGCATTGACAATCAAATTGAGCAGCGCAATTTTAATTTTGGGTGCGTCGAGGGCGAGGTAGCAGTCTTCGCCAAATTCTTTGACGAGGGTTACCTTTTTGAGGTTGATGCGGTCGGCGGTAGTGGCCAATATGTCGTTGAGCAAGTCTTGCACCGACACGCGCTGCATCTCGGTTTGTTGCGGACGAAACGAGTTGAGTAGGTCGCTAATGAGTTCGTTGATGCGCTGGCCGTTGCGGCGAATGATGTCGGCAAAAAGGCGTTGGTCGTCGTCTGTCAGCTCGGGCTCTAATTGATCTATGGCCAAATGGATATTCGTGAGCGGGTTGCGCACTTCATGGGCCAAGGTGCGAACAAGCCGCGCCGTTGAGGCCGTTTTTTCGGCAAGTAGGGTTTCGCGTTCGGCTTTTTTTCGTTGCGTAATATCTTGAATAACAAGCAAATAATAAATCTCTCCGTCGCTGTCTTGGTGCTGCGTGGCGTGCATCGAACACAGTACGCGCTCACCATTTTTGCGCACAAACCACAGCTGCACGTCTTCAATTACCCCCTTTTTTTGCAGTATTTCGGCCTGAGCAGTAAATGCCTGCGGCAACACCAGCAAATCTTGCATTTGTTTTTGGGCCATGTCGTTTTCGTCAAAACCCAGCAAATCGAGCGCAGCTTGGTTGTAATAAAAAAATTGGCCTGTGTCTGGGCGTTTGAGCAGTACGGCATCTTTGAGTTGGGCAAAAATGCCGCGCAAACGGGTTTCGCTCTGGCGCAGGCGGCGTAGCACCTCACCGCGTTCGAGGGCGTAGCGAATGGTGCGGTCGAGTTTTTCGCTGTCCAATTCACTCTTCACGAGGTAGTCCATGGCTCCCAGCTGCATGGCTTCTAAGTCCACGCGCTCGTCGCCTTTGCCCGTAAGCAATACAATGGGGCAGTGTATCTTGCGCTCCATGGCAATTTTGAGCAGGTCTATTCCGGTTTTTCCTCCCAACAAAAAATCAAAAAAACAAACGTCAAACTTGGACTCGTTGATGTGTTCTAAGCCCTCATTGAACGACTTAGCCCAGGTTATTTCAAAAGTTTTGTTGGGAATGGCTTGCAGGTAGTCGTTGGTAAAGTAGAAATCGTCTTCGTCGTCGTCCACCAGCAAGAGTTGTATGGGTTTATTTGGCATTTTTCCTATGGTATTTTAGGGAGTTGAACAATATCAAACCAAAAATGGCCAATGCTGCGGGCCGTTTCAATAAAATCAGAAAATGACACGGGCTTGGTAATGAAGCAATTTACGCCCAAATCGTAGGTTTTTAGCACGTCTTGTTCGGCTTTTGAGGTCGTCAGCACCACCACTGGAATAGTCCGCAAGTCGGGGTCAGATTTAATTATTTGGAGGGCTTCGCGTCCGTCCATTTTGGGCATATTCAGGTCGAGCAAAATAATGTCGGGGCGCGGGTGGCTCACCGCGTCGGCATATTGGTGCCGTTGTTTGAGGTAGTCCAATAGCTCCACGCCGTTGGTTACGAAACGAATCTCGTTGACAACAAAGTTTTCTTCAAAGGCTTCTTTGGTAAACATTCGGTCGTCTTCGTCGTCGTCGGCTACCAAAATCAGGATACTTTTGTGGTTATTGGACATCAGTTTTTCAGGTCAATTTGTGTTTCGGGTAAATAAACAACGAACTCAGTGCCTACTTCCAGCTGCCCTTGGGCCGCGATGTGTCCGTGGTGGCGTTCCACTATTTTGCGGCAAATGGCCAGCCCCAAACCCGTTCCGTCGTATTCGGCCCGTCCGTGCAAACGCTGAAACAGCATGAAAATCTGCTCGGCATACTCATTGTCAAAACCGATGCCATTGTCCCAAACACGAATGCGGTGGTAAGGCACAGTGGTAGTGGTTATTTGAAGCACCGTTTGCAGTTCATCGGGTGTGGCCATACGGCTTTCGACGGTAATGAGCGGTGTTACCTCGGTTCGCGTAAATTTCAGCGCATTGGTAAGTAAGTTTTGAAATAATTGATAAATTTGAGTGGGCTTGGCCGCGATATTGGGCAACTTTCCAAAAACAATCGTTGCGTTTTTTTGTTGGATTCTCAACTCTAAGTCGCTCAAAATCTGGGCAAAGACATCGTCCAATTTTACGGTTTCAAACAATTCGTCGTGGCGTGAAACCCGCGAATAGGCCAGCAAGTCTTGAATCAAAACGTGCATTCGTTGCGAGGCATTGGTCATGCGTTCGACAAAAAAACGACCTTCTTCGCCCAGTTTTTCGGCGTAGCGGCGTTCTAAACGCTCACCAAAAGAAATAATTTTGCGAAGTGGCTCCTGCAAATCGTGCGAGGCCACGTAGGCAAATTGTTCTAATTCGGCATTGGTGCGTTCGAGTTGGGTTAGTTTTTCGGCCAATAACTGCTCGTAGCGGCGGGCTTGGGTAACATCTTCGGCTACTACCACCACCAAGTGATTGCGGCCGTCGGGGTGGTGTGTAATCACCGACGCGCGGTTTCGCAATGTTTTGATGTCGCCGTTTTTATGCCTAAAATGAATAATAAATTCGGTTTTACCATCTGCCGATAAATTATCAAACTCGGCTGAGAGCTGCACTGCCAAAGCGTCCATGTCATCGTGCACCATAACAGGAGCCAGTGTATAGCCCATTTCGGCCACGTCGTCGGGGGTATAGCCCAGCACGTCGAGCAAGCGGGTATTGGTATATTGTATGTTTTGTGCGTCGAGGTTTAGCACGTACACCAAGTCGGGCATTAAATCAAAAATTCGCTTCAACTGATTGAGCGTAAGTTCCAAAGGCGCGTAAATACCAGCGTTTGTTTCGTTCATGATTCGCCAATGTTGCTATTTTTCATTTTGTTGTATAAAGTCTTGCGGTCAATTCCCAGGAGTTCAGCGGCTTTGCTTTTGTTGAAATTCACCTTCCGCAAGGCACTCATAATCACCTCATATTCGGCCTCAGCCGAGGCCGATTTAAGGTTGGTTTGGGGTGCCACAATCGGCAGCAAAACGGGTTGCGCTACCACTGGCATTGGGGCATAGGTAGCTTCGTAAACTACCGCCTGAACGGGTTCGCTGACCAGCAAGCGGTCGTGGTTGAGCAACTCGAAAGGCAGCGTACGGGCATCAATCGAGTCGCCTTCCGACATGAGCGTGGCGCGTTTGATCACATTCCGCATCTCGCGCAAATTGCCGGGCCACGGGTAGCTCCAAAACGCTTTTTCGACCTCGCCCGAAAAGCCGCTCACGTGCTTGCCCAACTCGGCGTTGGTTTTGTCCAAAAAAAACTGGGCAAAAGTCATAATGTCACTTTTTCGGTCGCGCAGGGGCGGCACATCAATGCTAAATTCGTTGAAACGATAGTACAAGTCTTCGCGGAAACCACCTCGGCGGGCTGCGTCCATGAGGCGTTCGTTGGAGGCCACAATGATGCGTACGTCCACCTCAATTTCTTTGTTGCCACCCAACCGCCGCACTTTGCGTTCTTGCACTACCCGCAGCAGCGACACCTGCACGTCGTAGGGCAGGTTGCCCACTTCGTCTAAAAATAGCGTGCCACCGTTGGCCATTTCAAAATGCCCGATTTTTTTGTCTAATGCCCCCGTAAAGGCCCCTTTTTCGTGGCCAAAGAGCTCGCTCGCGGCCAATTCGCGCGAAATGGCCCCGCAGTCCATGGCTACAAATGCCCCCGTTGCGCGTTTGCTACGCTTGTGGATTTCGAGGGCTACGGCCTCTTTGCCCGAACCGCTTTCGCCATAAACAATGACGCTATAATTGGTGGGAGCCACCAAGTCCACCTGCCTATACATGTACTGCGACTCGGGGCCATTGCCAAAAAGATAGGGAACCGCATTGTTTTTACGACGCGAACTCACCGCGTTTTCAGTACCACTCAGCGCGGCCTTTTGGCTTCCTTCATCGGTTTGCGCCACCAACGCTTTTTGAATCGTCAGGAGTATTTCGTCGGGAAAGAGCGGCTTGGTAATGTAGTCGTAAGCCCCTTGTTTCATGACGTTTATGGCCACTTTAATGTCCGAATAGCCCGTAATAATCAGCACAATGACCTGCGGAAACTGGGCTTTGATGCGCCCCAAAATAGTGGCTCCGTCTAAGTCGCCGAGTTTGAAATCGGTCAGTACCAAGTCGGGCCGAAAAGTTTCGAGCGTGGCCAAGCCTTCGCTACCCGAGTGGGCAATGGCCACCTCGTAGCCATTTTTGGCAAGAAAACGGCGAAGCAACAAACAAATATCGGTGTCGTCGTCAATGACTAAGATGCGTTTGGTCATAATTGGTCTTGCGTATTGAGTCGTGGGTATTGGGTTTTTCTGGCTTTATGAGGAGTTGATTTCAAATTCATAAAACGCGGCGCATTTGCGCCGATGAAATGGCCAGTACGTCGCGGTATTTGGCCACCGTTCGCCGTGCCACTGGAAAGCCCCGCGCAGCCAGCAAATCGGCCAACTGAAAATCGTTGAGCGGCTGTTGCTTGTCTTCTCGTTGCACCAATTCGGCCAATGCCAACTGAATTTGGCGATTTGAAACCTCCTGGCCGCTGTCGCTCATCAAGCCTTCGGTAAAAAGATCTTTGAGGTGAATCGTCCCAAAGGGAGTTTGGGCGTATTTACCGCTCGTTACCCGCGAAATAGTCGAAATATCCATCTGGATTTGCTCCGCCACGTCGCGCAAAATCATGGGTTTGAGCAGCCGCTCGTCGCCCGTTTTAAAGTAGGCTTCTTGCAATTTCACAATGCAGCGCATGGCTTTTATCATGGTGCTTTCGCGCTGTAAAATGGCTTCAATCAGCCAGTTGGCCGCTTGAAGTTTGTTGTTTACGTAACTATTGGCCGCCCGACTACTCCCCACCGAACTTGCATAAGATTGATTGATTTTGATGGGCGGAATTTGCCGACTGTTCAATTCTACTTCGATGGTTTCGCCCACTATTTGCACCACATAATCGGGCACAATGTTGTTTTTTATGGGCAAAGCATCGCTGCTTCCACCCACAATCGGCTGCGGATTAAGCGCGCCGATGAGCGCAATGGCCGTTTTGAGCTGGTTGTTGGTTAAGTTGGCGCTGCGTGCTATTTTTTCGTAATTGTGCGTGGCCAATTCTTCAAAATAATGGGCTACGAGCTGAGTAGCCACGTCAATAATCTCTTTTTCGCGCTCGGCGCGGTGTTCCAATTGCCGCAGCAAACATTCTTGTAAATTGCGACTGCCAAGCCCAATTGGCTCTATTTTTTTGAGCAAATCAAGTATTTCTTGAATTTCGGTTTCTTCTACATACCAGCCGTTCGAAAACGAAACGTCGTCGGCAATGGCCTCGGCGGTGTAAGGAAGATACCCCTGGTCGGAGAGAGAGTCCACCACAAAAGCCGCCAAAAACTGCTGGCGCTCGCTGAGGGGCAGCATATTAAATTGCTCTTTAATATCTTGCCGCCAGGTGGTTAGCTCGCTCACTACGGGCACATAGCTGCTGTCGTCGTCGCTGTAATTGTTGATGCGGGTGCGGTAGTCGGGCGTATCATTGTCGCCAAACTCGTCCCAATCCATAAAATCTTGGGTGCGGTCTTCGGCTTCGTGGTCTTGGTCTTTTTCGCTTGGTTCTGCCCCTTCTTCGAGCACTGGATTTTCTTCCAATTCGTTTTTGACGTGTTGTTCTAATTCAAGCGTGTTCAGCTGCAAAAAATTCAGCAACTGAATCTGTGCGGGCGAAATTTTCAGCGTTTGCTTCTGTGTTTGCGATAGTTTGAACATGTGATGGGTATCGTGTGGTGTTATGGTGTTATTGTGTTATAACGATGGGTATCGTGTGGTGTTATGGTGATTTGGTGTAGTGTGTGATAAGTGATTTTCAAAAAATACTACCTCTGAAAACCGTGCCGACAGACGCGCGCAAAAACGCCCCAACACCCAATCAAAAAACACCCTATAAAAAAAAAGCTGGACTGTATTTTTTACATATTGCAATACCAATTTTGTGCCACTTGTAGATTTTTTTACCCAACTTACTGGGAAAGAATCCCCAAAAAGGGGCTAAATGGCTCCAAATAGCTTTTTGTATGCACAAAATAGCTATTTGGAGCTGGTTTTGATTTTTCAATTTTAATATACGTTATTTTTGTCTGCCCAATTTGAGCAATAATTGCCCTAAATATTGTAGAAATATTTCCCCAAATCAAAAAACACCATGCTTATTCGTAAGTCGCTACTCGGAATTTTCTCTGCTATGGCAATTAGTTTGATTACGCTCATTTGTTTTTCGTGGTTGGCTTTCGAGCGCAACTACGAGGCCAAAACACGCAACAAAGCCGTGGATAATACCTTTTTGGTGCAGCTCAAAAACAAAGAATTGCTGCGGGTAATGCTCGACATCGAAACGGGGCAGCGCGGCTATTTAATTTCGCGCAATGCCGCCTTTTTGAAACCCTACAACGACGGCAGGCGCGAGCTAAGTAACGTGGTTAAATCGCTGAAAAAGCTGGTAAGCGACAACGCCTCGCAGGTGAGCAGATTAGACACCCTCAATCAACTTATTTATCTAAAAATAGCCCTCATGAAAAGCAACATAGTGCGCGTACGGCAAGGGCAAAGCATTGACGTATCTGAACTAACAAAAGGCAAAAATACAATGAACGAACTTCGGGCGGTTTCAAAACGCTTTGAGCAGCTGGAACAAGAACTGCAGGTGGAACGCAACGCGCTCCAAAAAGTGGCCGACGAAAGCGTAAACCTATACTTGCTGCTGTTGCCCAGCACCGCACTGCTGTTTTTGTTGTTGTTTTTTCGGTTGTTATACTTAGAACTGTACCGCCGCCTGCGGTTTCAGGTGATGCTCGAAGAAAAACTGCGCGAACTCGAACGTACCAACGCTGAGCTGGAGCAGTTTGCCTATGTAGCCTCGCACGATTTGCAAGAGCCGCTCCGCAAAATACGCACCTTTGGCGAGCGACTACTCCGCAAACACGCCGACCGATTTGACGACGACGGCCAAATGAACCTCCATAAAATCAACGAGTCGGCTGCGCGAATGCAGCAACTCATCAACGATTTATTGGCCTTTTCGCGCACGACCAACTCGCTTGAACAGAATTTTGAAATGGTTGATTTAAACCAAATTTTAGAAAGCGTTAAAGAAGAGTTGAGTGTGGCTATCAGCGCAAAAAGTGCCCAACTTAACATCGAACCATTACCCACGCTGACGGCTACTGCGCACCAAATGAAACAACTTTTTGCCAATCTTATTTCTAATGCCCTTAAATATAGCCACTTAGATATTCCTCCCGTGGTCAGCATCGTGTACGCATTAATCAACGCCGATGAGGTTAAACATTTGGCCGAAGCTCGGCCCGAGACAACGTATCACCACTTTTCAGTTCGTGACAACGGAATTGGTTTTGAAAGCCAATATACCGAAAAAATATTTTTGATTTTTCAGCGGCTGCACAACCGCAACGAGTACGAAGGCACCGGCATTGGGCTGGCCATCTGTCGGCGCATCGTAAACAACCACCGGGGTTTCATTAAAGCCGAATCAGAAGTTGGAAAAGGGGCTGTTTTTCATGTATATTTGCCAATAACTACGGCAGAAGACCTGAAAAACTAACTCAATGAACAAGAACGCCATTATTTTGATTGCCGACGACGACCCTGACGACTGCTATCTGGTGAAGTCGGCGTTTGAGGAGTGCAAAATTAATAATCCGCTGGCGTTTGCACAAAACGGCTTAGAGGCACTCGACTATCTGAAACTCCCCCAAATCGACGAAAAGCACGTGGGCTTGATTATACTGGACTTGAATATGCCCAAAATGGATGGCCGCGAAACCCTCAAAAGGCTCAAATCTGACCCCAAGTGGCAGCGAATTCCAGTGATTGTGATGACGACCTCCCAAGCTCCCGAAGATATTTATCAGTGCTACGGGCTGGGCGCCAACTGCTACATTACCAAGCCTTCTTCTTTCGACGAACTGGCGGATACAATAGCTACAATGGGCAAATTTTGGTTGCGCGTGGCGTTGTTGCCTAATTGTTTGGCCTAATGCCCCGTCCTATTTTATTGGCATAAATTTTGGTAAATGCAGCACCAAAAAATAGAATGAGCGATGAATAATACACCCATACCAAAATAATAACCACTGACCCCGCAGCTCCGTACGCGCTGCCTATATTCGATTGGCCCAGGTATAGCTCAATGCCGTATTTACCCATCATAAACAAGACCGACGTAAAGCTCGCGCCCACAAGGGCATCTTTCAGGTGTATGTAGCAGTCGGGTAATACCTTAAAAATGACCGTAAAAAGTAGGGCAATTACGCTCCACACTACAGCTACGTTGAGCGTCCAAAACAAATAAAAAGTAGCATCGGAAAACAACAAAACGGCGCGTTCGCTAAAAATATTGAGCAGCGCATTGGCAGCCAGAGACACTACCAGCAAAAAACCCAACGACACCACCAATGAAAAAGACAAAACCCGCGTAATGAGGTATTTCAAAAAGCCGTTGCGGGGTTTGGGCTTCAAGCCCCAGATGGAGTTGATGGCATCTTGCATTTCGGCAAAAGTACCCGTTGCACCCACCAGCAGCGTAGCCAACCCTACCGCCGCCGCCCAAACCGACTGACCCGATTGCTGGGTATTTTTGAGCAAATCTTGCACTTGTTTGGCTGCTTGGCTACCAATAAGACCATCTATTTGCCCGTATATTTGTCCTTCTACGGCCTCTCGACCAAAAAAAAAGCCCGCCAATGCAATGACAGTGAGCAACATAGGTGCCAACGAAAAAAGCGTATAATAAGACAAAGACGCGGCGAGTCGCATGGAGTTGTTGTCCACAAATTCTGTCGCTGCCTCCTTCATAATAGACCAGTATAGGCGAGTTGTTTTTTTTAACATAAATACTCTAAAAAAAATTGAGGTGGTATTTCCTACTTATGTGGAACAAACCAATGCTGTACCATTGCTTGTTTGAGGTATAATTTCCCCATTTTGGATTTTTTTTGTGACTATTCTCCCAATTGAACGTCTATAAAATGTGGCACAATGTTTTTTTGAAAAAGGTTGTATTCAATTATTGATTCACCTTAAAACTCATCAAATCATGCGTAATCTATTGTACATCGCTGCCGTAGTGCTAATCATCGGCTGGCTCATTGGCGTTTTTGCATACAGTGCCACTGGCCTCATTCACATCTTAATTGTGTTGGCTGTTGTTTCGTTATTGGTAGGTGTTATCCGTCGAGGAAATTTATAATTGTTATTTTCTTACCCCAATAAAATAATCTTAATTGTGGAAATCTTGCTGTTAATTATTGTATTTGGCTTGGGTGGTTTCATCACCTCCCTGCTACTGTTTTTTGGCAAGCAAGGCACTTACGTGTCCGAAACCTACCCAGACAGCCAGGCGTTTTTTAAGCGCGCCAGAGCCAATGCCCGCCGTATGCGGTAATGGCAAGCCTCATTTCGATACTTTCTTGAAACCGTCGTTGTTTTTTTAACTTCGACGGTTTTTGTGTGTTACAAGTTATTTTCAAATAAAAGCCCATTGCCCCAATATACTGGCATTTGGGGCAATGGGCTTAAAAAATGGCACTATTTGTAATTTTTCTTGCGTTGAGCAGTTAGTATTTTTCTTCACATATATTTTAGCTTTCTAAGCATCAGGAAAGACCCTACTTAATTTTGGGCAATCATTTTTTGACCGTTGCGTTTAAAGTCGGTCGGTTCCGTTGATTGCTCAATAATTTTAGACGGCGATTTTTCGGTAGCGTGTTTGACCCAACCCAGCAAATTTTCGACCACCGATACCCGGTTTTTGCTGATATAATTGGAGGCAATGTTGCGAACAAAAAAAGGCACTACTAATTTTGTTACCCAGCCCGCACGCGCCAATAACCCCCTTCTCAGAATGGTGTCCACGCCCAAGCCCACCCCCATGTTAAGTAGTCCTCTTTGGGGAGCCGTAAATATATCGCCTATCACGCCTACGGCTTGCCGCGCGGGGTTTAGTTCGGTTTTGATGGCCGTAAACTCGTGGCGCATCTTTGCTTTGGCCACCTGCAACTGGTTATTCAGCCGTATTCTTTCGGCGCGCAAGTCGTCTTGATTCTGAATGTTAGTTTTCATAATAAAACTTCTTTATGAATGAATTAGCCACCGGCACTTTGATAAAATTGTCGCGGACGGCGTATAAGATGCCGCCCAAAACAGCGTAAAAGCCCGCGACACAAAAGTAGCCCGCAGCGGGGCTATCGAGCCGCTCACCGATGAGCCAAGCGGCCCCCAAACTGACGAAAAGTAGCACTAAAAGTCCAGTTGTTCCAATGATAGCTCCCGCCACCAGTCTTGAAATGGTAGCGGCGGTTTTTTCAGAGGCTTCCAGTACGCCCAAATTCCAGCGAGCTTCCAAGTAGTCGCTGGCGTGGTCGAAGAGGTCGGTGGCGCGGTCTTTTATTTCGTTGGCAGAGTCTATAACTTGCATGATGGTATTGATTTTAAGAAAGTAAAAAGTCAATAGATTACCAATTTGATAATCTATTGACTTGCAATTAGGCGAGCTTGTGCGCTTTGTCTTTTGCGTCTTCTACGCCATCTTCCACGCGGTCTTTTACTTCGGCTATTTTGCCTACGGCTTTCGCTTTTAGGTTGTGAGCGGCATCTTTGATGTCCTCGCCCACACTAACGTACTGGTCGCGCCCGCGCTGAATGGCATCAAGCAAGTCAGAAGCCAGGTCGTTGGCCGTGCCGCGTACTTTTTCGCGCAGCTCGGTTCCTTTCTCGGGGGCAAACAACATTCCGATTACTGCACCAGCGGCGGCGGCAGTAATAACACCCAATACTATTTTTGAATTGTTAGACATGACTTCTGAATTTAACGTTTATAAAAATGATTTCGCAGTGAATACAAAAATGGCGTTCCACCAAAAAAAGGGATTTTTTGTGGTTATTTTTCCCCAAATTGAGTAATTAATGCACCTTAAACCGCGCTATTTACCCGTAAACGATTAGAAATACTGGCACGATCTTTTAGGTTGTTGGCGTAACATCCACTTATTTTAGCAACAACATTGAAGAAGTACTCAGCATGAAAAATCAAGCTTCTGCTAAAAGTTTCCACCAAAAGGCCGTTATAGTTGATGACGAAATAGACATTTGTTTGTTGTTGTCAATGACACTCCACAAACTGGGTGTCAGCTCGGTACGGGCGCATACCCTCAGCGATGGACTTGAAAAAGCCGCCAGTGAGCAGCCCATGATTATATTTTTGGACAACAACCTAACCGACGGCAAAGGCATTGACCAAATTGCCGAGTTCCGCCAAAAATCGCCTCTTTCTAAGCTCATCATGATTACGGCCATGAGTGGCCTCCGCGAGCAGGCCCTGGCAGCAGGTGCCGACGGCTTTGTTGAAAAGCCCCTCGACCTGCCCAAAATTTTATCTGTTTTGAGCTAATTGACTACAACAAAAAGCGAGCCCAGCAATGCTATTGCTGGGCTCGCTTTTTGTTGCTCCCTACTGCTTTTCGTTAGCTCAGTTTTTCCTTATACTGCAACTTTTATTTCTTGGGCTTTATCGGCCACTTTATCGCCGATTTCGTGGGCTTTTTCTTTGGTATCTTCCCACACCTCAGCTGCTTTTTCTTTGGCATCTTCTATTTTTTCTTCTGCTTTTTCGGCCAGCTCTACAGCTCCGATTTTTACCTTGTCCACTTTTTCGGTTACTTCCGATTTGGCCACTTCTGCTTTGTTTGCTAGTGTTTCAGCTTTGTGTTGAGCAGCTTCCTCCATCAATTTTTCTTTGGTCGTTTCCATTGGTTGGTTTGGTTTTTGGGTAAAAAAAATAAACTAATTATTGGGCATTTTCCGCAACGTCGCGCAGGGATTTAATGCGGTCGTGCGCGTTTTTGATTTCGTCGTATTGCTGGTGAAGCGTGGTACGCACCGACATCAGTACTTTGGCATCTGGTTCGATGGCTTTTTGATAGGCTGCTTTTATTGCATCTTCGCCCTGCTCGCACGAGTTTAAGACGGCTACGCGGTCGCGGCTCGTAAGGGCTGCTTTAAGTTCCATCCAGCCTTTGTGGAGTTTCCCCAAGAAGGTAGTGCCGTCGGGGGCATTGCCGCCCGCTCGCTCGATGGCTTCTACCAAATCGCTGCGTAGCTTGCGGCTTTGGGTGGCATATTGACTAAACAAGGCTTTCAGGTCGGCATCGTCGGTGTCGTCTATGGCCATTTCGTAGCCCTGAATACGGTCGTTGTGTAGTTCTAAGATGTCGGTTAAAACATCTACGGTAGCTTCTTTTACATTTTCCATGATTGTTGATTTGGTTTTAAAAAATAAAATAATTGAAAGTTTTTATTGGCCAATGATGGTGTCGCTGGGGGTATTTATTAAGGTGTCTTGTTTGTTTACGGCTCCCATTCGTTGCTGGCCATCTGGGCCTCCCATCGTAAAATAGCCATTGACGTAAGCCGCAACCATTAGCAAAATGCCTATACCAAACACCCACATTAAAATGGTACGAATTGATATTTTTTGAATCTTGGCTCCATCTCTTACACTGTCGCGTTCTGTTTGATCCATTTTTATTTTTAATTAGTGGTATCCTTAAAAAATACGCTCTTAAAGCCTAAAAAATGATGCCACGTAGCTTTGGGACTATTTCTGTGGAAAAAACACCCCGACTTTGCTGGGCATTTCCTCAATTTCACGCTCGCTCACGTCGGCTTTTCTGTTGTCGCGGCGTTGTTTTTTCAATTTCTTCTTTGGTTTTGGTGGTAGCTGCTTTCAAGTAGTACGTTCTCAAAATCCAAAGCCTTCAGTAGAGGTTTCTAAAATAGTATCCAAGAAGCCAAGTTGTGGATTATTTTGCCCATTGTAGTTTGTCAAAATTTAGAAACAATGGCTCAAATAGCTGTATTTTTATACCATCGAATACAGAAAAAAATGTGCAAAAACAATCGCAATATACTCAATATCAATTATTTATACATTATAAACAGGCTTTAATCAACTATTTTTTGTGTACGTTTTTGAACAAAAAATCGTATATTGCTGGCTATTGTCATAGATATTAGCAAAAAAACATCACACATTTCCTTCTTTATAGCTGTTTAATATGAACTCAACCCACGTCAAAAGAGTTGCGGAAGAGCTTGCGAAAGCCGTAGGTCTATCGATTAATTCAAAAATTTCTAAAATTGAATTGCTTGAACAGCAATCTCAGTACACCGCCGATAAAGTTGAAAAATTTGTAGAAGACTTACTTAAATACGCCCGTAGATTCGACCTTACGCTTATCGTCAATCACCTACCCATTGGTCAGTTTAATGAATTATTGGCCGTTACAGAGTATCCCATTTTATATTTTGAGCAACAAGGCCAAGAATTAATTCCCGTACTTGGTGGGCGGAGTTTCAACAGAAACGAGTTGGCACTAACGCTGGCGAGTACCCAGGTGTCTTATGACCCGCTGGCAGGTGTTCAAAACCCCGTTATGTTCAAAAATCATCCCGAAGAGACCAAGAACGGGCAGGTTATTTTTCTGACTACGTTTCCGATGGAGCCACTGGTGAGCAACCCCGGCACCTTGCACAAAGAAGACCACCACCACCTTACTCCCATGCAGCGGCTCATTCGTTTGTTGAGCAATGAGCGCAAAGATATTGGCTACATTTATTTTTATGCCATCGTGGTAGGCTTGATTAGCCTCGTGCTGCCGCTGGGCGTGCAAGCCATTTTCAATTTGGTATCCAGTGGTACGGTGTTTAGTTCGGTGTACGTGCTGATGGGCCTGGTGTTATTGGGCTTGATAGGGAGCAGCTACATGCAAATTGTCCAAGTAACGTTGGTTGAGATTCTGCAGAGGCGCATTTTTACCAAAGCGGCCTTTGAGCTCACCTACCGTTTGCCCAGGTTCAAAACCGAAGCCCTGTTTGATACGCACCCGCCCGAATTGATGAACCGCTTTTTTGATGTATTGACCATTCAAAAAGCCTTGCCCAAGTTTTTGATTGACATCACCGCCGCTACTTTGCAAATTTTGTTTGGGCTGTTGCTGTTGTCGTTTTATCACCCGTTTTTTATTGCGTTTAGCTTTTTGGTGATTCTTGCTTTTTTTGGCATTGTGGCTTTGCAGGGGCGCAAGGGCTTAGAAGCGAGCATCAAAGAGTCTAAATTCAAGTACCGCGTGGTGGCTTGGCTCGAAGACATAGCCGGTACGTTGTATTCGTTCAAAATGGCGGGAAACACCAATTTGCCCATTCAGAAAATGGATATTTTGGTAAATAACTACCTCAACTATCGCAGCAAGCACTTCAAAATATTAAAAGGATTTTATTATTACGCACTGGTTTTCAAGACATTGGTAATTGGCGGCTTGTTGGTGTTGGGTACGTACTTACTTATCAATCGTCAAATTTCATTGGGTCAATTTGTGGCTTCCGAAATTGTAATTGTACTGCTAACGGCCGCCGTTGAAAAGCTATTTTTGAGCATTGATATTATTTTTGACTTACTTACTGCCGTTGATAAACTGGGCCACGTTACTGATATTCCACTCGAAAAAGAAGGCGGGTATGCGTTTAACAACAACAAAAACAGCGCCGGTATCAATCTAAAAATCACTAATTTAAGTTATAAATTCCCCGAAAACCCTCACGCAGTACTGGACGGTATTGATCTCGACATCAAGGCGGGAGAGCGGGTGTGTATTACTGGCCAAAATGGTGCTGGGAAAAGCACTTTGTCAAAGATATTGGGTGGTATTTTGAGCGAATACCAAGGCAGCCTGCTCTACGATGGGGTTTCGATGCGCGATTTAGACATCAATTCGTTGCGCCATTCGGTAGAAATGAACTTTCCACGTCAAGAGATTTTTGACGGTACGATTCTCGAAAATATCACCATGGGCCGCAGCGGTATTGGCATGGAAGATTTGCAACAAGTACTCGACCAGTTTCAGTTGAGCGAGGCCATAGCCCAATTGCCCAATGGCCTCAACACCCACATGATTTCGGCAGGCCGTCATTTTGCATTGAGTTTTGTTACAAAAATCGCCTTGGCCCGCCTGGTCATTGTACGCCCAAAGCTGTTGATTATCACCGACAATTCGCGGAGTTTGGAACAAAATGAGCGATTGAGAATAATCGAAATTTTGACCAACGCCGCCCACCAATGGACGCTGCTCGTTATTACCGACGAAACCGACTTTATGACCGCCTGCGACCGCGTAGTAGTGCTGGAAGCGGGAAAAGTTAAATCAAATTTTCAGAAAACGCCATGTTAAACTTGTCAAAACACCGCATAAATTCTCCACTCTTGGAACGTGAGTTGAATACCCTCCAAACGCTGCACACCCCCCGCACGGGCATTATAGCCTACCGATGGATCATGGGAATATTCATTTTGCTATTCATTATACTGTTTTTGCCGTGGCAGCAAAACATAACGGGCAAGGGCTACGTTACGGCCCTTACGCCCCAAGACCGCCCGCAAAATGTGCAAAATGCCGTAGCAGGCCAAATCAGAAAATGGTACGTGCGCGAAGGCGACTTCGTGAACCAAGGCGATACCATACTCGTGGTTTCGGAAGTAAAAGATGATTATTTTGATCCGCAAATTTTGGTCAGGACACAAGAACAGTTAGATGCCAAAAGGAAAGCCATTGTGGCCTATAACGCCAAAATCCAAGCCACCGACCAGCAGTTGGTGGCCTTGCGGGCGGGCCTGCGCCTGAGCCTCCAAAAAGCCGCCAACAAGCTCCAACAAGCCCGCTTTAAAGTAAAAAGCGACAGTGCCGACTTGGTGGCTACGCGGCGCAATTTGCAAATAGCCCAGCAACGACTGGAACGCGGCGAAACCATGTACAAAGAAGGAGTGGTATCGCTGGTTGATGTCGAAACCCGCCGCCTTAAGTTTCAAGAAGACAACGCCAAGTTTATTGCCCAAGATCAAAAATTGGCCATCTCGCGCAATGAACTCATCAACGCCCGCGTAGAATTGAGCAGCGTCGAAGCCGAATACCAAAAAGACATTGCGAAGGGCTACTCCGACCGCAGCTCGGCCATGTCGAGCGTAGCCGACGGCGAGTCGGAGCTGTCTAAACTCAAAAATAAGTACCAAAATATTAAAATTCGCCGCGAGCAATACGCCGTGCGCGCTCCGCAGGCCGGCTACGTGGTCAAAGCACTCAAAGCAGGCATTGGCGAAACCATCAAAGAGGGAGAGTCGGTGGTAACTCTCCAACCGCGTTCTCCCGACGTAGCCGTAGAAATGTATATCAAAGCCATGGATTTGCCTTTGGTTGAAAAAGGCCGCCACGCCCGCTTAGAATTTGACGGCTGGCCCGCCTTGCAGTTTGCGGGTTGGCCTGGGGCATCGGTGGGTACTTTTGGCGGTCAGGTAGCCATCATTGACCGTATCAGTAGCAAAAACGGCGATTATAGGCTCATTATCAAACCCGACCACCAGGGCAGCGAAAACAACAAATGGCCCGAAGCCCTGCGCTTGGGCTCGGCAGTAAACGGCTGGGTGATGCTCAAAGACGTGCCGATATGGTGGGAAGTATGGCGACAACTCAACGGCTTTCCGCCCGATTTTATTGGGGAAGAGCCAACATCTGATAACAAAGAAGTCAAGTAATAGCTATGTTTCCTAAAATATTCCTCTTTTTGCTCATTGCGGCTGGCCATTTGCAAGCCCAAACCGACACAACAAAGGTGTTGAGCTACCGCGATTTTTACGAATTGGTTACGCAAAATCACCCCGTGCTCAAACAGGCCAATCTACTACCCAAAGATGCCCAAGCCGAGTTGCTGATGGCCAAAGGCAATTTTGACCCCAAGTTGGAAGCCAATTTTGACCAAAAATATTTCGACGACAAATATTATTACAACTTTTGGGACACCCAGCTCAAAGTACCCGTACAATGGGGCGGTATTGACTTAAAAGCAGGGTTTGAACGCAACGTGGGTTTGGCCCTGGGCACCGACATTCGCACCCCCGACGATGGCCTTAGTTATGTGGGTATAAACCTACCCATCTTGCAACGATTGATGATTGACCAGCGGCGGGCTACGCTCCAAAATGCCAAGATTTTTCAACAAATAGCCGAGGCAGAGCGCGTAAAAATGTTGAATAAATTGGTGCTTTCGGCAGCCAAAGAATACTGGAATTGGTATTTTACGTACCGAAACTACCTGCTTATCAATGAATTTCACAAACTGGCCGACAACCGATACCAATTGGTAAAGCGGCGCGTAGCCCAGGGCGACTTGCCCGCCATTGACACCACCGATGCCCAAGTTACGCTCCTCGACCGCCGCGTGATGCTCGAGCAAGCCCAGTTAGAATTTCAAAATATGCGGCTCTTTTTGTCCAATTTTTTATGGGATGCCCAGCAAAACCCCCGCGAATTACCCGACTTTGTCGTTCCGCAGGTTGTGCTCTCTGAGCGCGTGAACGAAGCCGAACTGACGCGGCTACTTGAGCTGGCGCGCCTGCGCCACCCCGAAACCCAAAAGCTCGAATTTAAAGCCCAACAACTGCGGGTAGATGAGCGGCTGAGTAAAAATATGCTGCTACCCCGTTTTGATTTAGGCATATCGTCGCTCAACTATACCCATCGGCTTTTTACGGGTACTTCATCGGGTTCGAGTGCCGTTATTCCCAATTTTTACAAATTCAATTTCGATTTTTCGATGCCCCTGCTTTTTAGAAAAGAACGCGGAAAACTACAACAGGTACAAATTAAGCAGTTGCAAAATGATTTTGAAATGAAGCAACTACGCCGCGAGATTAACAACGACGTACTGGCTTCTTACAACGACGTAAAAAACTTGGAGAGGCAAATAAGGGACCAACAAATGGCCGTAGAACGGCAAGGGCAGGTGCTACAAGCCGAAGAAAGCCGCTTTTCGATTGGCGAAAGCCAGTTGTTTTTGGTCAATCAGCGCGAGGCCAAGCTCAATGAACTGCGCGTAAAATTGGAATCCATGAAATCAAAGTATGAAAAAGCCAAAGCAACGCTGCTCTTTGCGGCAGGCGTGAGCGAGTAAATTAACTACGCTACCATGACATTTGCAGAATACTTATCCAGCAAAAAAATTGACGCGGTGGCCTTTGTCCAGCACGAACCTGCCCGTTTTGAGGAATGGCAACAAAATTTTGGGCAGTTGCACCCCGATAGCTTTACGGCCCAAAAAAAGTTTTTAATCAACGACCTGCGTCGCCGCTACAAAAGTACCAACAAAGCGGGTCATTAGAAAAAAGCGCACTTTATTTGGCCGAATAATTGGGAGCTTCGCGGGCTATTTGCACATCGTGGGGGTGGCTCTCGCGGGCACCAGCGGTTGTAATACGCACAAACTTGGCCTGTTGCAGGGCCTCAATATCTTTGGCGCCGCAGTAGCCCATGCCCGCTTTAAGGCCGCCTACCAACTGGTAAATAATGTCGGCCACTTTGCCCTTAAATTGAACCCGCCCAACGATACCCTCTGGCACCAGTTTTTTGATGTCGTCTTCGGCATCTTGAAAGTAGCGGTCTTTGGAGCCATCTTCCATGGCTTCTACACTACCCATGCCCCGATACGACTTAAACCGCCGCCCTTCGTACAAGATTTCTTCGCCAGGAGCTTCTTCGGTACCTGCCAACAGCGAGCCAATCATGATGCTATTTGCCCCTGCCGCAATGGCTTTGACAATATCGCCCGAGTAGCGAATGCCCCCGTCGGCAATAACGGGTATGCCCGTGCCGCGTAGGGCTTTGGCTGCTTCATAAACGGCCGTGAGCTGCGGCACGCCAATACCCGCAATAATGCGCGTGGTGCAAATACTGCCAGGCCCCACGCCCACTTTTACGGCATCGGCACCGGCCTCGGCAAGCGCCTTGGCTCCTTCGCCCGTGGCCACGTTGCCCACCATTACTTGCAAATTTGGGTAGGTATTTTTTACGCTTTTTAGGGCATCTATCACGCCTTTTGAGTGGCCGTGGGCGGTGTCAATACTAATCACGTCCACGCCTGCTTTGATGAGCGCCGCCACTCGTTGCAGCAAGTCGGGCGTAACGCCCACGGCTGCCCCCACGCGCAAACGCCCGAGCTGGTCTTTGCAAGCATTAGGACGGTCTTTGCGCTTGATAATGTCGCGGTAGGTTACCAAGCCCACCAGTTTGTAATTTTTATCAACAATCGGCAGTTTTTCAATTTTGTATTCTTGCAAAATATTCTCGGCATCTTCCAGTTTCATGCCCTCGGGCCCCGTTATGAGGTTTTCTTTGGTCATTATTTCGGCAACGGGCTTGGCCAAGTTCTTTTGAAAACGCAAGTCGCGGTTGGTAACAATGCCCACGAGTTTGTTGGTAGCGTCCACCACCGGAATACCCCCAATTTTAAACTCGGCCATAATGCGCTGGGCATCGGCAAGGGTGGCATCTTCGCCCAGCGTAATGGGATCTACAATCATGCCGCTTTCAGAACGTTTTACCTTGCGTACTTGCGCGGCTTGTTCTTCAATGCTCATATTTTTGTGGATAATACCAATGCCGCCCTCTTGTGCAATGGCCACGGCCAACTGGTATTCGGTAACGGTGTCCATGGCCGCAGAAAGCAACGGAACGTTGATTTGAATCTGGCGTGTAAGCTGGGTTTTGGTACTGGCGTGGCGCGGTAAAATCTCGGAATAAGCCGGAACGAGCAGTACATCGTCGTAGGTAAGTGCTTCGTAAAGAAATTTGGAGGGGTCTGAAAGCATGGCAAATAATCGGGTTTGTTATTTGCCAAGCAAAGGTACGGCGAAAATTTGGAAGTAGAAAAGCAGAGGAATTATGAATTTCTATGCACTCATTAAAAGTTTGATTATTAGTGATTTACGGGCCAAAAAATAATTGTTGATAGCCCGAAAGTCGTTCCTTGTGAAGGACGACTTTCTATAAAATGCAGAAGAACCAAAACCTTGAACAGTTTCGACCTGTAAAATTTTAAGGGTGTTCGTGTTTTAAGGGTGAATATGAGTAATTGATGTCCGTAGTTATAACCTTCAAAATTACTATCGTGATAAGCGCGTTGTTTTTCTACCAATTCCCAATTGGTTGGCAAAATTTTATCTTGTGTTGGTTTTCATCTTGTGCTGAATATCAAAATGAGATAAAACATCATGGCACTTGGATTGGCAAAAGGGTTGGATTGTTTAAAAAAAAGATAACGCTGGTACTATCCAAATACTCGTATTTTTGCAAAAAATCAAGAAGCAATGATTACCGACATCAACGCACTCGACCCCAACGGCACGTATTCTTATGCCGACTATCTGAAATGGCAATTTGAGGAGCAAATAGAACTCATCAAAGGAAAAATCTATTTGATGTCGCCAGCCCCAAAGCTGGCGCATCAGTGGGTGTCGGGGCAATTGGCGTACCTGCTGCGCCAATATTTTGAGTACAAGCCTTGCAGCATTTTTGAAGCCCCCTTCGATGTGCGGCTGCCAATTGGCAATGAAAAACACCCCGAACGCATTTATACGGTGGTACAGCCCGATATTTGCGTAATTTGCGACGATGCCCAATTAGACGAAGATGGCTGCCTGGGTGCTCCCGATTTGATTGTGGAAATCACTTCGCGCTCGACGATTAAGAAAGATTTCAACGAAAAATTCAATTGGTACGAAAAAGCAGGTGTCCGTGAATATTGGATTGCATTGCCCAGTGAAAAAACAATTCAAGTTTATTACCTCGAAAATGGGCAATATCAATTGGCCAATATTTATGACAATGAACCTGCCAAATCAGTCCTATTTGCGGGTTTTGAAGCACCCTTAGAACGGGTTTTTAGATAGTAAAACTCTAATTATTATCATCAAACAAATAATGTCAAAAAATTTCATCGAAGAATTACGCTGGCGCGGTATGTTGCACGATGCCATGCCAGGCACCGAAGCCCAGCTCCAACGCGAAATGACAACAGGCTACGTGGGTTTTGACCCCACGGCGGCCTCGCTGCACATCGGCAATCTGGCGGCAATTATGTTGCTCAAACACCTCCAACTCTGCGGCCACAAGCCCATTGCACTCGTAGGAGGTGCTACGGGTATGGTCGGCGACCCGTCGGGCAAGTCGGCCGAGCGGGCCTTTTTGTCGGAAGATACCCTGCGCTACAACGAGCAATGTATCAAAGCACAATTGGCCAAGTTTTTGGATTTTGACGACAGCCCAAACGCCGCCGAGATTGTCAATAATTACGACTGGTTCAAAGGAATCGGTTTTCTGGAATTCTTGCGCGAAGCGGGCAAGCTCATCACGGTTAATTATATGTTGGCCAAAGATTCGGTAAAAAAACGCCTCGAAACGGGGCTTTCTTTCACCGAGTTTTCGTACCAATTGCTGCAAGGCTACGATTTTTATTGGTTGTACAAAAACAAAAACGTGCGCCTCCAAATGGGCGGCTCCGACCAATGGGGCAACATCACAACGGGCACCGAGCTCATCAGGCGCAACGAAAACCAAACCGAAGCGGGCGGCGAATACCGCGCTTTTGCCCTCACTACGCCGCTCATTACCAAAGCCGACGGCAGTAAATTTGGCAAAAGCGAAAGCGGCAACGTGTGGCTCGACGCAGCCATGACCTCGCCCTACCAGTTTTACCAATTTTGGCTCAACTGCGCCGACGAAGACTGCCCACGCTTTTTGCGGGTATTTACGTTGTTTCCAAAAACTGAAATAGCCGAAATGGAAGCCCAGCACGCGCAAACGCCTCATTTGCGGCTCATGCAAAAAGCACTTGCCAAAGACGTTACGGCGCGGGTTCATTCGTTGGCGGCCTATGACATGGCCGTGGCGGCCTCTGAGGTGCTGTTTGGCAAGGGTACCTTAGCGACCCTCACAAGCATGGACGAGCCTACTTTCAAAGCAGTTTTTGAGGGTGTCCCACAAACCAATATCAGCCGCGTGGACTTCGAGGATTGCAGTTCCATTGCCGATTTGCTTTCTACTACTACCCATTTTGAGATATACCCTTCCAAGAGCGAAGCCCGCCGCGCCGTGCAAGGAAACGGCGTGAGTATCAACAAATCGAAAATTACTGATAGCGCGCCAAAGCCCGATTTTGAGCTGTTGTTAGACAAATATTTGCTGGTTGGGAAAGGCAAAAAAAACCATTTGGTCGCAGTAGGCCGTTAGCCAAGGCCCTCATTTAATGCATGGTATTTTAGTGGATTGGGGACTTATTCAAGAAAAATGGTAAAAAAAATACATCTCATTATCAATGACTTATAATTTTCTTTTGCCATTTTTCTTTGTGTAAAGTATTTTTTGTAATCTTTGGCACAACATTTGATAAATGCTTCAATCGAAGCACAAGACACAAAACCCGAAACGTGAGTATGGATTATCTTTTATAATTACTCTTATCATGCAAAAACTCAGCCTTAACCAAAGTATTCAGCAGAAGCTGTCGCCGCAGCAAATCCAATTTATTAAATTATTACAAATACCTACTGCCGAACTCGAAACACGTATCGAAGAAGAAATGGAGATCAATCCTGCTTTGGAAGAGGGCATACACGAAGAAACCAAAAACCAAGAGGACGAAGAATACCAAGATGACGATGATTTTGATGACGGCTTTGACAGCCCCAGCGAAATAAGCATTGATGAGTATCTTAGCCAAGATGAGTATGGCGGCTACAAAATGCAAGGCGATGGCAATTATCCCGAAGAAGAGCGCGACTCGCCCATTGCTACCCAAATGACCCTCCAAGATGCCTTGGTGCAGCAGTTTGGCTTTTTGCGGCTCAACGAAAGAGAAAACATAATTGGTATGCAGCTACTGGGTAGCGTCGAAAACGACGGCTACATTCGCCGCTCCATGCAGTCGGTAGTCAATGATTTGGCTTTTTCGCAAGGCTTTTTTACTACCTGCGAAGAAGTAGAATTGGTACTAAAAAAAATCCAAAGTTTTGAGCCTTCGGGCATCGGTGCGCGCAACTTGCAAGAATGCCTGCTGATACAACTCGACCGCAAAGATATCAACACCGCCAACGTGGTGTATGCCATTAAAATAATCGAAGACCTCTTTGAAGAATTTTCTAAAAGACACTACGATAAAATTCAGAAACGGCTCAACATTGATGACGACCAAATGAAGCAAGTTATCAAGTTGATAACCAAGCTCAACCCCAAGCCAGGGTCGGTAGAAGGCGAAGACGGCGTGGCGCATTTTTTAACCCCTGATTTTGTAGTAACCAACAGCAACGGCAAGCTCGACGTATATCTTAATTCAAAAAATGCCCCCGAACTCAAAATCAGCAGGTCGTTTGCAGAAATGCTCGAAGTGTACGACAAAAGCGACAAAACCAACCGCAACATTCGGGAGACGGTAACTTTTGTAAAACAAAAACTCGACGCTGCCAAGTGGTTTATTGATGCCATCAAACAGCGGCAAAATACGCTCCTCAAAACCATGAACGCCATTGTAGCCTACCAATACGATTTTTTTGTGGACGGCGACGAAGGCAAACTACGGCCCATGATTTTGAAAGACATTGCCAGCCGCATCGAAATGGACGTTTCAACCGTTTCGCGGGTGGCCAACAGCAAGTCGGTGCAAATGGAGTATGGAATGTATCCGCTCAAATATTTTTTCTCGGAGGGCATTTCTACCGAGTTTGGCGAAGATGCCAGCAGCCGCGAAGTAAAATCTATTTTGAAAGATCTCATTGAAAACGAAGCCAAAAGCACCCCCCTCTCTGACGACAAGCTCGAAAGAATCTTAAACGACCGTGGCTACAACATTGCGCGTCGTACGGTGGCCAAATACCGCGAGCAGCTCAATATTCCAGTGGCTCGGCTGCGCAAGCAATTCTAACATACAGCACATTTATCGAGCTACAATTAGCAATCAACCAAATATCATTTCTATTTTTGGGGCAGTGATTCACTATTAAATGCCCAAATACTTGAATACGTCGCTTGCCAAGACCATTTCCGTTGTTTTTCATCCTTTGCTCATGCCCACTTTGCTTTTGGGCGTGTTGTTTTTGGTAGCTCCCTCGTGCGTTGGGGTTGCTATCTTGAAAATACCCACGCGCCTAAGCCTGCTTTCGCTTATTTTTATCAACACATTTTTGGTGCCAGCCCTGTTGATTTACTATTTTTACCGCGTGGGTTTGGTCAAAAGTCTGCAACTCGAATCGCTCCCCGACCGTCGTTTACCCTATTTTACAACGGCACTAATCTATGCTTTATCGAGCTATTTTTTTGGCAAAATGATGGGCGGTATCTCCGAAATAGCCCCGCAGATTGGCACTATTTTGGCCAGCATCGCCTCGTCGGTTTTCTTGGTAGGCATCGTGAGTTTGCAGTGGCAAATCAGCGCGCACGCCGTGGGCATGAGCGGCGTGCTGGGGTCTATATCAGGATTTATAATTAAATTTGGCGAAAATCTCCTGCTGTACCCCTTGATAGGTTTGGTTGTTTTGTCGGGCTATGTACTGGCAGCCCGCTTGCAACTCAACGCCCACACCCCCGCCCAAGTACAAGTGGGCTTTGGGCTGGGTTTTGGAGTAGGTCTCATTGCCGTTCTTGCATTTATTTAAGCAATAAAAATGTACCAAAATCTCACATCCGAAACAGCCCAAGGCGTGGCTACCATTACGCTCAACCGTCCGCAGGTTTACAACGCCCTTAGCCCAGATTTGATTCTGGAGATAACCGCCGCCATCAAAGCCACTGCTGCCGACAATAACGTGCGGGTGGTGGTGCTAACGGCCACGGGCGACAAAGCCTTCTGCTCGGGTGCCGACTTGAAAGCGGGTATGGGCAGCGGGCAGAGCCTGGGCGAGTCGCTGCGCACCAACTACAACCCCATGATACTGGCCATCAGGAGCTTACCCAAACCCGTGGTGTGCCGGCTCAACGGCCTTGCGGCGGGTGCTGGCTGCTCATTGGCCTTGGCTTGCGACCTGGTGATAGCCGCCGAAGATGCCTATTTATGCCAAATTTTTGTTAATATCGGCCTTATGCCCGATGCTGGTTCTACGTTTTTTTTGCCCCGCCTCCTGGGTATGCAACGCGCCTTTGAAATAGCCAGTACGGGCCGCCGCGTGTATGCACCCGAAGCCGCCCAACTGGGCTTGATTCACCAGTCGGTAGCAGCCGACAAACTCGACGAAGCCGTCAACCAAACGGTAGAATACTACAAAAATGCCCCCACCAAAGCCATTGGTGCAATGAAGCAAGTTTTGAATCAATCGTTGCACGCTGACTTGGCACAAATGCTTGAATTGGAGGCTGTTTGGCAAGACCAACTCGGCCAAACCCACGACGCTGCCGAAGGAATAATGGCATTTTTACAAAAAAGAAAAGCCGTCTATAAAGGAAAATAAAGATGCTCGTTCGTATTGTCCGTATGACTTTCCAGCCCGAAAAAATAGCCCATTTTGTGGCTATTTTTGAAGCCTCCCAAACTAAGATTCGCGCCATGCCCGGTTGTCAGCATTTGGAATTGCTGCGCGATGTGGACGCACCCCACATTTTTGTTACGCACAGCCACTGGGACAATGCCGACGTACTGAACGCCTATCGTCATTCTGATTTTTTTAGGGATACTTGGGCCAAAACAAAAGTGCTTTTTGCCGACAAACCATTGGCTTTTTCGTTAGAAAAAATATAAATGTGCCACTCCCCGCCCCTATTGATTCAGAAAGGTTTTCAACTCGGTAGCTTCGGCGGGCTTCATGCGGCCTGCCAACACCAAGCGCAACTGGCGACGGCGCAGGGCACTTTGATACAATTCTTTTTCTTCGTCGGTTTCAACTATTACGGGGGCTACCTCAATGGGGCGGCCACTTTGATCTACCGCCACAAACGTAAAAAACGCGGCGTGGGTTTTTAGTATTTCGCCGCCCGCCGAGATGTTTTGGGCCGTTACTTTGATGAATATTTCCATCGAAGAATTAAAAGCCCGCGTTATCTTTGCTTCTATGGTTACGATGTCGCCCAGGTGGATGGCTTCGGCAAACGACACGTTGTCCACCGAGGCCGTTACTACGATACGACTGGCGTGTTTTTGCGCCGCGATGGCCGCGCAAATGTCCATCCAGTGCAGCAACCGCCCCCCCATGAGGTTGTGGAGGGTATTGGTATCATTGGGCAGCACCATTTCGGTCATGGTAGTTAGCGACTCGCGGACGTGTTTTGGCTGTGGCATAAATAAAATTGGAAGGTTTAAAACATTGACACGAAAGTAACAGTTAGACCCCGAAAGAACCAATTTTATAACTCGAATGTTAAATTATTAACATAAAACACCAATACCAATGAGTCAGTTTATGGTTGAACTTACGCTCCCCGACGCAGTTAGCGAGGAGTTTGTACAAAAAATACCCCGCCACCGCGCCAAGGTCAATCAAATGATGGAGCAAGGCAAGATAAATTCGTACGCCTTGGCCGCCGACCGTTCCAAAATTTGGTGCATCGTAAAAGCCGATACCGAATACGAAGTTATCGAAATTATTGCCGAATTTCCGCTCATTGATTACTTAACGCCCGTTATCAACGAGTTGCTGTTTAACAACACCGTAGCCCTGCGCCTGCCCTTATTTACGCTCAACTAAGCATGCAAGCGGCCCACGCAGTGCTCGAAAAAGACCCCGTTTTGCGGAAAATTATCCAGCATACCCCCGAGTACAAAAAAGACTTTGATGCCGGGCAAGATGTATATTTGGCATTGCTGGAAAGCATCGTTTCGCAGCAAATTTCGGTCAAAGCCGCCGACGCTATTTTTGCGCGTTTTGTCCAACTCTTTCCCGACCAATATCCCCACCCAAGTGCCGTGCTGCAACTTTCGGAGGCCGAAATGCGCTCGGCAGGGCTGTCGTTTCAGAAAATAAACTACCTCCGCAACGTAGCCCAATTTACCCTCGTGCAGGGCATTGACTACGCACAATTGCAACAAAAAACCGACGAAGAAATTATTGCTTATCTTACGCCCATCAAAGGCGTAGGCCGCTGGACGGTAGAGATGCTGCTGATGTTTGTGCTGGGGCGCGAAGATGTCTTCCCGTACGACGACTTGGTGATTCGTCAAAAAATGATGCGGGCTTACGGCGTTGATTTAACGAGTAAATTATTGAAAAACCGCCTTTTTGAAATAGCGGAAGCCTGGCGACCTTATCGTTCAACGGCCTGCCGGTACCTGTGGCGGTGGAAACCCGCAGTTGAACCATGAACTGTTACTTGATAATGGTATTTTTGGTGGCACAAAACACGCAACCAACCTTGGAAGAAAAAATAGCAAGTATGGTTTGGAAAAATCGTTTGATAGTGCTTTATAGTTCAACGCCCCACAATCAAACCTATCAACGCCACAAAGAATGGCTCAATCAAACTGAGAAATCGCTACTTGAACGTGACTTGGTGATTGTTGAGTGCCCAGCAAACACCGCCTCAAAAGCCGATGTACTTTATTTAACCAAACACTTTAAGCACAACCCCGAACAGTTCGGAATTTGGTTGATTGGCAAAGATGGCGGCTTAAAACTAAGCAGCAAACAGGCCACAGCCCCCCAACAACTTTTTGACCTGATAGACAGCATGCCCATGCGACAAGCCGAAATGAACAAAAAAAAGTTACCATAAACCCACTTTAGCCCTCTTCCTTCTCTATGAAAAATTTATTTTTTTTGGCCGTAGGTTTGCTATTGGCCAGCAATTGCACTTTTGCCCAACTGGGCGTGGGAGCAAAAGCCCCCCAAGGTGCCGAAGTATTGTTTGACGGCTCGCGCCAAATGCTCGACCAAAAATGGACTTACTGGTCAGGGCCACGCTTAACGGCCTCGTTGCCCATCAAGTGGCAGATTGTCAAAGACCCCGTTGATAGCGGCACTGCCGTAAGCACCAATGACCCTGCTTCGGCAGGCGGCAAGTACGGTGCCGCCGACATTGTAACCAAACAACTCATGCGCGATTTTAGGCTGCACATTGAGTTTTTGATACCTACCAAAGGCGGCAATAGCGGCGTTTATTTGCAAAACCGCCACGAAATTCAAGTACTCGACGGCGACACTACCTCGCACGGTATGGCCGCCGTAATCAACGAAACGCCCTCGCCGTATTTTGCCTACAATGGCCTGGGCAAATGGAACGCCTACGACATGGTGTATCGAGCAGCACGTTTTGAAAACGGCAAGCGCGCTCAAAAAGCCCTCATAACGCTGTATTTTAACGGCAAAAAAGTGCACAAAAACCAAGCCATCAATCAAGTATGGGGAGGAGCAAATTCGGGCATTGATGGTGGCAATGACAACGGCAAAGGCATAACCGATACCATGGGCGGCCTCAAACTACAAGCCGAAGGCCACGACGTGATGTATCGCAACATTTGGTTCAAAAAAATGAACATCAAAAAGCCTGAAACCGATTTTTAAAGCCTAAAACAAACTCAAATTTGCGATTGTCAAACGTTTGTGCGTTATTGGTTGTTATGTTAGCAAAACAACAATCACCAACTAAACCAAACAGCAATTGACTTTTTACGATTTTGACTTCGACGACCAGTTATTAGACGGCTTGTTATCAATGGGTTATACCAAGCCCACTCCCATTCAAGCCGAGGCCATTCCGCTCATTTTGAAAGACAAAGATTTGATTGCCTGCGCCCAAACTGGTACAGGCAAAACGGCGGCCTATTTGCTTCCAATATTGGACAAAATTATCCGCACTCCCGATGCGCAACGACACCTCAACACGCTCATCATTGCACCCACCCGCGAGTTGGCCATGCAAATAGACCAGCAAATAGAAGGCTTAGGGTATTTTACGGGCGTTAGCTCTATTCCAATTTATGGCGGTGGCGATGGCTCGGCGTTCAGCCAGCAGCGCAAAGCCCTCGAAGCAGGAGCCGACGTGATTATTGCCACGCCTGGGCGGTTGATTTCACTTTTGCAAATGGGCGAAATTAATTTCAAGCACCTCCAACACCTCATTTTGGACGAAGCCGACCGAATGTTGGACATGGGCTTTCATGACGACATCGTAAAAATAATTGGCTATTTGCCGCCCAACCGCCAAACGCTGTTGTTTTCGGCTACTATGCCGCCCAAAATCAGGACACTGGCCAAGAAAATACTGAACGACCCCGAACAAATTAGTATTGCCGTTTCTAAACCTGCCGAGGGTATCTTGCAGCAAGTATATATGGTACAAGAAGTAGATAAGGTGCGGCTGCTCAAACGCATCTTGAAAGAAGGCCACTATCCGAGCGTTATTGTTTTTGCTTCTACCAAAGAAAGCGTCAAAAAACTGGACGTGGCATTGCACCAAATAGGCATTGTGGCCAAGGCTTTTCACTCAGATTTGGAGCAAAAGGAGCGCGAAGAAATTATGCGGGAGTTTAAAAACAAAACCATGCCCATTTTGATTGGCACCGACATACTTTCGCGGGGAATTGACGTGGAGGGCATCAGTTTGGTGGTCAATTTCAATGCCCCCCACGACCCCGAAGACTACATTCACCGCATTGGGCGCACCGCCCGTGCCGAAACCACTGGCACGGCCATTACGTTTATCAACGAGCGCGACCAGCGCAAGTTTGCAGCCATCGAACAAATGATTGGCAAAGAAATAAACCGCATATCGCTCCCCGCCGACTTTGGCGAAGTGCCCACGCATCAACGCTCAGAGTCGCGCAATAGCAACAACTCTCGCCCAAAAAAGCCATTCCGAGGGCGCAGCGGTGGAGGTAGTAGCAAACCCAGCTAAGCCCAACCCGTTGGGGAAGTGGCTATTCTATTTGGGTAATAGCATCCTGCGGCAACTCGCCAAAACTGACATAATAAGTTTTGGCAAGTTACTGCAAGGTTGATTTCATTCGTAAATACGCAACTGTCGCCCAGCTTTTGCAGGGCGTTTTTGTAGTTATTTGCTATCATTGTCTTTCAAGATGCCCTCGCGCTCGGCTTGCTGCTTGTAATCGCGTAGTTGTACGGGCGTAGCGCTCTTGCGCAACCGCATATTGAGGGCCTCTACCAACAGCGAAAACGCAATGGCAAAGTACAAGTAGCCTTTGGGTACAACGCCTACCTCTCCGCCCAAAATAGACACGTGGCCCAAATGCGCCCCTTCGGCAATGAGCATGAAGCCAATCATCAACAAAAAAGCCATGCCCAACATCTGGATAGTTGGGTGGCGGTTTACGAAATCGCCGACTGGCCCCGAAAATATCATCATAATAATAATAGACACCACCACGGCCACAATCATCACCGTTACGTTTTGGGTAAGGCCGATGGCTGTCAAGATGGAGTCTATCGAAAAAACAATATTGATAAGTGTAATTTGCAGCACCACACTGGTTAGTTTTGACGAGGCACTTCCTTTGGGTTTCTGAACTTCGTCTTCGGCCCCTTCGAGTTTGTGGTGAATTTCGGAGGTAGCCTTATAGAGCAAAAACAGCCCTCCTACGAACAAAATGATGCTTTGGCCCGAAAAAGCCGCCTTAAACCAGCCCCAATCAAGGTGCATAAAAGGTTGCTGCAACGAAATCAAGAACGAAATACCAAACAGCAGGACTACCCGAAATATCATGGCCAACAACATACCAATATTGCGGGCTTTGGGTTGGTCTTTTTTAGACAGCTTGTTGGCTGCAATAGAGATAAAAATGATGTTGTCAATACCCAAGACAATTTCCAAAAATGTCAGGGTGAGCAAACTAACGAGGGCTTCTGCCGTAAATAAAGATTCCATTGATTGTGATTGATAGTTTTTGCAAAGGTAAAAGCGTTTTTGGTCTCAATCACGTATTTTTACATCAAAAAAAGCAAACTATTGATGGAAGGTTTAAAAATAGCGTCGAAACTGCCCAAGGTGGGTACTACCATTTTTACCGTCATGTCGGCCGTGGCGCAAGAAACGCAGGCCATCAATCTCTCGCAAGGATTCCCCGATTTTGAAATGCCCGAAGCACTGGTGCGCCTCACCGCCGAAGCCATGCAACAAGGAGCCAACCAGTATGCCCCCATGGCGGGCTGGCTGCCGTTGCGCACGCAAATTGCCAAAAAAATTTTCAACCTATACGGCACAGACATAAACCCAGCCACTGAAATTACCATCACGCCGGGCGGCACCTGTGCCATTTATACGGCCTTTACTACGGTGCTACGACCTGGCGATGAGGTCATTGTGTTTGAACCCGCCTATGATAGCTACATTCCCAATATCGAAATCAACGGCGGGGTGGCCGTTCGGGTGGCCTTGCATTTTCCTGATTATCACATTGATTGGCAAGAGGTTAGAAGCAAAATAACGCCCCAAACGCGCATGATTGCCCTCAATACGCCGCACAATCCTACGGGCAGCGTACTGCGCCAAAACGACATCGCCGAGCTACGCAGGCTGGTAGCCGAGCACGACCTGCTCATCATGTCGGACGAAGTGTATGAGCATTTGATTTTTGACGATTTGCCCCATTTGAGTATGCTGCGCTACCCCGATTTGCGGGCGCGTGCTTTTGTGTGCTTTTCATTTGGCAAAGCCTGCCACTGCACAGGCTGGAAATTGGGCTATTGTGTGGCACCGCCCGCCTTTACTGCCGAGTTTCGCAAGGTGCATCAATTTAACGCTTTTTCGTGCTTTACTCCCGCACAAGTAGCCCTAGCAACTTACCTCAAAGACGAAGAAACCTACCGCAGCATTCCGGCTTTTTACCAACAAAAGCGCGATTATTTTGCGCAATTAATGACCCACACGCGCTTTGAGCCATTGCCAAGCCACGGCAGCTATTTTCAATTGTACCGCTACAATCATTTTTCAGACCTCAATGACCGCGACTTTTCTATCTGGCTCACCAAAACCAAAGGCGTGGCTTGTATTCCTGTGTCGGCGTTTTATCAAGATGCCACCGACCACGGCGTGGTACGTTTTTGTTTTGCAAAAAAAACACAAACCCTGGAAGAGGCCGTAGAAAGGCTCACCCGTTAGCCAACAGACTCCTCAAAAAATTTCCTTCAAAAACAACGGCCACTTCCTGTACGCCCACAGCATACACGCTGGCTTTATTTTTTAGGACAGCGCACCGCCAAACCTCCACAGTGGGTTTGAACCTCTATTTTGCGGGCAGGCAGCTGCTTTGCCAAAATCTGTGATATATGTAAGGTTTTTGTATTCATCTGTAAGGATTTGACTTAGAATCATAATCACCTTTGCAGGGTGATAAAAAAAGTACCTACTTTTCCGTAATTTACTTGAAGCATACAGTTATAACTCCATTGTTGAAACTTTATAGGAAACCCTAACCCATTCTCTTTCAGTAGCATTAGCCAACCCCACAAACATCTCTGAGCATAAAAATGAAAAGACCAAGAATTTTAAAGAATCAGCCTCAAAACAAAATGGCCACTGAAAGTACCAGCAACAATGAAATAGGGCTTTATCTTGGCTATCCTGCGTATGCTGCCAGCAAAGATATTTACAATCAATACGTGGAAGAGGCCGATTTAGACCCCGAAGACCCCAACAAAAACAAAGCGCCCAACGAAGATTTGGGGCAACAAAACGAAAAAGATTTTAGCGAAGACATGAGCGGCGACAACCTCAACGTACCTGGCTCTGAACTGGACGATGCGCAAGAAGAAGTAGGCAGCGAAGACGAAGAAAACAACTATTACAGCATCGGCGGCGACAACCACAACGACCTCGAAGAAAACCACAAAGAAATACTGTGAGTTGTATTGAGTAAGTTGCTAAAAATCAGCAAATTGCCGAATCGTTTTTACCGTTTAATTTTACTTAAATTAAACTAGAACCAACCGTTATGAAAAAAATATTGATTGCCCTCGACTACAATTCCTCCGCCCAAAAAGTAGCAGAAATGGGCCACGAATTGGCCAAAGCCATGAATGCCGAAGCGGTGCTGCTGCACGTCATAGCCGACACCACCTACTATTCGTCGCTCGAATATTCGCCCGTTATGGGCTTTGGGGGGTTCAGCAGCAACAATTTTTTTGATTTAATAAATACCAATGGACTCACCGAAGCGGCGCAGTATTTTTTGGATAAAATCAAATATCACCTGCACAACGACGACATTAAAACGATGGTGCAAGAAGGCGACTCTGCCGAAGCAATCTTGAAAACGGCTAAAAGCCACCACGTTGATATGATTGTGATGGGTTCGCACAGCCGAAATTGGCTCGATCAGGTGGTGATGGGCAGCGTAACCAAAGAGGTGCTACAACACACGCCCATACCGATGTTTATTATCCCCGTTAAGGAACCCGAAGCGTAAGATTCAAGGCACAGTTTTTTTTCTACCAATTAAACAAACGCAATGAAAGCAACCACAAAACAATTGGCCAGCGATATGTCGGCGGCCTTGACGAGTTCGGTGCTGGGCGAAGCCAGCAGCAAAAAAATGACGAAAGCCATTGACAAAACAGCCAAAAAACTGTCCAAAAAAGTAGTTAAAATCAAAAAAAACCAAAGCAAATGAAAAAGCTAATCAAATCGGTATTCGTTCCCCTCCTTATGCTAAGCGCAACGTCGCTAATTGCAGCAACTGGTACGGCCAGCAACACAACAAGCATGGAGGCTTTTAAGCCAATAGAAGAAAAAACCCAAGAAGCCAACTACCTGATGGCGCGGCGCAGTGAAATTCAAGCGGCGGACAAAACCAATCTCAGCTTTACGCAAAAAAGAGCATTGAGAAAAGAAGTGCGGCACATTAACAAGCAACTTAGGGAAGTAAACGGCATTTATCTATCGGTAGGTGCCATTATCATCATCATTCTGTTATTGGTTCTTATTTTGTAGATTTTCTAAAAATACCAGCCATGGAAACCAATTACACGCTTCAAAAGTACTCGTTTGATGGCAGCAACGGCCGCTATTTTGTTGTTTCTGGGGGCTTGTGCCAAAAAAGTTGGGTGCTACTACGAAAAACATGGGCCAAATAAAAAACGGAACTCATTTCGAGTCGGTGTCTTGGCTTAAATCAACGACGGTATTCATTACTGCCGAAGACGACCGTGCCACGCAATACCCATTTCGCGCTGGTTGTACTTGACCACCTATAATTTCTGAACAGACGCTGTCTGAACTTGGCATACAATTAATTTGTAAACAAAAAATTGATTCCAGTCAGTACGCTTTCTGACCCATTCTAAAACAATATCAGCCCAAAAAACACAATTACTATGCAACCAAACATTGGGATTTCAGAAAAAAAACGGCTTGATATTGCCCAAATGCTGTCGGCGGTGCTGGCCGACGAAGTGATGCTTTATACCAAAACCAGAAAATTTCACTGGAACGTATGCGGTGAGAGTTTCATGGAGCTCCACAAACTCTTTGAAAATCAATACAAAGAACTGGAAGAATCTATTGATGAAGTAGCCGAGCGTATCAGCAAACTGGGCAGCAAAACCATTGGCACCACGCACGAATTTGCCAAACTGACCGCTTTGAAAGAACACCCAGGGGCGTATCCAGCCTCAAAAGACATGATAAAAGAACTGCTGCAAGACCACGAAACGGTGGTGGTGCAGCTTCGCAAGTGCGTGGACGAATGCGCCGAAAAATACAAAGATGCAGGAACAGCCGATTTTTTGACGGGCCTCATGGAAAAACACGAAACGATTGCGTGGACATTGAGACGATATTTTCATTAGAAAAACGTACCCAAAATGAGTCAATCTCAATTTCAAGACTGCATTGATGCCTGCGTAAAATGCGCCATGGCTTGCAATCATTGCTCGACCTGTTGTTTACATTCAGAAGACGTTGAAGCGCACATTCGCTGCATTCAGCTCGACAACGAATGTGCCATTATTTGCAATGCAGCGGCCAATATGCTCAGCTCGGGCAACAAACACATCGGCGAACTCTACTTAGAATGTGCCGAAATATGCAACGATTGCGCCGAAGAATGTGAGAAACACCCCCACCACGACTACTGCATACACTGCGCCCAAGCCTGCCGCAAATGCGCCGAAGAATGTAGAAAAACAATAAAAAACAAGCACCTATGAACCTATTTTGTTTCCTAAAATAGGTTCATAGGTGCTCAATATTAACCCAATTTTTTAACACAAAAACAGATGGAAAATTCAAAAAAAAACGAAGACGGGCTTACCAAGGCCATTGAAACACAGACCGTAAAAGTACCGTCAGATACTTTCTTGTTTGCTGCCTTTGGGGCAATTGCCATTTCTTTGACCCTAAAAATAATGGGCCGAAGACACGACGCACTGTTTGTAGGGCAGTGGGCAGCACCCTTTCTTTTGTTTGGGATTTATAACAAACTCGTGAAACAAGAGAAGCAGAATTAAAGTAACCATCAAAAATAGCATGAAAAACGAAAAACACGAATACGTTGAAAAACTGGTCGAACTGGTGAAAGACGTAAAAATTGCGATGCTCATTACCAACGCTAAAGCAGCAGGAAATTTGTCGGGCCGACCGATGGGTGTCAATAAAATTGACGACGACGGCACAATGTGGTTTTTTACCAAAGCATCATCTCATAAAGTAGATGAATTGGCCGAAAACAACCAAGTGTCAGTGGCCATTCAGGATCAAGACAAGGGTGTTTATTTGATGATAAACGGCAGCGCGGAGTTGTCGTTTGACAAAACCAAAATGGAAAAACTTTGGAATCCAATTATGAAAGTTTGGTTTGCTGACGGACTTGAAGACCCCGACATGGCACTCATAAAAGTAACGCCCACCGAAGCCAACTACTGGGACAGCAGTGCCAATGCGGTGGTGGTGGTGTTCAATATGCTCAAAGCCGTAGTAACGGGCAAAGCATACAGTGCAGGCGAACACGGATCTATCAGTCTATAAAAAAATAATATGAAAAAATACCATTTTGTCGCCATTTCGGGAAGCCTCCGCCAAGGCTCTCTCAATACAATGACCCTACAAGCAGCCCAGCAATTAGTACCTGCTCACGTTACAATCGAACACCTCTCTATTGAAGAAGTGCCGATGTATAATTTTGATTTGTACGACAAACACCCGCCCGAAATCATCGAAAAACTGAGCAAAGCCATCAAAGCCGCCGACGCGCTCATTTTGGTAACCCCCGAATACAATTATTCTATTCCAGGCGTACTCAAAAACGCCATTGATTTTCTCTCTAAGCACCCCGACAAACCTTTTGACTTTAAACCCGTAGGCATTATGGGGGCAAGTCCAAGTTTGTTGGGTACGGCCAGGGCGCAATATCAGTTGCGGCAAATGCTGGTGGCCGTCAATGCTTTGACACTAAACCAGCCCGAAATTATGATTGCCCAAGCCAATACAAAATTTGACAAAACAGGTCATTTAACCGACGAGCCAACCAAGGCGCTCATTGGCAAGTTTATTGTTTCATTGAGCGAATTTTGCGCCCGCGTGAGCGCTTAGAAACCTGTGAATATTGTAAATAATTGACAAATTTTTGTAACACTCTTGCTTGTCAATGTCATCAACTTTGTAAGGCAAACACGGGCTTAACTTTGAGCCATTGCGGTTGCCAAAATCATTTTTAAATAAAAAAAATAGTAGCATGAAAAATTCAATCTTAGTATTGGCATTTGTATGCCTGTTTGTATCGTCTTCTGTTTTGGTTGCCCAAACCAAAATGGAGCATCCCGCCAAAGTTTCGCAATCCCAGACTATGGCATTAGAACACGTGGCTGCTATCAAAGACAACCCCGCCATGGAAATGACCATGATGAAAAACCATTCTCAAAAAGCAGGCGAATATTTGGTTTCGTCGGGTGAGCAAATGTCCCAAATGGAAAAAAACATGACTGCTAATGAAATGAACAGTTCTGCATATCAATCCGAAAAAAAATACCATACCGATGCCGTTATGCACCAAAACGAACTGATGGCAGAAATAAATAAAATGCCTATGGACCAAGCGAAAATTAAAGAACACGCCACCAAACTGCACGAATGTATTTCTAAATCGGAAATGAAAAACAGTAAAATGAAAAAGAAATAAGCGTAACAAATCTGAACGCTTGTAAATGAAACTGAGAATAGGAGCAACAAAAAAAGGAGGTTTTATAAGCCTTCTTTTTTTGCTATGTAGCACGATGACAATCACATTTTTGACAAATAATATGCGCCATTCCAGGCCAAGGACAGGTGAAAGACTTGCCGCTTGATATTTTGCAAAAACGCTTTGCATCGGGGCAAATTACAGCCGCCGAATACGAGGAACATAAAAAAAATTCTTAAAAATATATAGCGTAAATGTGATGAAAACAGCCATTTACAGTACCCACAAATTTGAGCAAGCCTATCTCATGAACGCCAGCAATGGCAAGCACGAATTTATTTTACTCGAAGAATCCTTATCTGAAAACACAGTAAATCTGGCGCAAGACTGCCAAGCCATCTGCATTTTTGTGGGCGACAAAGCCAATGCCAAGGTCTTGAACAAGTTGCAGGATATTGGCATAAAATACATCGCGTTGCGGTCGGCGGGCTACAACCACGTGGACGTGGCCGAAGCCAAAAAATTGGGCATCAAGCTGGCCCGCGTGCCCGAATATTCGCCCTACGCGGTGGCCGAACACGCCGTAGCAATGATGCTGGCCTTGAACCGCAAGATAGTGCACGCCCACAACCGAATCAACGAACTCAATTTTTCTTTGGACGGATTGGTGGGCTTTGACATGCACCAAAAAAAGGCAGGAATCATCGGCACGGGCAAAATAGGCAGACAAGTAGCCAAGATTTTATACGGCTTCGGTTGCACACTATTGGCCCACGATACGATACAAAACGAAGCACTAAAAAAACACACCGGCATTGAATACCTCGACCTAAAAACGCTCTGCAAGCAGGCCGACATTATCTCGCTGCACCTGCCTCTAAACGACACCTCCGAGCATATTATTGACCAAGACAGCATCAGCGATATGAAAAAAGGAGTCATGCTTATCAACACCAGTCGGGGTGGTTTGGTAAATACTGCCGATGTCGTTGATGCCCTCAAATCGGGTAAAATTGGCTACTTTGGAATGGACGTGTATGAAGAAGAAGAAGGTCTTTTCTTTCAAGATCGTTCGGACGATATTTTGCAAGACGACGTAATAGCCCGCCTAATGACCTTCAAGAACGTACTCATTACGAGCCACCAAGCGTTTTTGACCGACACGGCGCTCCAAAACATTGCCGATACCACCATTCATAATTTGGACTGTTTTGAGCAAGGCATTTTGAGTGGCAATGAGTTGGAGGTTTGATACTTTTTGCCCAAAATACATCACATCTAAAAAATAGCAAGAAAAAACATGAAAAAATTAGCAAACAAAACGGCCATCATCACGGGTGGGGCGGGAAGCATTGGAAAAACAACCGCCAAATTATTTTTGGAAGAAGGCGCAGAAATTTTATTGGTTGATTTAGAAGAAGAGACCCTCAAACAAGCAGTTGCCGAGTTTGGCAACAAAAATGTGAGCTATTGCGTGGCTGACGTTACCAAAGCAAACGACGTAAAGCGGTATGCAGAAGAGGCTGTAAAAAAAATGGGCAAAATTGATATTTTCTTCAATAACGCTGGCATTGAGGGAGTTGTAAAGCCCATAACCGATTATCCCGAGGATATTTTTGACAAAGTAATGGCCGTCAATGTAAAAGGGATATGGCTAGGAAACAAATACGTAGTGCCACAAATGAAAGAAGGCGGCAGCATCATTTTGAGTTCGTCGGTGGCAGGAATAAGTGGCTCTCCCAACGTGAGTGCCTATGTTGCCAGCAAACATGCCGTGGTTGGACTGATGCGAAGTTTAGCCCACGAAGTAGCTCCAAATAAAATAAGGGTAAATACCATCAATCCTTCGCCCGTTGACAACAGAATGATGCGATCGCTGGAAGAAGGATTTGCACCCGGTCAAGGAGATGCCGCCAAAAAGGGTTTTGAACAAACCATTCCGTTGGGTAGGTATGCCACGCCGCAAGAAATTGCCAAGTTGGTTGTTTTCTTGGCCAGCGACGACAGCCAATTTATTACTGGAACCACCCAAGTTATTGCTGGTGGCATGAACGCTTGATGGTTTTTCAATAAACTTTTTCTAAAATGCGTTTGTATGCACCCAAACAGTAAAAAAATAGTGGTAATAGGCGGAGGTTTTGCGGGAATCAACTTTATTTCGAGCCTGAAAAGCAATGCCCGCTTTCAAATAACTTTGGTAGATACCAACAATTATAACCACTTTCCACCCTTGTTGTATCAAGTGGCAACGGCGTTTATTGAGGCTTCAAATATTTGTTATCCTTTTCGCAAATTATTTCAAGGAAAATCAACACTTCGTTTTCATTTGGGTTCGCTTGTTGGCATCAATCAACAAAACAACACCATCGAAACTGAAACCGAAACCATTGCTTATGACTATCTGGTGCTGGCGGTCGGAACAGAATCTAACTATTTTGGTATTCCAAACGTAAAGCAACATTCATTGCCCATGAAAACCGTTGATGATGCCATCAATTTACGAAACCATTTGCTGTTGAGTTTTGAAAAAGCCGTTCAGACAGCTGACAAATCAGAAAAAGAAAAATACCTCAATGTGGTTATTGCGGGTGGCGGGCCGTCGGGGGTAGAGGTGGCCGGAATGTTGGCAGAAATGCGGCAATATCTGGCCAAAAAAGAATATCCAGAGTTTAAAAATCTTCGTGCCAAAGTCTTTTTGGTGGACATGGCTCCCGTATTGCTGAGCCCAATGAGCCAAACAGCACAAAAAGAGGCGAAAGCTGTTTTAACAAAATTGGGGGTGGACATAAAATTGAACACCGCCGTAAAAGATTACATTGATGGACAAGTGATTTTGGACAACGGCGAAACCATTTTAACCAATACTTTAATTTGGACTTCTGGGGTCATTGGCAAGCAAATTATTGGCTTACCCAAAGATGCAATCGGGCGAGGAAGAAGGGTTTTGGTGGACGGTTATAATCGAGTAGCGAGAACGCAAAATATTTTTGCCGTTGGCGACATTGCTTTTCAAACCACTGACACCAACTATCCAAATGGACATCCGCAAGTGGCGCAGGTGGCCATTCAACAAGGCAAAGCCTTGGCAAACAATATTTTAAAAATAGCCCAACATCAAGAACCAAAGGCTTTTTCATACCAAGACCGGGGCAGCATGGCCATTATATCAAAGTACAAAGCCGTTGCAGATTTACCGAAGTTTTCATTTAAGGGCTTTTTTGCTTGGCTCATTTGGCTTTTTATTCATATTCTGCCCATTGCGGGATTTAGAAATAAGGTAAAATTGTCGCTCAATTGGTTTTGGCATTTTATGACCAATAATCCATCGCTTCGACTCATAATTAGGCCCTTAAAAAGCGATAGCACGCTGGCTAAAAACTAAAATAATTCAAATTTATCACTTTGAAAACTAAAAATACAATGCAAGAAACCCAAAGGGCCAGGCGGGTTTTAGAGGTGAGCAAAAAAAACTGTGTGATTTCTAATTCCGTCAAAAAAATCATTCATTTAGCACCCGAAATAGTGGCAGCCTAAAACCTGTAAATTCTGTAATTTCTTTTTTGAAATTTATTGACAAAGTATTAATGCCCGAGTAAAGATTACAGCCAAGAAAGGAATAAAAGCAACCATTTTTTTTGTGTCTTTTAATGAACTAATTTGATAGGTTGGCACAATGGTATTGAGTACATAGGAGTTTCCCAACCTTCCGCCTATGACCAACGAAACGGTACGCGAGCTTGATACCCATTGATTAGCTTTATTAAAATTCATTATTAATTTGTGTTGCTTTTAACCCTCTATAAATCAGTTTAATCTAAAAAAAATATGGAAACTGAATCAGAATGGAACGAGAAAATCATGGCTATTACCCTGCAAATTCAACAGCAAAGCCCCGAATTAATGAAGTTTTTGGGCGAAATGCCCGTTACGATTCCTGACCAAAAAAAACCAGCTATTAATATTGCGGCGCTGAAAGACTACTACGAATCGCTGCAAGATTTATTAAAAAAATATCAGATGGAACAATCCATAAATAAAACCGAATGATGCCTAATATCTTCAATATAAGACAATTAACAGTTAATACTTACCAAAAAAAAACACTTTAGCAACGGCCTTAGCCCTTAAAACAACGCCTTGATTTCTGCCGCGTACTTGGCCTGAATAATGCGTCTTTTGGGTTTAAGCGTAGGCGTTAGTTCATTGTTTTCGGCGGCGAATGGCACAGCCAGTAAACGGTATTTTTTTACGCGCTCGTGCGGTGCTAAATCGGCATTTGATTGGGCAATTTCGCTGTCTATTTTTTTAATTACTTGTTCATTTTCAATCATTCCAGCATCGGAGGTATAGGGTATTTTTTCGATGCGGCACCACTCGCCAATTGCCTCAAACGATGGTACAATAAGCGCGGCAGCGTATTTCTGGCCGTCGCCAACTACTACGGCTTGCTCCACAAAAAACGATTCTTTGAGTTTGGCCTCTACTACTTGCGGAGCCACGTATTTGCCCACCGAAGTTTTGAAAATCTCTTTTTTTCGGTCGGTTATTTTTAGGTATTTACCCCCTACCCATTCGCCAATATCGCCCGTGTGCAACCAGCCGTCGGGGGTCAATACTTCGGCGGTAAGGGTGGGCTGGCGATAGTAGCCTTTCATTACGCTGGGGCCTTTGACCAATATTTCGCCGTCTTCGGCAATTTTCACTGCTACGTTTTCGAGCACCAAACCCACCGTACCAATGCATACTTCGCGCTTGGGCCACAGGCGATTAGTGGCTATAACGGGCGAGGTTTCGGTGAGGCCGTAGCCTTCGCAAACCGGAATTTGAGCCGCCCAAAACACCCGCATAATACGCGGTGGCAGCGCGGCGGCGCCCACGGCAATGAGCTGCAAATTGCCCCCAAGGGCTGCTTTCCATTTTTTAAAAACCAATTTTTGCGCCCATTTGAGCTGAAAATTGTACCAAGCTCCTTGCGATTGATTGGGGTCGTATTTTAGTCCCAACGCCAACGCCCACAAAAAAATGGTACGCCCCAGGCGTGCTTTTTCGTAGCCTTTGGCCACAATACGGTCATAGACTTTTTCGAGCAAACGTGGTACGGTTGTAAATACCTGCGGCCGCAACTCGCGGAGGTTTTCGGGAATGGCAGCTACGTTTTCGGCGTAATAAATCGAAATACCTTGGTAGAAATAAGTGTATTGCACCATGCGCTCAAAGACATGGTTGAGGGGCAAGAAACTCAATGCCCGCGCCTCGGGCCCAAAATTGAGGTACTTGCGCGCTTCGGCCACATTGCTCAACACGTTTTGGTGGGTCAGCATGACACCTTTGGGGTGCCCAGTGGTGCCCGAGGTATAAATGATGCTCAACAAATCGTCGGGGCTCACGGCGATTTTGTGGCTTGCCAACGCTGCGCCGTTGGCGTTGGCTCCTTTCTGTATTACTTCTCTCCAATGCTTAGTGCCACGCACCTGCTCAAACAAAAACAACTCCTCAACGGTGGTTGAGGTGGCAATAATCGGGCTTAGTTTTTGGTACAGCTCGCGGTCGGCGGCAAAGACTATTTTTACTGCTGCTTCTTGAAAAATATAGGCAAAGTCTTCGGTAGTCATGGTAGGATAAATGGGCACTGAGATAGCCCCCACTTGTTGAATCCCAAAATCAACGATGTTCCACTCGGGCCGCCCGTCTGACACAATGGCAAGGCGGTCGCCTGGTTGAACACCCATTTGAAGCAGCCCCATACTCAATTGATCTACCAGTTCGCAGAAATCACGGCCCTTATATTTTACCCATTCGCCGCTTTCTTTGGCGGCCAATACATCGGGTTTGTTGAGCGGTTTTACGAACAAATCTAATAAATCAAAGAGGCGAGTAGGGTTCATGGTTTGGGTTTATTTTTGTCAATTTTTTGAGTAATTAAGCAAAATTATGCGGGCTGAGCCGCTGCAATTAGATTTAAATTGAACCGCCGACGCGGCCAACGAGCAAAATAAACACCACAACACTACACACAAAATCGCTTTATTACTTACACACCCACGTAATTGAACGGTGTAATGGTTCGTAGTTCGGTTTTGATGGTTTCGTTTACGGCCAATCCTTCGATAAAATCGGCGATGGTAGCCTCCGTTATCTTCTGGTTTTTGCGCGTGAGGGCTTTGAGGGCTTCGTAGGGCTGGGGGTATGCTTCGCGCCGCAACACCGTTTGAATGGCCTCGGCCACCACCGCCCAGTTGTTTGCTAAGTCGGCATGCAGGGCGGCCTCGTTGAGTTCGAGTTTTTCCAGACCCCGCAGCAACGCCCGCAGCCCAACCATAGTGTGGGCCAGCGGCACGCCCAAGTTGCGCAGCACCGTAGAGTCGGTGAGGTCGCGTTGAAGGCGCGAAATGGGCAATTTGGCCGATAGATGCTCAAAAATAGCGTTGGCCATGCCCAAGTTGCCTTCGGAGTTTTCAAAATCAATTGGATTAACCTTGTGGGGCATTGCCGACGAGCCAACCTCGCCCGCTTTGATTTTTTGTTTGAAATACTCCATCGAAATATACGTCCACAGGTCGCGGTCGAAATCTATTAAGATGGTATTGAGGCGTTTGAGGGTATCCATTGTGGCGGCCATCATGTCATAATGCTCAATTTGGGTCGTAAACTGGCTCCGCGACAGGCCCAAAACGTGATTGACAAAGTAGTTGCCAAAGTCCACCCAGTCTGTGGTTGGATAAGCCACGCGATGGGCGTTAAAATTGCCCGTTGCACCGCCAAACTTCGCGGCAAACGGCACCTGTTGGAGCATGTCCAACTGCTTTTCGATACGCTCCACATAAACGGCAAGTTCCTTGCCCAGTCGCGTGGGCGAAGCGGGCTGCCCGTGGGTGCGGGCCAGCATCGGTATGTGCTTCCACTGGTCGGCCAGCAGTTTGAGGTGGTCGGTTACACGGCCATACATGGGCACAATCTGCTCGTGCAGGGCTTCTTTGAGTAGCAGCGGTATGCAGGTGTTGTTGATGTCTTGCGAGGTAAGTCCAAAGTGAATAAACTCCAAAAATGCCCCCAACTGCTGGTCTTCGAGTTTTTCTTTGATAAAATACTCAACCGCTTTTACATCGTGGTTGGTTATGGCTTCAATGGCTTTGATGCGCAGCGCGTCGGTTTCATTGAAATTTTGGTAAAGCCCGCGCAATGGGTCGTAAAGCAACTTATCGAAGCCTTTGAGTTGCGGCAACGGCAGCTCGCAAAGGGCAATAAAGTATTCTACTTCGACTTTGATGCGGTAGCGAATAAGCCCGAATTCCGAAAAATAAGGAGCCAGTGGCTCAACTTGTTTGCGGTAGCGGCCGTCAATGGGCGATATGGCCGTGAGCGAGTTAAGTTTCATAGTTGTGGGGGGTCGTAAAGATACAAAGATAAAAAACTCGGCAAATAAGCCGCTACAATCGCTCAAATTCACAAATCGATTCCGTAATTTCGGGCCATGTTTTACGCATTGCTTACCCTCACTTTTTTGTATAGCCTCGCCTGCCTGTGGCTGCTAAAACGCTGGCAAGCCATTTGTCGGCGGCCCCAGGCTACGGTTGTTTTACCAGTTGGTTTGCAGTTGTCGGTTATTATTGCTGTTCGCAATGAAGCCCTTCATATTGCAGATTTACTGTCTGATTTGTTGGTTCAAACTTTGCCCAAAAATCAGTTTGAAATAATCGTAGCAGACGACGCATCAACCGATGATACAGGCTTGATTGTCAAACAATTTCAAGAAAAAAACGCGCTTAATCTAACGCTCATTTCGCTGCCTGATGCGCCCATGGCGGCTCCCAAAAAACGAGCCTTGGCCGAGGCACTTCGGGTAGCCAGTGGCACGCTTATCGTAACCACCGACGGCGACTGCCGCGCTACTGCCCAGTGGCTCGAAACCATTGCCCAAACCTACGTTGAAACCAACGCCAAGTTTATCAGCGGCCCCGTTACTTTTTTGCCCCCCAACAAAGATTTATTTGACGTATTCCAAACGGTGGAGTTTGCCAGCCTCATTGGCACCGGGGCGTGCTTGGTAGAGGCAGGCTACCCTACCATGTGCAACGGGGCCAATCTGGCTTTCGAGCGCGCCGCTTTTGAGGCAGTAGGTGGCTATGCTGGCACCGACCACATTGCCTCGGGCGACGATGAGCTGCTGATGCACAAAATGGCCTTAAAATACCCCAAACAAATCGTTTTTTTGAAAAACCCCGCCGCCATTATTCATACGGCCCCCCAAGCCTCATGGCGGGCATTTTATCAACAACGGGTGCGGTGGGGTAGCAAGTGGGCTGCCAATCGGCGGGTGGCTACGATGAGTGCCGCTCTTTTTGTATTTTTGGCCAACTTAACCGTCATCGTTACGGGCATATATTACGTCTTAGGGAAGTTATCTGCGGGGGAATTTTGTGCAATTTTAACTTTAAAAATAATACCAGAATTTTTGTTTTTATTGCTCATAATCAAATTTTTAGACAAAAAACAGTTAATTAAATACATTGTTTTTGTGCAATTTTTTTACCCTTTTTACGTTTTATTTTTTGGAGTAGCAGCCCAACAAAAAACCTATATTTGGAAAGGCCGCCAACTGAGATAGCGCGCGCAATAATCAACAAAAAGCGTCTTCGATGTGCTTGATGCGCACGCTGTTGGCGTTGATTACCACCGAAACAATATCAAACCGAATGTCAAAATGCCAATTGGTATCAAAAATATAGTGTTCGGCAGCCCGCATGACCAACTTGGCTTTGGTGCTGTCCACAAACTCTTCTGGAAAGCCGTAGTTGAGGTTCGTTCGGGTTTTGACTTCCACAAAAACCGTCAATTTGCCTTTTTTGGCAATAATGTCAATTTCTGAGTGCTTAAAGCGGTAGTTGCGGGCTACAATTTCGTAGCCTTTTTCGGTGAGGTAGGCGGCGGCTTTTTCTTCGCCCACTTTGCCCGTTTCGAGATGCTCTGCCATTTGATTTGGGTTATTTTTTGGCGCAATCTAAAACATTTTTTAATTTTGTAAGGTTAAATACCAATATGAACCTAAATTGAAATGACACCAACAACAGATTTTGTTTTTTCTACCAACTCTGAACCGCATCGCATCAGAACCCGCGAGATATTGCGCAAACACCCTGAAGTAAAGCAACTCATCGGCAAAAAAAATTCCGCAACGTTTTGGATTACGCTGGGTACAGTTGCGTTGCAGATTGGCGTGGCATGGCTCCTGCGCGGCCAAGCGTGGTGGGTGGCAGTGCTGGCAGCCTACTGCCTGGGTGCTTTTGCGGCGCACACGCTGTTTATTTGTATCCACGAGGCGGCGCACAATTTGGTGTTCAGAAAACCCAATGCCAACCTTTGGACGGCCATCTTGGGCAATTTGCCCTCCGTTTTCCCCACGGCACTGTCGTTTCGGCAGTTTCACCTCAAACACCACGCTTTTCAGGGTGTCCACGAACTCGATGCCGACCTACCCGACCAGTGGGAAGCGCGCCTAATTGGCAGCTACTCAATCGGTAAGGCGTTTTGGTTGTTTATGTTTCCGGCTTTTCAGGGTGTTCGTACTTTGCGCGTTACCGAACTCAAAATATTCGACCGCTGGGCCATCATCAATTCCATAGCCCAAATTGTTTTTGTGGCTGCCGTCGTTTATTTCATGGGCTGGGTGGCGTTTTTGTACTTGCTGGCCAGTTTTTGGTTTTCGGTAGGCTTGCACCCGCTCGGTGCCCGCTGGATTCAAGAACACTATTTGGTGTTGGACAAAGACCAAGAAACGTACAGCTATTACGGGCCGCTCAACACCATCAATTTGAACGTGGGCTACCACAACGAGCACCACGACTTTCCGTCGGTGCCGTGGAACTTGCTGCCGCAACTCAAAAAGATGGCTCCTGAATATTACGATACGTTGCACTACCATACGTCGTTTACCAAGTTGTTTGTCCAGTTTTTGTTCGACCAAGAAATTAGTCTTTTTTCGCGCATTGTCCGCAAAGAGCGCGGCAAAATTCCTGTTTCTGACCAATCAAAGCCCGACATGGAATTGGCAGGAATGGCCGTTTTAAAATAATATTTGCTTGCTAATATGCCTAAAATGCGCTTCAAAAAGTCTTTTTTGAAGCGCATTTTAGTTTTAAACAAGTCTATATTATTTATTGGCCCAACCATGCCAAGCACAAATTTGCACTTTGATTTTACGATTGTGGGGGGCAGGCGCATCGGGGCTTATGTCTATTTTCACGGATTTGTCATTGCCGAAGCCTTCATCTTGTTGTCTTTGATTACGCTGCCGCACGTATTGGTAATGCACCGCTTGTATAATGAGACTTAAAATTGCTTTTCAACAGGTCGTACCAAACAAAAAGGCGTGCCATTGGCGCGCCTTTTTGTGGATTTTGGATAGTTTGCATTAAAAATGCAAACGCCCGCTACTTTACTTTTTCAATAATGGCCTTGAAAGCCTCGGGATTGTTCATCGCCAAGTCGGCCAGTACTTTACGGTTCAGTTCTACACCAGCAGCGTGAACTTTTCCCATCAAGGCCGAATACGACATTCCTTCTTGACGAGCGGCAGCGTTGATACGCTGAATCCACAAACCGCGAAAATGTCTTTTCTTGTGTTTACGGCCCACGTAGGCGTAGCCTAAGGCTTTTTCTACGGCGTTTTTGGCAACCGTCCACACATTTTTGCGACGGCCATAAAAGCCTTTCGCCAATTTTAAAATTTTCTTACGTCTTGCCCGCGACGCGACGTGATTTACTGAACGTGGCATTGTATTTGAAGTTTTTTGACAACTGGCGGCTCATTGATAATGAAGCGCTTATGGCCAGCAATCGGGTGAAACATAAAACCAGAAACTGGTTAGATTACTAAAAGCATCCTGACGCGATCCATGTTGGTTTTATCAACCAACGTGAATGAGGTCAAATTGCGCTTGCGTTTGTTTGACTTTTTAGTCAAAATGTGGCTGTGAAAAGCGTGTTTGCGCTTCACTTTGCCCGTACCAGTCAGCTTAAGACGCTTCTTGGCACTCGAATTGGTCTTCATCTTTGGCATGACTTGAACACTTTAAGTAATTAAAAAAGTAAAGTTTTGGGGTGCAAAGGTACAAAAATATCTTCAAAAACCCAACTCTTGTATTTTTTGTTCTCCTTTGAAGAGATAAGATTTTTTCTCGGTAAGGTAGTTAAAATTTACCAAGTTGGTTTGGTCTTCAAAAATTTCAAAAAAAATGGCCTGTTCAATAGAAAACCCATTGATAGATTCGCGGCAGGGAATTTCGAGGTAAATCCACGTAGCATCGGCTTCTTGCTCTTTGCCAACGTAAGCGTAGGTTTTTTTCTGCTTTTGGACGTTGCGCAGCGCAAAGTGTTTGCGCACGTATTTTTCTACAAATGAGTCGTTGGCATCGCCATTTATGACCTGGAACTTGCGTCCACCGTTGTCTTTGTTGAGCGCAAGTTCCAGGTCGTCGGTAAAAACCCGCATGCTCACTTCCAACGACTTTTCTTTGGCGTTGTAGTCCACGCGCGTAATGCTTGTATGAAAGGCGTGGGCAGTGGCAAAAGGAGAATGAGCAATGAACGATGAATTGAAAAACAACGCGCACAAAAGACCAACCACAAACAGCAATCGGCGGTTGTTTGCTTTTTTGTTATTGATCATCAAAATTAGCATTGTGGTTCTTTGATTGCTACGCTTAGAACAATTTAAAAATATCGTTGCCAATGGCAAACACCATCAGCCCCAGTAGCAGCACCATTCCCACTTTTTGGGCAGCTTCCAAAAATTTATCCGAGGGCTTACGTCCCGAAATGATTTCGTACAACAAAAATACCGTGTGGCCACCGTCGAGGGCAGGAATGGGCAGCAAGTTCATAAATGCCAATACCATTGAAAGCAAGCCTGTGATGCTCCAAAAACGAGTCCAGTCCCACGATGGGCCATATACTTTGCCAATGGTAATAAAACTTCCCAATGATTTTTGGGCTGACATCTCGCCCCGAAATATTTTCCCAAAAGCCCTTATTTGGTCAAAAACCACGCCAAATGCTTGATTGGTACCCGCTACCGTTGCCTCGCCAAGGGTATATTCTTGGTGGGTACGCTTCAATTCTGAATCAGGAAAAAAACCTATTGTACCTTCGGAAGTTACCTTCAAGGGCAGCGCGAGCAACTTGCCATTGCGGTTCACTTCTATCGCAACCGACTGATTTTTATACTGTTGCAAAGCGGCTTTTACTTCGTGATAATACTGAATGGGTACGTTGTTTACTTTTACGATGCGGTCGCCTGTTTTTATTCCTGCTTTTTCGGCGGGCATTCCTGCGCCCAGTTCGCCTACTTTGAACGGAAAAACGGGGTCCAAAAATTGCCCCGCATTTTCTTTGTCGGCAATTTTTTCGTAAAAATTATTGGGAATCAAAATGTCGATTTTTTCTCCGTTGCGCGCAACGGTATAAAAGCTATTTGATTCTAAAAGCACCTTGTTTACGTCGGCAAAATCATCGAAGGCCTTGCCGTTGATACCCACAATTTGGTCGCCCGTTTTGAGGCCAATTTCTTGCGCCAACTTGTGGGCTACAATGCCATATTTAAGGTCGTTGTTGGCGTAATAATACCGGCCATTGGCGTAGGTCAGGGCCACAAAAATAACAATACCCGTAACGACATTGACAAAAATGCCGCCCAGCATTACGATGAGCCTTTGCCAAGCGGGTTTGGCCCTAAACTCGTAGGGTTGTGGCTGGGCGTTCAGGGTGGCAGTGTCAAGCGACTCGTCCACCATACCCGCAATTTTCACAAAGCCCCCCAACGGAATGGCCCCAATACCGTATTCGGTTTCGCCGCGTTGAATAGAAAACACCTTGGGCGGAAATCCAATGTAGTATTTTTCGACCCTCATTCCAAACAGTTTGGCCGTCAGTAGGTGTCCCAATTCGTGCAAACCTACCAAAATAGACAGCCCCAAAATCAACTGTCCTGCCATTATTAAAATTTCCATTTTTTGTGTATTTGATAAATAACTATAATTTTAAATTTTGACAATACTTTTAGTGTCAGCGGAGAAATATCGCGCATTAAGATACTTTTTCAAGCGCCGACGCTGCCATTCTCCGCGTTTCGGTGTCGGTTTGGACGTAATCATCGAGTGTTGGCTTCTGAATAAACGCTACGCGACTCATACAAGTTTCTATCAAATCGGACATTTCCAAAAAACCAATTTTATCTTCCAAAAATGCGGCTACCGCCACTTCATTGGCAGCGTTGATAATGCAGGGCATATTACCACCTTTGTGAAGCGCATCAAAGGCAAATTGCAGGTTACGAAAAGTTTTTAAATCGGGCTGTTCAAAAGTCAAATTGGGGTAGTCCATAAAGTTTAAACGCGGAAAATCGGATTTTATGCGATTGGGGTAGCTCAACGCAAACTGAATGGGCAAGCGCATATCGGGCAGCCCCATTTGGGCTTTGATGCTGCCATCGGTAAATTGAACCAACGAATGAACAATACTTTGTGGGTGAATAACCACCTCTATTTGAGCGGCTTGAAGTCCAAATAGCCACTTGGCTTCGATTACTTCCAGCCCTTTGTTCATCATGCTGGCCGAGTCTATCGTAATCTTGGCTCCCATTGTCCAGTTGGGATGTTTGAGGGCTTGGGCTTTGGTAACTTGGGTCAAATCTGCGCGGGTTTTACCACGAAACGGCCCGCCGGAAGCCGTCAAAATGATTTTCTCAATGGGGTTATGAAACTCGCCCACCAAACACTGAAAAATGGCCGAATGCTCAGAGTCCACGGGATAAATATTGACTCCTTTTTGGCGGGCCAGTGCAGTTACCAATTCGCCCGCCACCACGAGGGTTTCTTTGTTGGCCAGCGCAATGTGCTTGCCCGCTTCGATGGCTTTGAGGGTCGGAATCAACCCCGAATAGCCTACCATTGAAGTCAATACGATGTCAATATTGTCCATCTGTACTACATCGGCAATGGCTTTTTGGCCCGCATATACCTTGATATTGAGCGGGTCGAGGGCATCAAATACTTGGTCGTAGCGGCTTTCGTTGGCAATCACTACCACGTTTGGCCGAAACCGAACGGCTTGCTCAATGAGCAATTGGGCGTTGTTTTGGGCCGTAAGTACCTCAATTTCAAACAAATCAGGGTGCGCTGCTACCACTTCCAAAGCTTGTGTACCAATAGAACCCGTTGAGCCGAGAATGGCGAGTTGCTTTTTTTTAGTATCCAACATTATGCTGCAAAATGTTTTTTGACCTTGGCCAACGCCGACCCTACTACTTGGTGCATGTCATAATAGCGGTATTCGGCCAGTCGCCCACCAAAAAGCACGCTGGGTACTTGCTCGGCCAATTGCCGATATTGCCGAAAAATATGGTCGTTTTTCTCGTCATTTACGGGGTAGTACGGCTCAGTGCCAGGGGTCCATTCTTGCGAATACTCGTGCGTAACTACCGTTTTTTCTTGCGTTCCAAACTCAAAATGTTTGTGCTCAATGATGCGCGTATAAGGCACTTCGGCCTCGGTATAGTTTACCACGGCGTTGCCTTGGTAGTTGGGCATGTTCAAAAGCTGATTTTCAAATCGCAGACTGCGGTATTCTAAATGCCCTGCTTTAAAGCCAAAATACTCGTCAATTTGCCCCGTATAAACTACCTGTGTGGCCAGCGCGTCGAGTTCGGCGCGGTCTTTAAAATAGTCCACGCCGATACGTACTTCGCTGCCCTTCAAGAGTGCTTCGGTCAGTTTGTTGTAGCCCCCCATCGGAATTCCCTGGTAGCGGTCGTTGAAATAATTGTTGTCGAACGTAAACCGAACAGGCAACCGCTTGATAATGAACGCAGGCAGCTCGGTAGCTTTGCGCCCCCACTGCTTTTCGGTATAGCCTTTGATGAGCTTATAATAAATATCCGTGCCAACCAGCGAAATGGCTTGTTCTTCCAGATTTTGCGGGTTCTTGATGTTCAAACTTGCAATTTGTGCTTGTATTTTTTCCTGCGCTTCGGCGGGGGTTTTTACCTTCCAAAGTTGGTAAAAAGTATTCATGTTGAAGGGCAAATTGTACAGCTCGCCCCGATAGTTGGCCACCGGCGAGTTGGTATATCGGTTAAATTCTACGAACGAATTGACATAATCCCAAATCTCTTTGTCGTTGGTGTGAAAAATATGCGCTCCATAAACGTGGACATTAATGCCTGCTACGTTTTGGCAGTAAATGTTGCCACCTGTGTGCGTGCGACGGTCTATTAGTAGGCATTTTTTACCGCGTTGAGTAGCTTCATGGGCAAACACCGCGCCAAACAATCCTGCACCTACAATCAAATAATCATATGGTTTTGTTGTCATCACAATTGCCAGTAAGTCATGGATAAGTCATTATTTTTGTACATACTTTTCAAATCCATCAGAATAGGCTGTCCGTTCATCAACGACCGAAAGTAGCTCATATCCAGACTTTTATACTGGTCGTGCCCTACGGCTACCAGCACAGCGTCATAATTATCGGCGGGTTGGTCCATGAGCGTAAGTTTGTACTCGTGTGCTACCTCATTGGGCGACGCATACGGATCTACCAAATGCACGTTGATGGCATACTGCATCAATTCTTTGATCAAATCGGCCACTTTGGAGTTGCGGATGTCCGACACGTTTTCTTTGAAAGTAACGCCCATCACCAGTACTTTGGTATTTTGCAAATTTTTCCCTTTTTGCACCAACATTTGCACCAACCGCTTGGCAATAAAAGCGGGCATACCGTCATTGATGCGCCGCCCGCTGTGAATCACCTGCGGGTCGTAGCCCAGTTTTTTGGCTTTGTACAACAAATAATACGGGTCTATGCCAATGCAATGCCCCCCCACTAGGCCTGGCGAAAGTTTGATAAAATTCCATTTGGTAGCGGCTGCTTCAATGACATCTTTGGTGCTAATGCCCATTTTGTCGAAAATAATGGCCAGCTCGTTCATCAACGAGATATTCAAATCGCGTTGCGTATTTTCGATTACTTTGGCCGCTTCGGCCACTTTCACCGACGCGGCTTTGTAGATACCCGCCGTAATGATTCGGCCATATACTTGGGCAATTTCTTCCAATGACTCGGCATCGTTGCCTGATACTATTTTTAAGATTTTGTCAATGGTCCGTTCTTTGTCGCCAGGGTTGATACGCTCGGGCGAGTAGCCAATCTTGAAGTCGTTATTGGCCAACTTTAAGCCCGACTGTTTTTCCAAAATTGGCAAGCAATCTTCTTCGGTACAACCTGGATAGACCGTTGATTCATAAATTACGTAATCGCCCTTTTTTAATATTTTTCCAATGGTTTCGGAGGCTGCAATCAGCGGTTTTAGGTCGGGGACTTTGTAGTCATCAACGGGTGTAGGCACGGCTACGACAAAGAAATGGGCGTTTTTTAGGTCATCGGCGTTGGCAGTAAAGGTAATGTCTTTATTGGCAAAGGCCCCTGATTGCAGTTCGCGCGAAGGGTCTTGGCCGTTTTGCATGAGTGCCACGCGCTGGGGGTTGATGTCAAAACCAATAACGCGAAAATACTTGGCGAATTCGAGGGCGATGGGCAGCCCTACGTAGCCCAATCCAATCACTGCAATTTGTTTTTCTTTTCTAATTAATGCTTGATACACGGTATTTTTTTTATTGTATTTTGAGAAAGCAAGTGCCGTTCCAGCCGGTGGGCTTGCCAAATTAGTCCGCAAATATAGCAGTTGGAGAGGCAGGAAACAAAAAGACCTCGACGCGGGTCGAGGTCTTTTTGAAAATTTTTGGTAAATGCGCTTATGGCAACAATTTAATCTCAACGCGACGGTTTTTCTTCAGGCCATCTACCATGCTGTTGTCGGCGATTGGCTTGAACGAACCGTACGAATCAACAATAACACGATTTGTGCCCTTCAAACCTGCTTGTGCCAAGTACTGTTTCACGGCATTCACGCGGCGTTCTGAGAGGGCTACATTGTAGCGGTCGGTGGCGCGGCGGTCGGCGTGGCCAGCCAGTTGGAGGCGGCACTGGGTTTTGTTCATTAGCTCTACTACCTTGGTCAAAACGTCGTAGAACTCTGGTTTGATGATGGCTTTGTCGGTGTCAAACAAAATATTGGTAAATATTTCGCCGCAAGCCATGCCTGGCAAGGCATCTTTTACGTATTTATCAAAGTCCATTTTTTGACCTGCTCCCGTTACGATGCTACCAGCAGGGGTATTTGGTTCTTTGTCAAAAAAGTCAGACACGCCGTCGTTGTCGGTATCGGTCAGCAAACGCGGATCGATTTCTTTGGGTTTGTTGGCTTGGGCAATTGAGTCAATTTCGGCCAATGAAAGAATTTTCGGTGGTTTCACCAACAAGCGTGGGTCGGTGTAGCGCAAGTTGTAGAAAGCGGGTTGCCCGTTTATTTTTTGTTCGGGGTCATAGCTCCATTGGCCATTTTTCTTTTCTACCCGTAGTGGATTTTTACCCAGTTTGTAGGTTGCCGTTACCGCAAAAAAGCCGTACTTATCAAGTGCTGATGCCCCTTTGGGAGTAGCGCCGTTGTCGCCTCCTGTGAGCGAGCCGCCACCTTGTCCAAAGTAAATGGCCGAATTGTCGCCGCCAACGGTAGCGTCCAATTTCTCAGTATTGATATTGTTGAGGCGGAAATCAACTCCCAAATCTATATTTTTGGTCAATTCATAGCTGGTAGTGAATCCAACCGGAATAACCCACTCTTGTGTGTAAGCCGATGCTTTTCTGTTGAGTTCAGCGGTATTGTTGCGGAGTGTAGGCGAGTCGTCTGAGCGGCGTTGAACACGGCCTGTTCCCAACTCATAGGCGGTAGATCTAAACCAAACTTGGCCAAACCCTGCGTAAGCGTCCATTTTCCAACGCTTTAATTTGTTGCCACCAAACAACAAGCCTTTCAAATTGACAGTACCGGCCAAATCTGCTTGAAAATAGTTGGCATTGAAATAAGAATTGTAAATGCGGCGTTTCATACCTTTCAGATTGCCACCTCCTACGTCTAAACGTGCGCCAAAGAGATAGGTGAGTTGTTTGCCCAGCGAAAGCCCTAAGTGCATTGTACCGCGTTCGCTGCGCGTATTGAAGTTACCTTCGCCACCCACAGGCCAAAAATCGTATTCGCGTAAATCGCCGTAAAACTGGCTGGGCCCCGTGTAAACACTCAACGACCAGGTGTTTAACTTGTAGGGGCCATCGTAAGTGGCTTTGGGATTGTACTGGGTAGTAGCCTCTTTAGACGAAGACGCGGTCTTTGTCTGGGCGTTGGTTTCTACCGCTAAAAATCCTGACACTAATGATAGAACGAGCAGAGCTACTTTTTTCATACAGTAAATGGGTTTGCTTTAATGACCTTTTATCGAAATTTGGGATTTATACTATTTTGCACTAGTAATGGATTGTGCCACAAAATTAGAGAATTTTAGGTACTTTGACAACAAAGTTTCATTTCATTTTCTTTGCCAGCATACTTTAATGGTCGAAATAAACGGATTTTGGCCTAACTTTCAAAGCCGAACCGTAATTTTTTTTAGAATTTCTGTTTTCCAGCTTTTAAAATCTCCCGTTATGATGTGGGTTCGCGCTTGACGCACCAGCCACAAATAAAACGTAAGATTGTGCACACTGGCTATTTGTGCTCCCAGCATCTCATCTGACTTAATCAAATGTTTCAGGTAGGCTTTTGAATAAAAGGTGCTTACGTAGCCCCCCAGCTCCGTATCTATTGGGCTAAAATCGTCTTTCCATTTTTCATTTCTGATGTTTATGGTGCCTTGGGTCGTAAAGAGCATACCATTGCGGGCGTTGCGGGTGGGCATTACGCAATCAAACATATCAATACCCAGTGCAATACCCTCCAAGATATTTTCGGGGGTGCCTACGCCCATTAGGTAACGGGGCTTGTCGGCAGGCAATATGTCGCATACCAACTCGGCCATTTCGTACATCTCTTCGGCGGGTTCGCCCACCGACAGCCCGCCGATGGCGTTGCCTTCGCGCTCAAAACTGGCAATGGTTTCGGCAGACTGCCGGCGTAAGTCTTTGTAGGTGCTGCCTTGCACAATTGGGAAGAGCGTTTGGCGGTGGTTATATAGGGCGTGGGTTTGGTCGAAGCGGTCGCAGCAACGTTTGAGCCATCGGTGGGTCATTTCCATAGATTTTTGCGCGTATGCGTAGTCGCAGGGGTATGGCGTGCACTCGTCGAAAGCCATGATGATGTCGGCTCCGATGCGTCGCTGAATGTCCATAACGCCCTCGGGCGTAAAAATGTGCGTTGAGCCGTCAATGTGCGACTTGAATTTAACGCCTTCTTCGGTGATTTTTCGGCCAGTACCCGCCAGAGAATATACTTGGTAGCCACCGCTGTCGGTCAAGATGGGTTTGGTCCAACCATTGAAGCCGTGCAAGCCGCCTGCTTGCTGCATAATATCCAAGCCTGGCCTTAGATAAAGATGATAGGTGTTGCCCAGAATAATTTGCGCCCCGATGTCGTCCGAGAGTTCGCGTTGATGCACCGCTTTTACGGTGCCAGCCGTGCCAACGGGCATAAAAATGGGCGTTTCGATGCTGCCGTGGTCGGTATGGATAATGCCCGCGCGGGCTTTGGTTGCCGCGTCGGTTCGTAATTTCTCAAATTTCATATTGCGTATTTTGCCAAACGCAAAAATAGAACATCTGCTTTATAATCAATGACAAGAAGCTATATTTGCGCACTTTTTGACTCTTTAGATGGACTTTTTTACGCTTGCCGACGGGACGCTTCACCCATTTCTATTGATTTTGTTGGGGTGTTTGGGCGTTGCGGTTTTGGTTCAAATTTACTTTATTTCGGGCATATTTACGCGCTTGGCATTTTATCAAAACACTGATAATGTACCCAGTGTAGCCTTCCCCTCTGTTTCGGTGATAGTGTGCGCTCACAACGAATCGGCCAACTTACGTGCGCTCATTCCGCTGCTTGCCGCCCAAGTTTACCCACGGTTTGAAATTATTGTGGTAAACGACCGCTCAACTGACGACACCGAAGAATTGGCCAAAGAAATTATCGGTACTTATTCTCAAGTGCAGTTTATTCGTGTTTCGCAAACCTACGACCACGTAACACCCAAAAAATACGCACTTACCGCCGCCATTCGCCAGTCGGCGCACGACATTATTTTGCTGACCGATGCCGACTGCCGCCCCGTGAGTAGCAGTTGGATAGGGCTGATGGTGGCGCAATTGTCCCCCGAGAAAGACGTTGTTTTGGGCTTTTCACCTTATTTTAAGGCCGCAGGGTTTTTAAATCGCCTGATTCGGCTCGAAACTTTCTATGGAGCCGTGCAGTATTTTTCGTTGGCCCTTGCCCGCAAGCCCTACATGGGCGTAGGGCGTAACCTGTTATACCGTAAAAAACTATTTTTGGAAAACAAGGGCTTTGATAGCCACCTGCGCGTGATGGGCGGCGACGACGACTTGCTGATGAATGAAATTGCCAACGCTACCAATACCAATATCTGCTTGCACCCCGATTCGTTTGTTTATTCGATACCCAAACAAACATGGGAAGCGTGGTTTAGGCAAAAAAAGCGACATTTGTCGGTGAGTAAATATTACCAAACTGCCCATAAGTGGCGACTGGGTTTGCTGTCGGGTACGCACGTGTTGGGGTGGGTGCTGTTTTTGGTGGCAGCCAGCGCGTCTGCGTTCTTACTTGAAAAACAACCTGCCTACTTGGCCGTGGCCGTGGCTATTTTTGGACTGCGGCTGTTTATACAATGGTTGATATTGGGTCTGATTACGCGCAAGTTGGGGTATATTGTGGCGTGGTATGCCATTCCTTTTTTTGATTTTATGCTATTTATTTATTATCTTGGTATGGCGGTGGTGGTATGGGCCAACCGCAACAAAAAAATACAATGGCGGTAGCCAAACCTGCTCTTAATTTTTGAATATGGAAATCATCGACAAATATTTTCCCAACCTTACGGCGCACCAAAAAGCGCAGTTTGGCGAACTATCCGAGTTGTACCGTTTTTGGAATGCCCAAATCAACGTAGTGTCGAGGCAAGACCTCGACAACCTGTATGAACGGCACGTGTTGCACTCGTTGGGCATTGCCAAAGTGCTGGAAATCAAAGAGTTTTCATCAGTTTTAGACATTGGCACCGGCGGTGGTTTCCCGGGTATTCCGTTGGCTATTTTGTATCCTACTTCCGAGTTTCATTTGGTGGACAGCATCGGCAAAAAGATGAAGGTAGTCCAAGAAGTAGCGCAAGCCCTAAAACTCACTAACGTACGGGCCGAGAAAATGCGGGCCGAGCAAGCCGACGGCCTCTACGACTTTGCCGTAACCCGCGCCGTAGCCCGTAGCGCGTCTCTGTACGAATGGGTACGCGCTAAAATAAGTCGCAACCATGTTCACGAACTCCGAAATGGCATTTTGGCACTAAAAGGTGGCGATTTAGACGATGAGCTGCGCGAATTGAACCGAAAATACCGTACCTTTGAACTATCTAATTATTTTGAAGAGCCTTTTTTTGAAACCAAAAAAGTAGTTTATATTCCCATTGGTTAATCAATCGAGCAAACAAGCTATCATTATGAACGAACAATTCAAATCCAGTGTATTGAAAGACCCCATTCGTCAAGACGAAGTGCATTTGGGCGATAAAGGGGTTAGTTTTAAAGTAAAAAAACTCATTGGTGGTACTGAACAGTTTGTTTTTTATACCGACATATCGGGCGTAGAAATAGACAGCGGAATGTTTTTTGCGACGATTCGTATTTTGCCCCGCGCCCGCCCCGAAATCGTCATTGACAACTTTGCGAAGGGCGATGCCCAACGCATCAAAGAATTGATTTTGGAGCGCGTTTAAAACGCACAATGAAGTTTTTAGATAAAAAAAGACGTAAAAAAGTATTTTTTTTCTAAAATAACTTGCTTACAAAGTCCAAAAATACTACTTTTGCACCCACAAAACATTCTCGAATAGCTCAGTTGGTTAGAGCATCTGACTGTTAATCAGAGGGTCGTAGGTTCAAGTCCTACTTCGAGAGCATTGATAATCTGGTTCGCCAGCCCGAAAGCAGTTACGTTAAATCGTGGCTGCTTTTTTATTTGGCACTTGCAATACAACTTGCACCACAAAAACCCCAATTGCCCAGTTTTGGAGTGATTGCAGCCCACAAAAAAAGCAACCTGTTAGGGCTGCTCTCAATCGAGTTTGGCATTACGTTATGGCGAAGTTTTGGACAAAAGGTAACATTTCAAATGCAACCCTTTCATAACAGCTCTATTGTTGCAGCGTGCTTCTAAAAATTCCGCTGCTGTTGTTGTCAGTAGTACAAAACAACACAGACCAACGACTTGTACCCAAGTTTTTTCTTGTAATTTGGTCATCGTTGTACTTCAGCTCAGCACTTCTTTGTACTGCATTCGGTAAAGGTTGGCATAAAAACCGTCCTGTTCCAAAAGTTCTTCGTGGGTGCCTTTTTCTTGAATTTCGCCTTTGTCAAGTACCACAATCTGGTTGGCTTTTTGAATGGTACTCAGGCGGTGGGCTATTACAATGGCCGTGCGGCCTTTCATTAGCTTTTCGATGGCTCCTTGGATAAGCTCCTCGGTGTCGGTGTCCACGCTGCTGGTAGCCTCATCAAGCACAATAATCTTGGGGTCGTGTACGAGGGCGCGCACAAACGAAATCAACTGCCGCTGCCCCACCGACAGCGTGGCCCCGCGCTCCATGACGTTGTAGTCGTAGCCACCAGGAAGTCGCTCAATAAACTCGTGAACGCCCACCAACTTGGCGGCTTCCAGCACTTGCTGGCGTTTGATAGAGTCATCGCCGAGCGTAATGTTGTTAAAAATAGTATCCGAAAACAAGAATACATCTTGCAGCACCACGCCAATATTTTTGCGCAATTGCCCCAGTTCATACTGTTTTAGATCCACGCCGTCCACCAATACTTGGCCTTTGTTGATTTCGTAAAAGCGGCTCAACAAATTGATAATTGACGACTTTCCCGCGCCCGTCGCGCCCACAAACGCAATGGTTTGGCCTTTTTGCACTTCAAACGAAATGTTTTTTAGCACGTAGTTTTCGTCGTTGTACGCAAACCACACCTGTTTAAAAGCTACGTTGCCTTCCAAAGTTTTGGGGGCCAATTTGCCTTCATTGCTGTTCAATTCGTCGCTGTCCAGCAATTTTAAGATACGGTCGGTGCTGACAATACCCATTTGCAACGTATTGAAGCGGTCGGCCAACATTCTAATGGGTCGAAAAAACAAATTGATAAATATAACAAAGGCCGTAACGGTGCCGAAGGTTACGTCATAGCTCAATATTTGTTTGGCACCATACCATACTACCAGCCCCGTGCCTGCGGCAGCGATAATGTCGGCCACTGGAAAGTAAACCGAATAATACAAAATAGAACGAATGTTGGCATCGCGGTGGCCTGCGTTGGTTTGCTTAAATTTTTCGTACTCAATTTTTTCGGCACTAAAAATTTGGACAATGCTCATGCCCGTAATGTGTTCTTGCACAAAAGAGTTGAGGTTGGCTACCGCCGTGCGTACGTCATTAAACGAATCCTTGATTTTTTCTTTGAAAACGTAGGTACTAATCAACATGAAAGGCACCGTAGATAGACTGATAAGCGACAGCCGCCAGTCGGTATAAAACATCACACTAATAATAAGGACCAACTGCAAAATATCGCCCGCGATGGCGGCCATACCGTCGGTAAAAACGTCGGCCAAGGTTTCTACGTCGGAGATGGTGCGCGTAACGAGTCGGCCAATGGGCGTGTTATCAAAAAAATGAAGCCGCAAACTCAGCACTTTTTCATAGACCTGCACCCGAATATCCCGAATGACGTGCTGCCCCAGCCAACCCGACAAATACGTGTTGGCAAACTGCACCAAACTCTGCACCAGCAGCACCCCAATCATGGCCAGCAGCATGACTGTCAAGCCGTTGTAGTCGCCGTTGGCTATTTGGTTGTCAATGGTGTAGCGTATCAGCAGTGGGTTAATGGGCGACAGGATTGCGCTTGCCGAAATAACAGCAATGACAGTATAAAACTGTTTTTGGTAGGGTTTTACAAAACTAAAAAGGCGTTTGAGCGTGGGCAAATCAAATATTTGCCCGCTTTTTTTTTCTTCGTTCACGAGGGTTTTACAATTGAGTGATTTATGAGTGAGTGATTGGGTCAATCATTGAGAGGCCCTACCATTGGTTTATCTTACCATTTTTTTGCGGTGAATAAAAAAAACAGTAGTTGATTTACTAACAACGATTTTTGGGGGAAAGTTACAATTTTATTGATAAGATTTCAATTCAAATTTTTGTTACTTTTGCTGAATACATACTTGCTATTTGCATGAAAAAACTATTATTTGCCCTTTCGGTACTGGTTTTTACGAGCGCATCGGCCCAAGATGCCGACTACGTAAAACAAAATTATGTCAAAAAAGAAGTCTATATCCAAATGCGCGACGGCGTGAAACTCTTCACGTCTATTCTACGCCCCCAAAGACTCCACCAAAACCTACCCTATCTTGTTTCAGCGCACGCCTTACTCGGTAGCGCCTTACGGTGCCGACAAAATAAAAGCTTCGTTGGGGCCATCAATGGCGTTGATGAAAGACGGGTATATATTTGTTTATCAAGATGTTAGGGGGCGTTGGATGTCAGAAGGGAAATTTGTAGAAATGCGCCCCCATTTGGATACAAAAAGCAGCAAAACCGACATTGACGAATCTACCGATACCTACGATACCATTGAGTGGCTTACCAAAAACCTGCCCAACAACAACGGGAAAGTAGGCATGTGGGGCATCAGTTATCCTGGCTTTTATGCCTCGGCGGGCTTGATGGCTGGCCACCCCGCGCTGGTGGCTTCGTCGCCGCAAGCACCCATGGCCGATTTGTGGCGCGACGACTCGTTTCACAATGGCGCGTTTATGTTGCCGCACAATTTTGGCTTTTACCCGTTTTTTACCAACCGTACCGACGAAAAACCCACCCAAGACTTCAACAAGCCTTTTGTATATAGCACCAACGACGGCTACGAATTTTATATGCGATTGGGGCCGCTCAAAAACTCGCTCAATTACAAAGACCACCACGGCAAAGACCCTTACTGGAAAGCAAACCTCGAACATCCCAATTACGATGGGTTTTGGAAGTCGCGGACCATACTCAACCACCACTACAACATCAAACCTGCCGTGATGATTGTGGCGGGCTGGTACGATGCCGAAGATTTGTACGGCAGTTTTAAAACCTACCAAAGTGTCGAAGCCAAAAACAGCAGCGCACAAAATATGTTGGTAGTGGGGCCTTGGGTGCACGGTGGCTGGGCACGAGGCGATGGCGAAGCCCTTGGTAATGTGAGCTTTGGCCAAAAAACTGCCCAATATTACCGCGAAAACATCGAGCGCAAGTTTTTTAATTACCACCTCAAAGGCGAGGGCGAAAACTACACCAGCGAGGCTACCGTTTTTGAAACGGGTACCAACAAATGGCGCACGTTTGCCCAGTGGCCGCCCAAAGAAGCCCAGGAAACGAGCTTGTTTTTGGGTAATAATGGCCAGCTTTCGTTTGTCAAACCTGCGGGCAAAAACGATTTTAGCGAGTACGTGTCAGACCCCAACAAGCCCGTGCCATCTTCTGACTATGTTACCAGTGGAATGCCCCGCGAATACATGGTTGATGACCAGCGGCACGCCAGCCGCCGCCCCGATGTGCTGACTTTTCAGACCGAAATATTGGAAAAAGACCTTACGTTGGTGGGCAATATTTTGGCCAACTTGAAGGTATCTATTACGGGCACAGATGCCGACTTTGTAGTAAAACTCATTGATGTTTACCCCGACAACGCCCCGCAAAATCCCACTACGGCCAAGCATATCAAAATGGCGGGCTACCAGCAAATGGTGCGTAGCGAATGGATTCGCGGGCGTTTCAGGAAAGATTTCAGCAACCCTGTGCCCTTTAAACCCAACACCGTGGAGGCCGTAAATGTAGAACTACAAGACGTGCTGCACACTTTCCAAAAAGGCCACCGCCTCATGGTGCAAGTACAGAGCACGTTTTTCCCCATTATTGACCGCAATCCCCAAAAATACGTCGAAAATATTTTTTATGCCGAACCTTCCGACTTTACCAAAGCCACGCACCGCGTGTACCACAATGCCACCAACGCCAGTGAGCTGAAAGTGCGCGTTCTGGAATAGTTTTTAGGCTATTTTTTCAAACCAAAACCTGCCCACGGCTGGCCCGCATCGTCAATGACGAGCGTCCAGTCGGTGGTGGCGCTGGCTGCGTAGGGTTTAAACTCCACCGTGCCTTCGGGTCTAAAATCGCCAATCTTTGTAGAAACACCATCTCGTGGATTGTACCAGTAGGCTACCAATTGGTTGGTTTTGGAGGCCAAATACGCCAAATTTATTTTCAAAGGTTTGCCTTTGGGCGAATACACCACGGCAAACGTGCTGTCGTCGGCTACGCTGGCCATTTGGTAGCTGCCATCTTGGGGGTTTTCGTTGGCAATAATACCTTGACTGGGCACCAACTTGGGCCAGGGGTGCGCCTCAAATAGTTTCCGCATAAAACCCATTTCATAAGCCCCAGGATAATCCAAGGCGCGCCGCCAGTGGGTGCGCGCGCTGACAAGGGGGGGGCGATTGCCATCAAAAAACTGCCATACGTTGTTGTTGCCGTAGGTATGCCCGCAAGCCCCCGACAGCACCGCCCACCAAGCCGCTTGGCGCACGTCGTGGGCGGTAAAATAGTCATTGTTGGTATTAGACAACCCCACTGGCAAATCTTCGTAGCGGGGTTCGCCGTCGAGCGTGGGCTTCACTGGAAATAGCGCGTAGTTTTGGCGTTGATAAATGTAGTTTTTGCCGTCTTTGGCCCCGTGTCCCGACTGCGCCATGTTGATATTGAGCCAAGCATCTTTATGAAAAAAAGCCGCTGAATTGCTTTGCCCCGTGGGGTGGTAGCTCATCAGTTGGGTGTTGCCATTGCCCACCTTTATTCCCTCAGCCATGGCCTGAATAATGGCCGCATGGGTTTCAGTTTCGGGGTTGCGGTCGCCTCCCAAAATCCAAATAATGGGTTTGCCTTTGTAGCGTTTGCCCACGTACTCACCATAGCTGCGGGCGTTGGCAGGAGTAAAAACTTCGGGCCCTTGCCCCCATTTTTTGTTGAACTTATCGCCCCAAGTGGGTAGCAGCCCCACCACCAGCCCCAGCGAAGCAGCCTTGTTTACCACGTAGTCAACGTGCTGAAAATAAGCCTCGTTGGGTTTTGTGGGGTCGTTTCCGGTAAGGGGCAGTTGGCCGTATTGGTTGGGTTGGGTGAGGCCGTCCAACTCGGCTAAAATAACGGCTTGAACCACCGTAAAGCCCTTGTCCGCGCGGTTTTTTAGGTAATAATCGGCTTCTTCACGATTGAGTCGATGAAACAATTCCCAGGCCGTGTCGCCCAGCCAAAAAAAAGGTTTGCCATCACCGCGTGTGATGTGGCGTTTGTCAGGAACGATGTAAAGTTTTTGCCACTGCGGCTGTTTGGCAGCGGGTTTTTGGGCCATTAATGCGCCGCTGCCCCCAAAAGTGCACGCCACCAACCAACCAAATTGAAGCGCACGATTTGCCCACTTTTTCATAAGCGTATTGTTGTTCAGACCGCACGGGCGGGGGTTTATTTTACTTGGCACCCAATAGCAAAGTTAGTCGATGTCGGCCTTGAAATTTAAGCTCATTTTGCTTGATTGCACAAAACAAAAAGCTCCTCGTAATTGGAGGAGCTTTCGACAAATTTTTGAAGCGAAAACGCAACTACTAAAATGTATAACCTGCTTTTTTCAGAACAGCCTCGATGCCATTTTTGTTGATGGTACGAATGGCCGAAGTAGCCACTTTCATTTCTACCCATTCGCCCAAAGAAGGAATAAAGAATTTCTTCTTTTGCAAATTGGGGAAAAATTTACGTCTTGTTCTATTGTTAGCGCGCGATACATTGTTACCTACCCGCGTTCTTTTGCCCGTAATTTCACAAACTTTGGCCATGACGATATTTGTTTTGTCAGAATTAGGTTGCAAAAGTCGGAAATTTTGCGCGTTTTGTCAAATGTTTTTTAGAAAAAACCACTAAATTAAGCTATTTGTTGCCCACCAACGCCCAAATGTACTATTATTTTATACTTTTGCACCCATGAAAACACCAATTATTCATTCAACAACCGTCGTCGGAATTATTCACAACGGCGAGGTAGTACTGGGAGCCGACGGTCAGGCTACGATGGGCAACACCGTGGCCAAAAGCAACGTGCGCAAAGTGCGCGTGCTGGCGGGCGGAAAAGTAATTGCGGGCTTTGCGGGTTCTACCGCCGACGCTTTCGCCCTATTAGAACGCTTTGAAGAAAAACTCGGAGCTTATGGCGGAAACCTCAAACGTGCGGCCATTGAAATGGCCAAAGACTGGCGCACCGACCGCTACCTGCGCCGACTCGAAGCCATGATGATTGTGGCCGCCAAAGACGAAATGCTCGTCATCTCTGGCACAGGCGATGTGCTGGAGCCCGACAGCCAGGTGGCCGCCATTGGCTCGGGGTCAATGTATGCCCAAAGTGCCGCCCTGGCTCTCAAAAGGCACGCCGCACACCTCACTGCCGAAGAAATGGTGCGCGAAAGCCTCCACATTGCCGCCGACATTTGCATCTATACCAACCACAATTTGGTGGTAGAAAAGGTGAAAGAATAGGCGCATTCATGCAAATTTTCAACGTTTTTCTTATCAAATGAAGAACTGGTATGTAGTACCGTTGCTGCTTTTTTGGGGGGTTATCGTTGCCGTTTTTAATCCGTTCACACTGGCAATTCACGTGGACGAATGGCGCTTTATTCGTACTTCGGAGCTGTTTGCAAAATCATGGATACCCAGTGTCGAAACCCTGCGCACGTATCCCGAACTAAACACGCCCTTGATTTTTATTTTGTGGGGTTGGGGTGTTAAAATTTTTGGCCCACACCTTTGGGTTGGCCGTATTTTCAATATTACGCTCGGCTTTTTGATAAGCGTTGGTTTTGTAAAATGCCAAACCAACTCCCAAACGCCCGTGGTGCAGACGCTACTGGGCGTTTTGCTGTTTCCTTATTTTATATTTTGCTCAATATACATGTACACCGATATTTTTGCGGTGTTTTTGCTGTTGATTTCGGTTCTTTTTTATAGTCGCCAAAAGCACATTTGGGCTGGGGTCTTCTTTTCGCTGGCGGTTTTTACGCGCCAATACTTGATTATTTTTGCGGCAGCGTTGGTAGTATATCAATTATTGCTTTCGTATTCAAGTCAAAGCGGCCTCAAAAGCTGGGCAAATCAACTGTGGCAAGATCGCAACTTTTATTGGCCTTATTTATTGCCTGCGTTTACCATTCTGGGTTGGATTCTTTTCTTGGGAGGCATGGCTCCAAAAAGCGAAATAGCCGCCCAAAACTACGAATCCAACGTTTTGACCAACTATAACCTGGTCAATATGCTCTACGGAATGGCCAGCATGGGCGCATTTTGCGTGGTGTTGGAGGGGGTGTTGTTTCCAAAACAAATCAAAAATTTGTTAAAAATAACCCCTTTGAGCATTGCGGCAATGCTGCTTTTTACGGTTTTATTTGTGCTTTTTGCACCGCTAAAACAGCCCGTTGTAGCAGCCTACAACACGCAATTTACGATAAAAAACATGGGCGCGTTGCATTTCGCCATGCAAGCCATCACTCCTTTTTTTGGCAAATGGGCACCAACCATTGAACAAACGGCCTATTGGTTTTTGGGGCTTTTGTGTTGTTTGCGCTTCTTTAGGTACGTAGATATGCTGACGCTCTTTGCCCTTTTTCATTTTGTACTATTGACCAAAACTTTTTGGGCTTGGGACAAATACAACCTGCCGTTGGTGCTGCTATTTTGGCTTGCGGTACGATCGCAAGAAGTGTTTCCTGGCAAATTGGAAATGAAGGGCTTTTATGGCAAGCTAACAACGCCGCTTTTTTCGCGTCTCTGAAAAAAATGCACCCATTGGCAATGAACACCGACCAGCTTTTTATGCAGCGTGCCCTCGAACTGGCCACGCTGGGGCGCGGGAGCGTAAGCCCCAATCCACTGGTGGGTTGTGTGGTGGTGTGTCAAAACAGCATCATTGGCGAGGGCTGGCACAAACGCTACGGCGACTCGCACGCCGAAGTCAATGCCATAAACGAGGTTGCGGCGGCGGGCCTGACCGATTTGCTCTCCCAAAGTACGGTTTACGTTACGCTTGAGCCTTGCTCGCACTTTGGCAAAACGCCGCCATGCGCCGATATGCTGGTGGCCAAAAACGTAAAACGAGTGGTGGTGTGCAACGACGACCCCAACCCTTTGGTGGCGGGGCGGGGCTTGCAGCGACTTCGCGACGCGGGAATCGAGGTCATAACGGGCGTGCTGCGCCAAGAAGGTCGCCAACTCAATGTCCGATTTTTTACTTTTTTTGAGCAAAAAAGGCCGTATATTATCTTGAAATGGGCGCAAACCGCCGATGGCTTTATTGCTGCACCCGACGGCAAGCCGCTGCTTATCAGCAACCAACTTTCGCGCACGATCGCCCACAAATGGCGAAGCGAAGAAGATGCCATTGTGGTTGGCACAAACACTGCATTTAACGACAACCCGCAGCTCAACGTTCGCCTCTGGACAGGCCGAAATCCGGTGAGAGTCATAACCGACCCCAACTGTCGTTTGCCCAATCACCTCCGTATTTTTGACAATACCCAACCTACTTTGGTTTTTCAAGAAACTGATTTAAGGATTATTTTGGGGCTTTTGTACCAACAAAAAATCCAGTCGGTGCTGGTAGAAGGCGGTGCTAAATTGCTGCAATCGTTTATTGATGAGGCACTTTTTGACGAAATACGCATTTTTAAAAGTCCGAAGCGGATTGGAGCGGGCATTGCTGCGCCTATTTTAAAGAAGGACGTATTGCCGTTGCAACAACAATACCTCATAGACGACGTACTGGGTTATTATTTCAATTTTTCTGGAAAGCCGCAGTAATTTTTTTTGCGTTCGTAGGCAGTAGCGCGCTTTTTTTAACCCACGAGTCATAAAAAAAGACCTCCCGCACGGGAAGTCTTTTTTTGAAGCATCTCTGATTAAAACTTAAATGAAATACCACCTTGCAGCCACGAACCACCGTAGCCTATGTCGCCAAAAATACTCATTTTCTCGCTAAAATTATACTTTCCCCCTACGCGGGCTAACACACCAAAATCGATATTGGTATTGTTATTGTTGAGAGCTCTCCATTCTTTCGAATAGGATACGCTGTGTAGCAAAGCACCCGCTGAGGCATACAAATCAAATTTATCACTCTTCATATTTAATACGCGATTGAAATGGTAAGTACCAATGGGGCCAGCCATGATAGTATTTGTACTGTAATTGCCCAAACCAACCAAACCTAAACCGAAAGTATTACGCTCGTAGCCAACGTACAAGCCCACCCCCAAGTCGTCCATAATGCCGTACTGAGCAGTAGCATTAAATCCAAGCCCAAACAAGCCAACGCCAAGGTTTACTTGCTTATCGCCTTTGTTCAATTGAGCCTGGGCCGAAAACGCGAAAAAGGCCATAGACAAGGCCAATGCACTCTTTAGTACCAATTTCTTCATGGTTTTAAAAATTTAAAGTGAAACGTTAGTTGTGAGTAACAATGCTTTTTTTATCACTCAAATATCCGTCAAATAAACTGAATAAATATTGCTTGTGCAACATTTGGGATATTAAATTTATTATTCGGTATTTATACAAGGCTGTTACTATGACCAATCCCAAACCATTAAGTTCCAGAGGTCGTTATGGTCTTGGTAAGTGTGCACGATTTTAAAACCTACGCGCTCATGCGCCCGCGCAGAGCGGGTGTTGCGCACGGCTACTTCGGTAACACACAAGTCGTACTGGGAGGCCAAAACGGCTTTGTGCTGGGCATAAAGCCCGTCAAAAAGCCCCATTCCTCGGTGCGACTCGGCCACGCAAATTTGACCCATTACGTAAAACCGATACGCGCTTATGGGCTTGCCGCGCCACGTTGTTTGGGCTATTTCGGCAAACATTGGCTTTAGCTCAGGAATTAAATTTTCAAACGATTGGGGCATGACCAGCGCGTAGCCTACCACTACGTCGTTGTCTTTGGCGATGATTTGGGGAGCGGCATTTTTCATTTGGTTTAGTAGTTCAAAGCTGTGTTCTACCGTGGTAAAGCCCTGATCTTGTTGGTATTGAGCAGGCGTATTTTTGTAGAGATTGGCGCGTTGGAGAGCCAAAAGCTGCTCAATTTCAGCGTTGGTTTGGAGCGTGGTGTATTGCAACATGATCGTTTGTTATTCGTGCGAATGGTTAGATATTATTGGTATTCATTCGGGTTTTTTGGCTCAATATACTAAATTGCACGCAACAACTAAACTCCTTGTTTTTATATGCCCACAAAAGTAACCACGTTGGTGTTTGCAGTTTTGACTGTTTTTATTTCGTTGGCATTGGTTTTTCCAACTGGCAATATCAAAAAAATGAGCGTAACCATGCTGGCTCGTTCGGTTAGAGATGGTAAAATCGCAATCATGAAGGCCGATTTGTACTATCAATTGGCGGGCGGAAAAATGGTGAGTCATTATACCAAGCCCTTCGACCAGTACATACTGAACACCTCAGAGGGCGAAGTCAGTGTTTATGACCCCGCCAAAAATACGGTTATGCAGCAGGTAAATTATTTGTACAGCACCGAAACTACACAATTTTATTATTTTTTGAGCAACCAAAAGACTGACTTGGGGCTTCGGGCGATGGGCTTCACGAATAAAAATGTCAAGTTTGAGAAAAACTTGATGATCAGCACTTGGATTGCCCCCCCAAGGTTAGCCAAAGAGGTTAGTTCGGTGGAATTGGTGCACGAGGGCACCAATCCAATCTATACCAAATATGTAGGAGGCAAAGGGCAAACGATTAAGAAAATATACTACTACAATTATCAGAATATCAGTGGTCTTGATTTTCCGTTGACGGTAACGCAAATAGACTATTTTTCGGCCAAAGATTCTGCGGTTTCTAAAACGTCGTATTCAGACATTAAAGTAAACGAAGCAGTAAGCCGTAAGTTATCAGATTTTACGATTCCAACCAATGCAAAAGCAATCAAGTAAGTACTGGGCAAATCTTGTTTTTGGGTGCTTATTTTCCGTGGGCAGTTTTTTTGGGCAGGCTCAGTCTTTGGAAAAAGACTTGGCCTATCTTAGCCAAAAAGACAGCCTCGCTCCGCTGGTCAAACCCAATTCTGGAAAAAAAAGCGTACTCAAAAGTTTCAATCCCGTTTTATTGCTCATGAATGGGTCGCTTAAAGCCTATCAGCGGGTTATCTCTCCTCAACTTTCGGCTACGTGTCTGTACGAGTTGTCTTGCTCGCGGTTTAGCCAAGCGGCTATCAAAGAATACGGCCCATTGAAAGGCGTAGCACTTTCTGCCGACCGACTGGCCCGGTGCAATCGCATCAGCGCGACCACCATCAATCCGTTCAGAATTAGCAGGGCGGATAAAGTGATTGATTTTCCAAAGATGTATAAACTTACCCCATGAAGTTACGCCCGCTGTTCTCAATTTGCCTCCATCTAAAAGGTATTTCTTTGTTGTTTCTCATTGTTGTGTTGCCAAACGTTGGTTTTTCACAAATAAAAAAAGACAGTTTGTTCCTGCAATATCTTTTGGCCAAAGACCAGCACCGCCAGGCCGTTACGTTGCTTTCGCAGCTTCAAGGGCGTTATTCTGATACTACGCAGCAGCGTTTTGAGTTGCCTTATTGGAAAGGGTTGTCTTACTATTCTTTGAAACAACTCGACTCTGCCGCGCACTACCTTAGCGGCGTTCGTGCTGGCAGTAGCTACTACAATAAGTCGCTGTTTTTGGCGGGCGTTTCGTACGGTTATTTGCAACAATCCCAAAGAGCGCGCCACGTTTTTTTGTCAATTCCTACCAACAACGACACCATCGCCGCCGCCGTTCAAACGTTTGAACTGGCGGGCGTTGCTCTTTTAGAAAGAAAATTGACTGATTTTGACTCCCTGAGTGGGCATTTTTCAACCCAATATTATGCACTGCAAAAACAACAAGCCAATTTAAGGGATTACAGCGAAATTATTCAGCAACAAAGTCGAAAATCGCCACTAAAAGCCGCCTTGCTGTCGGCTATTGTGCCCGGCGCGGGTAAGCTGTACGTGGGAGGCCAATTGGGGCAAGCCATTTCGGCTTTCTTTCAAAATGCCATTCTGGGCATACAAGCCTACGAAAGTTTTCGGAAAGCAGGCATTGCCAGCCCTCGGTTTATTATTTACAGTGGTTTGTTTGCGGTTTTTTACGTGGGCAACATTTGGGGAAGCGCCCTGAGTGTTAAAATTAAAAGGCAAGAATTTAACGATAAAACCAATGAACAAATTCTTTTCGATATGCACATTCCTTTGCGTACTATTTTCAATTGAGGCACTGGGTCAAGATTTAGTTTTGGCCGACAGCCTGACGCGCACCAAGCAATATTCAGCGGCTCTTTTGGCCTATGAGCGGGCTTACTTTGAACTAACCGAGTGGCCAGACACGAGCCAATCGGAGGCTTATTTGCAGAAGGCTCAAAATGCTTGTTTGCTCAAAAAAGTCTATTGCCTCAAAGAAATGGGAGATTTTGAAGAGGCCAGCAAAAATACAATGCGTTTTGATTTGCAAAACTTGCCCGACACTGTTGATGCTGCTCTGCGCAATGAAATAGTAGTGTGTTGTTTTTTGGCTGGGTTGCACGAAGATGCGTTGGGTCAAGTTCAGCAATTGCGTTTTTTCGTAAAAGATTCAACCTTGCACGCTGCGTCTGATTTGTGGGAAATTTTGGCGTTGATGCAACTGAAACGCTACCCCGAAGCAAAAGCAAGTTTTGGCAAGTACAACGCAAAAAAACAGTTGGGGCTTGACGCAGAGCAGGTTTTTGCTTTTACCAAAAAGCTCCGCTTTCGGGACGCAAAAAAAGCGAAAATATTGGCTACTTTTTTGCCCGGAGCAGGAATGATGTACGCTGGCAACCCCAAAGAAGGAATTACATCTTTGTTATTGCAAGCCACAGCACTGGGTTTTGCGGGAGTCAGTATTTACAACGGCTATTATTTGTCGGGTTTTTTTACTGGATTTGGGCTCTTCCAAGCCTTTTATTTTGGAGGAATAAAACGAACCGAATTGCTGGTAGAACAACGCAATCAGCAATTGGTGAAGACTTACGGACAAAAAGTAGCGAAGGCGTTGATGAAATAAGGAGTATTGACGGGGCTGCCCGTGCGGTCGTGAGTATTGGGTAAAACAAATTGCTGTAAACCAGCAAATTATTTTACCGTTTAATTCTGCCCAATTACTTAAAAATAAGTTTCAAAAATTAAAATCCCAAGTGATTGCTCACTTGGGATTTTTTTGATAAAGAACGATTTGGCGCAACTGATTACTTACCGCTCCACATAAAAAACTTAGGGTTGTCCTCGTACTTGTCAATCCCATCTCTGTTAATTAAAGCAATCAACAAAACTACCCAATCGATGGTGGCTACAATACCACAACCGCCCAACGTCAGAATATAGCCAACACCCGTCAAGGTAGCGGTTCCCATGTAGAAACGGTGGACGCCCAAAAAACCCAGAACCCATGACAAGACAAAAGCGACAACGGGATCTTTTCCAGCAACCATGGTGTTGGGCATGCCGTTGGTGTTGGGCATGGTAGTGGCTTCGTCGTTTGCCATGAGCGCCAAGGGAGCTACTTCAATGCTGCTGTTCAAATACGTTTCTACGGCCATGTCATCAACTGCGTATTCGGAGGTAGTAGCAAACGAATTGGCGCATACTGCCAACAACAACGCCGAAGACAAAAAGAATACTTTTTTCATAATTAGAAGGGAATGTTAATGTGAGTTATGATGATTTTCGCTGCAATATATTATTATTAAAAAAGAATTGCAACAACCCATTAAATAATAATTGAAGTCTTCTACTTAGCTTCCATTCTATACAGGGTAATTTTGGGATGGTGTACAAACCGCAAACCAACAATTTGGGCGCGTTGCAAGGTCAAAATTTGCATTGTACCTTCGTGCTCCAATAAAACCCAACACGCAATGAAACAAATCCACCTTATTTTGCTCGTTCTCATTTCAATGGCCGCCCAAGCCCAAATGCCCGTGATTTTGGCCGAACGCGAACGCGCCCGCGTGGTGGACGAAATATTGGAAGACCGGCTCGCCAATCTGCTGCCCCAACTCATGCGACGCGAAGGCATTGACCTGTGGCTTGTCATCTCGCGCGAGTACAACGAAGACCCCGTCATGAAAACCATGCTGCCCAGCACCTGGCTGTCGGCGCGGCGGCGGACAATCATGGTGTTTTTTGACCAAGGCCCCGAGAAGGGCATCGAAAAACTGGCCATAGCCCGCTATGACGTGGGCAATTTGCTCAAAGGCGAGTGGAATATCAACGTGCAGCCCGACCAGTGGCAGGCACTCTTGAAAGTGTTGGAAGACCGCAACCCCAAGAAAATTGCCCTTAATTTTTCCAAAGATTATGGCCACGCCGACGGCCTGACTTTTACGGAACACAAAGAATTGATGGAAGTGCTGCCTACGTCGCTCAAAAGCCGCATTGTATCGGCCGACCGCCTCGCGGTGGCGTGGCTCGAAACCCGCACCGAAAAAGAACGGGCCATCTACCCGCTCATAGCCCGCATTTCGCACGAGATTATCCAAGAGGCATTTTCCGAAAAAGTGATTCAACCCGGCGTAACCACCACCGACGACGTGGTGTGGTGGCTGCGGCAACGCGTAACCGAGCTGGGGCTTCAGACGTGGTTTCACCCAACGGTGGACGTGCAACGCGCCGACCCGCAGCAGTTTGAACATTTGAGGGCTTTCTCTAAGCGTCCCGAAAAACAGGTGATCATGCCAGGCGACTTGCTGCACGTTGATTTTGGCATAACCTACCTGCGCCTCAACACCGACCAGCAGCAGCACGCCTACGTGCTGCGCCCCAGCGAAGCCGAAGTACCTGCTTTTATCAAAAAGGCATTTGCGCAGGGCAACCGCCTCCAAGACCTGCTAACGGAGCGGTTCAAAGCGGGCCAAACGGGCAATCAAATGTTGCTGGGCGCGTTGGCGCAAGCCAACGCCGAAGGCATCGTGGCTTCGATTTATTCGCACCCTATTGGCGTACACGGCCACGCAGCAGGGCCAACCATTGGCATGTGGGACCAACAAAAGGGCGTGCCTGGCCCTGGCGACTATCCGCTTTATGCCAACACCGCCTACTCCATTGAACTCAACGCCGCCGTCGAAATACCCGAATGGAAAAAAATGATTAGAATTATGCTCGAAGAAGACGGCTTTTTTGACGGGCGCGGGTTTAGCTACTTAGACGGGCGGCAAACCGAGATCTTGACCATCCCGCGTAAGTTGTCAAATGTGAGGTAAATTGGTTTTTACCAAACCAGTCAACCACACCCATCATTTTCTATGGGCTACGTCCGACAATATCTCGAAACTTTTGACCCAATTTATAAATAGAAACTGATTAAATATAACTACGTTTGTTTGGGCAACTTTCAAGACGTGAATGAACTCATTTTTTAATCACAATAAACACCATGTATCAGTTGATACCCGTTAGCGAAAGACTAAGTCCTTATGTAGATTGTTTCTGGCAAAGTAATTTTGATACTTTGGGGAAAGAAGTATATGCTGAATTGTTCAATGCCCAATGTACGCCCAATCTGATTTTTAATATTGGGTCATCTTATCAGCTTAATGAGGTGGAGGTAAAAAATTCGGTTTTACATGGCTTCAATGCCTCGCCTGTTCGCTACGCACATACGGCTGATAATGAGCTATTTGGCATACGATTTCGGCCTTTGGGGCTTTCTATGTTCACAAAGTTGCCTTATTTAGTATTGCACAATGCACCCATTTCAATAGCAGATGTCTTTGGTACAATAGCCACTGAATTTGAAAATAAGCTTGCCGAAGCACCTGATATTCAAACGAAGGGAATGTTGTGTGAAACATTCTTGCTGAAAATAATTCAGGAAAAAAATAAAAGCCAATACAAAATAGCGCATTCGCTTTGGCAAGCCATTGAGTTGAATACGAGGACTGAAAACTCAATCGAAAATTTAGCAAAAACCCTTCACTGCACCCACCGTAGTTTCGACCGATATTCAAAGCAATTATTGGGCTTTTCTCCCAAGAAATTAAGCCGTATCTTGCGCTTCAACAGGGCACTAAACACACTCAATCACGCAAAGGTACCCGAACAAGATTTTGATTTTCATCAGTTTGGTTATTATGACCAATCTCACTTTATCAAAGAGTTTTGTACCTTTCTTGGTTTAAGCCCCCATTCGTACCTGTCCTCTCCTCATTTTGTCCAAAATTTACAATCAGGACATTGAGTATCTGCCTAATTTTGTGATGGTATTCTAATTCATAGTGTACTTAAAATCGCAACGTTAGTATGAAGAAGCTCAATTTTCGCTCCCCATTACTTTGTTATTTTTTGGTTCTTAGCTACTTTGGATTTGCTCAATCGGCATCTTTATCTACTGACCGAGCGAGGGTTGCGGTAGCCAGTATCCCCGATTATTACGGCGGCCCCAATCTAAAAGTTTTGCATACAGATGCGGGCACTCCGCTGCGGGCAGGTACAGCTTGGATTTGGGAGAAAAGTAGCCAAGAAGAATCTTATTCGTACTACGTTTCTATGCGCGCAAAGGGCTTGAACTCAGTGCGCATGATTTTGTTTGACACTTGGGAAGTAGAAGCCTATTCTCCTTCGGCTGTCTTTACTCCTACCGATTGGAACGACCCTGTTTATCGGGCAAGACAATTGGCCCGCATGGAGCGGTCGGTCAATTATGCGTCGGCAAATGGAATGTACATCATCATCAATTCTCACAACAAAATTCCAGATTATAATGAGACGTATGCCAATGCTTTGTGGACGTACGTAGCGCCTTATTTTGCCAATCGTACCCACGTTCTTTACGAAGCGGCCAATGAACCCATGTCAGGCATTGGCAACAATGGCGATATGGATATGGGAGCTGCCGGGGCTACCAGTAGCCCGCGTCTTCAAGCACTCAAACGTACCTACAATATCATCCGTAATGGCGCGCCCAATACCCATATTATGGTACTTACCCCGCCAGGAATCAACGATTATGCCACAGGTACAGGTATGGGCAATTTAGCTGCCAGTTTTACCCAGCTTCCCGGTGCGGTTGATTGGACAAAAACATCGGTGGCGTATCATCTTTATGGCAATGACCGTGGATTTGGAAATGCCGCTGTCAATGCCGCCAATCTGCGCAATCTTCATTCGCGCTATCCTGGTTGGCCTTCCGAAAACAATTTTCCTTCGTCGGTGTCCAGCGCCACGTTGGGCATCACCGACGATTGGCGGTCGGCGCAGTTTGACAATGATATTTACGTAAATCAAACTTGCGAAAAACTGGGAATTGGGTGGAGTATGTGGAACATCAATGGGCAAACCCAGCTTGACCGAAACTGGCCTATCATGTATGCCGATGCCGTAGCCAAAGGCTGGACGTGGATCCCTGACCCGCTCACACCCGATACGCAAGCCCCCACTGTACCAACCAATTTGGTAGCGACGAATATTGCCTCAACCAGTGCTACTTTGTCTTGGACTGCCTCTACTGACAACAGTGCCGTAACTGGTTATGAGGTATTTAAGGCTGGCGTTAGCATAGGTACTACGTCTTCTGCCAACTTTAACTTGGTAGGATTGGTATGTGCTTCGACTGCAGGTTTCACCGTCAAAGCAAGAGATGCCGCCGGCAACTGGAGTGCCGCCAGTACGCCACTCAACATTACCACCACAAACTGCTCGACGAATTTCGTGGTAGAAGCCGAAACCAATTATACAACCGTCGCCGATGTGGGGGGCAACTGTACCGTAGGCCCCTCCAATTACGCTGCAACCACGGCCAGCAACGGCATGGTGGTTGGGCTTTGTGATATTGGTGATGAAATAAAAATTGCGGTAAACATTCCCGTAACTGGTACTTACAACGTTCAGGTGAGAGTGAGGAGCGGATGGGGTGGAAGTCCAATGCATTACATTTCTAATAACAAATATGAGTATAGATTAAATGACGTACTGCAAAATTTTAGCTACGTGTCAGGAAGTGTAACGGCTAACATAGATGTTGATTCATACTATGGCACTGTCCAGCTTTCGGGCGTTAGCCTCAATGCGGGGCTCAACTATGTGCGCGTAAAAGCATTAGAGGCTTGGGCTAAAGTGGATTATGTTAGCGTAGCGTTGATTGCTGATACACAAGCGCCCACGGTTCCAACTGCGTTGGTAGCCTCGACTATCACAGGAAGTGGGTTTGCCTTAGCTTGGGCAGCATCTACCGACAATGTGGGGGTAACCAACTACGAAATATTCAGAAATGGGGTAAGCATCGGCACTTCTGCTACGCCTTCTTTCAACGTAACAGGTCTTACTTGCGGCACAAACGTCAGTATGACAGTAAAAGCAAGAGATGCCGCAGGAAATTGGAGTGCTGCAAGCAACGCCCTAAATGTAAATACGACTGCTTTACCCAACGCAGGAACGATTGCAGGTACAACTACAATACTCGTAGGAGTCTCTACTACATTTACGTCAAGCGGCACAACGGGGGGGAGTTGGAGCAGCAGCAATACAGCAGTTGCCACTGTCAATGCGTCGGGTATCGTAACGGGCGTAGCAACAGGAACGGCCACCATCACTTACACACTTACAATAGGTGGGTGTAGCAGTAGTACAAATGCCGTAGTAACAGTCAATAATAACCCAAACATTACCCAAATTATCGTTAGGGCAAGGAGTGTAGGCGATGCGGGGGCAAATATGCGCATAGAAATCATGGACAGCTCATCACCAACGGGCGGCACAGTTTTACAAAGTCAAGAGTTTACTAATTTGCCCACTAACTTTGCCGATTATTCTTTCAATGTAAACGGAATCATCAATCCCAACCAAATTAGGGTTAATTTTACCAACGACGGAGGAAACAGAGATTTTGAAACCGATTACATAGTTGTCAATGGTACCACTTACCAAACAGAAGCAGTTACTACTTATTCGATTGGAGCTTGGAATCCTACAAATGGCTGCAGCAACGCAGGATACTTCTCAATTTCAACCATCTATTGTTCGGGCTATTTTCATTTCTTGGCCGCCTGCACCCCGCCCAATGCGGGCAGCATCGCAGGAACAACTACACTTTGTGCGGGAGCAACTTCGGCCCTAACTTCCAACGGATTGACGGGTGGTACTTGGTCGAGTTCTAACCCAACCATCGCAACAGTAAATGCCACAGGAGTAGTTACGGGCGTTGCCGCAGGAACAGCCACCATTACGTATAGCTTTTCGGCCAATGGATGTTCCTCATCAACCACTTCGACTGTCACCATTAATGCTTTACCCAATGCGGGCAGCATCGCAGGAACAACTACACTTTGTACGGGAGCAACTTCGGCCCTAACTTCCAACGGATTGACGGGTGGTACTTGGACGAGCTCTAACACAACCATCGCAACAGTAAATGCCACAGGAGTAGTTACGGGCGTTGCCACAGGAACCATAAATATCACATATTCAGTTTCAGCCAATGGATGTTCGGCCAATACTTCAAGAACCATTACTATTAATGCTTTACCCAATGCGGGTACAATTGCAGGAACAAACAGTTTCAGTGCGGGTACAAGCCAAACGTTCACTTCCAATGGTTTAACTGGTGGTACTTGGACAAGCTCTAACACAACCATTGCAACAGTAAATGCCACAGGAGTAGTTACGGGCGTTGCCGCAGGAACGGCCACCGTTACCTATACAGTTTCTGCAAACGGCTGCTCGACAAATGCTACGAGAGCTGTTACAATTAACGCCGTGGTTTCAAATACTGCGATTGTGATTAGAGCAAGAGGAATTGGAGCTGCTGGGTGCAACATCACGATTGACATCATGAACACCTCTGCTCCAACTGGCGGTACTGTTTTGCAAACAATCAGCTTCACAAATCTACCAACTACTTTTGCCAATTATACTTTTAATGCCACAGGGACAGTTTCTGCAAATAGAATTCGGGTACGCTACACCAACGACATGGCCAACCGCGATTTGGAGATTGACTACATCACGGTTGCAGGCGTTACATTTCAAACGGAGGCTACAACTACTTATCAAATTGGTGTTTGGACCAATGTTACGGACGGTTGCAGTGTAGGTGGGTTTTATACCTCAAGTATTTTGCAATGTACTGGTTATGTACATTTTATGGCAAATACTACGTCAAGATTAAGTGTTGAACGCGTTACGATAGAACATCCAGAAGTATCTTTCGGGATTTTCCCCAATCCTACGCAAGATATTCTCAACGTGAAATTTTATACCAAAGTTGCCCAACAAGTGAAAACCCAGGTTATAAATCTGAGTGGGGTTGTGTTACAAGAAACTTTCCAAGATGCTGTTGCTGGTGAAAATACGATCCAAATACCTACTGATGATTTATTAGAAGGCTTTCTAATTATTTCAGTAACCTATGATAACAAGATTTCAGCGGCCAAATTTGTAGTCAAGCATTGAGATACTCATTTTAACACCCTAATTTAATTAAAATCTGCAAATGCAGCAGGAAACAGCGTTCATGCGTCTTCAATAATGAGTGCTTTCATACAGTCCCCAGCCTCAGAGGGGAGTTTTGAATTTCTAATAGTGTCAATATACATTGTAGCAAAACACATAGAAAAGTGTATTCTGGAAACCCAGAAGAAATGGACAACCGAAAAAAATAAGATTATTGCCAACCTTTTGATGAACCGACAAGCCCAGAAATCGGCAACTGCTGAG